>Ga0209166_10000050_pt1 | contig 159089 bp, 158 predicted proteins | sample Coa_R1_3_FD_187151 | JGI IMG/M metagenome (GOLD analysis project Ga0209166, IMG submission 187151) | Surface soil microbial communities from Centralia Pennsylvania, which are recovering from an underground coalmine fire - Coalmine... | ecosystem: Environmental > Terrestrial > Soil >... | reverse complement strand
ACTCGGCAATAAGGACAGGAGCCGCGCCCTGATTGCCGTCATCGAAAGCCAGCGCAGCCCGGATGGCGGGTATTACGCCACCAGCGCCCAGGCATTGCCGACGGGCTATGGACTGGAGAGCGATCCCTCCAAGCCGCGTCTCTATTTCCGGTTGCCGCATCTGGGAGCCGCGGCATGGGCGGCGCTGGCGGAACGCGGTTTCGATCCGTTCTCCTTGAAAAGCCTGTAAGAACGTATTGCTACCGGCGGTTCCCTAGGGTTATCTTGCATTTGGTGCGTTTTTGATGCGGCTCGCTCGCGTCATCCTTCGCGCCAATTTTGTAGATTTCGTAGCCGGGCGCGCAGCCCGCCAGGGTTTTTCTCACAATGCAACTCGTCCTGACACTCTCCGTGACGGCGCCGAAAGATGGGGCGAACGACAAGTTCGCCGCGTCCTCCGAGCCCGTGCGGCGCTTGAGCAAGCGCCCGAACGGAGAGAGGGCGTCATGTGAGTCTATATCCGGTGGCACCTCCGGCTACGTCGATTCATGCCGATTCGCGATGGCGCCCTTGGCGCCCGCGTCATGGAGATTTTGGTTTAATGGCAAAACGTATGTTGATCGACGCGACCCATGCGGAGGAAACCCGCGTGGTCGTCGTCAGCGGGACGCGACTCGAAGAATTTGACGTCGAAACATCCACCAAGAAGCAGATAAAGGGGAATATTTATCTCGCTAAGGTCGTCCGGGTAGAACCCTCGCTGCAAGCCGCCTTCGTCGATTACGGCGGCGGCCGCCACGGGTTCCTGGCCTTCAACGAGATCCACCCCGACTACTTCCAGATTCCGGTCGCCGACCGCCAGGCCCTCATCGCCGAACAGCATGAGGTGATCCGCCAGAGCTCGGTCGCCGCCGATTTCGACGACGACGCCGAGGAAGACAACACCGTCGTCCCCGCCGAGCCGATGGTGGTGGAAAGCGCCGGCGGCGCCATTCCCACCGGCGAGCCGCGCCCGCATTCCGATGCGCACGGCGACGAGAACGGCGAGTCTCATCACGATCATCAGGCCCACGACCACGAGCACGCGGTCGATACGGTCCACGGCGACGCCGACGAGGCGCACGATCACGACGACGAGCATGGCGAGGAGCCGGCCGCCGAAGCCGCCCATGCCGGCGGCGAGCGTCCGCGCCGCCGCAGCTTGCGCAGCTACAAGATCCAGGAAGTCATCAAGCGCCGCCAGATCCTGCTGGTGCAGGTCGTCAAGGAAGAGCGCGGCAACAAGGGCGCCGCGCTGACCACCTATCTGTCGCTGGCCGGCCGCTACTGCGTGCTGATGCCGAACACCGCCCGTGGCGGCGGCGTGTCGCGCAAGATCACCAATGTCGGCGACCGCAAGCGCCTGAAGACCATCGTCAACGAACTGGACATCCCGCCGGGCATGGCGGTGATCGTGCGCACGGCCGGGTCCGAGCGCACCAAGCCCGAGATCAAGCGCGATTACGAATATCTTCTGCGCCTGTGGGACAGCGTGCGCACCCTGACCCTGCAGTCGACCGCGCCGTCGTTGGTCTATGAAGAGGCCAACCTGATCAAGCGCTCGATCCGCGACCTCTATTCGCGCGACATCGACGAAGTGCATGTGGAGGGCGAGGACGGCTACCGCCTGGCCAAGGACTTCATGCGCATGCTGACGCCGAGCCATGCGCGCAAGGTCCAGCTCTATCGCGATCCGACCATGCCGCTGTTCCACAAATATCAGGTGGAAGCCCAGCTCGACGCCATGCACTCCCCGGTCGTCCAGCTGAAGTCGGGCGGCTATCTGGTGATCAACCAGACCGAAGCCCTCGTCGCCATCGACGTCAATTCGGGCCGCTCGACCAAAGAGCGCCACATCGAAGAGACCGCGCTCAAGACCAATCTCGAAGCCGCCGACGAGGCCGCCCGCCAGCTGCGCCTGCGCGATCTGGCCGGCCTGATCGTCATCGACTTCATCGATATGGAGGAGAGCCGCAACAACCACGCCGTGGAGCGGCGCCTCAAGGAAGCGATGCGCTTCGACCGCGCCCGCATCCAGCTGGGCCGCATCAGCCCGTTCGGCCTGCTGGAGCTGTCGCGCCAGCGCCTGCGCCCGAGCCTGATGGAAACCAGCTTCCTGCCCTGCCCGCATTGCAACGGCACCGGCATGATCCGCTCGGTCGAGAGCGCCGCGATGCATATCCTGCGCGCGATCGAGGAAGAAGGGTCGCGCCGCCGCTCCAGCGAGATCACCGTCACCGTCCATCCCGACGTGGCGCTGTATATCCTGAACCAGAAGCGCGTCGAGCTGAGCCATATCGAAAGCCGTTACGGTTTCAGCGTCTATCTTCTGGCCGACGCGTCGCTGGTGCCCCCTGCCCTGCGCATGGAACGCATCAAGAGCGAAGTGCCGATCGAAATCCCGGCCGCCCTGCCGCCGCCGGTCGAGGATGAACCCGCCGACATCGAGATCATCGACGAAGACGAGGAAGAAGAGACCTCCGAAGGCGCCGAGAACGGCGAAGAACGCTCCTCCGAGGGTGGCGAGAATGGCGGACGCCGCCGCCGCCGCCGCCGTCGCCGCGGACGCCGCGACGACCAGGGCGCGCCGAACGCCGGTGGTGGCGAAGGCGACGAGGGCGCCGAGGGCGCCGAGGGAACCGAGGAGGCCGAAGGCCATGAAGCCGCCGGCGAGGCCGCCGACGGTGACGAAGGCGAAAATGCCGAACAGGGCGCCGTGATCGGTGACGCGGCACCCCGCCGCCGCCGTGGCAAGCGCGGCGGACGCCGCCGTCAGCGCCGTGGCGGCGCCGAGGGTGGGCTGCCGGAAATTGCCGGCGACGGCGCCGAGGCGGATACCGCGGCCGACGAAGCGCCGGCTGCCGAGACCGCTTCGGTCGAGGCTTCTCCGGTTGCCGAAGAGGAAGCTCCGGCCAAGCCGAAGCGCACCCGCAGCCGCAAGAAGGCCGAGCCGGCCGCCGAGGCCGCCGCCGAGGCGGCTCCCGTCGAGACGGTGACCGCCGAGGCTCCGGCCGAGGAGCCTAAGAAGAAGCCGGCACGCAGCCGCAAGAAGGCCGCTCCGGCGGTCGAGGAGGTCGTTGCGCCCGCCCCGGAACCGGTGGCGGCCGAAGAGGCCGCTCCGGCCGAGGCAGCCCCTGCCGAGGAAGCTCCGGCCAAAGCGGCTCCCGCGCCGGCAGCAGCCGAGCCCGAGGCCCCGCGCGGCCCCGCCCGCAAGGGCTGGTGGAACCGCCTGATCAGCTAGTCCGCTGCATAAAAAGAAAACCCCGGGTGGTCCGCCACCCGGGGTTTTTCATTTGATCAGCGCCGACAATTCCTTGAATTCCGGTGTTCCGGCCTGATGTATCCATTCGAAGAACGCCATCTCCACCGACAGCAGCTCGACGCCGCATTGGCGCATGCGGCTCCACCCCATCTGCTCGCTCTCGATCCAGCGCGAGGCGCAGGCATCGGCCACCACCAGCGATTCATAGCCCTTGGCCTTGAGGTCGAGGGCGGTCTGCAGCACGCAGACATGGGTCTCGATACCGGCGATCACCACCTGGTTACGCCCAAACGAGTCGATTTTCGCCATGATGGCGTCATCCGCGGCGGCGGAAAAATGCGTCTTGGGCAGCGCCCCCTCCTCCGGGATAAACGGGCGCAGATCGACCATGGTCGGGCCCAGCCCCTTGGGATATTGCTCGGTCACCAGGACCGGAATCCCCAGGCGTTGCGCGGCCCGCATCAGCAGCGCGCAATTGTGCAGCACGCGGCGCGGATCGCTCATCACCGGGGTCAGGCGCTCCTGCACATCGACGATCACCAGACAGGATTTATTGCGTTCCAGCACCATCGGATACCTCTTAAATTGACATAGGCGCGCTTCTCACTATTATCCGGCGCAACCCGCAGACTAGGAATAGAGCGGCCAACGGCCGATTGGATGAAAAAGGCTCAATGAGTTTTGCCGACCTGGGCTTAAGCCCCGAACTTCTCAAGGCCGTCGAAGAGGCCGGATATACCACGCCGACGCCGATTCAGCAGCAGGCCATTCCGGTCGTGTTGATGGGCCGCGACGTGCTGGGCGTTGCCCAGACCGGTACCGGCAAGACCGCCGGCTTCACACTGCCTATGATCGACATCCTGTCCGGCAGCCGCGCCAAGGCGCGCATGCCACGCTCGCTGATCCTGGCCCCCACCCGCGAGCTCGCCTCGCAGGTCGCCGAGAATTTCGAGAAATACGGAAAGTATCTGCGCCTGACCATGGCCAAGCTGATCGGCGGCGAAAGCATGGCCGATCAGGAGAAGCTGCTCGACCGCGGCGTCGACGTGCTGATCGCCACGCCGGGCCGCCTGCTCGATCTGTTCGAGCGCGGCCGCATCCTGCTGAACGACGTCAAGGTCCTGGTGATCGACGAAGCCGACCGCATGCTGGACATGGGCTTCATCCCCGACATCGAGCGCATCGTCTCGCTGCTGCCGAAGATCCGCCAGACCCTGTTCTTCTCGGCCACCATGGCTCCCGAGATCCGCCGCCTGGCCGACGCCTTCCTGATGAACCCGAAGGAAATCGCCGTCGCCGCCCAGGCCACCACCGCCACCACCGTCGCCCAGCATCTGGTGGTCTGCGACGAGATGGACAAGCGCGAGGCTCTGCGCCATCTGATCCGGGTCGAAGACGTCAAGAACGCCTTCATCTTCTGTAACCGCAAGCGCGACGTCGACATTCTTTACCGCTCGCTGACCAAGCATGGCTTCGACGCCGTGCAGCTGCATGGCGACATGGTGCAGTCGGCCCGTACCGAGACGCTGGAGCGTTTCAAGAAGGGTGAAGTCCGCCTGATGGTGTGTTCGGACGTCGCGGCGCGCGGCATCGACATCTCGAATGTCAGCCACGTCTTCAATTTCGACGTGCCGCATCATTCCGAAGATTACGTCCACCGCATCGGCCGCACCGGCCGCGCCGGCAAGGAAGGCCGCGCCTTCACCATCGCCAGCCCGGATGACGGCAAGTTCGTCGCCGCCATCGACAAGCTGATCGGCCAAGAGATTCCGCGCATCACCGTCGAGGGTCTGCCGACCGTCGAGCTCGACATGGAAGGCGACGGCCGCCGCCGTGGCCGCGGCCGCGGCAAGACGTCCGACCGCAAGTCCTCCTCCAGCCGGGGCGAGCGCCCGGCCCGCGCCGAGCGCACCGAGCAGCAGCCCGAGCGTACCGAGCGCCCGGAACCGCGCCAGGACCGCCAAGAAGCGCGTCAGGAAGCGCGTCCCGAGCGCACCGAGCGTACCGACCATCGCGCCGATCACCGTCCCGAGCGTAACGACCGCGGCCCGCGCCGGGATGATCGCGGCCCGCGCCGCGACGACCGCCGCCGCGGCGGGCGCTGGGACGACGAGATCGGCGAGTTCCATCACGCCGACAATGTGATCGGCTTCGGCGATGCCGTTCCCGATTTCATGCTGGTAGTGCCGTTCCCGAACGGCGTGCCGCCGATCCCGACCGAAGCCGAAATCGAGGCCGAGATCAAGGCGGCGAAGGCCGCCGAGGCCGCCCAGGCCAAGGCTGCGGAAGCTGCTGCCCGCGCTGCCGCCGAGGCTGCCCGCGCCGCCGAAGCTGCCGCCCGCGCCGCCGCCGCCGCGGCGCCGGTCGTCGAAATCATCGAGATCGTCGATGCGGCTCCTGCCGCCGGGGAAAAGCCCGCCAAGGCCAAGCGCGCGCCGCGCGCCCGCAAGCCAAAGGCCGAAGCCAGGGCGGAAGCGCCGAAGGCCGAGATTGCCGAGGTCGCGGCCGAAGCTCCGGCTGAGAAGCCGAAGCGGACTCGCAAGAAGAAGGTCGAGGCCGAGGCTCCGGCCGAAGCAGCGCCCGCCGCCGCGGAAGCGCCGGCCAAGCCTAAGCGTACGCGCAAGAAGGCGGCGCCTGCCGAAGGCGGCGAGGCGTAAAAGCCCCTATCTCAAAGAAAAGGCCCTGGTTCGCCGAACCAGGGCCATTTTCATTCCGGGCGCCGTCACCTCGGCGGCGGGAAGTCCAGCAGGTGCCGCTGGTAAACCTCGTCCACTTCCGAAAACGGCAAGTGGTCTTTGCTGAACAAGACCGCCTTGTGCTCGAACAAGGCGTCGGGCATGTCGAGCTGTTTCTCGGTGCTGCCGGGCAGCGGAGCGGTCTCCCATCCTTCCGGCAAAGGATGCCAGAGCAGCTTGGCGAAGAAGGTCTGGCGATAGGGTTCAAGCGGCCGCACCACCTTGCCGAACGGCGTGTCGGTCTCGTCCAATTGCCGGTTCATCTCCGTGGTCAGGCGGCTCGGCACATACCAATTATCCGCTTCCGACAAGACATTGTTCCCGCAGGTGAGCCGCACATGGCGAAAGCGCACCGGCTCATCCGCGGAGATCTGCAATCTTTGACGCTGTTCCACAGTGACCGGCTTGTCGGCGCCCTTGACGGATTGCGCGACGATTTTGGCCTCGGCGCCGCCGGACAAGCCGTGATCGAGGCACCATTTCTCCAGCACCAGCGTGGCGCTGCGGCCTGCCAGGACTTCGGCATTCAGCGTCTCGACAATCGCCAGAGCAGCCAGGCGTCCCTCCTTGCCGGCGGGCCAGGCAGACGTCTCGGCATGGCCCGGGAGGGCAATCGCGGCACAGGCTGCCAGCAGACTCAGGCGGAGTTTGACCATGCTTGATCCTAACGCAGGAACGGTTTGACGGTATGGCCATGGTTCAGCGGACCATGGCCATGTCCCAGTCCGGGCGCCGTCTGGATCGCCTGGCGCACATAGGCGCGCGCCCGCTCGATGGCGGTGGGCAGCGCCAGGCCGCGTCCCAGCCCTTCGGCGATCGCCGAAGCCAGGGTGCAGCCGGTTCCGTGCGTATGGGGGGTGTCGATGCGCTTGCCGGAGAAGCTGTGCACTTCAGTGGCCGTCACCAGCACATCGACCAGATCGTCGCCCGGCAGATGCCCGCCTTTGACCAGCACCGCCCGCGGGCCAAGCGCCAACAGGTCGCGGCCGGCCTGCAGCATCGCCTCGGGGTCTTCGATGGTGAAACCGGTCAGCATCTCGGCTTCGGGAATATTGGGGGTCAGCAGTGTCGCGCGCGGCATCAGCTGGCGGCGCAGCGCACCCAGCGCCGTATCGTCGAGCAGCTTATGCCCGCCCTTGGCCACCATCACCGGATCGACCACCACGGGCACGCCCGCCGCCTTGGCGTCGAGCATGTTGGCGATCTGCGAAATGACGTCGCCGCGGTTCAGCATGCCGGTCTTGACGGCGTCGGCGCCGATATCGTCGAGCACCAAAGCCATCTGCTGCGCGACGAAATCGGCCGGCACGTCGAGAATGCCGAACACGCCTTGGGTATTCTGCGCCGTCAAAGCGGTGACCGCGGTGGCGGTATAGCCCCCGAGCGCGGTCACCGTCTTGATATCGGCCTGGATGCCGGCGCCGCCGCCGGAATCCGATCCGGCGACGATCAAGACCCGGGCCAGCCTGTCCATCGTCAGGCCGCGGCCTTCTGGATGGCGTGGATGATGCTGTCGACCAGCGGATCGATGAAGGCCTCGTTGTCGCCCTCGGCCATGACGCGGATCAGCGGCTCGGTGCCCGACTTGCGGATCAGCAGACGGCCGCGCCCGACCAGAGCCTTTTCGGCTTCGGCGATGGCTGCCTTGACCGAAGCCTCGTCGAGCACGGTCGCGCTCTTCTCGGCCGGCACGCGGACATTCTTGAGGGTCTGCGGCATCGGTTCGAACAGGCGCAGCAGCTCGCTGGCCGGACGGTCGGCGCCGATCAGCGAAGCCAGCACCTGCAGCGCCGCCACCAGGCCGTCGCCGGTGGTGGTGTGGTCGGACATGATGATATGGCCCGACTGCTCGCCGCCGAGGTTGTAGCCGTCCTTGCGCATCTTTTCGAGGACGTAGCGGTCACCCACCGAGGTGCGGTGCAAAGCCAGCCCCTCGCCCTCCAGAAAGCGTTCCAGGCCCAGGTTCGACATCACCGTCGCGACCACGCCGCCGCCCTTGAGCGCGCCGGTGTTCTTCCACAGCTTGGCGATCAGCGCCATCACCTGATCCCCATCGATCAGCCGGCCGCGCTCGTCGCACAGCACGACGCGATCGGCATCGCCATCCAGCGCGATACCGATGTCGGCGCCGTGCGCCACCACCTGGCTGCGCATCACCTCGGTCGAGAGCGAGCCGCAATTGCGGTTGATGTTGAAACCGTCCGGCGACACGCCGACCGGCACCACCTCGGCGCCCAGTTCCCACAACACGGTGGGGGCGACCTTGTAGGCGGCGCCATTGGCGCAATCGACCACGATCTTCAGCCCGTCGAGGCGCAGGCCGCGCGGGAAAGTGCTCTTGGTATATTCGATATAGCGGCCGATGGCGTCGTCCAGGCGCCGGGCGCGGCCCAGCCGGTCGGGAGCGACCCGCACATTGGCCAGCCCCTCCTCCATCAGGCGCTCGATGGTACTCTCCGCCTCGTCCGACAGCTTGTAGCCATCCGGGCCGAACAGCTTGATGCCGTTATCCTCGAAGGGATTATGCGAGGCCGAGATCATCACGCCGAGATCGGCGCGCATCGACCGGGTCAGCAGCGCCACCGCCGGGGTCGGCAGCGGCCCCAGCAGCACCACATCCATGCCCATCGAAATGAAGCCCGCCGTCAAAGCGGGCTCCAGCATATAGCCCGACAGGCGGGTATCCTTGCCGATCACCACCGTATGGCGATGCTTGCCACGGGTGAAGAAATGGCCGGCCGCCATGCCGAGACGCATGGCGGTTTCCGCGGTCATCGGCTCGGTGTTCGCGGTCCCGCGAACACCGTCAGTGCCAAAGAGCTTACGAGTACTCATTTTCTATATGCCCCTCAGGCGCCGGGCGCGGCTTCCGCGCCAAGCGATACCGCCTGTGTGATCAACGCTGTCGGCAGCGCGGGCGTGCCGTCGCACGCCGGGAATGAGTCTGCTGCTCACAGGCTCGGTCCGTCGCTGCCGAGGATTTCCCGGCGGATGATGTTGACCGGCACCAGTCCGGCGCCGAGGAAGCGGTCATGGAAGCTCTGCAGCGAGAAGTTCGCCCCTTCCTTGGCCTTCACGTCGTCGCGCAGCTTGAGGATCTCCAGCTTGCCGACGGTATAGCTGAAATAGCCGGGGTCCTCGACGCCGCGGCGCGCTTCCTTGAAGGCTTCGGCGTCGGGAACGGCGCAGCGGTCCTTCATGGTCTTGACCGCGTCATCCAGGCTCATGCCCTGGACATGCATCTTGATGCTGTCGACCAGGCGGCAATCGCGCAGCAGGGCGTCGGACAACTGGGCCAGCCTGGCGGGCGCGCTGCCGGCCGACAGACCCTCATCCAGCATCATCTGCTCGGTGTAATGCGCCCAGCCTTCGGTGGCGGTGTAGGACTGGATGGCCTTGCGGATCATCGACCAATCCTGATGCGCCTTGAGATACAGGCCCTGGGTGAAGTGGCCCGGCAGCGCCTCATGAACCGACAGGTTCTGCAGCAGCGGACGGTTCCACAGGCGCATGAACTTTTCCTGCTCCTCCGGGCTGTCCTTCGCGTCGGGCGGGGTGATGTAGTAGTAGCTCTCGGTCGCCTTGGTCTCGAACGGACCCGGCCAATCCATCTCGCCGAACACGAAAGCGCGCTGGAAGTCCGGCGTCTCGCGCACTTCCGGCATCAGCTGGTAAGGCAGCGTGATGATGTGGTGGTCTTCGATGAATTTGCGCAGGCCGGCCAGCTGGTCGCGGGCGGTCGGGATCAGATCCTTGATGGCCGGATGGTCGGCGCCGATGTCGTCGAAGGCGTTCTCGGGATGGGCCGGATCGATCTGCTTCGACACTTCGTCGAAGGCAGCGCGGTCCTTGGCCAGCTGGGCTTCGCCGGCGGCCAGAACCTGTTCGGGCGTCGCGTCGATCATGTCGGCGGCCAGCAGGCCCATGAATTTCTGGCGGCCGAGGGCGAACTCGCCATGGGCGTTCGGCTTCAGCTTTTCCAGGAAGGCCTTGTAATGCTCGAAGGCGGCGACCGCCTTGGCGGTCGAGGCGGCCAGCTCGGCCTTGAGCTTAGGATCGGTCACCTCGGGGAAGGCGTCCGGAATATTGACCTTGAGGAAGCTGACCGCGCCCTCAAGATTCTCCAGCGCCATGTCGATATAGACCGGCGGCACGTCGGACAGCAGGCCTTCGGCGTCCTTCAGCATCTTGGGCAGGGCGTTTTCGCGGGCGATGACCAGCTTGATGCGCTCGGACTGCGGGGCGAAGCTGCGGGTGACCAGCGCATTGATGGCGGACAGGCCCAACCCGACATACTGATCGGGATTGCGGCGCCACATCTGCACCACCTTCTCTTCCGCCAGCTGACCGCCGAGCCAGGCAAGGAAGATCGCCTTATCGTCCTTCTCGACCTGCGTCATCTTCGATTCGTCGAGGGCCTGGACCTTCTGCGCCACCGCCACCAGACGCTTCTCAGTGGCGGCATGGGCGGCCCGGCTGACATCATCGAGCTTGGCATCGTACTGATGCCAGCCCATCGAGGTGGCCCAGGAGGGCGACGCCTTGGCCTGCTCGGCGAAGAAGGCCTCGCTGACGCTTTTCAGGGTGGGCGCCTCGGCGGCCGAAGCGGCGGCGGAGGCAAGCGCCAGCAGCGCGACGCAGGTCGTCTTCAATTTCATGACGTTAAGGTCCTCAGGAGTGCGTTTTTGAGATTTCGAAAACTTTGCCGCCAACGATATTCGAAATCTCAAAAACATGAAGCACTCCTGACTGATCATAAAACCTAGTGTTCTGTTCGTTTTCGAATTTCGATCGACACCGGGACTGGCAATTCGAAATTCGAAAACGGAACACTAGGACTGTGAAGATTTTATGGCGTGCCACACTGCCACGGCCTGAACGGTTTCGGCAACATCGTGCACCCGGAGAATTTTTACGCCGCGATCGAGCCCCGCCAGTGCCGCCGCGAGCGATCCACCCAAGCGGCGGTCGGCCGGTTCCTGGCGCGATAAAGCGCCGATGAAGCTCTTGCGCGACACGCCGAGCAGAACCGGCACGCCAAGGTTTTGCAGGCCGTCCAAAGTGGCGAGAAGCTGGACATTATGCTCGACGCTCTTGCCGAAGCCGATGCCGGGATCGACGCATAGCTTGTGCTTGGGGATGCCGGCGGCCAGACAGGCTTCGAGGCGGGCGGCGAGGTAATCATGCACCTCGCGCGGAGCGTTCTCGTAATGAGGCGCCGCCTGCATGTCGGCGGGCTGCCCGCGCATATGCATCAGCACCACCGCGGCGCCGCTGCGCGCGGCAACCGCCAGGGAATCCGGATCGCCTTCGAGGGCGGAAATGTCGTTGATGATGGCGGCTCCCGCTTCGACCGCCGCCTTCATCACGGCGGCGTGGCGGGTATCGATCGAAACGCAGATCCCCTCCTCCGCCAAAGCGCGGATGACGGGAATGGTGCGGGAGATCTCTTCTTCGGGAGAGACGGCGGCGGCGCCGGGCCGGGTCGATTCGCCGCCAATATCGATGATGGCCGCACCGTCGGCAACCAGACGGCGGGCATGGGCGATGGCGGCCTCGACACCGAGATATCTGCCGCCATCTGAAAAACTATCCGGCGTGACGTTGACGATCCCCATTACCTGGGGAAGGTCGAGCGTCACGCCGGCAAAAATACTCGGCATAATCACACGAGCTGTCAGGCGCCGGGTTGCGGCTCCGCGCCGGCACCGAAGCCGGGCTGGATGCCGGTGGTCGGCACCGACGAGCGGCGGGGCGGCGTCTGCGGCGCGTTGCCGCTGTCGCCCGAGCCGGTGTCGCGCTGGATCGGCTCGCCGCGCAGCAGCTGGCGGATCTCGTCGCCGGACAGGGTTTCGTACTCCAGCAGCCCCTTGGCCACGATGTGCAGCTCGTCGTTGAAGTTGGTCAGGGTCTGGCGGGCCCTGTCATAGCCGGACTCGACGATCAGACGGATTTCCTCGTCGATGGACTGGCTGGTGCTCTCGGAGACGTTCTTGTGGGTCGTCACCGAATGGCCGAGGAAGACTTCCTGGTCGTTCTCGCCATAGGAGAGCGGCCCCAGTTTCTCGCTCATGCCCCATTCCGTCACCATGCGGCGCGCCATGTCGGTGGCCATCTTGATGTCGGACGAAGCGCCGGTGGTGACCTTCTCCTTGCCGAAGATCAGCTCTTCGGCGATACGGCCGCCCATGGCCACCGCGAGGTCGGCCTTGAGCTTGGCCTTCGAGATCGAGATACGGTCGCCTTCCGGCAGACGCATCACCATGCCCAGCGCACGACCGCGCGGAATGATGGTGGCCTTGTGGATCGGGTCCGATTCTTCCTCGTGCAGGGCGACGACGGCGTGACCGGCTTCGTGATAGGCGGTCAGCTTCTTCTCTTCGTCGGTCATCACCATCGAACGGCGCTCGGCGCCCATCATGACCTTGTCCTTGGCAGCCTCGAATTCGGCCATGGTCACCACGCGCTTGCCGGCGCGGGCGGCCAGCAGAGCGGCCTCATTGACCAGGTTGGCCAGATCGGCGCCCGAGAAACCGGGGGTGCCGCGGGCGATGATGCGGGCATCGACGTCGGGAGACAGCGGAACCTTGCGCATGTGGACACGCACGATCTTCTCGCGGCCGGCGACGTCGGGGTTCGGCACCACGACCTGGCGGTCGAAGCGGCCGGGACGCAGCAGGGCCGGGTCCAGCACGTCGGGACGGTTGGTGGCGGCGATCAGGATCACGCCTTCGTTGGATTCGAAGCCGTCCATCTCGACCAGCAGCTGGTTGAGAGTCTGTTCGCGCTCGTCATTGCCGCCGCCCAGGCCGGCGCCGCGATGGCGGCCGACAGCGTCGATTTCGTCGATGAAGATGATGCAGGGGGCGTTCTTCTTGCCCTGCTCGAACATGTCGCGCACACGGCTGGCGCCGACGCCGACGAACATTTCGACGAAGTCGGAGCCCGAAATGGTGAAGAACGGCACATTGGCTTCGCCGGCGATGGCGCGCGCCAGCAGGGTCTTACCGGTGCCGGGCGGGCCGACCAGCAGGCAGCCCTTGGGAATCTTGCCGCCCAGGCGCTGGAACTTCTGCGGGTCCTTGAGGAACTCGACGATTTCTTCCAGTTCCTGCTTGGCTTCGTCGATACCGGCGACGTCCTCGAAGGTGACGCGGCCGGTCTTCTCGGTCAGCAGGCGGGCGCGGCTTTTGCCGAAGCCCATGGCCTTGCCGCCGGTCGACTGCATCTGGCGCATGAAGAAGATCCACACGCCGACCACCAGCAGCATCGGCAGCCAGGACAGAACGTAGGACCAGAAGGTCTGGCTCTCTTCGCTCTTCGGCAGCGCCGAGATGCGCACATTGGCGCCGCGCAGCTTCTGGACCATCGTATTGTCCTGCGGCGCGAAGGTGGAGAAGCTGCGGCCATCGGTGAAGTGGCCGGTGATGGTCTCACCCTGGATGGTCACATCGGCGACCCGCCCGCTATCCACTTCCGATAGGAAGTCGGAGTAAGCATAGGCCGTGTTGCCATGCGTGCTGGTGCTGTTCTGGAACAGGTTGAACAGGGCAGCCAAGAAGACCGCCACGATGATCCAGAGGACCAGGTTCTTACTGAAATTCATTGCGCCATCCCTTAGTGGGCGGAATACCCGACCAAACTTCGACAGAGGACATGGTCTTTAGATAATGCGGGCGGGCGCGGTAACAAGGCGAAATCCAGCGCCGGCCAGCGGAAATACCGGTGCGAAGCCCCATCGTGCGATGGTCAGACCAGTCTCTGCTCTGATCCATCCTAAGGGCGGCACTACCAAAATACCATGCTTATCCATGAGAATCGGCAAAGTCGGCAGCACGGCGCGCGGGATTCCGCTCTTTTCCGCCGCATCGCGAAAGCCCGGCGCGGCTTCGGCGCCCAGCGCGCCCCAGCGCAGCTCCCCCTCGCCCGCCGCGCGAATCAGGAAGCGATTGTCCCACAAGGCTTCCCGCCCGGGCTCCAGCGCCACCGCCGGTGCCATTTTGGCGGCTTCGCGACAGACCAGAATCCGGCCGTCCCGCTGCGGCGCGAAGACGCAGCCGGCGAAGGTGCGCCGCCCGGACAGGGAACGCAGGGCCTCCAGCATCCGCTCCAGCCCGTCCAGGCGCGGCGGAAACTCGCCGCCGCCCACGGTACGCGACAGGGCGGCCAACAGGCGCAGGGCGATTTCTTCGTCGGCGGCCAGCAGAGGCGCCGGATAGAGCCAGGCATATCCGTTGCCGGAAAGCGTCACGGTCTCGACGGCGAGAGCGGCGGCGCCTGCTTCGAGCGCCTGCCGCGCCCGGCCGAGCTGGCGGGCGGTCAAGGCCAGGCGTTCGGCGGAAACCCGCTCCTCGGCCAGGAATTTGCGCCAGCGCACCCGGTCGAACCGCTCCGCTTGGTTGGAAGGGTCTTCGATCCAGCTCTGGCCCAGGCTGTGCAAATAGTCGCGCAGATCGTCGCGCGGAATATCGAGCAGCGGCCGCAGCAGCTGCACGTCGCTATGCGCTGAACTGCCCGCCATGGCGGCCAGGCCATCCACGCCGCTGCCGCGCGCCAGGCGCAGCATCAGGGTTTCCGCCTGATCGTCGCGCTGATGGCCCAGCAGCAGGTGAAGGATCTCATTGTCGCGGCACCAGCCGGTCAGCAACCGGTAGCGCGCGGCGCGGGCCGCCGCCTGCAGGCCGGGACCGGCTTCGGCGTCGAGCCAGGGCAGGATGTGATGGGCGATGCCGCGCGCCGCCAGCCAGCGGCCGGTCTGCTCCGCCTCGGCACGGGATTCGGCACGCAAACGGTGATCGACGGTAAGAGCGACGATTTCGCCCCCCTGTTCCTTCGCCCAATCGGACGCCAGCAAAGCCAGCGCCAGAGAGTCGCTGCCACCCGAAACGGCCACCGCCAGCCGGGGCGAACGCTCGAAAGGTCCGAGCGCCGCCATTGCTCCGGCGAAGCGGCCTGCGATCAACAACCCTGCTTCTGGCGTTCGGCCGTGGCCTGGCGCTTCAGATTGTCGGCGGCGTCGGGGAATTCGGTCTGAAAGCGGTGCAGCGCCGCGCAGGCCTCGTTCTTCTTGCTCAGGCTGCCCATCGACAGCCCCACCTTGAGCAGGCTTTCGCCCGCCTTGGCCGATTTGGGGTATTTGCGGTAGGCGTCGAGGAAGATCGGCGCCGCACGGTCGTAATGGCCCTGCGAGAATTCGATCTGGCCCATCCAATAGGTGGCGTTGCCGGCCAACGGGTCCTGCGGATGCTGGGTCAGGAAGGCCTGGAACGCCTTGGTGGCGCCGTCATAGTCGGAATTCTTCAACAGGCCGTAGGCATAGTCATACTGCTCGGCGGCAGGCTTGCCGGCCGGAAGCCCTCCATCGGCGGCGGCCGGCGGGGCAGCGGGTTTGTCGCCGGCGCCGGGATGCGGCTGGCCGAGGAAGCCGGGCTGCGAGCCCGGGCCCGGACGGTTGCCATTGGCGTCGGGCGCGGCAGCCGGCGGAGCCGCGGGGCCCGCCGCCGGAGCGGCCGCGCCGCCAGCACCATTGGCGCCAGCGCCGCCACCGGCATTGTTCTGCTTGTCTTCCAGCTGCTTGAAGCGGAAATCGTCATCCTGCTGCTGGCGGTCCATCTTCGCCTTCAGCTGATTGATGTCGTACTGATATTTCTCGAGATCGCCGGTCGCCTGGCGCAGTTGCTCCTCGAGCTGGCTGATGCGCTGATCGAGCATGCTGTAGGCGCCGCCGGAAACGCCGGCGTCGGCCGATCCGCCCGAGCTTTGCACCTTGCCGCTTTGGCCGCGATAGACCTGCGCCTGAAGGGTGTTGAGGTCACGCTCCAGCCGATTCAGCCGGTCGACCATGCCCTGGGTGTCCTGGGCAAAGACCGGCAACGCGATCAGAGCGGCGGAGGTCAAGATCACGGTACGGAAAGCAGATCGCATCATCTCGCCTGTCAAAAACAATTGGGGCGCCTGCCGACTGGCAGACGCCCCAACTTTAACCCAATAAAGACTTGGTTGAAGTCTTTATTACTGGATCACGCCGACGCCGCGACGGTTCTGAGCGTAGGCGGCCTCGTTCGAACCGAGGACGGCCGGGCGCTCCTTGCCGTACGAGACGGTCTTGACGCGAGCGGTCTCGACGCCGTTGGCGACCAGGAATTCCTTGACGGCGTTGGCACGACGCTCGCCCAGGGCGAGGTTGTACTCGCGGGTGCCGCGCTCGTCGCAATGACCTTCGATCAGCAGCTGATCGTTCGGATACTTCTTCAGGAAGGCGACCCACTTGGCCAGCTGATCCTTGCCTTCCGGCTTCAGGCTGGACTTGTCGTAGTCGAAGAACACGCGGTCACCGACGTTCTTGACGAAGTCAGCCTGGCTGCCCGGAACGAGGGTGTCGACCGGAGCGGCCTTCTGGGTAGCGGCCGGCGGGGTGGCGACAGCGGCCTGCTCGGCCTTCTTCGGCTCATCGCTCGAGCAAGCGGCCAGGACGCTAACGGCGGCAACCATGCACAGGAAACGCATCTTCATTTAATATTCTCCCCCTCTATGGGATGGGTCGGTTTCACATCAATCGGACTTGGCTGAAAGGCGTCACTGCTGCGCGCAATACCTTCCAAGATACAAATGGTGGTCCCCTTGCAGCCGCCAAATTCCTTATGGAGCCGGACTATACTTACGGTTCCTTAGGGAATCAAGGGGGACCAAGCGGGATCGGAGGCGTCCCCCGGAGTAACTACCTGCCTCTCGTTGTACCCGGTCAAGTCGATGCTGTAAAGCTTCGTCGCACCACCATGACCCTTTGAATCCGTTGGATTCTGCTTCCAATAGGCCAGCACGCGGCCATTCGGCGCCCAGGTCGGCGCCTCGACCAGGAAGCCCTGCGACAGCAGACGCTCGCCGGTACCATCCGGACGCATGACACCTATGTAGAAAGCAGAAGCGTCGAATTTAGTAAAAGCGATCAGGTCGCCGCGCGGCGACCACACCGGAGTCGCATAGCGGCCATTGCCGAAGCTGATGCGGTGCTGGTCCGAACCGTCTGCATTCATTACATAAAGCTGCTGCGTGCCGCCGCGATCCGAGTTGAAGGTGATCTTCGAACCGTCCGGCGAATAGCAGGGCGAAGTGTCGATATAGGGATCATTGGTCAGCCGCGTCATCTTGCGGGTGCGCAGATCCATTTCATAAATATTCGTGACACCATTTTCAGCGAGGCTCATCACGACGCGATTGCCGTCGGGCGAGAAACGCGGCGCAAAGGTCATACCCGGGAAGTCGCCCAGCAGTTCGCGGCGGCCGCTGTCCAGGTGATAGACATACACCCGCGGCTGGTTGTTGTAATAAGACATATAGGTGATTTCTTGCTGAACCGGCGAGAAACGCGGGGTCAGCACCAGATCGGCGCCGTCGGTGAGAAACTTATGGTTCTCGCCGTCCTGGTCCATGATCGCCAGGCGCTTGACGCGCTTCTGCTGCGGGCCGGATTCGGCGACATAGATGATGCGCGTGCTGAAATAGCCGTCTTCGCCGGTCAGGCGCTGATAGATGTCGTCGGCGATCTTGTGGGCGATGGCGCGCCAGCCGGCCGGAGCGGCGGTGTAGGCGCGGCCGACCATCTGCTGCTCGGCATAGACGTCCCACAGGCGGAACTCGACGCGGGCGCGGCCATCGGGCTGCTTCTCGACCTTGCCGCTGACCAGGGCTTGCGCATTGATCAGCTTCCAATCGGCGAAGCGGACATTCTGCTGCAGCGAATCCGGGCTCTGGATGAAGGCCTTGCGGTCGATCGGTTTGAACAGGCCCGAGCGCTCGAGATCGGCGGCGACCACGCCGGCGATGTCGCTGCCGAGCTGGGTCTCCTCCGGCACGCTGCCGGACAGCGGCGATACGGCAATCGGCATCGGCTGGGCGTTGCCCTTGTCGATGATGATGTTCAGTTCGGCTCGCGCCGGTCCGCTGATCAGCGCGGCTACCAGCAGGGCCGGAACGAACCAGCGTCGAAGGTGAGTCATCGCATGCTCCTGGGGTCGAAAGTGATGATGAATTCGGGATTGTTCTTGAAGAATTCGGGATGCGTCGGCGGCACATGCAGGGGCGAAGCCCGCAGCACGGCCCTCACCGCGGCGTCCGCGTTGATGCGGAACCTGGCGTCGCCGTCATAACGGTCCTCGCTGTTCGCGAGACGCGCCGTGATCACCCTGCCGTCCGCTTCCATCGTCAACGCTATGTCGACCGCCTCCGGCTGCACGCCCTGGGCGCCGACGATGGCCAGCCAGCCCGAATGGACCTGGCTGATCACATAGTTCGTCTCAGCCTCGGTCGGGGCGGCAAGGGCCGGCCCGGCCATCAGGGTAGCCGCCAGAAAGACCGAAGAGCAGCGGCCGAGGACATTCATCGCATGGCCCTCGGATCGAACGTGATGGTGATCTGAGGGTTGTTGCGGAAGATGTCGGGCCGCGACGGCGGCACCTTCAAGGGCGAAGCCTGCAGCACCGCGCGCACGGCAGCGTCGGCGGCGGCCCGGTAGAAGGCGTCGCTGGCATAGCGGCTCTCGTCCACCACCCGGCGCGCCTCGCTGACATGCCCGTCAGGCGTGATCGAGATCTTCACGGCAACCTGCAGCGTGTCGGCGCCCTTGGCGCCGAGATCGACGTTCCATTTCGGCCAGATCTGTCCGGAGATGTAAGCCTTCTCGCTCGCGGTCGGTTCCCCCGCCGCGGCGGACAGCGGCGAATTCACCGTCTTCTGGGCCGGCGCAGGCGTCGATTGCGGCGCGGGAGTCTGAGGCTTCTCCTCCTTGCGCAGCTTGTCGACCGACTTCAGCAGATTGTCGAAATCGTCCGGCGGCGGCGGCTTCTTCGGCGGCGGCTTGATGTCTTTCAGCAGATCCGGCGGCTGCGGCTTCGGCGGCTCGGGCTTGGGCGGCTCCGGCTTCGGTTTCGGCACCGGCACCGGTTCCGGCACGGGCTCGGGCTCCGGCGGCTTGGGCTGCGGCGGTGGCGGCGCGGGCGGCGGAGGCTCGGGCTTGGGTTCCGGCGGCTTGGGCGCGGGCGGCGGCGGAGGCGGAGGGGTTTCCTCGGCCTTCGGCGGCTCGGGTTTCGGCTCTTCGGGCTTGGGTTCTTCCACCTGGCGCGGCGGCGGATTGGTCTTGTCCGAGATGGTCTCGATGTCGACCACCATCGGTTCAGCCATCTCCTTGGGCGGCGACATAAGGTGCGGCAGGCCGAACACCATCAGCACCAGGGCTAATGCGTGCAGCATGACGGAGCAGGCCAGGCCCGCTCCGAAATTATCCCCACCACCTTCGGAACGACGCATGGCTGCTCAGTGGGCTCCCTTGGTCGGCGCAGGCTGCGTCAGCAGCGCTACATGCGGAAAACCTGCTGCCCCCAACTGCCCCATCACTTCCATCACCCGGCCGTAATTGATGCCCGAGTCGCCCTTGACGAAGATTCGGGTGTCGGGCTTGGCATTGGTGATCGCCTTGAGGCGCGGCGACAATTCGTCGATCTGCACCTCGGTATCCTGCAGGAAGATACGGCCCTGCTTGTCGACGCTGATCGTCAACGGCTGATCGTCGCCCTTGATCTGGCCGGCCTGGGTCTTGGGCAGGTCGACCGGCACGCCGGAGGTCAGCAGCGGCGCGGTCACCATGAAGATGACCAGCAGCACCAGCATCACGTCGACCATCGGGGTGACGTTGATATCGGCCATGGGGCGGAATTTCCGCCGATGGCCGCCGCGGGGACCGACCGACATCGCCATGGCTCAGACCTTCTCTTCGAGCTGACGCGACAGGATCGCGCCGAATTCGCCGGCGAAGCCTTCGAGGCGCTTGGCATAACGGTCCATGTCGGTGGACAGCTTGTTGTAGGCCAGCACCGCCGGGATCGCGGCGACCAGGCCCAGGGCGGTGGCGAACAGCGCCTCGGCGATGCCGGGGGCCACCACCGCCAGGCTGGTATTCTTGGTCTCGCCGATATGGTGGAAGCTGTTCATGATGCCCCACACCGTGCCGAACAGGCCGATGAACGGCGCCGTCGAACCGACCGAGGCCAGAAAGCCCAGACGCGCCTCCAGCGCTTCCATTTCGCGGGACAGGGTCACCTGCATGACGCGGTCGATGCGCTGCGGCAGCGAGTAGCCGGCCAGCCCCTTGGTGGCGGAGCGCCGCCATTCGCGCATCGCGGCGACGAAGATCGACGACATCGGGTCCATCGGACGCGAACCGATGCGGTCATACAGCTCTTCCAGGCTGCCGCCCGACCAGAAGCTCTCTTCGAACTGCTCGGCCCGGCGGACCAGGCCGCGCAGACGGAACAGCTTGTCGAAGATGATCGCCCAACACCAGAACGACACCAGGACCAACGCGATCATCACCGCTTTGACGATGATGTCGGCCTCCATGAACAGGTTCCAGATCGACAGATCCGTGCTGGCTACTGCCGCCGTTTGAATAGGGTCCATTATTCTTTCCGCCTCGTTAGCCTATTAACCCAGCCAATTTCTCACGCAATTCTTCGGGTATCCTGGTGGGATGCCCCGTCTGGTTCACGCACACCAGCGTAATCAATACCGACGCCAGCACAACCTCGTCCCGCCGGATCTGCTGCTCGAGGCGGAAGCTGGCACCGCCCAGATGCACGGCGCAGGACCGCACCGTCAAGAGGTCATCTAATCTGGCCGGCGCGCGATAATCGATCTCGGCGGCGCGCACCATGAACAGAATGCCCTCGCCATTGCCCCGATAGGTCTCGTTCTTGTCGATCAGGCGCATCATCTCGGTGCGCGCCCGCTCGGCGAAATCGAGGTAGCGCGCGTGGTAGACCACCCCGCCCGCATCGGTATCGGCGTAATAGACGCGCAAGGGATATAGGTGGGCGGAACCGTCCAGCCAGCCTGACACGGGAAGGTCACGCATCGTACTCTTCCCCGGACCCTAAAAGATCGAGCTGATCGGTCCGTTTCACCGGCACCAGGCCGATGTGGCGATAGCCCGCCGCCGCCAGCATGCGGCCGCGCGGCGTTCGCTGCAGCAGGCCCTGCTGCAGCAGATAGGGCTCGATCACCTCTTCGATGGTGTCGCGCTGTTCGGACAAAGCCGCGGCCAAGGTTTCGACACCGACCGGACCGCCGCCATAATTGTCGGCGATGCAGGTCATATAGCGCCGGTCCATGGCGTCCAGACCCAGTTGATCGACGCCGAGGCGGTTCAACGCGCCATCGGCCACTTCGGCGGTCACCGGCAGGGTTCCCGCCACGACGGCGAAGTCACGCACGCGGCGCAGCAGGCGGCCGGCCACGCGCGGCGTGCCGCGCGCGCGGCGGGCGATCTCGGCGGCGCCGTCATCGGTCATTTCGAGGCTCAGCAGGCGCGCGCCGCGGCGGACGATCAGTTCCAGTTCCGCCGGGGTATAGAAATTCATGCGCAAGGGAATGCCGAAGCGTTCCCGCAAGGGCGTGGTCAGCAGGCCCGAGCGGGTGGTCGCCCCCACCAGGGTGAAGGGGGCCAGGTCGATGCGCACCGAACGCGCAGCCGGCCCTTCGCCGATGATCAGATCCAGCTGAAAGTCCTCCATCGCGGGATAGAGCACTTCCTCTATGGCGGGATTAAGGCGATGGATCTCGTCGATGAAAAGAACGTCGCGCGGTTCGAGATTGGTCAGCAGCGCCGCCAGATCGCCCGCCTTGGCGATGATCGGACCGGAGGTGGCGCGGAAACCGACACCGAGTTCCTTGGCGACGATCTGCGCCAGCGTCGTCTTGCCCAGGCCTGGCGGCCCGAAGAACAAAGTATGGTCCATCGCCTCGCCGCGCGACCGCGCCGCGGCAATGAACACTTCGAGATTGGCCCGCACATCGGCCTGGCCGACGAAATCATTGAGCGCGGCAGGACGCAGGCTGGGATCGGGCGCGTCGGCCGGAGACGCAGCACCACTGACGAGGCGGTCAGTCATGACGAGCCCTCAAGCGCCGGGCGCGCATTCCATGCGCTGGGCTACCGCGCCAAGCTCTGTTGCCTGTGTGCTCGACGCTGTCGGCAGCGCGGGCGTGCACTTGCACGCCTGCAACGAATTTGGGAAATTCGTTGCTCCTCATCGCGACAGCTCCTTACCGAGTTCCTGCAAGCCGACGCGGATCAGGGCCGGCACCGCCGCACCTTCACCAAGGGTCGCCGACGCCTTGACCACCGCCATCTGCGCTTCGGCGCGGCGATAGCCGAGATTGACCAGGGCGGAGACCGCATCCTCGATCCCGCCGCCGCTTGCCGCCGCCATGGCCGGCGCGAAGGAACCGGCGGGTGCTACGCTGCCCACCTTGTCCTTGAGTTCGGTGGCCAGACGGGCCGCCAGCTTGGGACCGACGCCGGACGGCCGGCTCAGCATGGCCTTGTCGCCGGAAGCGATGGCATTGGCCAGATCATTGGCGGTCAGGGTCGAGAGGATGGCCAGCGCCACCTTGCTGCCGACGCCCTGCACGGTCTGCAGCAGGCGGAACCAGGCGCGCTCGGCCTCTTCGAAGAAGCCATAGAGATGGATATGGTCCTCGCGGACATGGGTTTCGATGAACAGGCTCACCGCCTCGCCCACGCGCGGCAGGCGCGACAAGGTCCGGGCCGAGCAATAGACCAGATAACCGACCCCGCCGACATCGATCACCGCCCAATCCTCGCCGGCCTGATCGACCAGCCCCTTGAGACGCGCGATCATCGGCGCGCCCCCGCCAGTTTCAGCATCATGGCGGCATGGCCGCGGTGATGGGCATGGCAGATCGCCACGGCCAGGGCATCCGCCGCATCTTCGGTCGCGATTTCACAGGCGGGCAACAGCTGGCGGATCATCATGCCGACCTGTTGCTTGGCGGCCTGGCCGCCGCCCACCACCGATTTCTTGACCAGCGAGGGGGCATATTCGGACACCGGAATGCCGGCCAGCCCGGCCGCGGTCAGCACCGCGCCGCGCGCCTGGCTGAGCTTGAGGGTCGAAGCCGGGTTGCGGTTGACGAAGGTCTCTTCGACCGCCGCCTCATTGGGGGAAAAGCGGGCGATCACCTCGGCGATGCCGCGATTGAGCTGAGCCAGGCGCTCGGCCAGGCTCAGCGTCTCGTCGGAGGTCACGACGCCATCGGCCACCCAGACCAGCCGGTTGTCGCGCTGTTCGAGCACGCCCCAACCGGTTATCCGCAATCCGGGATCGAGCCCCAGCAGCCGCATCGCCCAAAGCCCCTATTTTACGCCGACAGCTTTTCCATCAGGTCCTGCGCAATGTCGAAATTGGCATGGACGCGCTGGACGTCGTCATTGTCTTCCAGCACATCGAGCAATTTCAGCAGCGTCTGCGCCGTCTGTTCGTCGGTGACCGGGGTCGAAACCTGCGGGCGCCAATCGAGACGGGCGCTGCTCGGCGTGCCGAACTTGGCTTCCAGCGCTTCGCGAACGATGTTGAGGTTGTCCGGCGCGCAGGTCACGTCATGCCCCTCTTCATCCGACTCGACATTGTCGGCGCCGGCGTCCAGCGCCGCTTCGAACATCGCATCGGCGGAGGCGGCGGCGGCCGGATAGCGGATCGCGCCGACGCGGTCGAACATGAAGCTGACCGAGTTGGTTTCGCCGAGATTGCCGCCATTCTTCGAGAAAGCGGTGCGGATTTCCGAGGCGGTGCGGTTCCGGTTGTCGGTCAGCGCTTCGATGATGACCGCGACCGAACCGGGGCCGTAGCCCTCATAGCGCACTTCTTCGTAATTCTCGGTGCCCTCGCCACCGGCGCCGCGCTTGATGGCGCGCTCGACCGTGTCCTTGGGCATGTTGGCGTCGCGGGCGGCCTGGATAGCGGCGCGAAGGCGCGGATTGGCGGCGGGGTCGGGCAAGCCCATCTTCGCCGAAATCGTCAATTCGCGGATGATCTTGGTGAACACCTTGCCACGCTTGGCGTCCTGGGCGCCCTTGCGATGCATGATGTTCTTGAATTGTGAATGTCCAGCCATGGTCCTGCCGGGTGCTGTTGGGATTTAGATCGTGCGGTATACCATCTATATACGATACGTCCAGCGCGAACTCCGTATATTGCGCTTGCGCCCGACCGCAGGGAAAGCGAAGAATCATCATCGGATTTAAAGGCAGCGCGCTCTCATGATCGCCCGCAAATACCTCTATCTGATCGCCTTGGCCAAGGAGAGGCATTTCGGCAGGGCCGCCGCCGCGTGCCATGTCTCGACCTCGACCCTGTCGGCGGCGATCCGCGACCTCGAAGCCGAGGTCGGAGTCGCGGTGGTCGAGCGCGGTCAGAATTTCACCGGACTGACCCCCGAAGGGCTGCGTGTGCTGGAATATGCGCAGCGGATGGCCGCCGTCGCCGAGGCGCTGCGCCAGGATCTGGCCAGCCTGCAGGGCGGACTGACCGGACAGCTGCGCCTGGGCGTCATCCCCACCGCCCTTACCCGCGTCGCCGAACTGACCGCCTCCTTCGCGCGGCGCCATCCCCAGGTCACCATCCTGGTGCGGTCGATGGCGACACCCGACATCCTGCAGGCGCTGCGGAGTTTCGAGCTGGACGGCGGCATCGTCTACAGCGAATCCGGCAATGATGCCGACCTCGCCTTCCAGCCGATGTGGGTCGAGGGCCATGTGCTGATCACCGGAGCCGACCGGTTTCCCGGCCGCGCGTCGATCGGCTGGAGCGACGCCGCCGAACTGCCGCTCTGCCTGCTGACCCCGGACATGCAGAACCGCAAGATCATCGACAAGGTGTTCGCCGAGCTGGGCCATCCGGTGACCCCGCGCCTGGAAACCAATTCGATCCTCGGCATGCTGGCGCAGATCTGCGCCGGCGCGTGGAGCGGCATCGCCCCCCGCGCCGTGCTGGACATGATCGGCGCGCCGCCCGGCATCCGCGGGCTCGACCTCGTCGATCCTACCGTGGCTTGGGCGACCGGCCTGATCACCTTGTCGCACGAGCCGCTGGCGCCGATGGCGGCCGCTTTGCGCGAAGAAGCCCGCAGCCTGCATGGCGTATCCGGAGGATCATCAGGAAAAGACGAATAGCCATTCGGATTTTCTTGATGTCCTTTTGCAGCCCCGAGTCCTAGGTTAGTCGTCCGGCAATAAAAGACCGGTGAACTCTTACCGTTCATGCTGCATAGCACAATAAGTCCTTGAAGACGTCCAAAGAAGAAACGACCAGGGAGAGTAGGAACATGGGAGATTCTATTTCGGCGACCGTCCCGATCGGCTTTTTGTCGCGGGAACGTACGATCGCCAAGCCCAGCTTCAACCGCTGGCTGGTACCGCCGGCGGCGCTGGCGATCCATCTCTGCATCGGCATGGCCTATGGCTTTTCGGTGTTCTGGCTGCCGCTGTCGCGCGCGGTCGGCATCACCAAAGCCGTCGCCTGCTCGCCCGATCAGGGCTTCATCGACAGCCTGACCAGCACCGGTTGCGACTGGAAGATCACCAGCCTGCAATTCATGTACACCCTGTTCTTCATCTTCCTGGGCTGTTCCGCCGCCTTGTTCGGCGGTTGGCTGGAGCGCTCCGGCCCGCGCAAGGGCGGCGTCGTGTCGGCCTTCCTGTGGTGCGGCGGGCTGATCCTGGCAGCGGCCGGAACCGCCTCGCACCAGATATGGCTGCTGTGGCTGTCCGGCTGCGTCGGCGGCGTGGGACTGGGCATCGGCTACATCACTCCGGTTTCGACCCTGGTCAAATGGTTCCCCGACCGGCGCGGCATGGCCACCGGCATGGCGATCATGGGCTTCGGCGGCGGCGCCATGATCGGTTCGCCCTTCGCCAATTACCTGATCACCAAATTCGCCTCGGCCACCGAAGTCGGCGTCTGGCAGACCTTCGTGGTCCTGGCCGTCGTCTATTTCATTTTCATGCTCGGCGGCGCCCTGCTGTTCCGCGTTCCTCCCGAGAACTGGGCGCCGGCTGGCTGGATCAAGCCCACCGACACCGGCAAGAAGATGGTCACCGACGGCCATGTGCATCTGAACGAAGCGCTGAAGACTCCGCAATTCTGGCTGGTGTGGTGGGTTCTCTGCCTCAACGTCACCGCCGGCATCGGCATCATCGGCATGGCTTCGCCGATGCTGCAGGAAGTGTTCGGCGGCCATCTGATCGGCATCGACGCCGGATTCTCGGACCTGACCCCCGAGCAGAAGACCCAGATCGCCGCGATCGGCGCCGGTTTCGCCGGCCTGCTGTCGCTGTTCAACATCGCCGGCCGCTTCTTCTGGGCCTCGCTGTCGGACAAGTTGGGCCGCAAGAACACCTATTTCGTGTTCTTCATCCTCGGCATGGCGCTCTATGCCAGCGTGCCGACCTGGGCGCAGAGCGGCACGCTGGTGCTGTTCGTCCTGTCGGTGGGCATCATTCTGTCGATGTATGGCGGCGGCTTCGCCACCGTCCCCGCCTATCTGGCCGACATGTTCGGCACCAAGATGGTCGGCGCCATCCATGGCCGCCTGCTGACCGCCTGGTCGGTGGCCGGCATCTTCGGCCCGACCCTGGTCGGTTATGTGCGCGACTACCAGATCGAGCACGGCGTGCCGCGGGCCCAGGTCTACAACATCACCATGTATGTCCTGACCGGTCTGCTGCTGGTCGGCGCCATCTGCAACTATCTCGTCAAATCGGTGGCCGAGCGCCATTTGATGACGCCGGCGCAATTGGCCGAAGAGAAGAAGATCGCCGACGACACCCATCAGCATTTTGCCTCCGACGTGGGGGCCCTGGCCGGCGAGGTCACCGCTTCGTGGAAAGTGGCCCTGGCCTGGGCGATGGTATGGGTGCCGCTCGCCTACGGCATCTGGAAGACGCTGGAAACCGCAGCGAAATTGTTCAAGTAAGCGATTGGACCCAAGCAAGTGACGAACCAGACCGCCTTGGCCGATGACGAGATTTCCGCCGTCATCGGCCCGCTGAAAGACATGCCGGGCGCCCTGCTGCCGATCCTGCACGCGCTGCAGGACCGCTTCGGGCATGTGCCGGAAACCGCCGTGCCGCTGGTGGCCAAGGCGCTCAATCTGTCGCGTGCCGAGGTCCATGGCACCATCACCTTCTATCATCATTTCCGCCAGCATCCGGCCGGCCGGCATGTGGTTCATGTCTGCCGCGCCGAGGCCTGCCAGGCGGTGGGCGCCGACGCCCTGGTCGAGCATGCCAAAAAGACGCTCGGCTGCGATTTCCATGAAACCACCAAGGACAATGCGATCACGCTGGAGCCGGCTTATTGCCTGGGGCAATGCGCCATCGGCCCGTCGCTGCTGATCGATGAAGAGATTCACGCCAAAGTGACCCCGGCCCGCTTCGACAGCCTGGTCAAAGGCCTGCGCGGAGGCGCCAAATGACGGTCACGGTTTACGTTTCCCGCGACTCCGCCGCCCTGGCCCTGGGCGCGGACCGCGTCGCCACCGCCATCACCGCCGAAGCCGCCAGGCGCGGCCAGCCGGTGCGGGTGGTGCGCAACGGCACGCGCGGCATGCTGTGGCTGGAGCCGCTGGTCGAAGTGGCTACCGACAAGGGACGCATCGCTTACGGCCCGGTGATGCCCGAGGATGTGTCCGGCCTGTTCGAGGCCGGCTTCCTGGCCGGCGGCAAGCATGCGCTGGCTTTGGGCCTGACCGAGCAGATCGATTACTTCAAGCGCCAGGAGCGCCTGACCTTCGCCCGTGTCGGCCTGACCGATCCGCTGTCGGTCGAAGACTATATCGCCCATGAGGGCTTTGCCGGCCTGAGCGCCGCGCTGGCCATGGCGCCGGCCGAGATCGTCGAGACGGTGTTCGCCTCCGGCCTGCGCGGCCGCGGCGGCGCCGCCTTCCCGACCGGCATCAAATGGCGCACCGTCGCCGGTGTCGAGGCGAAGCAGAAATACATCGTCTGCAATGCCGACGAAGGGGATTCCGGCACCTTCTCCGACCGCATGACGATGGAAGGCGATCCCTTGATGCTGATCGAGGGCATGACCATCGCCGGATTGGCGGTGGGCGCGACCCGGGGCTACATCTATTGCCGCTCGGAATATCCCCACGCGGTACAGAGCCTGCAGCTGGCCATCCGCCTGGCGGAGACCGCCGGTTACCTGGGCGAGAACATCCTCGGCTCCGGCAAAACCTTCCATCTGGAGGTGCGCAAAGGCGCCGGCTCCTATGTGTGCGGCGAGGAAACCGCCCTGCTGGAAAGCCTGGAAGGCCGCCGCGGCATCGTGCGCGCCAAGCCGCCGCTGCCGGCGATCCACGGACTGTTCGATCAGCCCACCGTGATCAACAACGTCATCACCTTCGCCAGCGTGCCCTTCATCCTGGCCCATGGCGCCAAGGCCTATCAGGAATACGGCATGGGCCGTTCGCGCGGCACCCTGCCCTTCCAGCTGGCCGGCAACATCAAGCATGGCGGGCTGGTCGAGAAAGCATTCGGCGTAACCTTGCGCGAATTGCTGTATGATTATGGCGGCGGCACGCTGTCCGGGCGGCCGATCCGCGCCGTGCAGGTCGGCGGGCCGCTCGGCACTTATCTGCCGGAAAGCAAGTTCGACGCGCCGCTCGATTACGAGGAATTCGCCAAGGCCGGCGGCACGGTCGGTCACGGCGGCATCGTCGTGTTCGACGACACCGTCGATATGGCCAGGATGGCCCGCTACGCCATGGAATTCTGCGTCGTCGAAAGCTGCGGCAAATGCACGCCCTGCCGCATCGGCTCGACTCGCGGCGTCGAGGTAATCGACCGCATCGTCGCCGGCGAAAAGCGCGACGCCAACACTGCCCTGCTGAGGGATCTCTGCGACGTGATGGTCAGCGGGTCCCTCTGCGCGATGGGGGGCATGACCCCCAACCCCGTTCTCTCGGCGCTCGACCATTTCGCCGAAGATTTCAGTAAGGAGCCCGTCCGATGAGCCAGTTCAACGGGATCGATTTCGGCACCCCCGCTTCGGGAGCGACCGAATCCGTCCAGCTTGAGATCGATGGCGTCGACGTCACCGTTCCCGCCGGTACCATGATCATGCGCGCCGCCGCGATGGCCGGCATCCAGGTGCCCAAGCTGTGCGCCACCGACAGCCTCGATCCGTTCGGCTCGTGCCGCCTGTGCCTGGTCGAAATCGACGGCAAGCGCGGCACGCCGGCCTCCTGCACCACTCCGGTCGAGCCGGGCATGAAGGTGCATACCCAGACCCCGCGCCTGGCCAAGCTGCGCAAGGGCGTGATGGAGCTCTACATCTCGGACCATCCGCTCGACTGCCTGACCTGCACGGCCAACGGCGATTGCGAGCTGCAGGACATGGCCGGCGCGGTCGGCCTGCGCGAAGTGCGCTACGGCATGGACGGCGCCAACCATTTCGAGACCGCGGTGAAGGATGAGAGCAATCCCTATTTCACCTTCGATCCCGGCAAATGCATCGTCTGCAACCGCTGCGTCCGCGCCTGCGAAGAGATCCAGGGCACCTTCGCCCTGACCATCGACAGCCGCGGCTTCGCCTCGAAGGTGTCGCCCAGCCAGAACGAAGACTTCATGGGCTCGGAATGCGTCTCGTGCGGCGCCTGCGTCAATGCCTGCCCGACCGCCACCCTGTCGGAAAAGTCGGTGATCGAGAACGGCCAGGCCGATCATGGCGTCACCACCACCTGCGCCTATTGCGGCGTGGGGTGTTCCTTCGTCGCCGAGGTCAAGGGCGACCAGGTGGTGCGCATGACCCCGGCCAAGACCGGCCGCGCCAATGAGGGCCATGCCTGCGTCAAGGGCCGCTTCGCCTGGGGCTATGCCACCCATTCCGACCGCCTGACCAAGCCGATGATCCGCGCCAAGATCACCGATCCGTGGCAGGTGGTCAGCTGGGAGGAAGCCTTCGCCTACACCGCCAAGGAATTCCGCCGCATCCAGGCGAAATATGGCCGCGATTCGGTCGGCGGGCTGGTCTCCTCGCGCTGCACCAATGAAGAAGGCTATCTGGTCCAGAAGCTGGTGCGCGCCGCCTTCGGCAACAACAATGTCGATACCTGCGCTCGCGTCTGCCATTCGCCGACCGGCTATGGCCTGAAGCAGACCCTGGGCGAATCCGCCGGCACCCAGGAATTCAAGTCGATCGAACAGACCGACGTGATCGTGGTGATCGGCGCCAATCCGACGGATGGCCACCCCGTATTCGGCTCGCGCCTCAAGCGCCGCATGCGGGAAGGCGCCAAGCTGATCGTCATCGATCCGCGCACGACGGATATCGTCGATGGTCCGCACATCAAGGCGTCCTATCACCTGAAATTGCGCCCCGGCACCAATGTCGCGGTGCTGTCGGCCCTCTCGCATGTGATCGTCACCGAAGGACTGATGAACCGGGACTACATCGCCGAACGCTGCGAAGAGAAAGCCTTCAAGGATTGGTGCGATTGGGCCGCCAAGCCCGAGAACTCGCCCGAAGCCATGGAGGAATTCTCCGGCGTTCCGGCCGATGAGCTGCGCGGCGCCGCCCGCCTCTATGCCACCGGCGGCAATGGCGCGATCTATTACGGGCTGGGCGTGACCGAACATTCCCAGGGCTCGACCTCGGTGATCGCCATCGCCAATCTGGCCATGGCGACCGGCAATGTCGGCCGCGAAGGCGTCGGCGTGAACCCGCTGCGCGGCCAGAACAATGTGCAGGGTTCGTGCGACATGGGCTCCTTCCCGCACGAATTGCCCGGTTACCGCCATGTGTCGGACAGCATTACCCGCGCCTTGTTCGAGGATGCCTGGAACGTCCAGCTCGAGTCCGAGCCGGGCCTGCGCATTCCCAACATGTTCGACGCCGCCATCGAGGGCAGCTTCAAAGGTCTCTATGTCCAGGGCGAGGACGTGGCCCAGTCGGACCCGAATGTCCGCCACGTCACCCACGCCCTCGAATCGATGGAATGCGTGGTGGTGCAGGACCTGTTCCTCAACGAAACCGCCAAATTCGCCCATGTCTTCCTGCCGGGCGCCTCGTTCCTGGAAAAGGACGGCACCTTCACCAACGCCGAACGCCGCATCTCGCCTGTCCGCAAGGTGATGGCGCCGCTGTGCGGCTATGCCGATTGGGAAGTCACCCAATTACTGGCCAATGCGCTGGGCTATCCGATGAATTACAGTCATCCGTCCGAGATCATGGACGAGATCGCCCGACTCACCCCGACCTTCCACGGCGTTTCTTATCAGCGCCTGGACGAATTGGGCTCGATCCAGTGGCCGTGCAACGAGGAAGCCCCCGACGGCACGCCGACCATGCATGTGGATCATTTCGTGCGCGGCAAGGGCCGCTTCATGATCACCCAATATGTCCCGACCGACGAGAAGGTGACGCGGCGTTTCCCGCTGCTGCTGACGACGGGGCGCATTCTCAGCCAGTACAATGTCGGCGCCCAGACCCGCCGCACCGAGAATTCACGCTTCCACGCGGCCGATCTGCTGGAAATACATCCGCAGGACGCCGAGGACCGCGGCATCCGCGAGGGCGATCTGGTCAGCATCGAAAGCCGCGCCGGCACCACCGCCTTGCCCGCCGTGATCACCGAGCGCGTGCAGCCGGGCGTGGTCTACACTACCTTCCATTTCCCCGAATCGGGTGCCAATGTGGTGACCACCGACAATTCCGACTGGGCGACCAATTGCCCGGAATACAAGGTGACCGCCGTCCAGGTGGCCCGCGTCAACCGCCCGTCCGAGTGGCAGGAACAATTCCAGGCCTTCACCGATGAACAGAATCAGCTCCTCGCCCGGCGCCACAGCCTTCCCGCCGGCGAGTGAAGAAGTCCGGGTCCGCCGCTGGAAGGCCGGCGTAACCGAGACGGCCACCGACAAGGTGGCCGTCGAAGTGCCGGTGGCGCTGTCCTATAACGGCGTCTCGCACACGGTGATGCTGGCCAGCCCGGCCGATCTGGAAGATTTCGCCCTGGGCTTCAGCCTGACCGAGGGAATCATCGAGACGCCGCGCGAGATGCGCGACGTCGAGGTCGAGCTGTCGGAAAAGGGCGTCGTGGTGAAAATGGTCATCGCCTCGGAACGCTTCGAGACGCTGAAGGACCGCCGCCGCTCGATGGCGGGCCGCACCGGCTGCGGCCTGTGCGGCGCCGACAGCCTCGACCAGGTAGTGCGCCCGCTGCCGCCGGTTTCGGCGACGGCGCGCTTCACCCCGCAAGCGATCCAGACCGCGGCAAAGGAAATGGGCGGCTGGCAGGCCTTGCAGCGCGAGACCGGCGCCACCCATGCCGCCGCCTGGTTCGATCCGGCCGGCAAGATCCATGCGGTGCGCGAGGATGTCGGCCGCCATAACGCGCTCGACAAGCTGATCGGCGCGCTGGCCAAGGCGCAGGCGGACTTCGCCGCCGGGGCTTTCCTCGTCACCAGCCGGGCGAGCTACGAGATGGTGCAGAAGAGCGTCTCCGCCGGCGTCGGGCTTCTGGCCGCCGTCTCGGCCCCCACCGCCTTCGCCATCGAAAAGGCCGATGGCTGGAACTTGACTCTCGCCGGCTTCGTCCGGCCCGGCTCCTCGGTTACCTACAGCCAGGATTGGCGCCTGTCGCAGGAAGAAAAACAATGAGCGCAGACAAACTGATCAAAATGGCCAACCAGATCGGCATGTTCTTCTCGGCCATGCCCGATCGCGAACAGGCGGTCAAGGACACCGCCGGCCATCTGCGCCGGTCGTGGGAACCCCGCATGCGCCGGGATTTCTTCAAATATATCGACGATCACGGCACCAACGGCCTGAGCGACATCCTGCTGGAAGTGGTGAAGACCAAGCGCGCCGAGCTGGAACCGCCGAAGGTGGCATGATCGGAGCCGCGAAACTCAAGGCACGCAGAGCGGCCCCGAACAGCGCAGTTTGACATAGATCTCGCCGCGGATCTGCCAGCCTTCCGGCGCTTTGAACCAGTGCGCCATGTAATCGCCGCCATAGCGGGTCTCGCCGCGCGGTTCGCGCTTGAGCGCACTCCAGGTTCCATGTTCGACCGCGCGCGCGCCGGCTTCGGAAACCGATACCCGTTCGGGCGTGCGCAGATAATCGACGAAGGCGGGATCGGCGAAGTCGTGCGCGAAGAAGGTCTGCATGGCGCCCCGGCCGACCGCCGACGAGCCATTGCTCCACACGAAGACGGCGTCCTCGGCGAAGCAGGGCAGGAAAGCCGCCAAGTCGTGCGCCGCGATGGCGCGGTTGCTGGCGGCCCGCAATTCCCTGATCTTCGCCGCGTCGGCCATATGCGCCGGAAGTGTCGGCGAACCCGGGTCCAGCTCTTCCGCCGCGACCGCCTGCCAGCGCCCGTCCAGCTTGATCCAGGTATCGGTGACGACCCGCCAGTAAGGCTTGTATTCCGGGCCGGCGCCGATGTCCTTTTCGCGGATCGTCGCGATCGCCGTGTCGCCGAAGAACTGCACGTCGAACTCGGAGATCTCGTCCGAGCTGTCATGCGGCTCCTTGCGCATCGCCTCCAGCGCCTCGTCCTTGCCATAGGCGGTGCCGTCTATGCGGATTCCCCGGAACCGCTCGTTCAGGAGCGGCGCCATCAGGCTGGAATCGCCGGTGACATACGCCCTGGTCCAGTTGCGTTCGCCCAAGGAAATCGCGTCGAGGTCGGCTTGCCGGTCGAAGGTCTCCCCCGCGCCGGCCCCTGCCGCAAACAATCCTGCCACGATGCCCACACCCGACAAGACCGATCGAATCATAGCTCGCCCCCAAGCATGATGCGTTACGCGAAGTCTCGACTATTTCCAGAGTGATGTACACAGTTGCTCCGTATCAAATAAAGCGGCTCCGCGCGGCATATCATGCCGGAGACGAAATGCCGGCTTGAAGGGAGGGGACAACTTGGTGAGACAAGCAACCCATATCTCGGTGGATGAGGCCGCCGCCCTGGTGCGGTCGGACGACTGGATCGATTACGGCTTCGGGCTCGGCCAGCCGGACCTGTTCGACAAGGCGCTGGCGGAGCGCCGGGCCGGTCTGCGCGGCGTGAAGATCCGCTCGGGCGTCACCCTGCGGCCGCGCGCCGTGCTTGAGAGCGACCCCGCGGGCGATCACTTCCTGTGGTTCAACTGGCACTTTTCGGGCTATGACCGCAAATATCACGATCTCGGCCGCGCCAATTACATCCCGATGAATTTCGGCGAGGCGCCCGACTATTACCGCCGCTTCATCGATCCCGTCGACCTGGTCTGCCTGAAGACCACGCCGATCGATGCGGACGGCTATTTCAACATGGGCCCCAGCGCAAGCTATCAGCGCGCCATCGTCGAGCGGGCCAAGATCGTCGTCGTCGAAACCTGCCGCTCGGTTCCCCGCGCGCTCGGTCCGGGCAATGGCTTGCACATCAGCGAAGTCGATTACGTCATCGATGGCGGAGCGGACCCGTTGCCGCAATTACCCGCCGGCGTGCCGGGCGACTGCGAAATCAAGATCGCCGGACAGATCGCCCAGCGGATCGAAGATGGGGCCTGCCTGCAGGTCGGCATCGGCGCTCTGCCCAATGCGGTTTGCGGCCTGCTGAAGGGCGCCAATCTGCGCAATCTCGGCATCCACACCGAGATGCTGGTGGACGGCATGGCCGATCTGATGGAGGCCGGCATCGTCACCAATGAGAAGAAGACCCTTGACCCGGGCTTTACGGTCTATTCCTTCGCGGCGGGCTCCGAGCGGCTGTACCGCATGATCGACGGCAACCCGCAACTGAAGGCCTGCGCGGTCGATTACACCAACCTGCCGAGCCAGATCGCCCGCAACGACAAGGTGGTCTCGGTCAACAACACCACCGAAATCGACCTGCAAGGCCAGGCCGCCTCGGAATCCAGCGGTTTCCGCCATATCAGCGGCACCGGCGGCCAGCTGCAATTCGTCCGCGGCGCCTACAGTTCGCACGGCGGACTGTCCTTTCTGTGCCTGACCTCGATCTATGAAAAGCACGGACAGCGCAAGAGCCGCATCGTCACGCAGCTGACGCCCGGCTCGATCGTCACCACGCCGCGCACCGACACCATGTTCGTGGTGACCGAATGGGGCATGGTCAATCTCAAGGGCAAGTCGGTGGCGGAACGGGCCTTGGCGCTGATTTCCATCGCCCATCCCGAGTTCCGCGAAGAGCTGGAGCGGGAAGCGCGGGAGGCGAACATGATCCCGAAAGGCTTCTACTAGAGCATGATGATTCTCTTCAGAATCATCATGCTCGGAGGAGCGTAGCAATGACCGAAGGGAATGCAGAGCCGACCCCGGGGTTGCAGGGGCCGGCCCCTGCGCATGAACAGCTAGACCGTGATGACGAGAAGAGTCATCACGGTCTAGGTAATCCCCAGCACCGTCCGCACCAGCGGCACCGTCACGGCCCGGCCGCCTTCCAGCGCCGCCTTGTCGAGCTTGTCGACCAGCTCGTGCACGGCGGCGAAGGAACGGTCGATGCGCGGCAGCACATAGGCCACGACATCCGGGCCGATTCTCAGCTGGCGGTCCGAGAACAATTTCACCAGCAATGCTTCCAGCAGCATGTCGTCCGGGCTGCCGATCTCGGCGACCGGCAAGGTGGCGAGGCGCGACCGCAGATCGGGCAGCGTCACCTTCCAGCGGTTGGGCGGCTCGCGACCGGTCAGCAACAGGGGTTTCCCCTGCTCTTTCTGCAGATTGTAGAGATGGAACAGGGCCGTCTCGTCGACGCCGCGGTCGGCATCCTCGACCACCACGCCCTGCTCGCCGGCGATATCGGGAATATTGTCCGTCGTCAGCACGTCCGCCGGGGCCACCACGCTGCCGCTCTTTTCCGCGAAGATATGGGCCAGATGCGATTTGCCGCTGGCGGCCGGCCCCGACAAGGCGATGGCGAAGCCCGGCCAGCCCGGCCAGCGCTCGATCCAGCCCATCGCCGCCTCGTTACAGGGAGCTGGCAGGAAATCGGCGGCGCTGTAAGCGGGGGGACGGGTCAGATCGAAGATAAGCTGAGACGCTTTCTTCATCCCGGCGACACCCCGTCGCTGTAGAGCGTGCTGCGCAGATATTGCTGGGTGCCGAAGCGGATCAGCACGCCGACCACCGCCGCCACCGGCAGCGCCAGCAGGATGCCGAGAAAACCGAACAGGGCGCCGCCGGCCAGCAGGGCGAAGATCACCCATACCGGATGCAGCCCGATCTTGTTGCCAACCAGGCGCGGCGCCAGGATGTTGCCCTCGATCAGATGGCCGACGATGAAGACGCCCGCCACTTCGCCGGCCAGGGTCCAATCCTGCGATTGGGCCAGCGCCAGGCCGAGGCCGACCGCCAGGCCGGTGAAGGTGCCGAGATAGGGAATGAAGGACAGCAGACCGGCGCCCAGGCCGACGACGAGCCCGAGATCGAGCCCGACGATCGACAGGCCGGCGCCATAGATCACGCCCAGCGCCAGGCAGACCGTCGCCTGGCCGCGCACCCAGCCCGATAGGATGGCGTCGATGGCCTGCAATTGCTGGCGGATGGTGGTGGCGTGGCGGCGCGGCAGCAGACCGTCGATATGACGGGTCATGCCGCTCCAGTCGCGCAGCAGATAGAAGGTCACCATCGGCGTGATGAAGATCAGCGACAGCAGGTTGACCAGCGCCAGCGAGCCGGTCAGCAGCTTGCCGAGGAAGCCGGCCGCCCAGGAGATCGCGGTGCCGGCATAATCCCCCGCCGAGGCCCGCAATTTAGCGATGTCGGCCGGCGACAGATATTTCTTGGCCATGCCCCACAGCGGCGCGCCGCGATGGATCAGCTGGCTGACATAGCCCGGCACGCGCTGGACGAAGCCGATCAGCTGGTCCTGCAGGATCGGCGCCAGGAGCACCAGCACCGTCACCGTGGCCAGGAAGAAGAACAGGGTGATCGAAACCGTCGCCCAGGTGCGCGACAGACCCCATTTCTGCAGCCGCAGGGCCAACGGATCGAGCAGATAGGCGATGGCCATGCCGGCCACGAAAGGCAGCAGGATCGAGCGCAGCAGGTAAAGCAGCAGGATGAAAACGGCGAAACCGCCCAGCCAGAAGCGAAGGCGGAGATCGCGCGTCAGGGTTTCTTTCGGATTTTCGTCCATACCCGTTACCGCTTTCCGCCGCCCGTGCTGCGCAGGGCCCAATGTTCGTCTTCCCAGGTCAGCACCAGGCCGTTCTGCATCAGCATCGATTCCAGCTGGCCCTGCTCGCCGACATAATGCAGCACCAGCGCCGCCTCGGTCTTGGACAAGGCGGCCAGATCGTAGGAGCGCACCGCGGTGGCGCGGTTGAGGCGGTCGCGCAGGCTGAGCCAGTCCTCGAAGCCGCCCAGCGGCGCCATCGCCGTCAAAGTGCCCTGCTTGTCATATTGCAGCAGATTGCCGCCCTTCCATTCATCGTCGAGATTACGCGCCAGTTCGCCGGCGGCGCGCAGCAGAAGCTGTTCCTGGGTCTCGCCGACATCGCCGCCATAGCCGCGCTGGCCGGACAGGCGCGACGCCAGGGCGCCCTGGCCGGTAATGGTGAGGTCGAGCTTCAAAAGACCATTGTCGCTTTTACCCGGCGCCGCCACGACCACCAGCAAGTCCGAGCTGTTGAGACGCGACAGAATATCGCCGAGCTGATCCGGGGTCGCCGCGGCCAAGGCGGCGCCATTCATGCCGTTCAGGGCGTTCGGCTGCGGCACCGACAGCGCCACCAGCCCTTCCGGCGTGCCGGTCTTCCAGAGATCGCGCCACGGATTCGCCCCTTCGGCATAGACGGTGCCCGCCTCGGTCTGCCAGACCGGCAGCACCATCAGCGGACGCCCGCGCCATTCCGCATAGGCGATGCCGGCGCCGCGCAGCAGCCGGCGCACGCTTTCGGTCTTGAAGCGCACCGACAGAGTGGCGATCAGACGGCCCGGCCCCTGCTTTTCCTGATCGATCCCGACATCGAGCACCAGATCCTGGATACCCGCATCGTCCATCTTGGGAATGCGCGACCAATCGGTTTGAGCGGTCACACGCTGCATCAGGATCTGATAAGCCTCGCGCTGGCCGAGCAGCAGCGCCTGGTTGCGCGCCTGCACCAGATTGGAATCGCGGATGTCCTCGACCAGGTTGCGCACCAGGAAGGGATCGTGAATCTCAGCCGCTCTCAGGGTTGCAGGAAGAATAAGGGCGGCGAGCAGGAAGACGCGGAACAGAACGGGCATTGAAAACCGTCGAGGAATGAGTATGTTCGGGCCTTCCGCACCATATAGCACTATCCCGTCCGCGAGGAAGCCATTAGCGATAAGCCCAAAACCGGTCTCAGCTACAAGGATGCCGGTGTCGACATCGACGCCGGTGAAGCCCTTGTCGACGCCATCAAGCCCCTGGCCAAGTCCACCGCGCGCTCCGGCGCCGCCGCGGGCCTGGGCGGATTCGGCGCGCTGTTCGACCTGCGCGCCGCCGGCTTCCACGACCCGATCCTGGTCTCGACCACCGACGGCGTCGGCACCAAGCTGAAGATCGCCATCGAGACCGGCATCCACGATAAGGTCGGCATCGACCTGGTCGCCATGTGCGTCAACGATCTGGTGGTCCAGGGCGCCGAGCCGCTGCTGTTCCTCGATTACTACGCCACCGGCAAGCTCGACGTGGCCGCCGGCCGCGCCATCATCGAAGGCATCGCCGATGGCTGCCGCCAGGCCGGCTGCGCCCTGGTCGGCGGCGAGACCGCCGAGATGCCGGGCATGTATGCCGATGGCGACTACGACCTGGCCGGCTTCTCGGTCGGCGCTGCCGAGCGCGGCCAGCTGATCGACGGCTCGACCGTGACGGAGGGCGACGTGCTGCTGGGCATCGCCTCCTCCGGCGTTCATTCCAACGGCTTCTCGCTGGTCCGCAAGGTGATCGCCCATGCCGGCCTGACCTTCGCCTCGCCGGCTCCGTTCGCGCCCGGCCAGTCGGTCGGCGAAGCGCTGCTGACCCCGACCCGCATCTATGTGAAGAGCTGCCTGGCCGCCATCAAGGCCGGCGGCGTCAAGGCGCTGGCCCATATCACCGGCGGCGGCCTGATCGAGAATGTGCCGCGCGTGCTGCCCGAGAACGCGGTGGCCGAGATCGACGCCGCGTCGTGGACGCTGCCGCCGGTCTTCGCCTGGCTGAAGAAGGCCGCGACTATCGAAGCGCAGGAACTGGCCCGCACCTTCAATTGCGGCATCGGCATGGTGGTGGCGGTCGAAGCCGGCCGCGCCGACGCCGTCGCGGCGGTGCTCGAAGCCCATGGCGAAACCGTCCATCGCATCGGCCATGTCCGGGCGCGGAAGGGCGACGAGGCGCAGAGCCAGGTTCTCGGCGCCGACGCGGCGTGGTGACGAAAAAGCTCAAGGTCGGCGTCCTGATCTCGGGACGCGGCACCAATCTGCAAGCCTTGCTGGATGCCTGCGCCGATCCCGCCTTTCCGGCCGGGATCGCGCTGGTCATCTCGAACGTCGCCGGCGCGGCCGGATTGGAACGCGCCGACGCGGCAGGTGTTCCCACCCTGGTGATCAGCCACAAGGATTTCCCTTCGCGCGAAACCTTCGACGCCCGGATGGACGCGGCCTTGCGCGCCGCCGGCATCGAACTGGTCTGTCTGGCCGGCTTCATGCGGCTGCTGTCGGATGGCTTCGTCACGGGATGGCGCGGGAAAATGATCAACATCCACCCGTCGCTGCTGCCCAGCTTCAAGGGCATGCACACCCACGCCCAGGCGCTGGCCGCTGGGGTCGAGCAACATGGCTGCACGGTGCATTACGTCACCCCCGCCCTCGATGACGGGCCGATCATCGCGCAGGCCGCAGTGCCGGTGCTGGCGGGGGATACCGAGGAAACCTTGGCGGCGCGGGTGCTGGAAGCCGAACATCGGCTGTACCCCGAGGCGCTGAAGCTGGTCGCTCAAGGAAAAGCCGGGACTGATCAATCCGACTATTTGAACCGCAGAGGCGCAGAAGCGCAGAAGCAGCGAGAGGATTGAGGCGCCTGCGGCAACAATCTTATGGCTGAGTGCCGCGGGCGCTTTGACCCTAAAGCCCCCTCTGCGCTTCTGCGCCTCTGCGGTTCAAAATTTGCTAAGGACTTACTCCGCCACCGCCTCGTCGAACTCCTCGCCCTCTTCCAGCGTGACCGGCACGCCGGGCAGCTGCTTGGCGGAGCGGATGGCCAGGGCGGATTTGACATGGCTGATATTGGGCGCCGCGGTCAGCTTGGTGGTCAGGAAGCGCTGATAGGCGTCCCAATCCTCGGCCACCACCTTGAGGAGGAAGTCGGTTTCGCCGGCCAGCATGTGGCATTCGCGCACTTCCGGCCAGCCGCCGACCAGACCCTCGAAGGCCTTGAGATCGGCTTCGGCCTGGCTGTTGAGGCCGACATGAGCGAAAATGGTGACGTTATAGCCCAGGGCGTGCGGGTCGATCTCGGCGTGATAGCCGCGGATATAGCCGGCTTCCTCCAAGGCTCGCACCCGCCGCAGGCAGGGCGGGGCCGAAATGCCGGCGCGATGGGCCAGGTCGACATTCGTCATCCTTCCGTCGTCCTGCAGGTCGTGGAGGATGCGCCGGTCGATTCGGTCCAGTTTTACCCGCTGCATAAACTCAAGAACTCCGTTCCACACATCTTTACGAAATTATATTACAGAGCATGATGGTGACCACCAAGCACAAAGGCGCCCCATGAGTTTGTTCCAGACTTTCTGGTCCTCCGCCGAGCTCGCGGCCAATGAACTGATCTTCCTCGACATTCTCGGTGCGATGGGATTGGGCCTGATACTCGGCTTCGAGCGCAATTTTCACGGCCACGCCGCCGGCATGCGCACCTATGCCCTGGTGTGCGGCGCGTCCGCCGCCCTGACCGCGATCGGCGGCTTCACCGGGCTGTGGTATGGCGGCCCGTCGATCACCCAGGGACATCTGGTCGCCGAGGCGACCCATATCATCCAGGGCATCGTCACCGGCATCGGTTTTCTCGGCGCTGGCGTGATCCTGCGCGACGGCGTCAATGTGCGCGGCCTGTCGACCGCGGCCTCGATCTGGACCGCGTCGGCGATCGGCATCGTCGTCGGGGTCGGCATGTATGCCACCGCCTGCGTCGCCACCCTCGCCTCGGTCGTGCTGATGAGCGGCTTCAAGCGCCTGGAGATGCGCCTGCCGCACCGACGCCAGTTGAAGGCGGCGATCACCCTGGACGGCCCGGCCCCCCTGCCCCCCGAACGCATGCCGGATTTCATGAAGGGATACGGCTATACCGTACTGGAGCTGTCGGTGGCCTCTTCAGCGGAAAAACATTTTTCCTACGATCTGGTTTTGCAGAGCGACGCTTCCCATAATTTCAATGATCTGGCCGACGCTTTGGGTAAGATGCAGGGCGTCACCGCCTTCAGCCTGTCCCCGATGCGCGACTAGACGGCATCTGTTATGCTGGCAGGCTAAACGCTCCGGGAAAGAACCGTTCGATGAACAAGATCCCCTACGATCACCGTCCCGCCTGGGTAGAACCGGGCGACGAAAAGCCCACGCTGGGCCGCCGCGCCTTTCTCACCACCTCGGTGGCGGTGGGCTTCGCCGCGGCCGTGCAGCCGGTGATGGCGCAGGTGATCCATACCGACAGCGAGGGGATCGTGGCCGGCCAGGTCGCCGTTCCGGTCAAGGACGGGCAGATCCCGGCCTATCGCGCCTATCCCGCGAAAGGCGCAGCGCCTTTCCCGACCGTGATCGTGGTGCATGAGATCTTCGGCGTGCACGAGCATATCCAGGATGTGGCGCGCCGTTTCGCCAAGCTGGGCTATTACGCCATCGTTCCCGACCTCTATTCGCGCGACGGCGACGTCGCCAAGATGGAAAAGATGGACGATGTGATGGCGGTGGTCCGCAAGACCCCGGACGCCCAGGTCCTGTCCGACCTCGATTCCACCTTCGAATTCCTCGGTAAGACCGGCCAGGCCGACACCAATCGTCTCGGCATTACCGGCTTCTGCTGGGGCGGCCGCGTGACCTGGCTCTATTCGGCGCATAATCCCAAGGTCAAGGCGGGCGTCGCCTGGTACGGCCCGCTCGCCTCGTCCGATCCGGCCCGCCCCAGCGCCATCTCGCTGGCGCCGACCCTCAAGACCCCGGTGCTCGGCCTCTATGCCGGCAAGGACGCCCATATCACCCAGGACGACGTCACCGCGATGAAGACGGCGCTGAAAGGCTCCAAGTCCGAGATCGTCGTGTATCCGGACGCCGACCATGGTTTCAATGCCGATTACCGCCCGAGCTACAACAAGCAGGACGCCGAAGATGGCTGGAAGCGCCTGCGCGAGTGGTTCAAGACGAACGGGGTTGCCTGAGGTTTTCCGATGATCGATCCGTTCGGCCGCAAGATTAATTATCTCCGCCTGTCGGTCACCGACCGCTGCGACCTCCGCTGTGTCTATTGCATGGCGGAAGACATGACCTTCCTGCCCAAAGCCGAAGTGCTGAGCCTGGAAGAGCTCGAACGCCTGGCCGGCGCCTTCATCCGCCTGGGCACCACCAAGCTGCGCCTGACCGGCGGCGAGCCGCTGGTGCGGCGCGGCATTCTCGACCTGATCGGCGATCTCGGCCGCGACTATCTGGCGACCAGCCGGCTGCGCGAGCTTACCCTGACCACCAACGGCACCCAGCTGGCCAAATCGGCCGATGCCCTGCGTGCCGCCGGGGTGAAGCGGATCAATGTCTCGCTCGACAGCCTCGACGCCGAGCGCTTCCGCCGCATCACCCGCACCGGCGACCTGACTCAGGTGCTGGACGGCTTGCGCGCCGCCAAGGAAGCCGGCCTCAAGGTCAAGCTGAACATGGTGGCGCTGAAGGGCATCAATGACGACGAGATCGACCACGCCGTCGCCTGGTGCGGCGAGCAGGGCTTCGATCTGGTGCTGATCGAAACCATGCCGCTGGGCGAGGTCGAGGACCGGCTGGAGAATTACCTGCCGCTGACCGAGGTCCGCCGCGCTCTGTCGGAGAAATGGACGCTGGAAGCCTCGCCGATGACCACCGGCGGACCGGCGCGCTATGTGCGCGTCGCCGAGACCGGCGGCATGCTGGGCTTCATCACCCCCCTCACCCATGGTTTCTGCGAAGCCTGCAACCGCGTGCGCGTCACCTGCACCGGCATGCTCTATCTGTGCCTCGGCCAGGAGGACAGCGCCGATCTGCGGGCTCCCTTGCGCGCCGGCGAATCCGACGAAGCCCTGGAACGCGCCATCCTCGAAGCGATGGGCCGCAAGCCCAAGGGCCATGACTTCATCATCGACCGCGACCATCAGCGCCCGGCATTGTCCCGCCATATGAGCATGACCGGCGGATGAGCCTTCCTAGGATCGCCTTCACCGCCGCGGAACAGGAGGCGGCGCAGGAAGCGCTCGCCCAGCTGATCGCCCTGTACGGCCAGACGCCCGAGGATGATGCCGACGTCATCGTGGCGCTGGGCGGCGACGGTTTCATGCTGGAATCGATGCACCGCTTCATCGACCGCGCCGTCCCGATCTACGGCATGAATCGCGGCACGGTCGGGTTCCTGCTCAACAGCTACAGGCCCGAACAACTGCCCGAGCGGGTTTCCCGCGCCCAGACGGTGACGCTGCATCCGCTGGTGATGACCGCCGAGACCGCCGACGGCAACCGACATCACGCTTTGGCCATCAACGAAGTGTCGCTGCACCGCCAGACCCGCCAGGCCGCCAAGCTGCGCATCCGCGTCGACCGCAAGATCCGCCTCGACGAGCTGATCTGCGATGGTCTGCTGGTGGCGACGCCGGCCGGCAGCACCGCCTATAACCTGTCGGCGCACGGGCCGATCCTGCCGATCGGCTCGGGCCTGCTGGCGCTGACCCCGGTCTCGGCGTTCCGGCCGCGCCGCTGGCGCAGCGCGCTGCTGCCCCACAAGGCGATGGTGTCGGTCGAGGTGCTGGAACTGCAGAAGCGGCCGGTTTCCGCGGTGGCGGACTTTACCGAAATCCGCGACGTCGTGTCGGTCGATGTGGTCGAGGACCGCTCGATCAGCATCGATCTGCTGTTCGACCCCGAGCACAATCTCGAGGAACGAATTATCGCCGAGCAGTTCCTGCCTTAAATCCACGGCTGGTAATTAGGGGGCTAAATATTCTACGCTTCCCCCAAGAAGGCGCCCACAGAACGGCGCGAGTGGGGTAGAGAGGGATGAGCAGCACCAATAACCAGACCAAGATCAAGCTGATGCAGCAGACGGTCCTGTTTGCCGGCTTGGCGGAAGAATCGGTGGCCGAACTGGCCGCGACCGCGCATTTCCTGCGGCTCGACACCGAGCAGACCCTGTTCCTCAAGGGCGATCCCGGCCTTCAGCTGTTCATCGTGGCGCGCGGCGTGATCCGCATTTCCTCGACCTCGGACGACGGCAAGGAAACCACGCTCAATCTGATGCATTCGGGCCAGATGTTCGGCGAAGTCGCCGTGCTGGACGGCCAGGACCGCACCGCCAATGCCATCGCCCACGAACCGTCCGAACTTCTGGTGATCGAGCGCCGCGATCTGATGGCCTTCCTCGACCGCAATCCCGAAGCGATGCGCCGCATGCTGGTCGCCGTCTGCTCGCGCCTGCGCTGGATCTCGGAAGCGCTGGAGGACGCCCATTTCCTCGACCTGCCCCGCCGCCTGGCCAAGCGCATCCTGCTGCTGGCCAAATTGTTCGGCCATCCGCACTCGGAGGGCGGAATCCGCATCGCGCTGCAATTGTCGCAGCAGGATCTGGCCGAATTGCTGGTGGTGACCCGCGAAAGCGTCAACCGCCAGCTTCGCCTATGGGAAAGCGACGGCCTGATGACGCTGAAAGGCGGCTATCTGGTGGTGACCGATATCGCCAGACTAGAAACGATCTTCTAAGAGCCTGACCCGAAACTCGGACCAGTGCCGTAGATGCTAGGCGCGAGCAGCGCAGCAACGACGCAGATGCGGCGCTGGGGCGGGTTTCGGGTCAGGCTCTAAGCCAGCAAGCCCTTATTGTCGTTGATGGCCCGCATCGGGACGCCGGAGGCCTGGCGGATCGAATAGAGTCTGTGGCGCATCAGGCTGATATTGTGCGCCGCCACCGAGATCGCCCGGCGATAATCCTCTTCGCTCATCGCCCCGGCACGGGCGGCAAGCGGATTGGGCACATCGATCCGTTCGGCCGAAGGCTCGTTCTCCCGCGCCGCCGAGCGGCGGTCGGGACCGACATAATGGGGTGCCACCACGAATGGCTTGCGGCCGTGGCTCAGCGCGCCGAGATGGTCGGAGATCGCTTCGGGGGCGCCGGCGCCGGGGATCACCAGATCGGCCCCGCAATCAATCAACTGCTGATGGATGTCGCCGCCGCGGCGCTCGGTCAGCATCACCACGACCGGAAAAGCATGGCAATGCAGCCGGCCGAAGCGGATCTGTTCGATGATGTCGAAGGTGAAGGCGCCATACAGCTCGGCGTCGGCGACGATCAAATCGATCTCGCTGAAGGTCACCGTGTGATGGAAGTCCTGCTTATTGTCCACCTCGGTGATGCTGGCGGGAATGTCCCGCAGGATCGACTGCCGCATCGAGCGGCGGTCCGTCGGGTCGGCCATGGCCAGCAGCACGCTGACCGTTCCCGAGCTTTTCTTGATCCGCCGCCAGTTGGTGAGGTTGAACAATGCGTTCATCGAGCTTCCCCAGCCCCTTACTGAGCGTTGATCGCCTGGAACAAAGGCTGGTTGACCTCGGTGCGCGACGCACCCTGCTGGTCGGTGAATTTCTCGACGAAATTGTCGTAGTTCAGGTCCATCGCCAGGGTGGCGAGCGCCAGCCCGACTTCGCCGCGGCCGCAGCGGATCATGTAGCCGCGGCTCTTCGACAGGACTTCGACGATCGGGCAGGCCGACGGCAGCACCGCAGCGACCAGGGCCTCGAGGTCCGAGCGCACCTTCGATTCGATGGTCAGCGTGCCATTGCGCTGATCGGCGGGCGTGCAGCGAATGCTGAACGCGCCCAAGGGGGTTACCATCCACATGGTGCGACTCCTCCGGATTCCAAAGCGAATTTGACGGTTGCGATCATGGCTTCGGCCGAACTGAGGGCCTGCTGGCGGGAGCCCGAGGCTCCACCCAGGGACCACTCGGTGCGGCCATCCTGCAGGACGCCGACTTTCCATATCCAATCGCGCGCGCCGGTGAGCTCGACGATCGCCTGGATGGCGCCGCCGACGGCGATGTAACTGGAGCGGGAGTCCTGGTCGACCCACATGCCTGATTTCCCCAATCACGACGAGCTCCCCGCACGCCGTTCCTTGGAGATCAGTAAGCCAAAATGCCAGTGACCATTCTGTGAGCTACCTCACTGGCCGAACAGGCGGCCGGGGTCAGGCGTCGGAATCGACCTTGATCGGGAGTGGAAGAATGGGGATTTCCTCGTCGAGCAGGTCTTTGACCTCCTCGGCTGTCGCCTCGCCATAGATGGGGCGGGCTTCGGTCTCGCCATAGTGAATCTGGCGGGCCGTCTCGGCGAAATTACCGCCGACATTCTCGAACTGGCTTTCCACCAGCTCGCGCAACTGCGCGAGCGCGTCCTGGCGCTTGGCGACGCCTTTGCCGAGCCTGGGAGCCATCGGCGCCTTGCGGACTTCGGTCGCGCCGCAATCGGGGCAGGAGACCGCGCCGGACGCCGCCTGCTCGGTGTAGGCGTCTCCGGTGCGGAACCAGGCCTCGAATTCGTGGCCCGACGGACAGGTCAGGTTGTAAAGGATCATACTGGACGAATGAAGGCGCGGTCATGCTCCAGCGAGGGCACCTTGCCGCGCGCTTCGGCAACCTGATCGAGATCGAGAGTGGCCATGATGTAGCCCGGCTGCTCGCCGGCATCGGCCAGAATGGCGCCCCAGGGCGAGACGATCAGCGCATGGCCGAAGGTCTGCCTGCCGCCGGCATGCTCGCCGCATTGCGCCGGAGCCAGCACGAAGCTGCCGGTTTCGATGGCCCGGGCCCGCAGCAGCACATGCCAATGGGCCTTGCCGGTGACGCGGGTGAAGGCGGCCGGCACCACCAGGATCTGGGCTCCGGCCTGGGCGAGGGTACGGTAGAGCTGCGGGAAGCGCAGATCGTAGCAGATGCTCATCCCGACCGGCGCCCAGGGCGTCTCGGCCAGCACCGCTTCGCGGCCCGGCGCGAAGGTGGCGGATTCGCGATAGCGCTCGCCCTCGCCCAGATCGACGTCGAACATATGGATCTTGTCGTACTGCGCCACCACCTCGCCCTCCGGCGACAGCAGATAGGAGCGGTTGGCGACTTTCTCGCCGCCGTCCAGCAGCACCGACAGCGAGCCGGTATGCAGCCAAAGGCCGGTTTCGCGCGCCAGTTCCTTGAAGGTGTGCAAAGCCTTGTGGTCGGCTTCGGGCAGGGCTTTGGCCAGGATATTGGACCGGCCCCACTCCATCATGCTGACATTCTCGGGCATCACCACCAGATCGGCGCCCGCCGCGCGCGCATCGCAGGCCAGCCCGGCAGCCGCCTGGATATTGGCATCCATGTCGTTGCTGGCATTGACCTGAAGGCAGGCGGCTTTGAGGCTGGTCATTTTTAAATGCCCCTCAAGCGCCGGGCGCGGCTTCCAGCCGCTGGGCTACCGCGCCGAATCGAAGCGCAGCGAAGATGAACGCGCAGCGGACAAGCTATGTTGCCTGTGTAATCGACGCTGTCGGCAGCGCGGGCGTGCGCTTGCACGCCTGCAACGAATTTGAACAAGCGATGCGAGGCCATCAAAGGCGCATAGCGATCAAATTCGTTGCTCATGCCAGCAGCGGGTCCAGTTCGCCGTTGCGGTCGAGGTCGTGGAGGTCGTCGCAGCCGCCGATATGGCGCCCGTCGATGAAGATCTGCGGGACGGTCCGGCTGCCGCCCGCGCGCTTGGTCATAGCGGCGCGCAGATCGCCATCCGAAACGTCGGTCTCGGTATAATCGACGCCCTTCTTTTCCAGCAGCGCTTTGGCGCGGACGCAGTAAGGGCAATAAGGCGTAGTGTAGATCTCAATGGTGTGCATCGAAAACGACCTGCTGGGTTCAATCTTGTCTGACAATATAAGACTTTATTGTGAAAGTACGACCCTCGCCAAGGTGACGACGTCGACCGCTTCGGCGCCCGCTTGCCGCAACACCCGCACGCATTCCCCGAGCGTCGCCCCGGTCGTCAACACGTCATCGACCAGAAGAATCCGTTTTTTCCCCAGGAAATCAACGGTTTTGGGCAATTTGATCGCGCCCCTCACATTCTGCTCGCGCGCCGTGCGGCCCATCGTTCCCTGCGGCGCCGTCCGGCGGACGCGCCTCAGCAAATCAGGCATGCAGGGAACGCCGGACCGCCGCGCAAGAGCCATCGCCAGCAGCGCGGCCTGGTTGTAGCGCCGATGGAACAGCCGCCAGCGATGCAGCGGCACCGGCACGATCAGATCGGCTTCGGTCAGCAGCGGCCCGGCCGCCCGTGCCATCCACGGCGCCAGATAGCGGGCCAGTCCGGGCCGGTCGGCATGCTTGAAGGACAACACCAGTCCCTTGCTGGCATCGTCATAGCGGAACGCCGCCCGCGCCCGGTCGAAAGCCGGTGGCTCAGCCAGGCAGCCGCCACACAGCAGCCCCTCCTCCTGAGCCTGCGGAAACGGCTGGCCGCAGCGGGAACAGGCCGGATCGGACAGGAAATGGATGCCGCCCCAGCAGGAAGCGCACAGACCGCCCTGCTCCGCCACCGGCGCGCGGCAGGACAGGCACAGCGGCGGCAGCACGAGATCGAGCAGCATTGCAGCGGGACGGATGACGTGCGATAGAGCGGCCATGAGCGATCCTATAATATTCGACCGCGCCCAGGTAAGACGCCAACGCGACCGCGCCGCCGCTACTCTGGCAGAGCATGACTTCCTGCTGCAGGAATCCGCCGATCGGCTGGTCGACCGGCTGGAAGACGTCACCCGGTCTTTCCCCGTCGCCCTCGATCTCGGCTGCCATGGCGGCGAATTGTCCGGGCGCCTGCGCGGCCGCTTCGGCATCGAGACCCTGGTGTCCTCCGACCTGTCGCCCCGCATGGCGGAAAAGGCCCGCGCCGGCGGCGCTCTGGCGGCGGCGGCGGATGAAGAGACCCTGCCCTTCGCCGAGGGCCGCTTCGATCTGGTGATCAGCAATCTGTCGCTGCATTGGGTCAATGACCTGCCCGGTACGCTGCTGCAGATCCGCCGCCTGCTGAAGCCGGACGGTCTGTTCCTGGCGGCGATGCTGGGCGGCGAAACGCTGAAGGAGCTGCGCCAGGCGATGATGGACGCCGAACTGGCCGAGGAAGGCGGGGTCAGCCCGCGCGTCTCGCCCTTCGTCGATGTGAAGGACGCCGGCGCCCTGCTCCAGCGCGCCGGATTCTCGCTGCCGGTCGCCGATGTCGATCCGGTCGACGTGACCTATGGCAATCCGATGACCCTGCTGGCCGATCTGCGCGGCATGGGCGAGACCAACGCCGTCGCGGTCCGGCGCAAGACGCTGACCCGGCGCGGCACGCTGATGCGCGCCATGTCGGCCTATCAGGAGCGCTTCGCCGGTCCCGATGGCCGCATGCCGGCTTCGTTCCAGATCCTCACCATCACCGGCTGGACTCCCGCCAAGTGAAATTCGATCGGCCTCTGACCAAGGCGCGGCTGATCAAGCGCTATAAAAGGTTCCTGGCCGATGTCGAGATGGCCGACGGCAGCGTGGTCACCGTCCATGTCGCCAATCCCGGCGCCATGACCGGGCTGGCCGAACCGGGTTCGGACGTCTGGCTGTCACGCTCGTCCAACCCCAAGCGCAAGCTGGCCTGGAGCTGGGAACTGATCGAGGCGGAGGGCGGGCTGGCCTGCGTCAATACCGGCCATCCCAACGAGATCGCCTTCGAGGCCATTTCGGCGGGCGCCATTCCCGAACTGGCGGGATATGACGAAATCCGGCGTGAGGTGAAGTACGGAACCAACTCGCGGATCGACCTCTTGCTGGCCGGACCGGACCGTCCCACATGTTATGTCGAAGTCAAGGCGGTCACCCTGAAACAGGACGGCGCCGCCTGCTTCCCCGACAGCGTGACGGCGCGCGGAACCAAGCATCTCGGCGATCTGACCGAACGGGTTGGCTTAGGCGACCGGGCCGTGATGCTTTATCTGGTGCAGCGCGGCGATTGCAGTCTGTTCCGCCCCGCCGGCTGGATCGATCCGGTCTATGCGGCGGCGCTGCGGCGCGCAAAAGCTGAAGGCGTTGAAACTCTGTGTTATGCTTGCCGTCTTTCCTTGAACGGCATAGAGATCGACCGGGCGCTACCGCTCGAATTGGGAAACTGAGTATGGAACGAGAAGAATCCCGCCATATCGCGTCGCGGGTGACCATTCATGGGCCGGAAGGCTTCGAGGCGATGCGCCGCGCCGGACGGCTGGCGGCGGAGACGCTGGATTACATCACCGACTTCGTAAAGCCGGGTGTCACCACCAACCAGCTCGACGAATTGTGCGCCGAATTCGCCGCCCAGCATGGCGCGATCTCCGCGCCGCTGAATTATCGCGGTTTCCCGAAATCGATCTGCACCTCGATCAACCATGTCGTCTGCCATGGCATCCCGTCCGACCGCGTGCTGGAAGACGGCGACGTGATCAATATCGACGTCACGCCGATCCTCGACGGATGGTATGGCGACGCCAGCCGCATGTATTTCGTCGGCAAGGTCGGGGTGAAGGCGCGCAGGCTGTGCGACGTCACCTATGAATCGATGATGCGCGGCATCCAGGTGGTCAAGCCCGGCGCCACTTTGGGCGACGTCGGCCATGCCATTCAGTCCTATGTCGAGAGCAACCGCTATTCGGTGGTGCGCGATTTCTGCGGCCATGGCGTCGGCCAGGTGTTCCATTCCCCGCCGAACGTCATGCATTACGGCCGCCCCGGCGAAGGGCTGGTGCTGCAGGAAGGCATGATCTTCACCATCGAGCCGATGGTGAATGCCGGCCGCCACGAAACCAAAATCCTGGCCGACGGCTGGACCGCGGTGACCAAGGATAAGAGCCTGTCGGCTCAGTTCGAGCACACGATCGGCGTTACGGCGACCGGGGTCGAGATCTTCACGACCTCGCCCCGCGGCCTGCACTTCCCGCCTTACGCGGCGTAATCAGACCTTATCGACGTCCAAGATCGCCTTCGCGAAAGCGGCAGGCGCTTCCTGGGGCAGGTTGTGGCCGATGCCACCTTCGATCAGGCGGTGTTCGTAGCGTCCCGAGAACTTGCCCTTATAGGCAGCCGGCTCGGGATGCGGCGCACCATTGGCGTCGCCTTCCAGGGTGATGGTCGGCACCGCGATCAGCGGCAAGGCCTCGATCTTCTCCTCCAGCGCGGCGAAGCGCGGATCGCCCTCGGCCAGGCCCAGGCGCCAGCGGTAATTATGGATGACGATCGCGACATGGTCGGGATTGTCGAAGGACTGAGCCGTGCGGTCATAGGTGGCGTCGTCGAAATTCCACTTCGGCGAGGCCAGTTTCCAGATCAGCTTATTGAAGTCCTTGCGGTTGGCCTCATAGCCCGCGCGGCCGCGTTCGGTCGCGAAATAGAACTGGTACCACCACTGCAGTTCGGCGGCGGGCGGCAGCGGCTTGGCGCCGGCGGCGCGGTTGCCGATCAGATAGCCGCTGACCGAGACCAGCGCCTTGACCCGCTCGGGCCACAAGGCGGCGACGATGCCGGCAGTGCGGGCACCCCAGTCGAAGCCGCCGAACACGGCCTTCTGAATCTTCAGCGCATCCATCAGGGCGATCATGTCGCTGCCCAGCGCAGCCGGCTGGCCGGTGCGGATCGTCTCGGCCGAGAGGAAGCGCGTCGTGCCCGAGCCGCGCAGATAAGGAACGATCACCCGGTAACCGGCGCCGGCCAGCTGCGGCGCCACCTCGGCGAAGGCGTGGATGTCATAGGGCCAGCCATGCAGCAGGATGACGGCGGGGCCATTGGCGGGACCGGCCTCGGCATAGCCGACGGACAGGTCGCCGGCGGTCACCTGCTTCAGCGGGCCGAAGGACGGGACCGTGGCGGCCGCGGCGACCTTGACGGTCGAGGCGGCGGTCAGGGCGGCGACGCCGGCCATGAAATGACGGCGGGACAGATCGATCATTTGGAATTTTCCTTACTTGCGGATAGCGGGAGCGTTCTGGGAGAAGGCGGGAATGGCGCTGAGCCTGTCGACGATCGCCGCGATGCGCGGCCAGCGGTCGGCGAGCGGCAGGCCGGCGCGCTCGACATTGACCGCCTGCGGAAAGAGGACGATATCGGCCAGCGAGGGCGTGTCGCCGGCGGCGTAAAGCGTCTTCGGGCGCGAAGCCAGGCGGGCTTCGATGGCGTCGAAGCCCTCGGTCATCCAGTGGCGGTTCCAGGCGCCGATATCGTCGGCCGAGAAACCGCTGGCGCGCAGCCGGTTGGCGACGCGGACCGGCATCAGCGCATGGATTTCCGAAGCAACCGACAGCGCCAGGGCGCGGGCCCAGGCGCGGTCCACCGGGTTGGACGGCAGCAGCGGATGGTCGGGGAAGAGTTCTTCCAGATATTCGATGATGGCCAGCGACTGGGTGACCAGATCGCCCTCGTCGGTAACCAGCGCGGGAACCAGACCCTGCGGATTGACCGCGAGGTAGCCGGGCTGACGGTTCTCGGCGCCCTCGCCGAGAAAGCCGATCGACTGGCTCTCCACATCCAGGCCCTTCAAGGCCAGGGCGATGCGGACCCGCGAGACCGCGGAAGAAATCTCATTCCCGTAAAGCTTCACCTTGCCCTCCTTATTATCACAATAATCATTATTGAGATAATTAACTTGAGGGACTTGTATCAGACCCGCGCCAGGCTTACAAGTATGATAATCGTTATCATGATAAGTTTTTCGGCATGAGCAAAACACCCCCTAAAGCGCCATCCCTGGCGGACTTCATGTGCTTCGCTATCTACTCGACCAACCTGGCCTATTCGCGGGTCTATAAGCCGGTGCTGGAGCAGCTCGGCCTGACCTATCCGCAATATATCAGCATCATCGCGCTGTGGGAGCAGGACGGGCAGACGGTCAAGGGCCTGGGCGAGAAGCTGTTCCTGGAACCCAGCACCATGACCCCGATGCTGAAGCGGCTGGAGGGGATGGGCTATGTGCGGCGCGAGCGCGACAGCGTCGATGAGCGCAATGTCCACATCTTCCTGACCGACGCGGGACGCGCCCTGCGCGAGAAAGGCCTGGGCCTCAGCCACATCACGCTGAAAGCGTCCGGCCTGCCGCCCGAAGAATTCGCCGCTTTGCAGAAGGCGGTGGTGCGCTTGCGCGACAATCTGGCCGAGGCCGCCAAGGAATGATCAATACCCGGTGATCAATGCGACGCCGGCGCGCCCGGCTGGCGGAGGGGAACGGCCGAAGCGACCGCGTCGAGTTCGAGAATGGCCCTGGCGATGCGATCGATTGTCGGCCATTCCTCGATCTTCACCTGAAAGCCTTTGGCGCCCATGACCTGGCTGATCAGGCACAGATCGGCGATGGTCGGCCTGTCGCCGTGACAGAAGCGCCCCGTGGCGGGATCGTCCTTCAGACGCGCCTCCGCCTGGACCAGTCCTTCGCGGAACCAATGGACGATCCAGTCGGTGCGGCGCTCGGTGTCGACGCCCAATTTCTCGGTCAGGTAGCGGCGAATGCGCGGAACGATCAAAGGATGATGATCGGCGGCGAACAGCAGCGCGATCGCGCGAACCCGGGCACGCTCGCGAGGGTCTTCGGGCAGGAGCGCCGGCGTGGGGTGCCGTTCTTCCAGATATTCCAGGATAGCGATCGATTGCGTCAGGGGCGCGCCATCGTCGACGAACAAGGCGGGCACCGACATGCTGGGATTGATCGCCTGGTAAGCCGGGGCATTCTGCTCGCCCGCATCCAGGTCGATCATGATCTCCTCATAGGCCAGGCTCTTCAAATTCAGGGCGCAGCGGACCCGGAACGCGGCGGCCGACCGCCAGAATCCATACATCTTGAACATGCCGGTTTTTACCTCCCTCGGTTGCCGAAACCATATGGCTACGCGCCGGAGCATATTCCAGCTACCCTGCGGATGAGAAAGATGAGGGTGACGGTGAACGAAGAGACGCCGCATTATCACGGCCACCGGGAAAGGCTGCGCCAGCGTTTCCTGGAAGGCGGTGCGGAAGCGCTGCCCGATTATGAACTGCTCGAACTGATTCTGTTCCTGGCCATTCCCAGGATAGACACCAAGCCGCTGGCCAAGCGCCTGCTGGCCCGCTTCGGCGGATTCGCGGCGGTGCTGAATGCCGATATCTCCGCCTTGACCGACGTAGAGGGGCTGAAGGAAAACGCCGCCGCCACCCTGAAACTGATCGAAGCCGCCGGCAGGCGGCTGGCCAAGACCGAGATCTTCGACCGCCCGGTGATCAATAGCTGGGAGCGGCTGGTCGATTATTGTCGCGTCAATCTGGCCCATCTGCCGCGCGAGCGACTGCATGTCCTATTCCTGGACCGCAAGAACGCGGTCATCGCCGGCGAAACGCAGGGCGAAGGCACCGTCGACCACGCGCCGATCTATCCGCGCGAAGTGGCCCGCCGCGCCCTGGAACTGAACGCGACGGCGGTGATCATGGTGCATAATCACCCGTCAGGCGATCCAGCCCCCTCCGCCGCCGACATCGAGGCAACCCGCAAGGTGGCCGAGGCGTTGAAAGCCATCGGCGTCACGCTGCACGACCATCTGATCGTCGGGCGAACCGGCCATGCCAGCCTGCGGAGCGCCGGATTGATGGGTTGAGAGGAGCCTCCATGTCGGACTACATCCTGTGCTATTGGCCGGTGCCGTTCCGCGGCCAGTTCATTCGCGCCATCCTGGCTCATGCCGGCAAGGGCTGGAAAGAAACCGACAATGTCTCCGACCTGACCTGCTCCCCGCCCGATCAACAGCCGGTTCCGTTCATGGGACCGCCGATGCTGATCGTCGAGGAGACCGGCTTCGCCATCGCGCAGATGCCGGCCATCGCCTTCTATCTCGGCGAAACCCTCGGCCTGCTGCCCGGCTCGCCCGAGGGAAGGGCGCTGACGCTGAAGACCGTCAATGACGCCAACGACCTGATCGACGAAATCACCCTGGAGGGCGGCCGCGAGATGTGGACGCCGAAAAAGTGGCAGGATTTCGAGCCCCGCCTCAAGCGCTGGATGGCGATCTTCGAAAGTCTCGCGCCGAAACAGGACGAATATCGGTTCGGCCGCCAGGAAGCGGGCATCGCCGACATCGTCGCCGCAACCCTGTGGTCGACGCTGCGCGATAAATTCCCGGCCATCGGGAAAATGCTCGACGCCGAAGCGCCGCGTACCGCCGAACTGGCCCGCCGCCTGTGGGAGACTCCGGCCTTGTCGAAGCTGGCCGAAGCCTCCGATACCCGATATGGCAAGGACGCTTATTGCGGCGGCCAGATCGGCGCGTCGCTGGACCAGGTCGTCAACGACTAAGGCCGGATCACGGCCTTGGGCTCCAAGTGAGCCATCAGCCCGTAATGGCCGAATTCGCGGCCGATGCCGGACTGCTTGAACCCGCCGAACGGCGCCATCGGCTCATGCCCGGCGCCGTTGATCACCACCCGCCCGCTATCCAGCCGGGCGGCGACGGCGCGGGCGTGATCGGCATTGCCGCTCATCACATAAGCCTGCAATCCATAGGCGGTGTCGTTGGCGATGGCGATCGCTTCCTCTTCGTCGTCATAGACGATCACCGACAGCACCGGACCGAAGATCTCCTCGCGGGCGATACGCATGTCGTTGCGCACGCCGGTGAAGACGGTCGGGCGGACGAACCAGCCATGCGCCCTCCCCTCCGGGCGGCCTTCGCCGCCGGTCAGGATCTCGGCGCCCTCTTCCCGGCCGAGGCGGATATAGCCCTGCACGCGGTCCCACTGCTTGCGGCTGACCATCGGCCCGACATCGACGGCCGCCACCGCCGCCGTCAGCAACGGCAGGAATTCGTCCAGTTTGGCGCGCGGCACGAGGATGCGGGTGCCGGCGACGCAGGCCTGGCCGCTATTCATCAGGCCGGCTCCGGCGGCGATTTTAGCCGCCTGGCCGAGATCGGCGTCGGCCAGGATCAGCGACGGACCCTTGCCGCCCAGTTCCAGCGTGACGCGCTTGAAGCTCTCGGAAGCCGCCCGCAGGATCGCCCGCCCGGTCGCGGTCGAGCCGGTGAAGCTGACCTTGGCGACGTCCGGATGGGCACTGAGCTCCGCCCCGACCACCGGACCGGTGCCGGTGACGATGTTGAAGAAGCCCGGCGGCAGGCCGGCTTCATGCAGCGCTTCAGTGACCGCGTCGGTCTGCAGGGCGCTCATCTCGCTCGGCTTGATGACGATCGGACAGCCGGCCGCCAGAGCCGCCGCCAGCTTGCCGCAGATGAAGCCGCAATTGCTGTTCCACGGCGTGATCGCCGCCACCACGCCGAGCGGCATCAATGTCACCTGGGCGCGGCCGATGGTCTGCTCGAACGAAAAGGCCTTGAGGGTTTCGGCGGCGTCGAGAAACACGGTGGCGGCCCGCTGGACCGAAGCCGCGACGAAATAAGCCGGCGCGCCATATTCCTCGGCCATCGTCGCCGCCAAGGAGTCCGAGCGCGCCGCCACGGCATCGTGCAGGCGCCGCAGCATCGCGATACGTTCTTCCTTGCTGGTGCTCGCCAGGATGGGAAGCGCGCGCCTGGCCGCGGCGACCGCGGCACGAGCATCTTCGGCATCGGCCAGCCGCACGCGGGCGATGCGCTGCTCGGTGGTGGGGTTGAACAGATCGCCGAGCTCGCTGCCGTGTGGCGTGACGAACTGACCGTCGATATAGATCCGGTCGATGATACGCATGGGAGAGACTCCTGTCTGGGAGCCCTGGATATAAACTCGCCACATCGCGCGAATAAGCGTATCAATTGTGCACAGCTTGATGCAGGAAATCGCGCAATGATGCCCAGCCAGGTCGAACTCGAAGCCGTGGTGGGGGTGGCCCGCCTCGGCGGCTTCCGGGCTGCCGCACGGGAACTCGGCATGTCGTCCTCGGCGCTGAGCCATGCGGTATCGGCGCTGGAAGCCCGGCTCGGCGTGCGGCTGTTCAACCGCACCACCCGCAGCGTCGCTTTATCCCAGGCGGGCGAGCAATTCGTCGCCGAGATCGCCCCGGCCCTGGCGGCGATCCGCGCGGCGGTGGAACAGATCGACGAACACCGCACCGAACCTTCCGGCGTTCTGCGCCTGAACATGGCGCCCGGCGCCGCCCGCATGATCCTCGAACCGCTGGTGCTGGACTATCTGCGGCGCTATCCCAAGGCCGGGATCGAGATCGCCGGCGACAATGCCCTGATCGACGTGATCGGCCGCGGCTTCGATGCCGGCATCCGCCCGACCGATCTGGTGCCGCCCGACATGATCGCCGTGCCGGTCACGCGGCGCACGCGCTTCGTGGTGGTCGGGTCACCCGGCTATTTCGCGCAGCATGGAAAGCCGGACTCGCCGGCCGAGCTGGCCAGCCATCAATGCATCCGCGCCCGCCTGGGCAGCGGCAAGATCTATCGCTGGGAATTCGAACGGCATGGCGAAACGATCGAGATCGACGCGCACGGCACGCTGACCCTCGACGAAGGCAGCCTGATGATCCAGGCGGCGATCGCGGGGTGGGGTCTGACCTATATGTCCGAACATAACGCCCGGCCTTATATCGAGGCCGGGAAACTGGCAGCCGTGCTGGAGGATTGGACCCCGACGGAAAACGGCATCTCGCTCTATTACCCCAGCCGGCGCCACGTGCCGGCCAAGCTGCGCGCCTTCATCGCGCTGGTCCGCGAGAAGATCGCGCCCGGGGATTAGCCCCCGGGCGCGGCATTGCTCACTTCTTCTTGGCGGCGCCCTTGGCGTCCTTGGGACGCACGGCGGTGACCATGATCTCGATCATGGCGCCGGGTGCCGCCAGCTTGGCGACCTGCACGGTGGCGCGCACCGGCTTGTTGGGCTGGTCCGCGCTGCCGAAGAACTGCTTATAGGCGACGTTCCAGCCGGCGAAATCCATGGCGTCGCCCTTGGCCGGATCGCCGGCCAGGAAGGCTTCGAGCTGCACCACGTCGCCGAGACCGCTCAGCCCCTGCTCCTTCAGGGTCTTGTCGATCTTCTGCAGGATGTTGACGGCTTGGGTCTTGGTGTCGCTGGTCCAGGCCGGCGGCGTACCCTTTTCCTTGTCGGCGGGGACATCGGGATCGGACAGGAAGCCCGACACATACAGCGTGTCGCCGGCCCAGATCGATTCGGCGAACATCGCCTCCGGCGGGCCATTGCGCTTGACCTCGACGCCGGCCGCCATGGCCGATCCGGCCATCAGGCCGGCAACAGCAACCCCCAGCAACGCCTTGTACATGTCGTGCTCCTCGCTGAATTTGGAATGACTAAGTCTAACCCGGATTTTAGCCTCGGACACCAACGACTTGGCTATTGCCTATCCTTCGTCCCGCTCTTATCATCTGCGCCGTGAGCGACCCGTATTACAATATTGTCAAGCTGATCGAACGTCTGCACCGGCACTTCCTGGATGTGCTGCGCGCGGAACTTCATCGACTCGAAGTTGATGACATCAATGCCGTCCAGGCGTTGCTGCTTTACAATATTGGTGAAGACGAGGTCGTTATTCGAGACCTCAAGGATCGTGGCTATTACCACGGCTCGAACGTCTCCTATAACATCAAGAAACTCACCGAATTCAATTATCTGCAGCAGGAACGCAGCACGCACGACCGCCGTTCGATCCGCCTCAAGCTGACCGACAAGGGCCTGCGCCTGCGTGACGCCGTACGTGAATTGCAGACGCATCTGGCGTCGCAGATCACCGGATCGCAGGATCTGCAAAAGGAACTCGACGGTGCCGCCACGGCGATGCTGCGGGTCGAGCGGATCTGGACCGATTTCATCCGCTACGGGCGGAACTAAGTCAAAGGACCTCTAAATGATTCAGCGTTATAGCCGTCCCGCCATGGTGGCGATCTGGGCGCCGGAGAACCGTTTCCGCATCTGGTTCGAGATCGAAGCCCATGCCTGCGACGCCCAGGCCAAGCTGGGCGTCATCCCCGCAAGCGCCGCCAAGACCATCTGGGAAAAGGGCGACAAGCCCTACACCGCCGAGCGCGTCGCCCGCATCGACGAGATCGAGGCCGTCACCAAGCATGACGTGATCGCCTTCACCACCGAACTGGCCGAACATGTCGGCCCGGATTCGCGCTTCGTGCATCAGGGCATGACCTCCTCGGACGTGCTCGACACCTGCCTCGCCGTCCAGCTCAAGCAGGCCGCCGATCTGCTGCTGGCCGACATCGACAATCTGCTGCACGCCTTCAAGGGCCGCGCCTATGAGACCAAGGACCTCGCCTGCATGGGCCGCAGCCACGGCATCCATGCCGAGCCGGTCACCATCGGCCTGAAGTTCGCCGGTTTCTATGCCGAATTCCTGCGCAACAAGCATCGCCTGGAAGCGGCCCGCGCCGACATCGCCACCTGCGCCATTTCCGGCGCGGTCGGCACCTTCGCCAATATCGACCCGTCGGTCGAAGCCCATGTCGCCGAAAAACTGGGCCTGGCCGTCGAGCCGCTGTCGACCCAGGTCATCCCGCGCGACCGTCATGCGCAGTTCTTCGCGACGCTCGGCGTCATCGCCAGCTCGATCGAGCGCGTCGCCACCGAGATCCGCCATCTGCAGCGCACGGAAGTGCGCGAGGCCGAGGAATATTTCTCGCCCGGCCAGAAGGGCAGCTCGGCCATGCCGCACAAGCGCAACCCGGTGCTGACCGAGAACCTGACCGGCCTGGCCCGCATGGTGCGCAGCGCCGTGGTGCCGGCGATGGAGAATGTGGCGCTCTGGCACGAGCGCGACATCAGCCATTCCTCGGTCGAGCGCATGATCGGCCCCGACGCCACCATCACGCTGGACTTCGCCCTGGCCCGCTTGACCAACGTCGTCGCCAATCTGGTGATCTATCCCGACGCGGTCGAGCGCAACCTCAACCAGCTGGGCGGCCTGATCTTCTCGCAGCGCGTCCTGTTGACCCTGACCCAGGCCGGCGTCTCCCGCGAAGACGCCTATCGCCTGGTCCAGCGCAACGCGATGGAGGTGTGGAACGGCAACGGCCAGTTCCTCGACCTGCTGCAGAACGACAAGGAAGTCGTCGGCCATCTCGGCCGCGAGAAGATCGCCGAACTGTTCGACCTGGGCTACCACACCAAACACGTCGACACTATTTTCAAGCGCGTTTTCGAGGCTTAAGCCCACCGCGAGACCCTGATCAGGGCGGCGCCGGGGAACCGGCGCCGCCTTTTTCATTCGATAGAGAAAATTTAACCCTATCTTGCGGCCTCAAGATTTACTTGAACGTCCGAACTTACATTAGAAAAGCTTTTAGCAATTTTCTTAAAATAGTAAGATTCTGCTTAACAGTATCTCCTCGGGGATCAGGCACGACGAGGAGAGATTGATGACTATTTCTTACCAATCCGCAACTTCAACTGAAAGTTTCATTAATTCAATCGGAGTGAATACACACACCGATTACTTGAATTCGCCTTATTCGAATATCGCAATCGTCGAACATTCGATCGATTATCTGGGCATCAGGAATTTGCGGGACTCGCCCAATGCTCCCGGCGACATCGGCGCTGCCGGCCTGTGGCAGCAGATCGCCAATGCCACCGGCGCCAAGTTCGACGCCTTCCTGCGGGAGGGATCTGTCGCCAACATGCAGACCGATCTCGGCAACATCGCCGCGCTGGCCCCGCAGGGCATCCTCAATTCCATCGAAGGCGCCGACGAGGAGGACGACCAGGCCGCCCTGCTGGCCGGCAACAGCCTGGCCAGCGCCGCCTCCTACCAGCAGCAGGTCTATGCCACCGGCCATAAATTCGGATTGCCGGTGATCAATATGAGCTTCGGCCAAGGCTGGAGCACCTCCTCGACCGGCGATTACGGCACGGTGGGTAATCTCGCCGCCTATGCCGACTATGCCAACGCCCACACCTATCCGGGCACCGGCAACCCGCCCGGCTCGACGATCGCCGCACTCGATGCCGACGCCCGGCTCGCAGCCGTGGGCAGGCCGGTCATCACCACCGAGTTCGGCTATTACACGTCGGGCAGCACCACCGACGTCAACTCGGTCTCGCAGACGGTCCAGGCGAAATACATCCTGGATGGCCTGATGGACGCCTATGCCCAGGGTACCGCGAAAACCTATCTCTACGAACTGCTCGACGAGCAGACCGGCAACGGCCAGGCCTGGGGGAATTTCGGCCTGTTCACCTCCTCCGGCACCGCCAAGCCGGCGGCGGTGGCGCTCCACGACCTCACCACCCTGCTGGCCGACAATGGTCCGGCCTTCACGCCGGGGGAACTCGGCTATTCCCTGTCCGGCACGCTGAGCAGCGACCATTCCCTGCTGCTGGAAAAATCGGACGGCACCTTCTGGCTGGCGCTATGGAACGAAGCCCGCCTGTCCGGTCCGACATCGCCGGCCACGATCGCCGTTCCCAACCATACCGTAACCATCAACCTGGCCGCCGCCGCGGGCGAGGTACGGATCTTCGACCCTTTGACCGGCACCGCCCCGCTGCAGACCCTCGCCAATACCGGCACGGTGGCGGTTTCCGTCCCCGACCATCCGGTGCTGATCGAAATAAGCCCCGCGGCTCCCACGCCGCAAGATTTGTCGGTGATCCTGCCGTCATCCCTGTCGCTGTCCCATGGATCGCTCACGGCACTGACCGGGATCAGTATCGACGACGCCTGGGCCCAGTCGCGGACGGGCAGCATGGCGCTCAATCTCAGTGCCGTCAGCGGCACGCTGGAGATCAGCGACGGCACCTCGACCCTGACCGGCCATTCGCTGCACCTGTCGGGTTCGCTCAGCCAGCTCAACGCCGATCTCGCCACCCTGCACTATCAGGCGCCCGCCCTGGTCGGGGTGGACGCGGTCACCATCAATGCCTGGAACCAGGCCGGCGTCAGCAGCACCCACAGCCTGACCGTGACCGTCACCTGAACGGTCACGGCTCCAGGTAAAGCGGGTTGGACAGCAGGACGGCTTGCCCGTCCCTGTCCTTCACCAGCACGGCGAGCCAATGGCGCTTGCCATCGCTTTTCCACATCAGACCGCGCCGGTCGTCGGCGGACAAAGGCCGGGCCTCCGCCGGCGGGGGCGCGTCGGACAGCACTTCCAGGCTGCCGCCCTCGACCCCGGACACATGGATCGCCACCGGCACCTCGCCGGCCTGCGCCCTGATATGGTCGCCCATCATCGCCTCGCCGGAGGTCAGCTCGACCCTCCGGGCCGGATCGCCGCCGCGGATCTGGATGAAGACATGGCCGGCCTTGATGCCGTCGAGGATGGCCCGCTGCGACAGATTGGCCGCATAGACCACTGTCGCCGGCGCCCCGACCGAGCCGGGTGTCGTGGTCGGCAGATCGGCGTCGTGATTGTCGCTGCCCCCCACCGCCGTCGGGCTGAGGCCCTTATCCAGCAGCGACCGCCAGAAGGACAAAGCCAGCGCCTTGTCACCGGCGCCGCGAACCCCGCCGCCATTGACCACCTCGACCGAATCCGCCTTGGCAGGGTCGAAGCCGGGCGCGTCCCAGCCGCAGCCCATGCAGGCTTCGCCGGTCGGGGCGTTGGGATGATTGAGCGAGAACAACCCGCCCAATTTATGCACTTGATCCGCCATGCCGTTGGCGCCGTGGCGGAAATCGATGTCGGCGGCGACGCCCCATTCATTGGCGTGGCCATGGAAGGTGGTCAGCTCGCGGCCCGGCAGCAGCAGAGTCTTGTCGAAGAAGGGCTGCAGCTCACGCAGATCCTGATTCTGCGTCGTCGCGTTATGGTCCGAGATGGCGATGAAATCGAGCCCGGCCGCTTCGGCTGCCTCGATGGTCCGGAACACCGGGCAATTGACCTTCTTACCCGACCGGCTGAGGCAGAAACCGTCGCTGTGCGCCGTATGCATGTGCAGATCGCCGCGATACCAGGCATAGCCCTCTTTGAGCGTGGTTTCCTCGGCACGGTTGAAGCTGATCTCGGCGCGGTAATGGCTGGTCACGCCACTGCGGATATTGGGCACGCCGAGGATAAGCCGCCACTCGCCGGCATCGATGCGCCCGGGCTCGTAGGACGGGGTCGCATCGGTTTCGGCGAGGGTGAAGCTCTTCTTGTTGCCGCCGCTCCAGCCGCGCATGCCGTGCGGATCGGCGAGGCCGAGATCGATGGTGGTGCGCTGCTCGGCACCGTCATAGTCGAATTTGACGCTCAGCCGGGAAACGCCCGGGGGCACGGCGAAGGGCAGTTCGACATAGGTGTTGTACTGGGCATAGGAGATCTCGCCGCTCAGCACCAGGTCCGGATCGGCGGCCTGAACCGCCGATCCCGCCAGCAGGGAGAGGAGAGCTCCCGCATAGATGGATTTCATCATCAGAACTTGTACAGCAGCGAGGCCTTCACCGTCCGGCCGATGATCGGACGGGCGACGAAATCGGTGCCGGACCCCTGCGACGAAACCACTTCGCCGGCGCGGGAATTGCCTTCGGTCAGACCAATGGAGTTGGTCAGGTTGTAGGCGTTGGCCATTACCGACAGGTCCTGCGTCACATCATAGCGGGCATCGGCGCTGACCACGGTGTAGGACGGCAGATACTGGGTGTTGGCCAGATCGCCATAACGGCTGCCGTAATATTCGAGGGTCATGCCGACCCTCAGCTTGTCTTCCAGCAGATGCACCGAGGGGCTGACCGAGGCGCTGACATGGGGAATGCGCAGCAGCTGGTCGCCGGCATAGCTGGTCGGCGCGGCGCCGGTGGTCAGGGCGTAGCTGGCCTGGGTGAAATTGGGGTTCTGGATGGTGCCGGTGAAGGCCAGATCGAACCATTCGAACGGACGGATGTCGCCGTCCAGTTCGAGGCCGTAATCGCGAGTGTTGCCGTTCACTTCCTGGCCGATATAGCTGTTCACGGCGGCGTTATAGACCTGCTGCGAGGCGATGCCGTAATCGCGGGTCTCGGTGTCGAACACGGTCGCGTAGATGTCGAGCCAGGGCCGCGAGAACTTATAGCCCAGTTCGTACATGTCGGAATGGGCGGTCTCGACCGAACCGGGGGTCGGCGGGCTGGTATTGCCGATATAGGAACCGATGCTGGGCAGGCGCGCGGCGCCCGTGGCGCGGGCGAAGATGCCCTGGGTATCATCGAGCTGGTAATTGACGCCGATCGTCCAGGTGGCGGCCGAGAAGGTCATGCTGTAGGGCGTGAACACGCCGGTGCCGGCGACGATGTCCGAGGTGGCCAGCGTATTGGTCAGCGCGGTGCGGTTCAGCGTGGTGCCGGTCTCGTAATGGCCGCTGCCATTCATGATTTCCCAGCGGGCGCCGGCATCGACGCGCAGCTTGTCGGTGACGTTCCATTCGTCGGCGGCGTAGAGCGCCTCGGTCTGCTGCAGGCCTTTGCCGTCGCCGAACGCGGCGCCGTCGCGGATCACGCCGCTATCGGTCAGATAGCCGAGCACCTGGCCGGCATTGTTCAGAGCGGCGACATTGACCAGGCGGGCATGGTTCTGCACGTCGGTCAGCACGATGGCGGTGAATTTGTTGAAGGTCTCGGACGCCAGGGCGACATAGGCGCCGAACGAGACGTCATGCTTCTGGCCGAACAGGTCGAAATCGCGCGAGACGCGCAGATCGTCGATCAGCTCGCGCTCGGTGATGGCTTCGTAATTGGCGGTGTTCGGCATCACCAGGCCGTTGCCGTTCTGGTTGGGCGTCAGCACCTGGCCGTTATCGGCATAGCGCAGCTGCAACGAGGCGAGGCCGGGGAACAGGGTCTTGGCGCTGGCCAGGGCGTTGGGCTGGCTGTTCAGGCAGTTGCCGATCTGGCTGCCCAGACAGTCGGCCTCGGTATAGACCTCGGAGGACGGGCTCAGATAATCGCGGACCTGGTCGGTATTGCGCACCCGGAAATGATTGTCGAAATTCCAGCCGCCGAATTCCTGCGTCGCGTGCAGGCTGATCTGGTCGAGATGCACATTGGTGCCGTCGGACAGATTGTACTGGTTGACGCCGTTCGGGGTGAAAATGCGGAAGCTGGCATTCTCGCCGCCGATGATCGAACCGTTATTGGCATTGAAGCCGGGAATGCTGGAAACGGTGTTGCCATTGATGCTGACCGGCACGCCGACATAGAAGCCGGTCTTGTCGTCGAGATGCTTGTAGTCGAAATCGAAGGTGCCGTTGCCGAGATCGTGGCTGGCGTCGAAGCGGACCTGGCCGCCATTGTTCAGGGCGAAGCCGGGATCGCGGGTGCCGTTCTCATAGCGGTAGAAACCGCCCAAGCTGAGCTTCCAGCCCTCGACCGGCGCGCCGGCCCAGAAATCGGCGCGGTAGAGGCCGTCATCGCCGAAGGTGGTCTTGATCAGGCCTTCGGGATGATCGCCGACCTGGCGGGTGATGTAATTGATGACGCCGCCCGGCGCGTTGGAATTGAAGATCGAGGCCGGGCCGCCGCGCACGATCTGCACCTGGTCGATGGTCTCGTCGAAGCGGAAGGACTGGTCGGCATTCAGATAGCCCAGCGCCGGATCGTGCTGGACCGGCAGGCCGTCCTCTTCCAGCTGGACCGAGCCGAAGCCGTCGATGGGGAGGCCGCGGGCGCGAATGTTGGCGCTGCCCTCGCCGGCCGAATTCTCGACCCAGAAGCCCGGCACCGTGCGGATGGTGTCGGCGACGCTGGAAGCACCCGTCTGGCGCAGCTGTTCCTGGGTCAGGACGCTGACCGAATAGCTGGTGTCGGCACGGGTGCGGACATCGTTGCCGGCGCGGCCGGTGACGACGACGGTATCCATCGGAGCGACGGTCGAGGTTTCGCGGCGGACGATGGTCCAGGTGCCTTCAGCGGTGGCCTGGGCTTCGAGGCCGGTGCCGGCCAGCAGGATCTTCAGCGCGGTCGGCGTGTCGTACTGGCCCTTGACCGCGCTGGTGCGCAGATCCTGGACGAGTTCCTGGGAAGCGAGGATCTGGATGTCGCCCTGGCGCGCCAATTCGGAGATGCCGGTCTGCGCCGCCTGGGCCTCGACATTGAACTGATGCACCTGCGCACGGGCCGGCGCCGCGATCACCGCGACCAGGGCCGTCGTCGCCAGAAGAGCCCGCTTGGACCAGAAAGTTTTGTCAGTCACGTTCGTCATCCTGCTGGAGGGCGCGACTGCCGCACCCCTCGACGAATAGACGGGCGACGGTATAGCAATCCTTATTTCAGATTTGTGAAATGAATTATCCCACAGCCGGAAATAAATTACCGTCCGATGACAATACTATCCTTGGTAATTTCCACCGGAACATTGAGCGATGAGTGGACAGCCTTGGCAAAACCCTCGGGATCATCGGTCCGGAACACGCCATAAAAGCGCTTCGACAACAGGCTTTGCTGTCTGACCACCATCTCCCGTTGGTTGTAGCGATTAAATTCCGCCGCCGCCTCGCCCAGCGTTTCGCCGGCCAGATCGATCTTTCCGCTGCGCCAGGCCAGCTTGCGGTCGATCTCGGCCGGAGCCGCCGTCTCGGTCAGAATCGGCTGGCGCTCCAGCACCGTCGCCTTGTCGCCGGCGGACAGGCGCACGGCGGCGATTTCGGCGCCGCTGACCCAGGCCTCGACCACGCCCTCGGACACCAGCACCTCGGCGCCGCGCTCGATGCGGCGCACCGAGAAGGCGGTGCCCACGGCGCGCACGCGCACCAGGCCGGATTCGACGACGAAGGGCCGCGACGGGTCGCTCTCGACATGGAACCAGGCCTCGCCCTCGGCCAGCCGCACGCGGCGGATCGATTTGGCCATGGTGACCCGCACGCTGCTTTGCGTATTGAGTTCGGCCACCGATCCGTCGGGCAGCGGCACATGGCGGATCTCGCCGATCTCGGTATCGAAACGCCGTCCGCCGGTCAGAACCCAGGCGCCGGCCATGACCGCGGCGGCGGCGGCTCCCGCCCCGCCTATCAGCACGGCGCGGCGCGACAGCGCAGCCGGCTGTTCGGGCGGACTATCCTCGGAGGCGGCATTGGCGGCGCGGTCGAGCTTCAGCCAGAGCGCTTGGGCGCGCAGATAAGCGCCTTCGTGCCGGGTGTCCTGCACCAGCCACGCATTCAGATCGGAGAGAAGCCTGGGATCGTCGCCCTCCCTGTCGAGGCGGGCAACCCAGCGGAACGCCGCTTCGTCAATCTCGTTGGCGGTTTCGCGCTTGCCCATAAACCCTCAATGTCCGGCGGACGACGTCGGCGGTGCCGTTCCGGCGCAGCGCGCCCGAAATCAGCCTCATGCCCTTGACGACGTCGTTCTCGACCATGGTTTCCGTAATGCCCAGTCTCAAAGAGATTTCCTTTTGCGACAATCCCTCGATCTTGCGCATCTTCACCACCTGGCGGCAGCGCGCGGGCAAATCGCCGAGAAGGCGCAAAACCTCGGCGAGCTCGCGGCGGGCGGCGACGATGCGCTCCGGCGACGGATCATCTGATAAGACGGGCAACGAGTCGATTTCCGTAAAAGTTTCTATCGAGACGATGCGGGACTGGCGGATTTTCTCGGTCACCAGGCTGCGCACGGTCTGAAAGAAATAGGCATCCGGGCGCTGGATATGGTCCACCGAGGGCAGCGCCGACAGCTTGCAATAGGCTTCCTGGATGAAATCGTCGATCTGGTCGGACGGCACGCGCGAGCGCGCCAGCCAGCGGCGCACCGCCGGCTCATGGGGCATGACGTCCTTGGCCACCCAGGCTACACGCCGGGCGCGTTCAGCATCCCCAACCATGAACTGGTCCCCCTAAACGCGCCCTGATATCGTTTACATGCCGCCAACCGAGAGATACTTGATCTCGAGATAATCGTCGATACCGTATTTCGACCCTTCGCGTCCGAGACCCGATTGCTTGACGCCGCCGAAGGGGGCGACCTCGGTCGAAATCACCCCTGAATTGACGCCCACAAGGCCATATTCCAGCGCTTCGCCGACACGGAACACGCGGCCGACATCGCGGGTATAGAAATAGGCCGCCAGGCCGAATTCGGTGTCGTTGGCCAGCTTGACCGCCTCTTCCTCGGTCTTGAAGCGGAACAGCGGCGCGACGGGGCCGAAGGTCTCCTCGCGGAAGATCTTCATGTCGGGGGTCGCGTCGGCCAGCACGGTCGGCTCGAAGAAAGTGCCGCCCAGCGCATGGCGCTTGCCGCCGGTCACCAGGCGCGCGCCCTTGGCCACCGCGTCCTCGACATGGCTCATCACCTTGTCGATCGCCTTGGGCTCGATCAGCGGGCCAACCACCACGCCCTCATCCATGCCGTTGCCGACGGTGAGCTTCTTGACCGCCTCGGCGAATTTCCCGGCGAAGGCGTCGTGAACGCCGTCCTGCACCAGAATTCGATTGGCGCAGACGCAGGTCTGGCCGGCATTGCGGTATTTCGAGGCGATGGCGCCCTTGACCGCCTCGTCGAGGTCGGCATCGTCGAACACGATGAAGGGCGCGTTGCCGCCCAGCTCCATCGAGCATTTCTTGATGGTGTCGGCCGATTGGCGCAGCAGGATGCGCCCGACCTGGGTCGAACCGGTGAAGGTCACCTTGCGCACCTGAGGGCTTTCGCAGAACAGCTTGCCGACTCCGGCCGCGTCGAGGCCCGGCACCACGCTGAACACGCCGGCCGGAACCCCGGCGCGGTGGGCCAGCTCGGCCATGGCCAGCGCCGACAAAGGCGTCAGCTCGGACGGGCGCGCCACCAGGGCACAGCCCGCCGCCAGCGCGGGGGCGGCCTTGCGGGCGATCATGGCGTTGGGGAAGTTCCACGGCGTGATCGAGGCGCATACCCCGACCGGCTGCTTCAGCACCAGCACGCGGCGGTCGTTGGAATAGGTCGGGATGACGTCGCCATAGACGCGCTTGCCCTCTTCCGCGAACCAGTCGATGAACGAGGCGCCGTAAGCGATCTCGCCCTTGGCCTCGGCAAGCGGCTTGCCCTGCTCGGCGGTCATCAGCGCGGCCAGCTCGTCCTGATGGGTCATCATCAGATCGAACCAGCGCCGCAAGATGGCGCCGCGTTCCTTGGCGGTCTTGGCAGCCCAGCCGGGCTGGGCTTTTGCAGCCGCGTCGATGGCGCGCCGGGCGTCGGCGGCGCCGCAATCGGCGACCATGGCCAGCAGCTCGCCGGTGGCCGGATTGGTGACCGCGAAGGTCTTGCCCGATCCGGAATCGACCCATTCTCCGCCTATGTAAGCCTGCTGGCGAAGAAAGGGGTGAACCTCTACATGCATAAGAACCTCCCGGGCCTGTCAGCCCTCGGCGACGACCTCTTCCCGGGCGGCGGCCAGCAGCGCATCCATCCGGGCGCGCAGTTCCTTGTCGGTCTTGTGAATACCGGCCCGTTCGAGATCACCCTTCACTTTGGCGATCATGGAATCGTGATGGGAATCGGCCAGGTCGGAATAGACCACGCTGCGGGCATAGACCTGGGCCTGCTGCCCGGTCAGGCCGATCTGTTCCGCAACCCATAAACCCAGCAGCTTGTCGCGCCGCGCATTGACCTTGAAGGCCGTCTCTTCATCGAGCTGGAACTTGGCCTCGAAAGCCTTCTCACGATCTTCGAATGCGCTCATGGGGAAATGCTCCTTACGAAAAGCCCCGACAGGCCCGACAGGCCCGATATAATGTCGGACTTGTTGTGCGCCGCGGCAAGGCTTCTTCTTCTCTTACCGAGTGCTATTTCCACCATGTGCACAGTCGTCATCGCCCGAACCCCCGACCAGCCCTGGCCGTTCCTTCTCGCCGGCAACCGCGACGAAATGGCGGGCCGCCCGTGGAAGCCGCCGGGCCATCACTGGCCGCTGGCGCCGGGCGTGGTCGGCGGACTCGACGAGATGGCCGAGGGCTCGTGGCTGGGACTCAACGAGCATGGCGTGGTCGCCACCATCCTCAACCGCACCGGCACGCTGGGCCCGGCCAGCGGCAAGCGCTCACGCGGGGAACTGGTGATCGAGGCGCTCGACCATGCCGACGCGGTCAGCGCCGCCGAGGCCCTGGGCCATCTGCAGGCCGGCGCCTATCGGCCGTTCAATCTGGTGGTGGGCGACAATCGCGACGCCTTCTGGCTGCGCTCGGACGGCGAAACCATCCGCATCGTGCCGATCCCCGAAGGCGTCTCGATGCTGACCGCGGGCGAGCTGAACGACCCGGCCGATCCGCGCATCGCCGCCTTCCTGCCCCGCTTTCGCGCCGCCCCTCTGCCCGATCCCGAAACCGGCGACTGGAGCGCCTGGCAGGCCCTGCTGGCATCGCGGGTTCCCGAGGGCGTGCGCGACCGCGAGGCCGGCCTGACCTTCCAGCTCGACAGTGGCTTCGGCACCCGCAGTTCGGCGCTGATCGCCGTCCCCTCGATGCAGCGCTCGGGAATCGAGCCGAAATTCCTGTTCGCGGGCGGGCCGCCGGACCGCGAGCCGTACTCCCCGGTGTTGCTCTAGCACTACACCCCTGCTATATGGAGCCTCTGTGACGGCGGGGGCGTTTTACGCACCCGCCTCTCCCTATTTTCCGGATCATGATCATGGCCAGACGCAAGCAGATCTACGAGGGCAAAGCCAAAGTGCTTTTCGAAGGCCCCGAACCCGGCACGCTGGTCCAGTATTTCAAGGATGACGCCACCGCCTTCAACAATAAGAAGAAGGGCACCATCACCGGCAAAGGCGTTCTCAACAACCGCATCTCCGAATATCTGATGCTGCGCCTCGGCGAAGTCGGCATTCCGACCCATTTCGTCCGCCGCCTGAACATGCGCGAGCAGCTGGTGCGCGAGGTCGAGATCATCCCGCTCGAGATCGTGGTCCGCAACGTCGCCGCCGGCTCGATGAGCCAGCGTTTCGGCATCCCCGAGGGCACCACCCTGCCCCGCTCGATCATCGAATATTATTACAAGTCCGACGAGCTCAACGACCCGATGGTGTCGGAAGAGCATGTCACCGCGTTCGGCTGGGCCACCGTCCAGGATCTCGACGACATGATGGCGCTGGCGCTGCGCGTCAACGACTTCCTGACCGGACTCTTTTTGGGCGTCGGCATCCGCCTCGTCGACTTCAAGCTCGAATTCGGCCGCCTCTATAATGGCGACGAGATGCAGATCGTCCTCGCCGACGAGATCAGCCCCGACAATTGCCGTCTGTGGGACATCAAATCGGGCGAGAAGATGGACAAGGACCGCTTCCGCCGCGATCTCGGCGGCGTCGAAGAGGCCTATCAGGAAGTGGCCCGCCGTCTCGGCATCCTGCCGGAGGGCGGTCCGCGCGATTTCAAGGGACCGGAGACCGTACAGTGAAAGCCCGTGTTCATATCACTCTGAAGAATGGCGTTCTCGACCCCCAGGGCAAGGCGGTCCAGACCGCTCTGACCGGCCTCGGCTTCGGCGGCGTCAAGGATGTCCGCCAGGGCAAGTTCATCGAGATCGAGCTGGCCGAGACCGATAAGGCCGCCGCCCAGGCCGCCGTCGAGCAGATGTGCAAGACCCTGCTCGCCAACACCGTGATCGAGAACTACCAGGTCGAGTTGGTGGGGTGAACCCGCCCGCCGTTCAGGTGGAAAGCCTCGCCGACGCGTTGCGCGCCTTGGCCAGCAACGCGTCGTCGGGCCAGCCGGTGCATCTTCTCTTTTCCTGGGCCAGCCTGCGCTCGGTCGGCATCGGTTATGCCATGGCGATCGTCGCCAAGGCGCGCGCCGCCTATCCGCAGATCGCCTGCCTGTCGGTGCTCGACGCCGGCGACGATGTCGGCCTGGCCCTCTCCGCCTTGAAGGCCGGGGCCGACAAAGTGCGCTTTTCCGGGCCGCCCGCTTTGACGCAAAAACTCACCCAGATCGCCGGCCAGCTCGGCGTGCGCCTCGAGGTCGTGCCTGCCGCGGCCTGATCCCCTGTGAATATGTTTGGGGGTCGATGCAAAATATTTACATCCGGGCCGCTTGCCATTAAAGTTTCACCCCCAACACACGGGGACATCGGCTACTGTCCGCGACAGGATGCAACCGTGGGCAGGAAGGGAGGCCAACATGGCGGCGATCGTCGGGAAATCCGCAGATTCCAAGCTTGCGGTGGCTAATCAGCAGGCCGCCCTCTTCCTGCAGCGACGACCGATTCGCACGCGATTCGCCGGCAACCAGGAGCCGGATCTGGTCGAATTGCTGACCGACCCCATGCTGCAGCGCCTGCTGGCCAGCGACGGCATCAAATCCGACCATCTGATCGACCTGATCGCCGACGTCAAAGTGCGTCTGGCGCGGCGCGAGCGGACGACGGCCTAACAGCTCTGGCGTCAGGACACCCAACGGGTATAGTGGCTGAAACACTCCGCTATAAGCCCGAGGTGACGTCATTTCCTCCGCCTGCCGCCTTTATCTGATCACCCCGCCGCGCATCGACGATCTGACCGGCTTCTCCAAGCTGTTCGCCCAGGCCCTGGACGGCGGCGACATCGCCTGTGTTCAGTTGCGCCTCAAGGAAGTCGACGACGACACCATCTGCCGCGCCGTCGACGAATTGCGGCCCCAGGCGCAGCGCCGCGGCGTCGCCTTCCTGCTCAATGACCGCCCCGACCTCGCTTTCGAGACCGGCTGCGACGGCGCCCATGTCGGCCAGAGCGACATGTCCTACGGTGAAGCCCGCGCCGCGCTGGGCGGCGACCGCATCGTCGGCGTCACCTGTCACGATTCGCGCCATCTCGCCATGGAGGCCGCCGAAGCCGGCGCCGATTACGTGGCGTTCGGCGCCTTCTACCCGACCAATACCAAGCAAGCCCCGGCCAAAGCCGAAATCGAGCTGCTGTCCTGGTGGACCGAGATGATGGAAGTGCCCTGCGTCGCCATCGGCGGCATCACGCTTGACAATGCCCGCCCGCTGATCGAGGCCGGCGCCGATTTCCTGGCCGTCTCGGCCGGGATCTGGACCCATTCCGAAGGCCCCGCCGCCGCCGTCGCCGGTTTCAACAGACTGTTCGCCGCATGAACGCCGAAGCCACCGCCGCCCCGGCCGCGCAATCGCGCCTCGCCCATTCGCTGCAGCCGCGCCATGTGGCGATGATCTCGTTCGGCGGGATCATCGGCGCCGGCCTGTTCATCGGCAGCTCCGGCGCCATCCATATCGGCGGCCCCGGCGTCGCCCTGACCTATGCCGGCTGCGGCCTGCTGGTCTTCCTGATCATGCGCATGCTGGGCGAGATGGCGGTCGCCAATCCCGGCAAGGGCTCCTTCGTCGAATATTCGTCGATGGCGCTGGGCCGCTGGGCCGGCTTCGTCACCGGCTGGCTCTATTGGTATTTCTGGGTCTTCACGGTGGGCGCCGAAACCGTCGCGGGCGCCAAGCTGCTGCATGAGATCGGCATCGATCTGCCGGTCGGCATCATCGGCCTGGGCCTGGTGCTGGTGATGACCGCCACCAATTTGCTGTCGGTCAAGGCCTATGGCGAGGTCGAATTCTGGTTTTCGCTGATCAAGGTCTCGGCTATCGCCGCCTTCATCGTGGTCGGCGGCGTCTATATCGCCGGTTTCGACCTGTCGCAGGCGGCGACCAACATCGCCGATCATGGCGGACTGTTCCCCAACGGCTCCGGCGCGCTGTTCGCGGCGATCCCAGTAGTGATCTTCTCGATGATGGGCAGCGAAGTCGCCACCATCGCCGCCGCCGAATCCGCCGATCCCGCCAACAATGTCGCCCGCGCCGCCCGCACGGTCGCCTTCCGCATCCTGGCCTTCTATGTGCTGAGCGTGCTGGTGATCGTCGCCATCCTGCCCTGGGACGGCATCGCGCCGGGTCTGTCGCCCTTCAAGGCCGTGCTCGACGTGATCGGCATTCCCGGCTCCAGCCTCGTGATGTCGGTCATCGTCATCACCGCCGTGCTGTCCTGCCTCAATTCCGGCCTCTATATCACCTCGCGCATGCTCTACGAGCTGGCCTGCGCTGGCCATGCGCCGCGCTCGCTGACCGAGACCGGCGAGAACAAGGTGCCGCGCCTCGGCATTCTGATCGGCTGCGGCGCCGGCTTCGCCGCCGCCCTGGCCCAGCTTTACCTACGCGACGACATCTTCACCCTGCTGGCCAGCACCTCGGGCGACATCATCCTGTTCGTCTATATGATCATCGCCTTCGCCCAGATCCGCCAACGCACCCGCCTGGAGGCCGAGGGCACCGAGCTGAAGCTGAAGATGTGGCTGTTTCCCTGGCTCAGCTATGCGGTGATCGCCGGCATCATCGGCGTTCTGCTGCTGCTGGCCTTCATCCCCGACCAGCAGATCACGCTGGCGCTGAGCATGGTCACCGTGCTGGTGGTGCTGGCGGCGCTGGCGATAAGGCGAAAAGCAGCCTGAGGACGCTGGGATGAGCCATCCGCTCGACCTCCCCGCCCCACGCCTCGCCGCGGCGATCCGCGACGGCCGGGCCAGCGCGGAGACGGTGGTGGCGGAATCCCTGAGCCGGGCCCGGGCGATCCAGGAGCGGTTCAATCCCTTCGTCCTGCTGCGCGAGGAACAGGCGCTTGCCACCGCGCGGTCCATCGACCGTAACCGGGACGGCCGCCCGCTGCTGGGCGTGCCTTTCGCCGCCAAGGACCTGACCCCGACCGAGGGCGATCTGACCACGCTGGGGTCGTGGACCGAAGGCGACCATGTCGCCACCGAAACCGCCTTGTGCATCCGCCGCCTGGAAGAAGCCGGGGCGATCCTGATCGGCAAGACGACGACGCCGGAATTCGCCTTCTCCAGCTTCACCCGCAGCCCCCGCTGGGGCATCACCCGCAATCCGTGGAACCCGGACCGCACCAGCGGCGGCTCGTCGGGCGGATCGGGCGTCGCGGTGGCGACCGGCGTGGTGCCCTTCGCCGAGGGCACCGACATGGGCGGCTCGGTGCGCATTCCCGCCGCCTGCTGCGGCGTGGTCGGGCTGAAGCCGAGCTTCGGCCGCATCCCGATGACCATCCTGCCCAGCCTGTTCGACAGCATCTCGCATTTCGGCCCCCTGGCCCGCTCGGTCGAGGACGCCGCGGCCTTCATGGCGGTGGCCGCCGGTCCGAGCGACGAAGACATCCAATCGCTTCCCCTGCCCTTTTCGCTGGCCAGGACCCGGCGCGGCGGCCTGGCTGGGCGCCGTTTCGCTTTGTCGGTCGATCTCGGCTACTACGCCGTCCAACCCGATATCGAAAAGGCGGTCCGCCGCGCCGCCGGCCTGCTGCGCGAAGCCGGCGCCGAAGTCGAGGAAATCGATCTGGGTTGGAGCCGCGCCGTCAACGACCAATGGTTCGATCTGTGGTGCGTGTTCATGTCGGCCTATTTCGGCGACCGTGTGGCGGAGTTCCGCGACCGCATGGACCCGCTGGTGGTCGGCATGATCGAGCGCGCCGGCAAGATCAGCGCCACCGACATCAAGCAGGTCGAATTCCAGCGCACGGCGATGTGGCGCAGACTGGCCCGCCTGTTCGAGCGCTACGATGCGCTGCTCTGTCCGACTTTAGCCAAGGAAGCGCCCGCGGCCGACCAGAGCGACTATGACCATGACGCCACCACTCCGGACGGTCGCTTCGCCGGTTTCGACATGACGCTGCCGTTCAACATGGTGCCGCAATGCCCGGTGATTTCCCTGCCGGCCGGCTTTACGGCGAGCGGCCTGCCGATCGGGCTGCAGTTGGTCGGCAAGCGTTTCGCCGACGAGGATCTGCTGTCGGTCGCGCGCCGTCTGGAGGCGCTATTGAGGCCCTTGCTCTCCGCCTGGGCGCTTCCTATCTCTTGATCAAGGGTGGCTCGATCTGTCGGAGGTTCCCATGCGTAGTTTTTCCCTCGCTCTTGCCGCTGGCCTGATGCTGGCCGGCGCCGCCGTGCAGGCCGAAGAAGCCACTCCTCCCGTCCGCAATTGCTTTTCGATCACCGACTGGCATGGCTGGCGGGCGTCCGGAACCGACAAGGACGTGCTCTATATCAAGGTGCGGATGCACGACGTCTACAAGGTGACCCTGACCGACGCCGAGCCCTTCCTCAACGCCCCCGACGTCCATCTGGTCAGCAAGACCTGGGGGCCGGACACGGTGTGCAATCCGCATGACCTCGACCTCAAGCTGGCCGACTGGCACGGCGTCGCCACACCCCTCATCGTCAAGGACCTGAAGAAGCTGACGCCGGAGGAAATCGCGGCGCTGCCGCCCGGCGACAAGCCTTAATCTTCGCGATGGACAGGCGCCCAGAGCGCCTGCTCCAGGGTCTCCGCCCCCGCCAGCAGCATGACCAGCCGGTCGACGCCCAGCGCGATGCCGGCGCAATCGGGCATGCCATGGTCGAGCGCGGCGAGGAAATCCCCGTCGATCGGATAGGCCACGCCGTAAAGCTTTTGCTTCAGCGCCATGTCGGCGGTGAAGCGGCGGCGCTGTTCGGCGGCATCGGTCAGTTCCGAGAAGCCGTTGGCCAACTCCACCCCGCAGGCATAGAGCTCGAAACGCTCGGCGACGCGCGGATCGGCGGCGGAGCGCCGCGACAGGGCCGCCATCGAGGCCGGATAGTCGCACAGGATCAGCGGCACGCCGTCGCCCAGGAACGGTTCGACACGCTCCATCATCAGCCGGAAGAAGATGTCCTCCCATGTATCATTGTCGCTGACGAAGCTGCCGATACGGCGGGCTTCGGCAGCCAGCAGATCGCGCGAGGGCTGGTCGGGGTCGGGAGTGGTGGCCAGCAGATCGATATCGCAATATTGGCGGAAGGCGCCGGCGACGGTCAGGCGCTTGGGCATGGCGAAAGGATCGCAGCGCCGCTCGCCGCGCTTCAGCCGCCCGGTGCCGGCCGCCGTCGCGCAAGCCGCCAGCAGATGCGAACAATCCTCCATCAGACGGGTGTAGTCGGCACCGGCCCGGTACCATTCCAGCATGGTGAATTCGGGCGAATGGGTCTGGGTGCGCTCGGCGTCGCGCCACACATGGGCGATCTGGAACAGCTGCTTCACCCCCGCCACCAGCAGCTTCTTCATGGCGAATTCCGGCGAGGTGTGCAGGTAAAGGCGATGGCTGCCGCCCAGCGGTTCCCTGACCTCGGTCGACAGCGCCATGATGTGCGGCTCCATGCCGGGCGAGACCTGCAAAGCCGGCGTATCGACCTCGATGAAGCCCTGGGCGTCGAACCAGCGGCGCAATGCCATCATGGTTGCGGCGCGTTTTTGCAGGACAGGCCAGCGCTGCGCGAACGCTTCCGGATGCCACCATTGATTGCCCGCCATCGAAAATCCCTCTAAAAGCACCACATCATGAAGATCGATAGACGAACTTTGCGCTCAGGTGAAGACTTCGCCGCTGCCGGCCTGGCCGAAGCGGCGGTGGTCGACCAGGTGGCGGAACGCTATACGGTGGCGATGACGCCGCTGCTGGCCAAGCTGGTCGATCCCGCCGATCCTCGCGACCCGATCGCGCTGCAATTCGTTCCCGACCTGCGCGAGATGGAGACCGCCGCCATCGAGCGCTCCGATCCGATCGGCGACCACGCCTTCTCGCCGGTCAAGGGCATCGTCCATCGCTATCCCGACCGGCTGCTGCTGACGCCCCTGCTGCATTGCCCGGTCTATTGCCGCTTCTGCTTCCGCCGCGAGCGGGTCGGCGGGCCAGAGAAGGCGCTGGACGAAGCCGAACTGTCCGCCGCGCTCGATTACATCCGCGCTCATGAGGAAGTGTGGGAGGTGGTGATCACCGGCGGCGATCCGCTGATGCTGTCGCCGCTGCGCCTCGCCGCCATGATGCAGGCGCTGGATGCCATTCCGCATGTGCGGATCGTCCGCCTGCATAGCCGCATTCCGGTGGCCGATCCCGACCGCGTCACCGAAGAGATGATCGCGGCCCTGCAGGTCGAGCGCGCCACCGTCTGGCTGGCGGTCCATTGCAACCACGAGCGGGAATTGTCGCCGCCGGCCATCGCCGCCTTGCGCGCCTTGTCGCGGGCGGGCATTCCGCTGCTGGGCCAGACCGTGCTGCTGCGCGGCGTCAACGACAAGGCCGAGACGCTGGAGGCGCTGTTCCGCGCCCTGGTCGCCAACCGGGTCAAGCCCTATTACCTGCACCAGCTCGACCTCGCCGCCGGCACCGACCATTTCCGCGTGCCGGTCGAGGAAGGCCGCGCCCTGATGCGCGAGCTGCGCGGCCGTGTCTCCGGCGTCTGCCAGCCGACCTACATCCTCGACATACCGGGCGGTCACGGCAAAGTGCCGATCGGCCCGGCTTACCTCGAAGACGGTATCGTCATGGATTGGCAGGGCGGCGCGCATGATTACGCGCCGGACGCTCAGCGCTAGGCGTTTTGGGCTTCCTGCGCCCATTTCACCGCATCGGCCCCGGCCGGCAGACGGATCGGACAGGAAGGATCGGTCGCCGCGCGCCACACCGCTTCCGCGACGTCCCGCGGGCTGGTCAGCGTCTCCGTTGAAGCCTGCCACCGGTCAAAGATGCTTTGCGCCAGGGCGGCATAAGCGTCGGGAAACTCACCCCGGCGGGAATTGGCATTTTCACCGAAGCGGGTCTCGGGCGAGCGCCCGGGCAAAACCAGCCTGACATGAATGCCGAAAGGCTCGAGTTCCAGCGCCAGCGATTCGGTGAAGGCGTTTACCGCCGACTTGCTGGCCGTATAGACCGACAGCAGCGGCAGAGACTTCACCGTGACGCTGGACGTCACATTGACGATGACGCCGCTGCCGCGCTGGCGGAACTGAGGCAGAAATGCCTGGATCGTCGCCATGGTGCCGAAGGTATTGGTCTCGAACACTGCGCGGGTGACTTCCATCGGCGTGCCTTCCAGCGCATTGAGCATGCCGATGCCGGCATTGTTGACCAGCACATCGACCGGCCCCGCCTCCTGCACGGCGCGGCGGATGCTGTCCGGATCGGTAACGTCGAGGGCGAGCACGCGCAGATGGTCCGAATGGGGCAGGACGTCCTGGCGCGGGGTGCGCATGGTGGCGATCACCCGCCAATCGCGGTCGAGGAAATAGCGGGCGGTCTCCAGGCCGAAGCCGGACGAGCAGCCGGTGATGAGAATGGTTTTCATGGAACCTCGGGCAGTTTGTTTGGGGTTCCGGACCATAGCGTCGCGCCATCGGACCATCTATAATAGGAAATCCGATATTCATTTGCAGGAATCCGGAAATGACCGATCTGGTCGATCCGCTCGCCGAAATCGTCTCCCTGCTCCAACCCAGCGCCGGCCTTTCCAAGCTGGTCGAGGGCGCCGGCCGCTGGGCGGTTCGCCGCACCGCTTTGGGGCAGCCCTTCTACCGGGTGATGCTCGACGGCTCCTGCAGCCTGACAATCGACGGGCGGGAACCGATCGTCAGCCATGCCGGCAATTTCCTCCTGATCCCGGCGGCGCGCGGCTTCATCACGTCGAGCCTCGAACCGCCCTCGCCGGAGGAGGCGGAAGATCCGCCGGTCCTGCTCGGGCCGGGCCATGTCAGGCTGGGGCGCAAGGACGGCCCGCCCGACGTCCGCCTGCTGGTCGGCCATTGCACTTTCGGGTCGCCGGATGCGGCTCTGCTGGTATCGCTGCTGCCGGATCTGGTGGTGGTCCAGGACGAACCCCGGCTGGCGACTCTGGTCCAATTGGTGCGGGATGAATCGCGCGAACAGCGGCCGGGGCGCGGCGTCATCCTGGCGCGTCTGCTGGAGGTGCTGTTCATCGAAGCCTTGCGGTCCGCGGTGGAAAGCTCGGCCACGCCCGGCCTGGTTCGCGGGCTGGCCGACCGGCGCCTGGCCGCGGCGATCCGTCGGATGCACCAGGCGCCGGCCCAGCCTTGGACGGTAGCCGAACTGGCCAGGGAAGCAGCCCTGTCGCGCTCGACCTTCTTCGAACGCTTCAGCAGCATCGTGGGCGTCGCCCCGATGGAATATCTGCTCGGCTGGCGGATGGCGCTGGCCAAGAACCTGCTGCGGCGGAAAGCCGGCACTATCGCCGAGATCGCCGAGCGGGTCGGCTATGGCTCGGCCAGCACCTTCAGCACCGCCTTCACCCGCTTTGTCGGCATGCCGCCGACCCACTACGCCAAGGAGCCTTAGCGCGACCAGGTCCAGTCTGACGCGCTGGCCTTGCACCCGCCGCCCGGCGCGCCCGTCCAGGCGCGGCCATGCACGATACGGCCGGTCGCGGCGCCGGTCGCCTTGCCGTCCTTGATGGCGAAGCCGCCATTGACGATCACCTGCTCGACGCCGGTGGCCAGTTGGTCGGGCTGGTCGTAGGTGGCATGGTCGGCGATCGTGGCCGGATCAAACACCACGATATCCGCCATATAGCCCTGCTTCAGCCGGCCACGATCGGACAGCGACAGGGTCTCGGCCGGGAAACTGGTCAGGCGGCGGATCGCTTCGGGCAGGGCCACATCGTGCGTGTCGCGCACGTAATGACCAAGCAGCCGGACGAAATTGCCATAGGCGCGCGGATGATGCTTCTGCAGCAGGAAGTGGCCTTCCGGCGCCGCGCCCTCCTCGTCCGAGCCGAAACTCATCCAGGGCAGCGCCACTTCGCGCCGGATATTGTCCTCGCTCATCAGGAAATAGGCGACACCGACCCGCGAGCCATCCTCGATGACCAGGTCGATGGCGGTATCCTCGGGCGATTGATGCCGGTCGGCGGCGATTTGGGCCAGGGTCTTGCCGGACAGAGGTTTCAGTTTCGAGTTCTTGAAGGACAGCAGCAGGGTGCCCTCGGGCCCGGCGCCGGCATAGAGGTTCTCCCAATCGGCCGGATGAGCGTTACGCATCTCGGCCAGCACCCTGGGCCTGATCGCCGGGTCCTTGAGGCGCTCGATCCATTTCTCCAGCCCGCCATTCTGCACCCAGGACGGCATGGCGGCGTCCAGGCCGGTGGCGCCCGCCGTATAAGTGTACATGTCGGCGGTGATGCGGGTGCCCTTGGCGCGCGCCGCCTCGATCCTGGCGATGGCGGCGTCGAGCTTGCCCCAATTGTCGCGGCCGGCCTGCTTGAAGTGGAAAATCTCGGCCGGACCGCCCGAGGCTTCGGCGATGTCGATGGTCTCGTCGATCGCCTCGATGAAGCGGTCGCCCTCGCTGCGGATATGGGCGATATACATGCCGCCGCATTGCGCCGAAACCTTGGCCAAGGCGGTCAGTTCCGGCGTCCTGGCATAGGTGTTGGGGGAATAGATCAGCGCGTCGGTGACGCCCAGCGCGCCCTCCTCCATCGCCTGGCGGACCAGCGCGCGCATCCTGTCGAGCTGCTCCGGCGACGGCTGCATATCCGCTTCGCCCAGCAGATTGGTGCGCACGGTGCCGGCGCCGACGAAACTGGCCAGGTTGGGAGAGATGCCCCGGGCCCGCACATGATCGAGATACTGGCCCAGCGTGGTCCAGGAGACGTCATATTTGATGTCTCCCTGGCGCTTGGCCATCAGGCTTCTCATCTCGGGGGTCAGCGGGCCCATGCTGTCCTCGCCCAGCACTTCCAGCGTCACGCCCTGCGCCAAATCGGACAAGGCGCGGCCATCGGCGAACAGGCTGTCTTCGACATGGGACAGCATATTGATGAAGCCGGGCGCGACCGCTTTGCCCTTGGCGTCGATCTCGGCCTTGCCCCGGCCAGGCAGTTTCGGGCCGATGGCGGCGATGCGGTCGCCCTTCACGGCGACGTCGGCGACATGGCCGGCCTCGCCCGAGCCGTCATAGACCGTCCCATTCCGGATCACGAGGTCATAGGCAGGTTCGGCGGCTTGGACGGCACCGGCCATCAGAAGGGCCAGGACAAGGACGCTCGCTTTCATGGACGCTCCGTCGGGCAAAACAAAAGGGCCGCTTCCCGAAGGAAGCGGCCCTTATTGTACGGTACGTCCGTTAGGACTTCAGCCCTGACGAGCCTTGAAGCGCGGGTTGGTCTTGTTGATCACATAGACCCGACCCTTACGGCGGACGACCCGGCAGTTCTTGTCGCGCAGCTTGGCCGACTTAAGGGAGTTGCGGATCTTCATAATCACATTCCAGTTTTATGGTTCGCCACCCGCGGCGAATTCAGGGGCCGGAACATACGCAACCGTTCCCCCCCTGTCAACGGGTAAACATCACTTATCCATTCGCAACGGCCGGCGCGAATTTATAGCCGTAGCCGTGGCTGGTAATGATGATGGTCGGAGCCTTCGGGTCCGTCTCCATCTTGCGGCGCAAACGGCTGACCAGCACGTCGATGGTGCGGTCGACCGGGGTCCAGAACTGGCTGCCGATGGCGTCCAGCAGCTGGTCGCGCGACAATACCCGGCCGGCGCTGTTGACCAGGGCGGTCAGCAGGTCGAACTCGGCGCGGGTCAGATTGACTTCGCGGCCGGTCGGATCGGTCAGGCTGCGCTTGGCCAGATCCATTTCCCAGCCGTCGAAGCGGCGGATGTCATAGCCATTGACCCCATCGGTGCGGCGGCCGCCGCGCGGCATGGACAGGCGGCGCAGCAGGTTCTTGACCCGGGCCACCAGTTCGCGCGGAAAGAAGGGCTTGGTGACGTAATCGTCGGCGCCCATCTCGAGCCCGACGACGCGGTCGATGTCCTCTTTGCGCGAGGTCAGCATGATGATGCCGATGTCGGACTTGGCCCGCAGCTCGCGCGCGATATAGAGGCCGTCCTCGTCGGGCAGATTGAGATCGAGAATGATCAGATCGAAATTATAGTTGGCCGTCAGTTCAGACGCCTGAGACCCCAACTCAGCCGTACTGACGCGGAAGCCTTCAGCTTCCAGCAGGGTCGCCAACATTGCGCGGGTGGCTGGTTCGTCTTCCAGCACTAGAATGTGATAGTCCCTCACCAACTTTACGACTCCCGTCAGGACTCGTGCGGCTTATCACACCGACTATGCGGCTGCCGCCGTTATCCTTGTTCCCCAAGTCGAGTTACTATGACACCCTCACAGCAACAATGCAACAATCGTCACAATAGATACAAAGGGCCATCAATATAAAAACCGCGTCTTGATGGTTCCCTGGATTGCCTGCAAATCGGCGATGATGTCCGCCTCGTCGAGATCGCCCACCACATCGACCACCACATAGCCAACTTCCGGATCGGTTTGCAGATACTGAGCGGAAATATTGAGGCTGCGACTGGAGAAGACTTCGTTGATCCCACGCATCACGCCTGGCACGTTGGCGTGAATATGCAGGAAACGGGTTTCACCGACCTTTACGGGAAGTGCCGCCTCGACGAAATTGACTGCACCGACAGTCGAGCCATTGTCGGAATACTTGATCAATTTCTCGGCGACTTCGATGCCGATATTGGCCTGTGCTTCGACGGTCGAGCCGCCGATATGCGGCGTCAGGATCACATTGGGCAGACCGCGCAGCGGGCTTTCGAAGACATCCTTGTTGCTGGCCGGCTCCTTGGGGAACACATCGATGGCGGCCCCCAGCAGATGCCCGTCGGTCAGAGCGCGGGCCAGGGCCTCGATCTCGACGACATTGCCGCGCGCGGCATTGATCAGATAGCTGCCCTTCTTCATGGCGCGCAGCTCACGCTCGCCGATCATGTTCTTGGTCTGCGGGGTCGAGGGCACATGCAGCGAAACGATGTCGCTGACATTCAGCAGCCCTTCCAGGGTCGCGGCGGCGCGGGCATTGCCGATGGCCAGGCGGCGCTCGACGTCGTAGAAGCGCACCTGCATGCCCATCGCCTCGGCGATCACCGACAGCTGCGAGCCGATATGGCCATAGCCGACGATGCCCAGGGTCTTGCCGCGCAGCTCGTAGGAATTGGTCGCGGTCTTCTGCCAGATGCCTTTGTGCGCGGCTTCGGATTTCTCGGGGATTCTGCGCATCAGCATGATCGCCTCGGCGATCACCAACTCGGCGACGGACCGCGTGTTGGAATAGGGGGCGTTGAACACCGGGATGCCGGCCCGGCGCGCCGTGTCGACGGAAACCTGATTGGTGCCGATGCAGAAGCAGCCGACGCCCATCAGGCGGTTGGCGGCGGCGAGAACCTTGTCGGTGACCTTGGTGGTGGAGCGGATGCCGAGCAGATGGACGCCCTGGATGCGCTCGATCAGCTCATCCTCGCCCAGCGCCTGCGGCAGCCGTTCGACGGAGGTATAGCCATGATCGGCGAACTCGGTCAGCGCATTGTCATGCACGCCTTCGAGCAACAAAACCTTGATCTTGTCCTTGGAAAGGGAATGTTTGGGCACCGCACCGACCCCGTTTTGTAATTTTCAGGCGGCGTAACATTAAGGAAACGGCGCGGGACTGTACACCCCGCGCCGCGCCCCGAATGTCAGATATGTGTAATACGCTTACTCGGCCGTCCAACCGCCGTCGATCGACTGGCTGGTGCCGGTGATGGTGGCCGCCGCGTCGGAGACCAGGAACACGGCCAGGCCGCCGATCTGCTCCGGCGTGGTGAACTGGTGCAGCGCCTGCTTTTCCGCCACCAGCGCGACCTTTTCCTGATCGACCGTGGTGCCGTTCTCCTTGGCGCGGTCCTGCAGCTGCTTTTCGACCAGCGGCGTCAGCACCCAGCCCGGACAGATCGCATTGGAGGTGATGCCGTCATTGGCATATTCCAGCGCGATCACCTTGCTCATGCCCATGATGCCGTGCTTGGCGGCGACATAGGCGACCTTGTGCGGGCTGCCGACCAGGCCGTGCGCCGAGGCGATGTTGATGATGCGGCCCCACTTGTTCTTCTTCATGTAAGGGATCGCGGCCTTCGAGGCATGGAACGCCGCCGACAGATTGATGGCGATGATCTGGTCCCACTTCTCGGCGGGGAAATCCTCGACCAGGGCGGTGAACTGGATGCCGGCATTGTTGACCAGAATGTCCACCGACCCATGCTCGGCCACCGCGTCGTCGACCATCTTCTTGATCTCGGCGGGCTTGGTCATGTCGGCGGCGGAATAGGTCACCTTGACCTTGAACTTGTCGGCGATGCCCTGGCGCAGTTTCTCGATGGCGTCCTTGTCGCCGAAGCCGTTGAGAACGACGTTGATGCCCTGGGCGGCGAAAGCTTCCGCGATGCCCTGGCCGATACCGCTGGTCGAGCCGGTCACGATCGCGGTCTTTTTCTGAGCCATTACTATTCTCCTAGAAAGATTTTGCGGATGTCGATGGAGGAACGTTTGCCGAGGTCGTCCCAATGGGCATGGAGCCAATCTTCAGCGCATTTCCGTCCCAAATGCTTGAGGTGACTCAAGAATTCGAAGTCGATATTGTATTTCGAGGACATGCCGAGGGCGAGCATGGCCTCCTCGCAGCCGATCATATGGACATGGATGCGCTTGAGCCGGTTGACCTCGTGGCCGGTCAGCCCGCCATCCTCGATCAGGCGCTGCACGAAGGCGATCGCCCGCATCTCGGCCATCAGCGAGAAATTGAAGGTCACCTCATTGAGGCGGTTCATGATCTCGCCGGCCGTCATCGGGATGCCGGGGCGCTCGATCGGATTGATCTGCACCACGGCGATGTCGCGCGACGCGCAATTATAGACCAGCGGATAGAGCGCCGGATTGCCGGTATAGCCGCCGTCCCAATAAGGATCGCCATCGATCTGCACCGCCTGGAACATGGTGGGCAGGCAGGCCGAGGCGATCAGCGCGTCGATCGTCAGGTTCTTGTGGTCGAAGATGACGTTGCGTCCGGTCCGGACATTGGTCGCCGAAACGAACAGCTTCAGCTGCGGACAGTTCTGCAAGGCGTCGAAATCGACGATTTCCTCGAGAATCGGCCGCAGCGGATGCCAGTTGGTCGGGTTCAGCTGATAGGGCGAGATCAAGCTGAACAGGGCTTCGAAGGCGGCGACGCCGGGCGACTGGTCGGTGTTCCAGTTGCCCATCGCCTGGTCGAAGGGCGAGCGGTGCACCAGTCCGATCGGGGAATAACGGCTGACCGCATCCCAGAAATCGTCCAGCGCCTTGCGCGCCCCTTCCTTGCCGCCCTTGGAGAAGCCCGACATCGCGACGGCGCCGTTCATGGCGCCGGCGCTGGTGCCGGACACACCCTCGATCTGCAGGCCGTCCTGTTCCAGCAGCCGATCCAGAACGCCCCAGGTGAAGGCGCCATGCGCGCCCCCGCCCTGCAGCGCCAGATTGACGTGCCGGATACCGTTAGTGCCGTTTGCCATGATGGTTACGCCAGGTAATCGTGCAGCACCCGGCCGTAAGGCAGAGTGAAATCGACGATCTGATGGCGGCCGCCGACGATCCTCTTCACCGGAAGATCGGCGACGCGGCAATTGACGTGCGGGATCAGATGCAGGCGCGCCGGACCTTCCCAGGCGCCCTTGACCACGATGTCCTCGAGATTGTAGCCGACCAGCTGGGCGATCTTGGGCGAGCCGTCGACGTCGGGGATCAGCTTGAGATTGACGTTGAGCTTGCCCAGTCCCTTCTTCACGTCCGCCAGGCTTTTTTCCAGCGAGACATGCTTGTAGGTCATGGTGCCCAGGGCGACGCGCTCATCGTCGTAATGCAGGGCGCCGGTCAAGGTGTCCTTGTTCACCTTGAGGCGCGGCACGCCGTACTTTTTGGGGAAGCCCCAGATCTCGCGGCCGCCGGTGATCGGCGGCTCGTCGTCGAGATACATCTGCACCGAGAAATTGCAGGGCTCGCCCTTGTAGGTGGCGTAGATGCCGCCGCCGCTTTCCTCGTAATCGCCGAAACCCGAGCTGTCCGGCATCTTCATCCATTCGAAGAAGCACAGATTGCCGGGCGCCGGCTCCAGCGGCTCGGGCAGGGCCGCGCGGATGGCGTCGGGGTCCGATTCGTAGGTGATGATCAGATATTCGCGGTTCTTGAAGATATAGGGCCCGGCCGGATAGCTCGGACTGAAGACTGGCATAGAATGACTTTTGAGGATCTCTTCGGCCTTCATGCTGCTTCCTTTTCATGGAACGAATTGGAACCACCCATCCCCCATCTGGGAACGGGTGGTGCGATGCACAATCCCGGACGGCTGTGATTATTTCTTGCTTAGTATTGCGGTGATGGCGCGACCGACCATCCGCCTCCCAGGGCACGATAGATGGTAACCAGATCCTGGGTAACCGCGATCTCCGACTGGGCCAGCTGATCCTCGGCCGCCAGCTGGCGGGACTCGGCGTCCAGCACGGTCAGGAAATTCTCGATCCCGAACTGATAGCGGGTGCTGGCCAGTTCCGCCGCCCGTCCGCTGGCCTCGGCGGCCACCGTCAGCGACTGCCGCCGGTCGCGGTCCTGGCCATAGCTGTCGAGCGCCGTCTCGGTTTCCGCCAGCGCCGTCAGCACCGCTTTCTGGAAAGCCGCCATCGAGGCCTGCTCGGTAGCCTTGGCCGCGCGCAGGCGGGCATAAACCGACAGATCGAAGATCGGCAGGCTGAGGGATGGGCCGATCGCGTAATTGAACGCGCCTTTTTTGCCGAGATCGCCCGGCTGTATGCCGTTGAGCCCGGCGGTGGCGTTGAAGCTGATGGTCGGATAGAGGTCCGCGGTGGCGACGCCGATCCGCGCCGTCGCCGCCGCCAGGCCGCGTTCCGCGGCGGCAACGTCGGGACGGCGGCGCAGCATCGAGATCGGATCGCCGACCGGCAGGAAAGCCGGCAGCGGCGGCAGGGGCGCGACGGGATCGAGCAGCGCATCGAGCGCCGCAGGAGTCTGCCCGGTCAGCAGGGCGAGCTGATGCTTGTCGGCCGACACTTCGGCCCGCAGGGGCGGCACCGTCGCCAGCGTGCTTTCCAGCTGGGCGCGGGCGCGCGCCACATCGAGATCGGTGCCGCGCCCGGCGTCGGACAAGGTCACCGTCAGTTGGAAGGTGTCCCGCTGGTTCTGGGCATTGCGGTTGGCGACATCCAGCCGCAGCTGAGCTCCGCGCAGATCGACATAGGTCGAGGCGACCTGGGCGATCACCGAAACCAGCACCTCGCGGCGCAGCGCCTCGGTCTGGGCCGAGTCCGCGTCGGCGGCTTCGACCTGACGGCGCACCCGGCCGGCCAGATCGAGTTCCCAGGACAGGACGCCGGCCACCTCGGTCAGATTGACGTCCGGCTCGGCCACATAGAGCTCGCCCAGCTGGGTCTCCGCGCTGGCCCGCGCCCGGTCGAGCGAGGCGTTGGCGTCGAGGGTGGGGAATTGCCGGGCTCCGGCGGCGTCGCGCGCCGCGCGCGCCACCGCCAGATTGGCAGTGGCGGCCTTGAGGTCGTAATTGCCGGCCACGGCCTTGTCGATCAGGGTGTTCAGGGTCGGATCGGCCAAGCCCTCCCACCAGCGTTCGGGCGGCGGATCGGCGCTGACCAGCGGCGCCTGGCCGCCCTTGAAGGGGCCGGTTTCCGGCAAAGCGGGTTGCTCGTAATCGGGCCCTACCGACCAGCAGCCGGCAAGCGCCAGCAAAGGCAGGAGAAGAAGCGCGCGCTTCATGGCGACACCTCCTTGGCCGGCTTGGGATGGGGTGGCGGCGATGACGGTTTTCGCATGCTGCCCAATTGGCGGCACACCACATAGAAGACCGGCGTGAACAGCAGGCCGAAGAAGGTAACGCCCAGCATGCCGAAGAACACGGCGGTACCCAGCGCCTGACGCATTTCGGCGCCGGCGCCCTTGGCGATCACCAGCGGCACCACGCCGAGAATGAAGGCGAAGGAGGTCATCATGATCGGCCGCAGACGGGTGTGGGCCGCTTTTTCCGCCGCATGCCACCTGTCGTCACCCTCCTCCTCCGCCTGTTTGGCGAATTCGACGATCAGGATGGCGTTCTTGGCGGCCAGGCCGACCAGGACGACCAGGCCGATCTGGGTCAGGATGTTGTTGTCCATGCCGCGCAGCAGCACGCCGGTGATGGCGGCCACCAGGCACATGGGCACGATCAGGATGACCGCCAGCGGCAGCATCCAGCTTTCATACTGGGCGGCCAGCAGCAGGAAGACGAACACCACCGCCAGGCCGAAGGCGACCGGCGCGGTATTGCCGGCGATGATCTGCTGGTAGGTCAGCTCGGTCCAGTCATAGGCGAAGCCGTCGGGTAGATGTTCCTTGGCCAGGGCGTCGATGGCGGCGATCGCCTGGCCGGTCGAATAGCCCGGCGCCGGCGAACCCTGAAGTTCGGCGGCGGTATAGAGGTTGTAGCGCGGCACGCGATAGGCCGCGGTGATGTCGCGGAAATTGGCGATGGCGCCGATCGGCGTCATCTTGCCGGAATCCGAGCGGGTCTTGAGGTTGGCGATCGAGCGCGGATTTTCGCGGAACTGTCCATCGGCCTGGGCGGTGACGCGATAGGTGCGGCCCAGCAGGTTGAAGTCGTTGATGAACTGCGACCCAAGATAGACGTTCAGAGCGGAGAACAGGCGCGCCGGGGGCACGCCCAGCATCTGCGCCTTGACGCGGTCGATGTCGGCGTAGATCTGCGGCGTGCCGGTATTATAGAGGGTGAAGACGCGGGACAGGCCCGGCGTCTTGTTGGCCGTCGCTACCAGTTCCATCGTCGCCGCCTGCAGCGCGGCCAGGCCGCGGGCCCGGCGATCCTCGACATAGAGCTTGAAGCCGCCCGACGTGCCGACGCCCGGCACCGCCGGCGGCATGATCAGGAAGACGTTGGCGCCGTCGATCGACCCCATCTTCTTCTGGAGCTCGCCGAGCAGGCCATGCGTGGTAAGGCCGAGCTTGTCGCGGTCGGCGAAGGGCGCCAGCGACATGAACACAGCGCCGGCATTCGGAGCCAGGGTGCGCGTCGCGCCGTCGAGGCCGGCGAAGGCGACGGTATGCGCGACACCGTGCGTGGCCAGTCCGATCTCCTGCACCTTGCGGACCACCGCATCGGTCCGCTCGAGCGAGGAGCCGGGCGGAAGCTGGACGACGGTGATGAAATAGCCCTGATCCTGCTCGGGAATGAAACCCACCGGAGCCTTGGCGAATTCGAACCCGCCCACGACGGTAAGCCCGGCATAGACCAGCAGCACCAAAGCGGTCTGGCGGACCAGCCTGGCGGTCAGCGCGCCATAGCGTTTCGACAGCCAGTCGAAGCCCTTGTTGAACAACGAGAAGAAGCGTCCGACCGGACCTCGCATGGCATGCGGATGATCGTCCTTGGGCTTGAGCAGCAGGGCGGCCAGCGCCGGGCTGAGGGTCTGCGACACCAGCATCGAGATCAGGGTGGCGGCGGCGATGGTGATGCCGAACTGACGGTAGAACTGGCCGGAAATGCCGGTCAGGAACGCCGTCGGCAGGAACACCGCGGTCAGCACCAGGGCGATGGCGATCAGCGCCTCGCCCACTTCGTCCATGGTGCGGTGCGCGGCATCCTTCGGACTGAGCCCCTCTTCGAGATTGCGTTCGCAATTCTCGACCACGACGATGGCGTCGTCGACCACGATGCCGATCGCCAGCACCAGTCCGAACAGCGAGAGATTGTTGAGCGAGAAACCGGCTGCCGCCATCACGGCGAAAGTGCCGACCAGCGAGATCGGAATGGCCACCACCGGAATCAGGGCGGCGCGCCAGGATTGCAGGAAGACGATGACCACGATCACCACCAGGACGATCGCTTCGAAGATGGTCTGGTACACTTCGTGGACCGAATCGGCGATGAACTGGGTCGGGTTATAGGCCACCGTATAGGCGACGCCGGCCGGGAAGCTCTTGGCGAGGCCCTCCATGGTCTGCAGCACCTGGGCGGCGGTCTGCAGCGCGTTCGAACCGGGGCGCTGATAGATCAGGATCGCCACGGCGCGCTTATTGTCGAGATAGGAATTGAGGCTGTAATCCTGCGCACCCAGTTCGGTGCGGCCGATATCGCGAATTCGGGTCACGCGGCCGCGGGCATCGTTTTTGACGACGATTTCGTCGAACTGGTCGGGATCGGTCAGGCGCCCCAGCGTCTGGACACCCGGGGTGAAGGCGTTCGAATGGGGAACCGGCGGGGCGGCCAATTGTCCCGAGGCGACCTGGACATTGTTGGCGCGCAGCGCCGCCACCGCCTCTTCCGCGGTGAGATCGCGCTCGGCCATCTTGTCGGGATCGAGCCAGATGCGCATCGAATAATCGCGGGCGCCGCGCGACACCGCCTGGCCGACGCCGTCGATACGGGCCAGCGGGTCGATGATCTGCAGGGTCGCATAGTTCGACAAATAGAGCTGATCGCGGGTGTTGTCGGGCGAGATGATGTGAATGACCATCATCAGGTTCGGCGAGTTCTTGAGCGTCGAGACGCCCAAAGCGTTGACCTCGTCCGGCAGATGGGGCTGGGCGATGGCGACGCGGTTCTGCACCAGCACCTGGGCCTTGTCGATGTCGGTGCCCAGCTTGAAGGTGATGGTCAGCGTCAGGTTGCCGTCGCCGGTGGCTTCCGACTCCATGTAGAGCATGTCGTCAACGCCATTGATCTGCTGTTCGAGCGGCGCCGCCACGGTATTGGCGACGGTCTCGGCCGAGGCGCCCGGATAGGACGCCGTCACCTGGATGGTCGGCGGCGCCACTTCGGGATATTGCGCCACCGGCAGGCGCAGATAGGAAACCCCGCCGACCAGCGTGATCAGGATCGATATGACGCAGGCGAAGATCGGCCGGTCGATGAAGAAATGGGAGAATTTCATCGCGGCTCTCCTCAGCCCTGGTCCGGAACCGCGGTGATCTTTCCGTCTTGTGGCGTGACTTTGGCGCCGGGCCGGGCTCGGGTCAGGCCGCTGATGATCACCTTGTCGGTGGCCGCGATGCCCGAGCGAATGACGCGCAACCCGTCGATCTTGGGGCCCAGCATGACCGGATGCGGCGTGACGGTGCCGTCCTCGGCTACCACCATCACCAGCTTGGTCGCCTGGTCCGAGACCACCGCCTCGTCGGGCAGCAGCAAAGCGTCATATTCGCCGGAGCCGATCAGGCGCAGCCGTCCGAACATGCCGGGCTGGAACACCGAGCCGGGGTTGGACAGCACGGCGCGCCCGCGCACCGTGCCGGAATTGGGGTCGAGCTGATTATCGACGAAGTTCATATGGCCCTGATGGGTCCATTTGGCCTCGTCCATCAGCTTGACATAGACCTGGTTGGGGGCGTCGCGTGAGGATTTGCGCGAGCCGGCCTGGGACAGGCGGACATATTTCAGGTAATCGGCTTCGGAGCCGTCGAATTCGAAATAGATCGGGTCCTGCGTCACGATGGTGGCCAGCAGCGTGCCGCCGCCGGCGCCGCCGGTGACCAGATTGCCGATATCGATCTTGCGGTCGCCGATGCGGCCGGCGAAGGGAGCGCGGATCTCGGTGAATTCGAGATTGAGGGTCGCGGTCCGCACCGCCGCCTGGGCGGAGGCCACCGCCGCCTCGGTCTGCGCCGAAGTCTGCGCCCTGGTATCGTATTCCTCCTGGCTGACCGCGCGGGCGGCCAGCAGCTTGGTGGCGCGCGCCAGATCGAGCTTGGCCAGATCGCGCTGGCTTTCCTGGACCTTCAGATCGGCGCGGGCCTTGTCGAGCGTGGCCTGGTAGGGGCGCTGATCGATGACGAACAGCAGCTGTCCCTTCTCGACCAGCTGGCCGTCGGTGAATTTGATGGCGTCGAGATAGCCGGACACCTGGGCCCGCAGCTCGACCGACTGAACGGCGGTGAAGCGCCCGGTATATTCGTCCCAGTCGGTGACCTTCCTCGGCAGCGGCTGCGCCACCGTGACGCTGGGCGCCGCCGGCGCCTGCGGCGCCTTGTCCTTGCCATCGCAGGCCGACAGCAGCAGGGCGGCCATCATCAGACAGGCCGTCACGCGGGAGGGGTTAGCGCTCGGTCGAATGCCTTCCATGAAACTGCTCCGACGAAAGGGTGCGAAAGGTCAGGAACGGGATCTGTTATTTCTGGAAGAGCGAAGCACGAGGCGTGTTCGCCGTCTTGGATGTAAAGACGTGCTTTTTGTACGAAATAGCTTTGCTTTTTGTACGAATGTGCTCGGCAGGCGGGCACTTTAAAAGCAACTGGACAGTCGATGTCTTGGCGCACAAAATACAGCGATTTCAGCCCACAAACAACCATAACCCCGGGGCGGCACAGTGCCTGAGAAGGAACCTCCACAGCTTTCCTGGGACAGGACGCCGTCGGGCAATGTCGTGATCCGTATTTCCGGCCACTGGCTGATCGAACACGGGCTGATCGGCGACGAAACCATGACCGACATGCTGGCCGATGTCGCCCCCGGCGGCAGCATCGTGCTCGACGCGCAGAATCTGCTGGGCTGGGACAGCAGCCTGATCGAATTCCTCATCCGCGGCGTCCGCATGTGCGAGGCGCGCGGCATCGCCATCGACCGCAGCGGCACCCCCGAAGACGTGAAGCGGCTGGTCGGCCTGGCTCTGGCCGTTCCCGACCATCCCGACCGCCACAAGATGCCGGTGGCGCCGCCGCCTTTGGCGCGCATCGGCGGACGCTTCCTGGTCAATCTCGCGCTGGGCATACGGATGCTCGGCTTTTTCGGCGAAGCGGTGCTGGCCTTCGGCCGGCTGCTGCGCGGGCGCTCGGCCATGCGCGGCATCGATTTCTGGGAAGCCTTCACCGATTGCGGACCGCGCGCCTTGCCGATCGTCTGCCTGATCAGCGTGCTGGTCGGGCTGATCATGGCCTTCATCGGCGCGGTGCAGCTGACCAAGTTCGGCGCCCAGGTCTATGTCGCCAATCTGGTCGGCATCGCCATGGTGCGCGAGATGGGCGCCCTGATGGCCGCCATCATCATGGCCGGCCGCACCGGCGCCTCCTATGCCGCCAATCTCGGCACCATGCAGCTGAACGACGAGGTCTCGGCGCTGCGCACGGTGGGCATCGATCCGATGGATTTCCTGGTGCTGCCCCGCCTGCTCGCTTTGGCGCTGGCCTTGCCCTTGCTGACGATTTTCTCCAATCTGGCGGGCATGCTGGGCGGTGCGGCGCTGGCGGCGATCGAGCTTCATATCGATTGGCCGCTCTATATCACCCAGACCCGGCACGCGATAACCGTGACCGACCTGGTCCTGGGCCTGGTCAAGGCCTGCCTGTTCGGCTCGATCGTGGCGGTTACCGGCTGCTGGTGCGGCATGGCGGCCGAGCGTCATGCCGCCGGCGTCGGCCAGGCGGCTACCAATGCGGTGGTGCTGACCATCGTGCTGGTGATCTTCTCCGACGCGGTGATCACCATCATGACCAGCGTTTTGGGAATTTGATCATGGCGATTTGCGACTTCTCCGAACCGGACGGCATGGCCCCGCATCTCGAGGTCTCTCATGTCACCTCGATGCATGGCGACCGGCTGATCCAGCGCGACCTCAATTTCAAGGTCCGCCACGGCGACATCTTCATCGTCATGGGCCCGAGCGGCAGCGGGAAAAGCACCCTGCTGCGCCATCTGATCGGCCTCGATCCGCCGGCCGAAGGGTCGATCCGCTATGACGGCACCTGCATCTGGGGCTGCGACGAATATGACCGCGAAGCGATCATGCGGCGCATCGGCGTCACCTATCAGACCGGCGGTCTGTGGACCTCGATGACCCTGATCGAGAACGTCTCGGTGCCGCTGCAGCGTTATACCGATCTGTCGCCCAAGGAAGTGCGCGAACTGGCCCGCCTCAAGCTGGCGATGGTCGGGCTGGCCGGGTTCGAGGATCATTACCCGTCGGAACTCTCGGGCGGCATGCAGAAGCGCGCCGGCCTGGCCCGCGCCATCGCGCTCGACCCCGACCTGCTGTTCTTCGACGAGCCCTCGGCCGGGCTCGACCCCGTCACCTCGCGTCGCCTCGACGATCTGATCCTGGCGCTGCGCGACAATCTCGGCGCCACCGTGGTGATCGTGACCCACGAGCTGGCCAGCATCTTCGCCATCGGCAACAATTCGGTCTTCCTCGATCCCGAGAGCAAGACCCAGATCGCGCTGGGCGATCCCAAGACCCTGCTGAAAGAGTGTCCCAATCCCATGGTCCATTCCTTCCTGACCCGCGGCGACGAGCCGGTCGAACGCGTAACCGGAGGCGTTCGTGGCTAAACGCGTAAACCCCACTCTGGTCGGCGCCTTCGTACTGGGCGCCTTCCTGCTGGTGATCGCGGCGATCCTGCTGCTGGGCGGCGAGAACATCTTCGCTCAGAAGCGGCGCTATGTGGTCTATTTCGGCGATTCGATCAAAGGGCTGACTGTGGGATCGCCGGTCACCTTCAAAGGCGTGGTGGTCGGGCGTGTCGCCAATCTCAAGGTGCATTACGTCAAGGAAACCGGCCGCACCGAGATCCCGGTGCTGATCGACCTCGACCCCAACAAGGTGGTGACCCCGGGCGACGAGGACGAAGCCAACCGCCTGCTGCAGCAGATGATCGATCAGGGCCTGCGCGCCCAGATGAATCCGGAAAGCCTGATCACCAACCAGCAGGTGGTGCAGCTCGACTTCTTCCCCGGCACGCCGGTGCGGCTGATCGATAGCAAGCTGCCTTATGCGCAGATTCCGTCCCTGCCCTCCTCGTTCGACCAGCTGCAGGCCTCAATCGGCATGGCGGCGCAAAGCCTGCCCGACCTTGCCGCCTCGGCGACCCTGGCGCTGAACCAGATCTCGAACCTGCTGACCCCGGCCAACCAGCAGAAGGTGTCGCACATTCTCGACAATATCGAGGTGGTGACCGGCAATCTGGCCGCCCACGGCGCCGATCTCGGCAAGACGCTGGTCTCGCTGCAACAGGCCAGCGAAGAGCTGAACCGCGTGCTGAAGGCCGTCGACGCGACCCTGGCCGACAACCGCCAGCCGATCGGCGAGGTGGTGGTGAAACTGAGCCAGACCGCCGATTCGGTGAAGACGCTCACCGATCAGGTCAATGCGATCCTGGGCGAAAACCGCGCCGGCGTCTCCGACTTTGCCAACGGCACGCTCTACGATCTGGGCGGGCTGATCTCGGATTCGCGCAAGCTGGTGCGGCGCGCCAACGACACGCTCGACCAGCTCGACCGCGATCCCTCGCGCTTCCTTTTCGGCAATAACAGCCAGGGCGTACCCGCCAAATGACCGGATTCAAATCAGTTCCCTCAGACCCCGGGCGCCCCGCCTCAGCCCTCACCCGCCGCCGAATCTTGCAAATCGGCGCCCTCGCTCCGCTCGCCGCCTGTTCGATCGGCGGCGGCACTCCGCCGCGCAAATTCAGCCTGCGGCCCCAACCCGCCATCGAAGCGGCGGGGCCCAGCTGGGCGCTCGGCATCGATCCTCCCAAGGCGCTCAAAGGGCTCGATTCCGAGCGGATCGCCTATCGGGCCGGACTCTATGATCTGCAATATTACGCCGACGCCGACTGGGTCGATCTGGCGCCCGATATGTTGCAGATGGTGTTCGTGCGCTCGTTCCAGAATCGCACCCGCCTGGCCGTCAGCGGCCGGACCGTGGGCGGAACGCCGCCGGATTTCCTGCTGACCTCGCTGTTGCAGGATTTCCAGGCCGATGCCGGCAAAGGCGCGCAGATTACCCTGGTCGCTTCGCTATCGCCCGCCGGCCAGCGGCGCGTGGTGCGCAGCAAGACCTTCGAGGCCAATGCCCGCGCGGCGGACGACCGCATCGACTCGGTGGTCGCCGCCTTCGACGAGGCGACCGGACGCGTCACCAACGACCTGATCGCCTGGACGCTGGCCATGGCCGAGGAAGAAAAACGGGAGACGTGAGCATGAAGACCCTGGTCCAGCAACTCGGTCACTATGCCGCCTATCACCGCGACCGCCGCAATGTGATCACCCATTTCGTCGGCATCCCGATGATCGTGCTGGCGGCGACCATCCTGCTGTCGCGTCCGGGAATCGAAATCGGCGGCTGGTTCGTCTCGGCGGCTCTCGCCATCGCCATCGTGCTGACGGTTTATTACCTCAAGCTCGATCTGCGCTATGGCGTCGCGATGGGCGTGTTCCTCGCCGTCTGCCTGGCCGCCGCCGCGCCTGCGGCGCGCGGCGAGACCTGGCTGGAATGGGGTATCGGGCTGTTCGCGCTGGGCTGGGTCATCCAGTTCGTCGGCCATTATTACGAGGGCCGCAAGCCGGCCTTCTTCGACGATCTGATGGGCCTGGCCATCGGGCCGCTGTTCGTGGTGGCCGAAGCCGGTTTTCTGCTCGGGCTGCGCCGCGACGTGCAGCAGGCGATCGCGGCGCGTCCCGAATAATCATTACTTGGCCAGCGTCTGCGCGGTGATGTCGGGCCGGGCCGGAACCGGCGCCGGCAGCGGCGGTTCGTCGCCCTTCGATCTGGGCGTAAGCATCTTCGGCTCGCGGCCCTTCACATAGGTCAGCCCGTCGACCTTTACCAGCCCGTCATCGGTCGGATCATCCCCCGCCTTGGTCGATTCTTTCGCGATCTCGCCGCCGCGCACCTGGTTCGGATAGGAGAAGGTGACCTGCAGCATATTGTCCTTGCGGTGCGATTGCAGCCGCATGTGATAGGTGCGCATGCGGGTCAGCACGATCATGCTGGTGTCGAGATCGGGATTGGCCGGGCGGATGATCAGATGGGCCGTCTCATCCGACCCCGCCCCTTCGGTCGCCGCTTCGACTTTCCAATGGTCGGAATCGCCGACGATGATCTGGTTGATCTTCTCACCGGGCTGCAGCGCCACGTCGCACAGCTGCGACACGGCGCAGACGATGGTCGGGGGTTCGCCGCCATAGACGAAAACCACCGGCCCCCTCGCGACGGCAGGTTCCGCAACGGGAACCGCGGCCGGCGCGGGTGCCGGGGCGGGAGCAGGAGCCGCGGAAGCCATCGCGACCGCAGGCTGCGGCGGCGGCATGCCGATCGGGAACGCGACCACGCCGTGCCGGGGCGCGGCCGGATCGGTGGCAGGCGCGTAGGCCGGCGTCACGACAGCGAGGGCGGGCGCGGGCGGAAGAGTCGGATTGGCGGCCGGCTTGGGATCGAACTCTCTCCAGGGCGCCGTGCAGGTCTGCACATAGGGGAAAAAGCTGTTCGACGGCTCGCAGTAGTAATAATGCTGGGGATCAGCCGCGGCTTTACCTGCCGGAACCAGGGAGCAGGCGGTTATGCTCAGGAAAACGCACAGAAAAACCTTCACGGAACGGTTCATGCGAACCTCCCTCGGCTGAAATCATGCGTGATGTCTTTGTAGCGTAACTATACACCAGAATTCCCTAATTAAAGATGACCGATTTATATCGATTTTGACTTAGAAAATGTTACGGATTGCCGGCCGGCAGAGCCAGACAGCTGAAATCCACCACCTGCCCCTGGGGATTGGCGGAAACCCGGCACATGCGGCGCCCGGCATTGGTCTGCACCAGATAGACGTCCTGCAGCAATTCGCGCTGCTCCTTGCGCCAACGCGTCAGGATCTCGCCCAGATAGATCAGCTGCTGCGGCGTCTCCGCCGCAATCTCCTTGCTCATGCCCTGATTGACCCGCTTCACCGCCGCGCCTTCGTAGCGGCCCTCGGTCAGGGCGCCCTTGCGGACATCCTCCCATACCAGGCGGATCAGCCCGGCGCTGGGGCGTTCGGGGGTGTCGGCGGGCTTCGGCGGGGGCAACTTGGTCAAGGTGGCCGGCACGTCGCCGGTGACGCTGACCCCGATCACCCCGCCGCTGAAGCCGCCCTGCACCCGCTCGGCATCGGTGAATTTGCCCGAGAAATTGATCGTAGCGGCGCCGACCCAAAAGCGCATCGACAGGCCTTCGTCATCGACCGAGCCCTCGGCCGTTCTCAGCGCGCCGCCCGAGGCGCACGAGGCGTCGAACGAATGCCCCTTCTGCTCGAACCAGCAGATATTGCGGTCGCGCACCTCGCCGCCATAGCGGATATGGACGCCCGAGAAAATGCCGATGTCGACGTCGATGGTGCGCGAGGCGGTGAGGCGCCAGAAGCCGGTGACGGTGTCCGGCCGGATCACCAGTTCCTCGATCGGCTGACGGTCGAGATCGGCGGGCGGCGGTGGCGGAGGGGCGGAAGCGGTGGCCGGAGCCGGGCGGCGGACTTTCGACTTGGGCGCGTCCGGCTGAACCGGATCGGCGGAGGTCGTCTGGACCGGCGCGGCAGCCTGTTGCTCGGACGGAACCGCAACGGGAGCAGGCTCGCTCGCTGACGGAGGTGGAGAAGCCTCCGGTATCGGAACGGCGCAGGCCGTCAGCAGCAGAAGGGACAGAAGGCAGGCGGCTTTGACCATGGCGTCACTATAGCTGAGAGCCTGTTTGGGAATTGGGTATGGCCTGCACAACGATATCAGAGGCTTGGGCCAGGCAGCGGGAGCGACGCGATGCGGCGCATCGCGAGTGAGCGATAACGCCGCCCAAGCCTCTGATATCGTTGCCCGAAGGGTCGCATCCGGAAAGCCGAGGGCGGCGTTATCCTGCCTCGACGATGCGCCAGCATCGCCTTCGGCAGGCTGCCTGGCCCTCGGCTTTCCGGATGCGATGCAGGTCATATCCAATTCCCAAACAGGCTCTCAGATACCGCCGCCCTGCTCGATGATGCCGGTCCGGCGCGCCACCTCGGCCAGCAGCTCGCGCAATTGCGGCTCGCCATAGCCGTGGCTGTCGATCTCCCTGACGGTGTTGATCAGGTAATCGCGGTTCAACCCGCCCTTACCCGACGCCTCCATGATGATCGCCACCGCCTCCTCGCGCGGCAAATCGCCGGCATATTGCGGATGGCTGGTATCGGCGACGAAGCAATAGGCCGGCACCGAAGTTCCGTCCGCCAGGTCGACAGGGAGGGTCAGCGGCAGATAGGCATAGGTGCCGAGCTCGCGGTCATGCAGATACTCGATCACCTCGGCGCGATCGGCCTCGGCCACCCGGAAGGCGACGCCGCGGCAGGACCCGCCCGGGGTCAGCCCCAGCACCAGACCCGGCTTTTCCACCGTGCCGCGCCAGACATGGCTGTAGACGCAGAAGGAGCGGTGATAACCGGCCAGCACCGCCTGGGCGCTGCGCAGATAGGGAAAACCCGGCCGCCACATCAGCGAACCATAGCCGAATACCCAGAGGTCTTGGCTTTCCGACAAGATTAGTGGCGGATGATCTGATCGAGGAATTGACGGGTGCGTTCCTCGCGCGGATTGGTGAACAGCTCATGCGGCGTGTTCATCTCGACGATCTTCCCGTCGGCCATGAAGACCACGCGGTCGGCGACCTTCTGCGCGAAGCCCATCTCGTGGGTTACGCAGACCATGGTCATGCCGGTCTCGGCCAGGCCGATCATCACGTCGAGCACTTCCTTGATCATCTCGGGGTCGAGCGCCGAGGTCGGCTCGTCGAACAGCATCACGTTCGGCTTCATGCACAGCGAGCGGGCGATGGCGACGCGCTGCTGCTGGCCGCCCGATAGCTGGCCGGGATATTTGGCCGCCTGCTGGGGGATCTTGACCCGCTCGAGATAGTGCATGGCCAGCTCTTCGGCCTCGGCCTTGGCCATCTTGCGCACTGTGATGGGCGCCAGGGTAAGGTTCTCCAGCACGGTCAGATGCGGGAACAGGTTGAATTGCTGGAACACCATGCCGACGTCGCGGCGCACCGTCTCGATGGCCGCGGTGCTGTCATTCAGCTCGACGCCGTCAACGACGATCTTGCCGCTCTGATGCTCTTCCAGCCGGTTGATGCAGCGGATCATGGTGGATTTGCCCGAGCCCGAGGGGCCGGCCACCACCACCTTCTCGCCTTTGCCGATTTCCAGGCTGACATCCTTCAGCGCGTGAAAATCGCCATACCATTTATTGACGTCTTGAAGCGAAATGATCGGCGGCATTTGTTCTCGGCGGCGTGAAAACTCGGGCTATAATTACGCATCGCCCGACAAAAGGACAGAGAGGATACCGCAATGTCCAAGTCCTGGATGCCCAACTCCCGTCTGATAGGTGCGTCGCTGTGTGCGGCCCTGGCCTTTCCCGCCTTGGCCGCCGACAAGGACAATGCGAAGGAGGTCGCCACCGCGGCGGCCCATGCCGGCATGGCGGCCGGCGCCGAAGCGCCGCAAATGGTGAAGTCGCATCTGCAGCATGTGATCAATTGCCTGGAGGGGCCGAATGGCGCCAATTTCGCGGCCGCGCTCGGCAATCCCTGCGCCAGCCTGGGCGACGGCGCGATCCCCGACGCCAAGGAGGATGGCCGGAAAAGGCTCGAAGACATAGCGCGCTTGGCCGCCCAGGCGATGGCCGAGATGAACACCGACAAGGCCAAGCGGATGGCGTCCGAGATCCAATCCGAGCTTAGCAAGTAGAGCGGATCTGCATTTACGACATTGCCGCCATGAATTGCATTTCGTCACAGCGTTCCGACATGGGGGTGTGATAACTCCCCGCGCTTTCCGCTCTCTACCGATCGGGATACAGATTGACGCCGAGACGCTTTTCTCCGGTTTGCCGCGCTTTAACGACCCTGGCGGCCTTGTTCCTGGCCGGTGCCGCCCGCGCCGAGACGGTGGAACTCGCCTATCCGGAAGAGCCCAATGTCGATCAAGGTCCCGGCCGGTTCGCGTTCGACTATCTGCGCGCGGCGGAAATGGTGATCAATGACAGCGGCCTGACCGTACGCTGGGTCGCCCTGCCCAATCCGCGTTCGGTGCATCGCCTGACCCAGGGCGACGCCAATTTCTGTATCAGCGGCGCCGGCATCACTCCCGAAAGGCGCGAACTGGGCAAATTCAGCGAACCCTTCATCAACGACCGGATGATCGGCGTGCTTACCCTGAAATCGCGCCGTCCGGAGCTGGACAAGGCGCGCAGCCTGGCCGAGCTGCTCGCCGACGAGCATGGGGACGTGCTGGCCTATACCGGCTTCAATTACGGCGACCAGGTCTCCGTCCAGGTCACCGGCCTGCGGCAGCAGGGACGCCTGTCCGACGCCCCGCACAATACCGCCCAGATGCTCGACATGCTGAGGGCGGGACGCGCCGATTACGGGCTGGTGTCGCAATCCTACGTCACCAACTACCTGGCCGCCCGGCCGGAAGGCAGCGACTTCATCCTGCGCAGCTATCCCGACATGCGCCGCGACTTTCATCTCGCCTTCCTGTGCAGCAAAACCACCTCCGACGAGGTGATGGGCAAGCTCGACCAGGCCATCCGGCGCCAGGAACCGGCCATCCAGGCGCGCTTCCCCGATCAGGCGAAATAGGCTGCCAGCATCCGCCGCATCTCGGCCAGCGCCGCCTCGCGCACCGGCCCCTCGTCGCTTTCCTTGAGCATCACCGACGCGCGGATCAGGTGCAGCACGATCACCGCCGCCGCCTCGGCCCGCGCCGCCGGCAAGGGCGGTTCGGCGCTGGTCAGCAAACCGGCGATCAGGCCGCGCAGGCGGGCGCGGGTCTGTTTCTTCTTCTCTTTGTCGATGTCGCGCCGCTCGGCCAGGGTCGCGAAGGCCGGATGCGCTTCGAGAAATTCACCGAAGCGGTCGAACAGGCCCTGCACCGCGGCAGCCGCCGGCTTGCCCCGGCCTTCGGCGAGCACCGTCTCCAGCACCGACGCCATCTTCTCCAGCATCTCCTCGTGCAGCGCCTGGGCCAGCAGCGGCTTGGTCGGAAAGAACTGATAGAGCGATCCGATCGACGCCCCGGCGCGGGCGGCAACCTCGGTCATGGTGGCGGCGTCATAGCCCTTTTCCGCGAAAATCCCGGCCCCCGCCGCCATCAGCGCGGCGACGCGGGCGCGGCCGCGCTCCAGGCGCGGCGCCTTGATGGCAGGTTTTTCACTTGAACTTTGTGAGGACATCCTCATATTCTCGCTTGTGAGGCAACCCTCATATTATTCCCGCCCCCACGGAGATTGTCATGTCCCTTATCCTCGACCCGCGCAAAACGGCGCTGGTGATGATCGATCTGCAGAATGGAATCCTGTCCCAGCCTCTTACGCCGCACGATGTCGGCACGGTGACGCAAAACAATCTCGCCCTGGCCCGCCGCTTCCTGGAGAAGAAGGCGCCGGTGGTGGCGGTCAATGTGACGTTCTCCGCCGATTACGGCGACACCCCGCCCAAGCTGACCGACCAGCCGATGCAGCTGCCGCCGGGTGGATTGCCGGCCGGCTGGGCCGATCTGGTGCCGGACATCGAGGCTCTGCCCGGCATGCTGCTCATCACCAAGCGCCAATGGGGCGCCTTCTTCGGCACCGAGCTCGACATCCAGCTGCGCCGCCGCGGCGTGACCACTCTGGTGGTATCCGGCGTCTCGACTCCGATCGGCGTCGAGCAGACCGTGCGCGAAGCCTGGCAGCACAATTACGATGTGGTGGTGGCCGAGGACGCCTCCGCCTCGATCGGCGATGCCACCACCCATGAGTACTCGATCACCAAGCTGATGCCGCGCATCGCCCGCATCCGGTCTACTGCCGAAATCCTGGCGGCTGTGGCTTAAGACCGTACCGTCACCGTCACCTTGGTCTTCACCGATCGCGCGATGAAACAGACATCGTGCGACCGGTGATGCAGATGGGCCAGCTCCTCGGCGGTCGGGCGCTTATCGCCGGCAAAGGCGATCTCCGGGCGCAGCTCGATCGCCTCGACATACTCATATCCTTCCTCGTCCTTGCCCATCACCCCGACCGCGTCGTCGACATAGGAATCGACGACGAAGCCGGCGCGCGAGGCGAAATCGAGGAAGAACAGCATATGGCAGCTCGACACCGAGGCGATGAAAGCCTCTTCGGGGTCGACGCCACGGGGATCGGACATCGGCTCGCGCACCACCAGTGGAGACGAAGAGGCCGGCACTTCGGCGCCGCCGTCGAAACGCCAGACATGGGCCCGGCTGTAGCGATGATCGGAATAGACCGCGTCCTTGCGCGACCAGCTGACCTGGGCGGTATGATGATGCATCGGGGAAACTCTCTCGGGATCAGTTGCCCGATTTGGGCGACCAGATGATGGTAGCCGGAGTCTTTTCGTTGCACAAATCCACCAGCCTGGCCGCCGAGACGCGCTGCGGCGTGATCCCGTTCACGGTGATGGTGCCCTGGCGATACAGGTCCCAGCTGACCAGCACGCAGACCTTGGCGGGAATGCCGGTCATCGTCACCATCAGGTCCCGGCCCTCACCCCACACGACCGGATAAGATTCGGACAGATCGGCCCGCAACGGCTTTCCCGCCATAGCCGCCCTCATCTGGCCGACCACCGCATCGGCCTCGTGGCGCGCATCGGGTCCCCGCGACAGGAGCACCAGCGTTATGGCGAGGCCGCACAGCAGGCCCAGCACGATGCCCCATTCCCAGGCGATCAGACGGCGCAGGCGCCCCGACGAGCGGCGCCGCCCCGGCTTCGCCGGTTTTACCGGATGGGCCGGATGTTGGCCATGCGGCGGATGCGCCGAATGGGCAGGGCGGGCGTGCGGAACATTAGCGACTGTTTGCTCAGCCATACTTCCCACCTTGTGGAATAGCTTACCCACACTATTACTCTACACTTTATAGGTCAATTTATTTGGTCAGTTTGCAAAGCTACTCGCCGCCCCATTCTTGTTATTTTGCATTGCACAAATGAATGTGGCTAAAATTGTTTATATTCACCCTGTCCGATCCTTGCCGCCACAAGCGCTATCCGAAGAGATATCTTCCCATTATTCGTCGGTTTGAGCTTTTTTGTGCGGTTGCAAAATTCAAGACTAAACTGTACGGTTTGGTCTTGACTGACCCTGGGCGGCGACCCATAGTTTGCTCGTTTTTGACCGAGCCACCGCTCTTCCTGGTGAAAGTGTCACCCTTCGATGCACCGTAATTTCCCCCGTTCCCCCCGCGCCCTGCTCGGCGCGGCCAGCGTCGCAGCCCTGTTGTCGGGCTGCACGGTCGGCCCCGATTTCGAACGCCCCGCCGCTCCGGCCGATCAGGCTTATGATAACGCTGCCATGCCCGGCACCACCGCCAAGGCCGACGTCCATGGCGGCGAGGCCCAGCATTTGGCCGTCGGCGCCGATATTCCCGGCGAATGGTGGAGCCTATTCCGCTCGCCGGCGCTGGATCAGCTGATCCGCCAGGCGCTGGCCGCCAATCCCGACCTCAAGGCCGCCGACGCCACCCTGCGCCAGGCGCAGGAACTGGCCGCCGCCGACCGCGGCGCGCTGTTCCCGTCGGTCGATGCCAGCGCCAACGGCCAGCGCGAGAAGATCGCCGCGTCGCAGACCGGCATTCCGGGCTATGCGCCGGTCTACAACCTGGCCAACGCCTCGGTCTCGGTGTCCTACACCGTCGACGTTTTCGGCGGGGTTCAGCGCACCATCGAGGCTTCGGACGCCGCCGCCGACTATCAGCGCTGGCAGCGTGAAGCGCAGGTCCTGACCCTGACCTCCAACATCGTCACCACGGCGGTGCAGGAAGCGAGCCTGCGGGCCCAGATCGGCGCGACCCACGAGATCATCGACGCGGAAGCGCATCAGCTCGACGTGATCAACCGCCAGTTCACCCTGGGCGGCGCGTCGAAGAACGACATCCTGTCGCAGCAGGCTTTGCTGGCCCAGGCCCGCGCCACCCTGCCCGCCCTCGAAAAGCAGCTGGCGCAGCAGCGCCATTTGCTGGCCACCCTGGCCGGCAACACCCCGGCCCAGGGCGCCGCCGCCGAGTTCGAGCTGGAAAAACTGACCCTGCCGACCGAACTGCCGCTGTCGCTGCCGGCCAAGCTGGTCGAACAGCGTCCCGACGTGCAGGCCGCTTCGGCCTCGCTGCACCAGGCCTCGGCCAAGGTCGGCGTCGCCATCGCCAATCAGTGGCCGCAGATCACCCTGTCGGCCGACATCGGCAGCGCCGCCATCAATGGCGCCAAATTCTTCACCGACAGCACCAATTTCTGGAGCTTCGGAGCAGGCGTCACGCAGCCGATCTTCGAAGGCGGAAAGCTGGAACATCAGCGCGCCGCCGCCGAAGCCGCCTTCGACGCCTCCGCCGCGCAATATCAGAGCACCGTGCTCAACGCGCTGCGCAACGTCGCCGACACCCTGCGCGCGCTGCAGTCCGACGCCGACACGCTGGCCCGCCAGCTGGAAGCCGAGAACGCCGCCGCGGGCAGCCTGACCCTGGCCAGGCAGCGCTATGACGTGGGCGCCATCAGCTATCTGCAGCTGCTCGACGCCGAGCGCACCGAGGCGCAGACCCATATTTCCCTCATTCAGGCCCAGGCAGCACGCTTCGCCGATACGGCGGCCCTGCTGCAGGCCCTTGGCGGCGGCTGGTGGAATCGCCCCGACATGACCCCTAAAGGAGCTTAAAGTCCCATGATCAAGCGCATGATTTTCATGCTGATCGCCGTCGGCGTGGTTCTCGGCCTCGTGTTCGGCTTCCAGTCCTTCAAGGGCGTCATGACCGGCAAGGCCATGGCGGCCATGGCCGTCGCACCGGTGACGGTCGCCACCGTGACCGCCACCGCGCAGGATTGGCAGCCGGAAGCCAAGACGGTCGGCTCGCTGCGGGCGATCAATGGCGCGGATTTGTCGCTCGACATCGCCGGCGTCGTCGATCAGATCAATTTCAATTCGGGTGACGAGGTCAAGGCCGGCACCGTGCTGCTGCGCCTGCGCCCCGAGGACGATATCGGCAAGCTGGAAGCCTTCAAGGCCTCCGAGCGCCTGGCCGAGATCACCTATCAGCGCGACCAGCAGCAGTTGAAGGCCCAGGCCATCAGCCAGGCGGTGCTCGACACCGACGAGGCCAATCTGCGCAGCGCCAAGGCCCAGGTCACCCAGCAGGAAGCGCTGATCGAGAAGAAGGTGCTGCGCGCGCCCTTCGATGGCCGCATCGGCATCCGTCAGGTCGATGTCGGCCAGTATCTGGCCGTCGGCACCACCGTGGTCACGCTGCAGCAGCTCGATCCGATCTATGCCGATTTCTACCTGCCGGAACAGAACCTGTCGATCCTCAGGACCGGCGCCAAGGTCGATCTGAACGCCGACGCCTATCCCGGCAAGACCTTCGTCGGCAAGATCATCGCCATCGATCCCAAGGTCGATCCGCAAAGCCGCAACGTCCAGGTGCGCGCCCGCTTCGACAATGGCGACAACAAACTGGTCCCCGGCATGTATGCCAAGGTGTCGGTCGAACGGGGCGCCACCGAGCATCTGGTGACCGTGCCGGCCGCGGCGGTCACCTACAATCCCTACGGCTCGACCATCTATATCGTCGACGGCATCAAGGGAACGCCCGACAAGGATGGCGTCTACAAGGACGATAAGGGCCAGCCGGCCCAGTTCGGGGTGCATCAGACTTTCGTCACCACCGGCCAGGCGCGCGGCGATCAGATCGCCATCGTCAAGGGCGTCAAGGATGGCGATGTGGTCGTGGTGTCCGGACAGGTGAAGCTGCGCAACGGCGTCAAGGTGGTGGTCAACAACAAGGTGCTGCCTTCCGACGACGCCAAGCACAACACGCCGGACAATTAAGCCAGGTTTTAGCGGCGGAGAGCCGACGTCATGAAATTTACAGATCTTTTTATTCGCAAGCCGGTCCTGGCGACCGTGGTCAGCCTGTTCATCCTGGTGCTGGGCGTCAAGGCGGGCCTGTCCTTGTCGATCCTGCAATATCCGCAGACCCAGAACGCGGTGGTGACCATCACCACCACCTATTACGGCGCGGACCCGGATGTCGTCGCCGGCTTCCTCACCACGCCGATCGAGAACGCGGTCGCGCAGGCCAACGGCATCGACTACATGCAGTCGACCAGCATCAATAGCTTGTCGACCATCACCGTCTATCTGCGCTTGAATTACGACCCCGACAAGGCGCTGACCGAAATCCAGACCAAGGTCAATTCGGTGCTGAACCAGCTGCCGCAGGGCACGCAGCAGCCGGTGATGAAGGTGTCGATCGGCCAGACCATCGACGCCATGTATATGGGCTTCAATTCCGACGTTCTGCAGCCGAACCAGATCACCGACTTCCTGGTGCGCGTGGTCCAGCCGCGCCTGCAGGCCGTGACCGGCGTGCAGACCGCGGAACTGCTGGGCGCCAAGAATTTCGCCCTGCGCGCCTGGATGGACCCGGTCAAGCTGGCCGCCTATGGCCTGACCGCCGCCGACGTCTCCAACGCGCTGGCCGCCAACGATTATATTTCGGGCATCGGCACCACCAAGGGCGCGATGGTCCAGTACAATCTGACCGCCTCGACCAGCCTGCACACGCTCGACGAGTTCAGGGCGCTGGTGATCAAGCAGGTCAAGGGCGCCAACATCCATCTGGGCGACGTCGCCAATGTCATGCTGGGGTCGGACGATTACGAGAGCGCGGTCGGCTTCGACGGCAAGCAGGCGGTCTATATCGGCATCCAGGTGGCCCCGTCCGCCAATCTGCTGGATGTGATCAAGGCCGTGCGCGACGAATTTCCCGGCATCCAGGCGCAATTCCCGCAGGGCATGAACGGCGAGATCGTCTACGATTCGACCAAATTCGTGAACAGCGCCATCACCGAGGTGGAAAGCACCCTGTTCCAGGCGCTGGCGATCGTCACCGTGGTGGTGTTCGCCTTCCTCGGCTCGCCGCGTTCGGTGATCATTCCGGTGGTGGCGATCCCGCTGTCGCTGGTCGGCGCCTTCGCGATCATGCTGGCCCTGGGCTTTTCGATCAATCTGCTGACCCTGCTGGCCCTGGTGCTGGGCATCGGGCTGGTGGTGGACGACGCCATCATCGTGGTGGAGAACGTCAACCGCCATATCGAGGAGGGCAGGACACCGATCGATGCCGCCATCGTGGCGGCGCGCGAGCTGACCGGCCCGATCATCGCCATGACCGTCGTGCTGATCGCGGTCTATGTTCCGGTGGGTTTCCAGAGCGGCCTGACCGGCGCGCTGTTCACCGAATTCGCCTTCACGCTCGTCGCGGCCGTGACGGTGTCGGCGATCATCGCCCTCACCCTCTCGCCGATGATGTCGTCGAGGTTCCTCAAGCCGCTCGACAGGAAAGGCCGCAGCTGGGAAGCCAGAACGGTCAATTTCATCGACCGGATCTTCGAAAGGATCGCGCACCGCTATAGCCGCGCTCTGCATGGCAGCCTGGAATACCGGCCGGTGACCTACACCTTCGCCGCCATCATCCTGGTCAGCATCTACTTCCTGTTCGGCACCGCCGCCAACGAATTGGCGCCGCAGGAAGACCAGGGCGTGGTGGTCGCGCAATCGATCGCCTCGCCGTCGGCGACCCTGGTGCAGCGCCAGCTCTATTCGCGCCAGGTCTACGAGACCTATACCGGCTTCCCGGAGACCAGCAACGTCTTCCAGCTCGACGTGCCGGGCCAATCCATCGCCGGCATGGTGCTGAAGCCCTGGGACGAGCGTAAGCGCACCAGCAATCAGCTGCAGCCGCTGGTGCAGACCGCCCTGAACGATATCGCCGGCACCAAGACCGCGGCGTTCCAGCTGCCGTCTCTGCCGGGCGCGCAGGGCTTCCCGATCCAGTTCGTGATCGGCACGACCAACAATTTCAGCCAGCTCAACGAGGTGGCGCAGAAATTCATGGGCGATGCCATGAAGACCGGCATGTTCATGTTCCTCGACAGCGATCTGAAATACGACCAGCCGCAGGGCACCCTGGTCATCGACCGCGACAAGGCGGCGCAGATGGGCCTGCAGATGTCGGACGTCGGCGGCGCCATGGCGTGGATGCTGGGCGGCGGCTACGTGAATTACTTCTCGATGGAAGGCCGCTCCTACAAGGTGATGCCGCAGGTCGAGCAGAATTCGCGCCAGACCCTGCAGCAGCTGATGGATTATCACATCCATGCCCCCAACGGCACGGTGCCGATCTCGACCATCGCCCATATCGAGGATGTGACGGTTCCGGAAAGCATCAACCACTTCCAGCAGCTCAATGACGCGCTGATCGGCGGCGTGCCGATGCCGGGCGTCACCCTGGGCGCCGCCATCGACAAGCTGCAGGAGCTGGCCAAGGAGGATCTGCCGACGGGCTATTCGATCGATTACGGCGGAACCTCGCGCCAATATATCCAGGAAGGCTCGGGCTTCATTACCACCATCGGCCTGGCCACCATCATCATCTTCCTGGCCTTGGCGGCGCAGTTCGAAAGCTTCCGCGACCCGCTGATCATCCTGGTCTCGGTGCCGATGTCGATCGCCGGAGCCTTGCTGTTCATCAACATCATGGGCATGGGCCCGGGCACGGTCAGCGTCAACATCTACACCAAGGTGGGCCTGGTGACGCTGATGGGGCTGGTCTCCAAGCACGGCATTCTGATGGTGGAGTTCGCCAACGAGCAGCAGCGCCATGCCGGAATGACCAAGCGCAAGGCCATCGAGGCCGCCGCTTCGATCCGTCTGCGGCCGATCCTGATGACCACCGCCGCCATGGTGCTGGGCGTGGTGCCGATGCTGGTGGCCTCGGGCGCCGGCGCGGTGTCGCGCTTCAATATGGGCCTGGTGATCGCCACCGGCCTGTCGATCGGTACCCTGTTCACCCTGTTCGTGGTTCCGGCCTTCTACATGCTGCTGGGCGCGGATCACCACGAGAACCAGAAGACCTCGGTCGACCATGGAGAGCTGACTCCGGCCGAGTAAGAAAGTTGAGACAAAATAGGGGGCGGTTTGCCGGGAGGTGGACCGCCCCTTATCTATTAGGCAGAGCGAACCGCAAGGAGATCGTGATGTCTCGCATCGCTACACGCGCCCTGATCGCGGCCTGCCTGCTGGCCGCCGGCTGTGCCAGCCAGCCGACCGCGCCGACGGTCCGGGTGCTGCCCGGCCCCAACAAGCCGTTTCAGCTATTTCAGGAAGAGGATGCCTATTGCCGCCAATATGCTTCGACGCAGGTGGCGGGCGACGCCGACAAGGCCAATAACGACACGCTGCTCGATACCGGCATCGGCGCTGCCGGCGGCGCCGCCCTGGGCGCCATCCTCGGCGGCGGACGCGGTGCCGCGGTCGGCGCCGGACTCGGCGTGGGCGGCGGCGCCGTAGTCGGTGCCGGCAACAGCGACCGCAAGCAATGGAGCTCGCAGCAGCGCTACAACTACGCCTACGAGCAATGCATGTATTCGAAGGGAAATCAGATTCCGGGCACGTATTACGTCCCGCAGGCGGCACCGCCGCCTCCCCCGCCGCCGCAATAAGCGGCGGGGAGCGCCGTTACATCAATACAGGTTCAGCGCCAGCCGGGCATCCTCGGAGATCTTCTCCATGGTCCACGGCGGTTCCCAGACCAGGTTCACCTGCACCTCGCCGGTGCCGGGCACCGTGCTGATGGTGTTGGCGACCTGCTGCGGCAGGGTGCCGGCCACCGGACAGGCCGGGGCGGTCAGGGTCATGTTGACGGCGACATTGCCGTTCTCGGCGATCTTCAGATCGTAGATCAGGCCGAGTTCGTAGATGTCGACGGGGATCTCGGGATCGTAGACCGTCTTCAAGGCGGCCACGACCGCCTCGTCCGTCGCGGGGGTGAACCCCTCGGGGAGAGGCTCTCCGGCGAAGGCGACGGCGTCGCCGCCGCTGCCGGGTTCGCTAGCCATTTCGTTCATTCGGTGCTCACCTTCTGCTGATCGTGAAGCGCGGCCGACAGGGTGTGCCAGGCCAGGGTGGCGCATTTGACGCGCACCGGGTAGTCGCGCACGCCGGCCAGGACTTCCAGCCGGTCCATATCGTCTTCGAGGCCGGTAATGTCGGTCTCGCCTTCGCCGGTGGCCAGGGCGTGGAAATTGCCGAACAGCTTTTCGGCCTCCGCCAGGCTCTTGCCCACCATCACCTCGGTCATCAGCGACGCCGACGCCGTCGAGATGGCGCAGCCCTGGCCCTCGAAGGAAACCTCCTCGATGACGTTGTCGGGCGACAGCTTCACATAGACGATCAGCTTGTCGCCGCAGAGCGGGTTCTCGCCATGCGCCAGATGGCTGGCATGTTCCAGCGTATGCTTGTTCCGCGGATGCCGTCCGTGATCGAGGATCACTTCCTGATAGAGATCGCGAAGATCGTCAGACATTTTTATGTCCCTCAGGCGCCGGGCGGGCGCTAGGGCGCCCTTGGCTTCCGCGCCAAGCTATGTTCCCTGTGTAATCGACGCTGTCGGCAGCGCGGGCGTGCAGTCGCACGCCTGGAACGAATTTGAGAAATTCGTTCATCGGAACATCTCCTCGACCTTGCGAACGGCAGCAACCAGGGCGTCGATCTCGGCCTTGGTGTTGTACATGCCGAACGAAGCCCGCGCCGTCGCCGGGATCTTGAAATGGGTCATCAGCGGCTGGGCGCAATGATGGCCGGCGCGGATCGATACGCCGGCGCTGTCGAAGATCTGCGCGATGTCGTGCGGATGGGCGTAATCCAGCACGAACGACACCACCGCCGCCTTCTTCGTCGCGGTACCGATGATGCGCAACCCTTCCAGCTGGTTGAGGCGGGTGGTGGCATAAGCCAGCAGTTCGTCCTCATGCGCCCGGATGCGGTCCAGCCCGATCGAAGTCACGTAATCGACCGCCGCCGCCAGACCGGCCGCCTGGGCGATGGCGGGGGTGCCCGCCTCGAACTTGGCCGGCAGCGGGGCGTAGGTGGTCTTTTCGAAGCTGACCGAGGCGATCATGTCGCCGCCGCCCTGATAAGGCGGCATGGCGTTCAGCAGCTCTTCCTTGCCATACAGCACGCCGATGCCGGTCGGGCCGTACAGCTTATGGCCGGAGAAGGCGTAGAAATCGATGTCCAGCTCCTGCACGTCGACCGCCTGATGCATCACCGCCTGGGCGCCGTCGAGCAGCACCTTGGCGCCGACATCGTGGGCCAGCCGGATCATCTCGGCGACCGGCAGGATGGTGCCCAGCACGTTCGAGATATGCGCGGCGGCGACGATCTTGGTACGCGGAGTCAGCAGGGCGGCGTATTTCTCGAGCGAGATCGAGCCATCCTCCTCGACCGGAACCACCTTCAGCACCACGCCCTTTTCCTCGACGAGGAACTGCCAGGGCACGATGTTGGAGTGATGTTCCAGGCCGGTGATGACGATCTCGTCGCCTTCCCTCAGGAATTTCCGGCCATAGGAGCTTGCCACCAGATTGATCGATTCGGTGGTGTTGCGGGTGAAGATGATCTCACGCGCATGCTTCGCGCCAAGGAACTTCTGAACCGTCTTGCGCGACTGTTCGTAGCGTTCCGTCGCCTTGGCCGAGAGGTAGTAAACGCCACGATGGATATTGGCGTATTCCTCTTCATAAACACGGCTTTCCTCATTGATGACCTGGCTCGGCTTCATGGCCGAGGCGGTGCTGTCGAGATAGACCAGCGGCTTGCCCTTGAAGCTCTTGGAGAGAATCGGGAAATCGGCGCGGATCTGCTCGATCGGATAAGTACGGTCGATCACGGTCATGCCGCTTTCCTCCCGAACAGCGCGCCCAATTTGTCGTACAGGCGCTCTTCCAGACCTTCGCGCAGAGCCTGGTTCTCCACCGTCGCGGCGACCTCACCGAGGAAGGCCTCGATCAGCAGGCGGCGCGCTGTGGAATCGTCGATGCCGCGGCTTTTGAGATAGAACAGAGCCGTCTCGTCGATGTCGCCGATGGTGGCGCCATGGCCGCATTTGACGTCGTCGGCGTAGATTTCCAGCTCGGGCTTGTTGTCCATCGCCGCACGGTCGGACAGCATCAGGGCGCGGCTCATCTGATAGGCCGCGGTCTTCTGGCCGGGACGCTCGACGAACAGGGTGCCCTGGAACACGCCATGCGCCTGCTCGTCCAGCACCGTCTTGAACAGCTGGTGCGACGGGCAGCCCGGCGCGCGGTGGATCACCCGGGTGGTGTTGTCGATATGCTGGGTGCCGACCGCCAAGGTGCCGCCATCGAGCGAGAAATCGGCCCCCTCGCCGGCCATCAGCGCATACACTTCCTGGCGGGCCAGCTTGGAACCGAGATGCAGCAGCGCGCCCTTGTATTTGGCGCCCTTGCCGAGCTCGAGGCCGAGTGCGGCGATATGGGTGGTCTCCAGCGCCTCGTCCTGCAGCTTCACATGATGCAGCTCGCCGCCCTCGGCGACGAAGATTTCGGCGACCCAATTGGCCAGGGCCGAACCGGAACCGCGATGGATCTCGGACAGGGTCAGCGAAGCGCCCGCCTCGACCACGATCAGCAGCCGGCCGTGGAACTGCACGTCGCCGCGGGTTTCCGACAGGATCTCGACCGGCTTTTCAACCTTGGCCGAAACCCGCAGCACCAGCGCGTCGTTGAACAGGCCGGCATTGAGCGCCGTCACGGCGCGGTCGGCGCCCGACAGCAAAGTGCCCATGCGGCCAGCCGCCGCCTCGAGGCCTTCGAGGACCACGCCCGCCGGCAGTTCCGGCTGGCCCTGCAGGAAGCCGTTGACCAGATGGATCACGCCGGCCTGAGCCGCGCCGCGCATCTCTTCCGCCAGCGGCAGCTGGGTCAGGCCGCTCTGCGAGAGGTCGGTATAGTGCCAATCCTCCAGCTTACGGCTGGGCAGCCCGGCCTTTTCGAACTGGTCGCGGCCGAGCTTCCTGAACTCGGATATGTCGGTCATGCCGCCTTCCCCTGGAACTGGGCATAGCCGGTCTTCTCCAGCTCGCGCGCCAGAGTCTGATCACCCGATTCGACGATGCGGCCGCCGACCAGCACATGGACGCGGTCGGGCACGATGTAATCGAGGATGCGCTGATAATGGGTGATCACCAGCATCGAGCGCTCCGGACCCCGCATGCGGTCGACGCCTTCCGCCACGATGCGCAGCGCGTCGACGTCGAGGCCGCTGTCGGTCTCGTCGAGGATCATCAGGCTGGGATCGAGCAAAGCGGCCTGCAGCGCGTCATAGCGCTTCTTCTCGCCGCCCGAGAAACCGGTGTTGACGGCGCGCTTCAGCATGTCCTCGGGCACGCCCAGTTCCTTGGCCTTGGTGCGGGCCAGCTTCATGAACTGCATGGCGTCCAGCTCGGGGCGGCCGTGATGGCGGCGCACGGCGTTGACGGCGGTCTTGAGGAAGTTGACGCCGGTGACGCCCGGAATCTCGACCGGGTACTGGAAGGCCAGGAACACGCCCTCGCAGGCACGCTCCTCGATGCTCATCGCCAGCAGATCCTTGCCCTTGTAATAGGCCTCGCCGCCGGTGACCTCATAGCCGTCGCGGCCGGTCAGCACATAGGAGAGCGTGCTTTTGCCCGAGCCGTTCGGGCCCATGATGGCATGCACTTCGCCGGTCGGAATGACCAGATCGACGCCCTTGAGGATCTCTTTTCCGTCGATCTCGGCCCGCAAACCGCGGATTTCCAGCATCGGCACCGACATTTAACCCACACTCCCTTCCAAACTGATCGCCAGAAGCTTCTGAGCCTCGACGGCGAATTCCATCGGCAAATTCTGAAGAACCTCGCGGCAGAAGCCGTTGACGATCAGCGCCACCGCCTCTTCCTGATCGAGGCCGCGCTGCATCGCATAGAACAGTTGGTCCTCGCTGATGCGGCTGGTGGTCGCCTCATGCTCGACCGAGGCCGAGCTGTTGCGGCTTTCGATATAGGGCGTGGTGTGCGCCCCGCACTGGTCGCCGATCAGCAGGCTGTCGCACTGCGTATGGTTGCGCGCGTTCTCGGCCTTGGGCAGGAAACGCACCAGACCGCGATAGGTGTTGTTGGCATGACCGGCGGAAATACCCTTCGAGACGATGCGCGACCGGGTGTTCTTGCCGATATGGATCATCTTGGTCCCGGTATCGGCCTGCTGGTAATTGTTGGTGATCGCCACCGAATAGAACTCGCCCGAGCTGTTGTCGCCCTGCAGGATGCAGCTGGGATACTTCCAGGTGATGGCCGAACCGGTCTCGACCTGGGTCCACGAGATGCTGGAGTTCTTGCCGCGGCAGGCGCCGCGCTTGGTGACGAAATTATAGATGCCGCCCTTGCCGTTTTCGTCGCCCGGATACCAGTTCTGCACGGTCGAGTATTTGATCTCGGCATCGTCCAGCGCGACCAGCTCGACCACCGCGGCATGCAGCTGGTTTTCATCGCGCATCGGCGCGGTGCAGCCTTCGAGGTAGGACACGTAGGAGCCTTCCTCGGCGACGATCAGGGTGCGCTCGAACTGGCCGGTCTTGGCCTCGTTGATGCGGAAATAGGTCGACAGCTCCATCGGGCAGCGCACGCCCTTGGGGATGTAGACGAAGCTGCCGTCGGTGAAGACCGCCGAATTCAGCGTGGCGAAATAATTGTCGGAATAGGGCACCACCGAACCGAGATATTTCTTCACCAGCTCGGGATGCTTCTGCACCGCCTCGGACATGGACATGAAGATGATGCCCACTTCCTCCAGCTTGCCCTTGAAGGTGGTCGCCACCGAGACGCTGTCGAACACCGCGTCGACCGCGATGCCGGCCAGGCGCGCGCGCTCGGCCAGGGGAACGCCCAGCTTCTCGTAGGTTTCCAGCAGCTTGGGATCGACTTCGTCGAGGCTCTTCGGCCCCTCCATCTTCTTCGGCGCCGCGTAGTAATAGGCGTCCTGATAGTCGATCTCGGGGTAATTCAGCTTGGCCCAGGCCTGCGGGTCTTCCATCGTCAGCCAGTGGCGATAGGCCTTCAGGCGCCATTCCAGCAGCCATTCCGGCTCGTTCTTCTTGGCCGAGATGAAGCGGATGATGTCCTCGTTCAGGCCCTTCGGGGCGAATTCGGACTCGATGTCCGTGACGAAGCCATATTCGTACTTCCGGTCAGCCAGTGTGGCCTTGACTTCATCGATATTCGTGCTCATTTCGCCATTCCAATCTCGCTCGCCTCAGGCACAACAGCCCAGGCGGGAAGTTTCACGGGTCGGGGTTCGGCCATCTCGGCCAGGGTCACCTTGCCCAGCGCATCGTGGATCGCGCCATTCACCGGGTCCCAATGGCCGCGGATCGGGCAGCTGCGCTCGAAGCTGCAGCTTTCCTCGTTCTCCTCGACGCAGGCGGCCAGCACCAGCGGGCCTTCCAGGGCGACGATGATCTCGCGGGCGGTAATCTGCTCGGCGGGCCGGGCCAGGCTATAGCCGCCCGAGGCGCCGCGCTGCGCCGTCACCACTTCCTTGTGCGCCAGTTTCTTCAGCAGCTTGCTGACGCTGGGCAGCGGCAGGCCGGTGACCTCGGCCAGGGCCGGCGCGGTGAAGACCGCGCGGCCGGGCGCCCGCGCCATCTGGCACAGCACCACCACCGCATAATCGGTCATCCGCGCAAGGCGCATCGAGGGCTTCCTTAATCAGGACTAATTTAGTCCGGATTACATAGGAACCCAACAGCGCCGATGCAAGAAGAAAATGTTTCATGGCTGCGATACGGACAGCCCGGAAAGGCCGCTTCGTCCGTATCACCCCCAATACCTGGAGATAAGCGATGCAGTCATTACCACCCCTGGCCGGCGAAATAAACCGTATCCTTCGCAATCTGGCCGGTGGTAACGCGGGTTTCTCGCTTATGACCGTGTCCACCTCCAGCCTTCCCGCCTCCGCCTTGCGCTCGCTGACCGAATCGGCGGCCCGTCCGAACGACATCGTCGGCAGCCTGGTCGAAGGCTCGGCCGCTGTGCTGGCGCTGCGCCCGAGCGGCAAGGGCGGCGAGGCCGAACTGGAACAGGAATTCATCGACCGCCTGCAGCCGGCCATGGCCGAGCTGTGCGAGCACCGCCTCGGCGGCCGCGTCACCCTGTGGCTGCGCGCCGTGCACCGCTCGGTCGAGGAAGTGGCCCATGCGGTCGACCTGGTCAACGCCCTTTATGACGCGCCGGCCCAGTCCTTCACGGTCAATGCCGACGCCGATGCCGACGAGATCGCCCTGTCGAACCGCGTCGTGCTGTTCCGCCCCGCCATGCCGGTGGCCGAACCCTTCATCGAGCCGCAGGTCCGCATGCCGGCCGCGCTGCGCATCCTCAACGACATCACCCTGCCGCGCTTCCACTTCGGGAATAATTAGACCGTGATGCAGAAAATCTGCATCACTCGTGCGGGGTAGCCTCCCTCCGGCCCATTCCAGACGTCGGCTACGCCGACGCCCGGAACCTTGGGGCCTTCGCCCCCGCAGACCCCCGGGGTCGGCTCTGCATTCCCTTCGGTCATCGCTTCGCTCCTCCGAGCATCCTGCGTCAGATATGGCGCGCGATGCTTTAAACCAGCACCAGCCAATGCTGGCTGCTGGCCGGGTGCTGCGCGGTGATCTGCACGTCGTTGAGAAACTCGGCGGAATTGCTGAAATCGACCAGCAGGGTGGCATGCGCCGTCAGATCGGCGGACGTATAGGCCGACGAGCCCGCGGCCGAGCCCTGGGTCAATTCCGATATCAGATTGAGGTAATAGGGAACCGCGCCGGCTTCCGGCGCCCGGTGCAGCAGATTCGTATACATATCGGTGATGAACTGGGTTTCGCCGGCGGTATTCTGCGCATATCGGTGCGCCGAATTGTTCGTATATTCCGGCGAGGAAAGGAACTTCGTCGCGAAACTGACCAGTGACTCGCCGGGATTGTTGGTCAGCTCGTTCTGGTAATAGGCCAGACCGGCCGCATCCGGCAGGCGGCCGAACACCGCGCCATAGAGTTCGGTGATATTGCCGCTGGTGGCCGTCCCCCCGCTCGCTCCCGGCGTGCTGGCGACGATCACGGTGGCGTCGGAGAATTGGATGGCGTTGATCCCGGTCAGCGTGTCGGTGCTGGTGCGGCCGGTACCGGTATCGGTAACCGTGACGCCCTGGCCGTTGGCGAGCGCCGAGATCTGATATTCGCTGGAGCTGCCGCTGAACACCACGGTGTCGCTGACGCTCAAGAGATACGGATGATATCCCTGGATCGTGAGATTGGTGCCGGATGAGGCGCTGATCAGAAGGTGGAACGACCCGATCGTCTCCCTTAGAACACCGATGTCGCTGCTCAGCTGAGCGGCGGTGATCGATAGGGTCGGAATGCCCGTATCGGTCAGCCCGACCGCTTCCAATTGCTGGTTCTGCACCAGCGTTTCCAGCGCGTCGATGTTGGCGGAGACATTCGCGGCGCTGTCCAGAACATCGGCGTAGACCGTGTATTTCTGCGCCAGGGCCGAAATCCCGCTGCTGCTGGACAGGATGTTAGCGGCCGTGTCCTCGACCTCGAGGATCTTCAGATGCGGCTGGCCCGAAAAGGCCACCGCCTCGGCGACGGTATTGTTGTAGATGCCCAGGCTGTAATTGCCCTGAAGCTGGGAAATCAGCGCCGAGTCCGCGGCCCAGTCCTGGTAATCGAGGTCGATGAATCCGCCGTCGGTCACGGTAACGGAGGTGATCGTCCCCGCCTTGGCCAGCGGTGCCAGGACCGGCAGTTCGAACGAGATGTCGGTCCCCGTATCGCTGATCGCAATCGAGGTGACGTGCTTGTTGGTGACCAGCGACGCCGTGCCATAGGCGCTGACGCCGGTGACCGCCAGATTGTAAGTGCCGGTCAGGTCATTCAGCACATCGGCATCGGCCGTATATTGGGTGGCGGTGACCGTCAAAGTCGGGGTCAGCGCGTCGGTCGGCGTGATCGAAAAGAGTTTGGAGGCCTTGGCCAAGGTTTCCAGCCCATCGATATTGGACTGAATATTGGCCGCCGTGTCGGAGATCAGGAACGGACCCGAGGACGCGCTGGCCTTGTATTGCGACAGAGCCGACTGCACCGAAATCGTCGGGGACGAGGAACTGCCCAGAGTGAGCGTGAACTGAACGGAATAGCCATCATAGGTCGCGGTGCCGACGACCTGGCCCTCGTTATTGATGCCGCGCGCAACGTTCAGCACCCAGGGCGAATTGGCCGGCAACAGCGTATTGAGATCGAGTACCGTGCCGTTCTGCCAGATCACCGCATGATCGAGACCGGAGGTGGTGGTGGAATAGCCGACGATCACGCCGCTGTCGTTGATCCCCTCGGCCTCGCTGCTGCCGCCGGTGGTCAGGTTGGCCAGCTGGGTGGCGGTATTGTTGACCCACTGGATGGCCTGCTCGACATTCGACGCATTGGTGCCGAAACCGACGATAGTGCCGGAGGCGTTGATCGCCACCGCCTCGCTGGCGGTGCCGCCCGACAGGGTGCCGAGATCGGTCATCGTGCCGTTCTGCCAGAGGAAAGCATGATCGACATCGGACGAGGTCAGCGCGATGCCGACCACCTGGTTCGCGTTGTTGACACCCAGCGCACGGCTGGCGACCGAGTTGGAGAAGCCCGAACCGCCCGGCAAGGTGCCCAGCACCGTGATCGCGCCGTTCTGCCACTCCACCGCCTCGTCGAGCCCGGTCGAGGTCTGCGCCGATCCGACGATCAGCCCGCCCTGCAGGCTGATCGCGTCGGCACGGCTGCCATAGCCGAAATCGGTCAGGGCCGTGACCGATCCATTGACCCAGCTGACCGCGTGATGAGTCCCGGCCGCGGACAGCGACTGGCCGACCACCACGCCCGAATCGTCGATGCTGTAGCCGTTGGCAGAGGTGTCGGTCGATAGCGGCGCCAGGGAAACAACCGTTCCCGCCTGCCAAGTCGCCCCCACCGTCTCAAAGCTCGAAGTGCCCGAACCGACCACGATACCGGAGTCATTAAGCGTAACAGCGTAGTTGAAAGAGACCAATCCGTTGTAACTCAAAGCAATCGGAGTGGTAACGATGTAGCTCATGGGGCGGCACCTGCTTTAGAGAACCGGACGGACATTGTGCCGACACAAAATAGAAACAATTTTATGTATTCGCGGCGAAATATCGGCAACACTTCACATCTAACAGCAAAATCGAGACCCCCACAACCACGGCGAACACAGGCTTCACCGCAAACCCGTTTTTGGCGTTGGTTGACAGCTCTCGGGCCCGGTGATGCAATCACCTGGTCATTTCATCCGGGGGTTTTCCATGTCTCTCAAGGCCAGCCGCTTTCTGGCGCTGCTTCTTCTCGTCGCTCTGCCGGCCGCGGCACAGCAGCCGCTTCCCAACGTCGTGATCCTCGCCACCGGCGGGACGATCGCCGGCACGGGCGCCACCAGCACCACGACGGTGGGCTATACGGCGGCCAAGATCGGCGTGGAGGCGCTGATCGACGCGGTGCCCGAGCTGAAGAAGGTCGCCAACGTCAAGGGCGAGCAGGTGATGCAGATCGCCTCGGAGAACATGAATAACGAGGCCTGGCTGAAGCTGGCGAAGCGCGTCAATGCCCTGCTGGCCCAGCCGGACGTCGACGGCGTCGTCATCACCCATGGCACCGACACCATCGAGGAAACCGCTTATTTCCTCGATCTGGTCGTCAAGAGCGACAAGCCGGTCGTGGTGGTCGGCGCCATGCGCCCCAGCACCGCGATCAGCGCCGACGGGCCGATCAATCTCTATAACGCGGTGATCCTGGCCGGCAGCAAGGACGCCATCGGCAAGGGCGTGCTGGTCTGCCTCAACGACCAGATCAACGCGGCCCGCGAGGTCACCAAGAGCAACACCGCCACCGCCGACACCTTCCGCACGCCGGAATTGGGCTTTCTCGGCTACATGCAGGACAACAAGGCGCATTTTTATCGCGAGTCGACCCGCCGCCATACGGCCAAGAGCGAATTCGACGTCAGCCAGCTGGACAAGCTGCCGCAGGTCGATATCGTCTATGGCTATGCCAACGCCAATCGCGTCGCGGTGGACGCCTTCGTCGCCGCCGGCGCCAAGGGCATCGTCAATGCCGGCGTCGGCGACGGCAGCCTGGCCGATCCGGTCAAGGCCGCGCTGATCGACGCGCGCAAGAAGGGCGTTCTCGTGGTTCGCTCCGCGCGCGCCGGCAACGGCATCGTCGCCCGCAACGGCGAGGTCAACGACGATCAGACCGATTTCGTGGTATCGGACACGCTGACAGCGCAAAAGGCGCGCATCCTGCTGATGCTCGCTTTGACCAAGACCACCGACACCAAAGAAATCCAGCGGATCTTCTACAGCTACTGATATACAGCTGAAAGCTCATCCTAAATAAATGTTTATTTAGGATGAGCTAAACTCAGGATCGGACTATTTTGTATAGGTATCCCTGCTTTTGGGAGACCTGCAATGAACCTTTCTCTTATTGCAAGTGCTGGAGCGGCGATCTTTCTGATCAGCGCCGGCACCGCGGCGATCGCCGCACCATCCGCCTCCGACGCTCTCGACCGTGCTTGCGCGAACGACATGCATCTGTCGCGCGATTCGCTCGACTATAAAAGCTGCGTCGCCAGCCTGAGCCGCGCCCAGACGGAAATTCGTCAACAGAAAATGCTGCAACAGGCGCGCGCCGATTGCTCTGCCGCCGGCCTGACGCCGGGCAGCCGCACATTCGCCGAATGCACCCTGTCCAACCTTCCCTATCGGGTCGGCAGGGTCGATATCGACGGGAGGTAGAGATGACTCGTCTGCTGATCGTTCTCGGCGCGGCCGCCTTGTCGGCTTGCGCCAGCCAGCCGGAACCGCAGGACACTCATCTGGCCCAGGAACAGCACGCCTGCGCCGAGATCGGCATCGCCCCGGGCGACCCCGCCTATCCGCGGTGCATCGCGAACCTGGACGCGGCCCTGTTCGGCATCGACAAGATAGCGGCCGGCGAATAAGACAAGCCTCAGGCTTGGCGGATCGCCGTCAGGAACCGCGCCAGTTCGGTCTTGAGGCTGTCGGTCTCGCGTCCCAGGCGATCCGAGGCCCGCAGCAGGTCGACCGAGATCGCGCCGGTCTCCGCGACCACCTGTCCCAGGCCGTTGATGTGCGAGGACACTTCTGCGGTGCCGAGAGCGGCTTCCTGGACGCTGCGGGCGATCTCGCCGGTGGCGGCGCCCTGTTCTTCCATCGCCGCGGCGATCGAAGCGGAAATCTCGTTGATGCGTCCGATGGTGGCCTCGACCCGCGCGATGGCGTGGACTGCCGCCTGAGTGGAATCCTGAACGGCGGCCACCTGTTCGGAAATGGAGTGGGTGGCCCGCGCGGTCTGGGCGGCCAGATTCTTGACTTCGCCGGCCACCACCGCGAACCCCTTGCCCGCGTCTCCGGCCCGGGCGGCCTCGATCGTCGCGTTCAAGGCCAGCAGGTTGGTCTGGCCGGCGATGTCATTGATCAGTTGAACCACTTCGTCGATGCGGCGGGCGGCCTCCGACAGATCGGCCATGGTGCGGCTGGTCTCCCCGGCTTCCTCGACCGCCTGACCGGCAATGGCGGCGGAATTGTCGATCTGGCGCGTAATTTCCTGGATCGAGGCCGAGAGCTGCTCGGTCGCCGCCGCGACCGTCTGCACGCTGTTGGCCACCTGATCCGCCGAAGCACCCACCGCACCGGCCCGTTTGGACGCCTGGTCGGCGCTGTCGGACAGCGACTCCGACGCCTGGCGCACGCCATCGGCCGATTCGCCCAGGCCATCCATGGCCTGGCTCGCCGTCCGGTCGAAGGCGGCATTCAGCTCGACCAGACGGGCGACGCGCTCTTCCTTGCGCCGCTCTTCCTGCGCCCGCTCCTGCGAGAGGAGGCTTCCCTCCCTCATCCGGTCGCGGAAGACCCGGACCGCCTGCGCCATGGCGCCGATCTCGCCCCCCTTATCCAAGCCGACGATGTCGCCATCGAGCTGGTCGCCGGCCAGGCGTTGCATCGCGGCGGTCATCTTCTGGATCGGCAGGGATACGCCGCGCACCAGCAGCCACCCCAGCACGGCGCAGAGAGCGGCGATCAAGCCGATCGCCGCCAGTTCCGTGCGCCAGGTGGCGACATAGATGCGCGCCCCCTCATCGGCGACGGCCTTGCCGCCCTGCACGCTGGCGTCGGTCGCGCCATTCAACGCCTTGATGGCATGATCGAAACCATCCCGGGAGGCGCCATTGAACAAAGCGACGGCGCTCTTGGCGTCACCACCGCGCGACAGATCCAGCATGCGGCCGGACACGGTGCCGTAGCCCTCCCATTCCTGATCGAACTGTTTCAGCAGCTTTTCGTCCTCGCCGCCATCGAAGAGTCCGGGATCGAGCGCCTGGCGCGCCTTGCGGATGCGCTCCTGGCCGGCCGTTATGTCGGCCTGCACGGGAGCCAGGTCGCCGCCCTGTGTCGCGACCAGCAGGTAGCGCGATTCTCTGAGGCGATAGCTGTAGATCGAGGTCAGCAGCTTGCCCATCAGAGCCGTTTTCGGCATCCAGCGGTCGCGCACCTCGGCGGCGTTTCCGTTCACCGCGCCGATACGCTCGATGGAAAGCGCGCCCAGCAAGGCCACCAGCAGCAGCACGACCCCGAAGCCGAGGGGAATCCTCACGCGGATGGGCATATTCGCGAGCACCATGACGTCTCTCCCGTTCGATCAGGACATCCACGCGAGGAATGACAAGGCGATGGTCACGGTGATCGCGCCACCGATGCGGGTGGCGATCTGGGCGAAGGGCATGAGCTGCATGCGGTTCGCCGCGGTCAGGATCGCGACGTCGCCGGTGCCGCCCTGGCCGCTGTGGCAAGAATTCACGATGGCGACGTCGATGGGATACATGCCGATCAGCCGCGCCACCAGATAGCCCGAGCCCATCAGGCTGGCGACCGTGACGAAGATGGTCACCAGCACCGGCACCGTAAAGGAAGCGGTCAGCTTGTCCCACGGCGTCATCGCGACGCCGATGGCGAACAGCAAAGGATAGGTGACCGCGGCCGAGAAGAAACGAAACAGGGCATGGGCGCCGCTCTGCAGCCTGGGCGACACTGCGCGGCTCAGCTTAAGGATCACCGCCAGGAACAGCATGGTCACCGGCGCGGGAAAACCGACCAGCCGCTGAGCCAGCACGCCGGCGAGATAGAGCGTCACCGCGGTCACGCCCGCCGCCGCAATCGTCATCACGTCAGGATCTTTGGCCAGCGGCGCTTCTCCTGGCTCGATCTCGTCGCCCTGGGACTGCAGGCGCCCCTCGCCGGTCAGATGCGGCAGGCGCTTGCCGAGAAAATTGAGACAGCCGGACAGAATAATGGCGATCAGGCTTCCCAGCATCACCGAGGGCAGAATCTGGGCGAACAGGTCGCCCTGGGACTGATGCAGAATCGAGGAATAGCCGATCGACAGGGGAATCGCTCCCTCGCCGACTCCCCCCGCCATGATCGGCACGATGATGAAGAAGAAGGCGTCGTGGGCGCTGAAACCCATCGCCATTCCCACCAGCGTGCCCATCCCGGCGGCCACCACCGAGCCCACGGCCAGCGGCAGGAATATCTTGATGAACCCCAGCACCAGCACACGCCGGTCCATCCCGAGGATGCTGCCGACGATGATCGAGGAGATGAACAGATAGAGAAAATTGCTCGATTTGGTGAAATCCGTCACCGCCGCGATGACCGGTGCCGGCAGCCAGTGCCGGGCGACCAGGAAGGACGGCACGAAGGTCGCGCAGATCGCCGCCGCGCCGATCTGGCGCAGCACCGGCAGACGCTTGCCCAACTCGGCGCAGGCGAAACCGCCGACCGAGAGCAGCACGACCGCCATCAGGATATCGGACGGGACCGGGCCGGTAGCGACGAAAGCGGCGATCAGCCCTAGAAGCATCACGAATATGGGTACGGGAACCGCGCCGATCTGAGCGTCGACGATACGCCACCAGCCCTGAGGCCAGAACTTACCCGATGATTTCATGCTTTATGCCCTTCCCGGACGCCCCACGATTCCGGGCTGTTGGCCGCCCGGTCGGAGACATGACAGCGCCACCAAGCTTACAGTCGGCTTTCAGAGCGGGAAAAATCGACCCGACCGGCCCGGCGATTTTTCCGAAAGCTAACTGAAAGCCAACCCCGCTTAGGCTGCCCCTCAATAAAAACGGTTAACCAAGGGGGTCCGAAAATGTCCATTCACAGGGGTATTGTAAGCTTTTTCAGCGCTTCATCGGCTGTCCGGAGCATTTTGCTGGGGTCGACGGCGCTGATGCTCGTCTCCGCCACCGCCGCCAAGGCCGACGATCTGGCCGACCTGAAGGCGCAGATCCAATTGCTGAACGAACGCCTGAATCAGCTGCAGGCCCGCGAGGACGCCCGCGCCGCACAGGCGCAGCAGGCTCCGGCGACACCGGCGCAGGCGCAGGCGCCGCAATTGTCGGTGTCGGCTCAAGCCCAGGCGCAGGCCGCGCAGGATTCGCTGGGCACCGATGCGACGCCAGGCATGACCCTCGCGCAGGAAAGCGCCGACAAGGGCAAGAGCGTGCTCGGCATCCTCACCAACCCGGTCACGCTGTATGACGACAGCACCACCAGCATGCATATGTACGGCATCATCGAGGCGACCGTCAGCGGCTGGTCGAACCAGCCGAACGCCAGCGGCAACAACAAGCGGACCGAAGCGGTCGGCTTCCAGACCGCGTGGCTGAGCGGCAACCGCCTCGGCTTCGACATCGACCATCAGATCAAGGCGGCGGAAAAGATCGGCCTGCCGGGTCTCAAGGTCATCGCCAAGCTGGAAACCGAATTCGAATCGCCGACCGGCAACAGCGACACGCCCGGCGTGTTCTTCAACCGCGACGCCTGGGTCGGCTTCGAGAGCCCAGACATCGGCAAGCTGACCTTCGGCCGTCAGAACACCGTCACCCGCGACTTCACCCAGACCTGGGGCGATTCTTACGGCACGCCCTATGTGACCACGCGTGAGGGCGGCTATTCGAACGTCAACAATTACAAGCAGATCATCTATTACTCGGCAGCCTCCACCCTGACCCGCAACGATTCGGCGATCGTGTGGAAGAAGCAGTTCCTCGACAACCACCTGGTGGTTGGCCTCGACTACGCCTTCGGGTCGCAGGGCGTCGGCGGCAGCGGCAACGGCGGCATCGGCAATACCCCCCTGCTTGATGGCGGCGGCGGCAGCCCCGGCAAGTTCTTCGTGGGCAGCAATCAGGCCGCCTCGGTCGCCTACAACAATCTGGAAATCGGCGGCGGCAAGCTGAGCTGGAACATCAACTACAATCGCGCCAATTGCGGCAATTTCGGCGACAATCACTGCAATGCGGCCGATCCGAGCGCCGGAAACTATGTCAACAGCAACACCAACCAGGCCTTCCTGACCGGTGGAACCTACGTCATCGACGGTTTCCGCTTCGGCGCCGGCTATATCCGCTACGACGCCCAGCAGCACACCACCCTCACCGATCTCGGCAACCGGACCGACAATGTGTTCACGGTCAACGGCACCATCCCGATTTCGCGTAAAGAGAACATCGACCTCTATTGGGGTGCGTGGAAGGCGTATGGCCACAATGCCGCGCTCTATGCCGGCAACAATCTGGTGGCCCTGCCGTTCTTCATCTCGACCGCCAACAGCACCAAAACGGTCAATGGCAGCCGCCTCAATGCGATGAGCACCCTGATGTTCCACCTGGACAAGCAGCTCGACCTCTACACTGCCGTCGATTATCAGCTCGGCAGCGGCGGCTGGGCGCACGCCTTGTTCAACAATCAGGGCAACGGCGACGCCGGCAATCTGGGTCCCAATTCGCTGGGCCTGGGCACTGGTTTCCGCTTCAAGTTCTAAACATCCCCACGGCGCCGGAGGCTCCCTCCGGCGCCCTTTTCCCTGTTGAATCGGGGGATGGACTTGAACGAAGGTATAGAGACCACTAATCGTTCGGCATAGGCCGCGATCGATGCGCATTCTTCTCGTCGAAGACAACCAGGAACTGGCGACATGGCTCGCCAAGCTGCTCCGCAACAGCCATTTCGCCGTCGATTGCGTATTCGACGGCGAGGATGCGGACTGCGCTCTGTCGATGAACGAATACGACCTTGCCATCGTCGACCTTTCCTTGCCCGGCATGGACGGGCTGCAGGTGCTCCGGCGGCTGCGGCAGCGCGGCAGCAAGCTGCCGGTCATCATCCTGACGGCGAATGGCAGCCTGGACGGCCGGGTCGCCGGCCTCGACGAAGGCGCCGACGACTACATCGCCAAGCCTTTCGAATTCGCCGAACTCGAAGCCCGCATCCGGGTACAGCTGCGGCGAGCCAACGATCAGGCCTCTGCGGTGATGACCTGCGGGCCGCTGAGCTTCGACAGCCGCACCCAGGAGTTCAAGCTGAACCGGCAGCCGGTCTCGGTCACGCCCCGGGAGCACGCCGTCTTGCACCATCTGATGCTGAAGGCCGGCAAGACCGTCAGCAAGCGCCAGATCCGCGACAGCCTGTTCGGCTTCGACGAGGATGTCGACGAAGCCGCTATCGAGGTCTATGTCCATCGCCTGCGAAAGAAAATGGAGGGGCAGCCCCTGCAGATCAGGACTCTGCGCGGACTGGGCTATATCCTTGCCGGCGATGAAAATTGAGAGCCTCAAAGGCACATTGCTTTTCTGGGTGCTCGTCCCCCTGGCCGCGGTGGTCGCCGTCAATCTGTGGACGAGCTATCTGAACGCGCGCGGAACCGCCGACCTCGTCACCGACCGCACCCTCGAAGCGTCCGTGCGCTCGATCGCCGAATACACCTCGGTCGAGCAAGGAATGATCGCCGCCCAGATCCCGCCATCGGCCCTCGAAATGTTCAATACCGGCCATGGCGACCATGTCTATTACCGTGTCGAATCCGATGACGGGCGCCTGCTGGCCGGCTATGCCGACGTTCCCGTGCCCAAGGACCGCGGGCCGCAGTCGCAGCCGATCGCCTACCAGCATGATTTCCGCTCGCAACCCATGCGGCTGATCGCGATGGAATATCCGGTCGTCGGCGCCGGGCCGGCCGTCTCGGTGCTGGTGGTGGTCGGCGTCACCCTCAAAGCCCACAATGCGATGCTGCTGAACATATGGCTGACCGCCGCGATTCAGCAATTCGTCCTGCTCGTCATCGCCGGCGGCATGATCGGGACCGGCCTGACCCGCGGCTTGGCCCCTCTGCTGCGGCTGCGCGACGCCGTATTGCGGCGCGACGACAGCGACATGAAGCCCTTCTCCGAAAGTACCCAGTCCGAGCTGCGCCCCCTGATCGCCGCCCTCAACAATTACATGCTGCGGGTCCACGAACAGATGGAGGCCCAGCGGCGCTTCATCGCCAACGCCGCCCATCAGCTCAAGACGCCGCTGGCCTTGCTGGCCACCCAGGCCGCCTTCGCCCAGCGCGCCGGAGCCGATCGCGACCGCGAAGAGGCGCTATCCGCGCTGCAGGCCAACACCATGATGACGGCCCGCCTGGTCAGCCAGCTTCTCGTCTTGTCGCGCGCGGAACCGCGCTCCGGCGCGCGACGCAGCGGCCGGACCGACATGGTGGAGACGGCGCGGGCGGTGCTGGACGATTTCGCCGCGACCGCCCTCAAATCCTCGATAGAACTGGGCTTCGAGGAGGGGGGCACGCCGATCGTCGTGCCGGGAGACCCGGTCCTGCTGCGCGAGATGCTGGTCAATCTGATCGACAACGCCCTTCGCTATACGCCAGCCGGCGGCAGCGTCACAGTGTCCATCGCGGCCGAAGAGGGTCTATGCCGGATCGTCATTGTCGATGACGGCCCAGGCATTCCCCCGGAAGAACAGACGCGCGTCTTCGAGCGCTTCTATCGAATTCCCGGCAGCGGCGGCGACGGCAGCGGCCTGGGCCTGGCCATCGTGCGCGAAATCGTCGAAACCGCCGGCGGCACCGTGACCCTGGCCGAGGGCGCCAACGGGCGCGGTCTGGCCGTCGATATCCGGCTCCCGCTCGCAGAGCTTTAGAGCGACTTGCGATCAAATTGGATCACACGTCGCTTTAGTATTTTATATGACGCCTGCGCTCCGCTGCGGCGGGGCTCTAACGCGCAGGCTCCACCGCCAGAACGAACTCGTCGGTGTAGGTCCGAGAGACGTCTATGAGCTTGCCGCGATCCGCTCCCAATGCCTTGTAGATCCCGGCGATCGCCGCCGGCGCTCCCTCAGGCATCCGGCCGTCAACGCTGAAGATGCTTTTCTGCTGGCGCAGGCTGGCGATGTAGAGATCCTTGTCGCCGGCCCAGAAGTCGGGCGGCACCAGCGCAGCCAACTCGGCGGCATCGTGGCTGGCGATATAACGCAGGGTCCTGACGAAGGCCCTGGCCAGCTTCTGGGCAACCGGCCGGTGCGAAACCAGCCACGAGGACTGAACATAGAGCGCCGCGCCGGGATAGGTCATGCCGAGCGCCGCCGACACCGATTCCGGTGTGCGCAGATCGACCAGGAGACGCGCCGCCGGCCCCTTCAGCATGCGGCTGACGGTCGGCTCGGTGGTGATACCGGCGCCGATCCCGCCGGAGGCCATGGCGGCAATGAAATCGTCGCCCGAGCCGACGGGCACCGGATGATAGGCGCCGGGCGGCAAGCCCGACCGCAAGGCGAGATAGCGCAAAAGCAGATCGGTCGACGACCCCAGCCCGACCACGCCGATGCGAGCCCCCTTGAGATCGGCGACTTTCCCGACCGCGCCCTCGCCGCCGGAAACCAGCAGCGCCTCGCCCGGCGCGAGGCCGAACTGGACGATGGTCTGGACGAACTTGCCTTTGGCCTGCAATTCGATGGTGTGATCATAGAAGCCCATCACGGCCTGGGCGCCGCCGGCCAGCAGCTCGTTCTCGGCTTCTATGCCGGTCGGCGAATCGAGCAGTTCGACCCGAAGGTTCTCGTCGTCGAAATAGCCGAGGCGCTGTGCGAGGACCGCCGGCAGATAGATCTGCTTGCCCATGCCCGCGACAGTGATGGTCACGCTGTCGGCGCCGATCGCCGACTGCCCGCCGGCCACGGCCGCCAGGATCGCCGCCGTCACCAGCAGGCGCGCAATAGCACTCCGCACTTACGAAGGCCCTCCCTCCCCTGCCGCCAAGGATAGCGGAATGCCGCGGCGGCCGCTACTCGTCCTCGCTCTCTTGAATCTGACCGAGAGCGGGCAGCTCACCCTCCCACTTCGCCACCACCGAGGTGGCGACGCAATTGCCCAGCACATTGGTCGCCGAGCGGCCCATGTCGAGGAAGTGGTCGACGCCGAACACCAGCAGCAGGCCGGCTTCGGGAATGTGGAAGATCGGCAGCACGGCCGCGACCACCACCAGCGAGGCACGCGGCACGCCCGCGATGCCCTTCGACGACACCATCAGCACCAGCAGCATCAGCAGCTTCTGGCCGAGGTCGAGATGGACGCCGGTGACCTGGGCGATGAACAAAGACGCGAAGGTCATATTGATCATCGAGCCGTCGAGATTGAAGGAATAACCGAGCGGCAGCACCAGGCCGGCGGTCTCCTTCTTGACGCCGAACTTGCCCAGCGCCTGCATGGCGCCAGGATAGGCGGCCTCACTGGATGCCGTAGAGAAAGCCAGAAGCATGGGTTCGCGCACCAGCCGCACCAGGCCCAATATCGACGGGCCGATGAAGATCCGACCGGCCAGCACCAGCAGCCCCCACAGGATCAGCAGCGACAGATAGAAGCCGCCGAGATATTTGCCATAGGTGATCATCACGTCGAGCCCCTGCAGGGTCACGACGGAAGAGACCGCGCCGAATACGCCGAACGGCGCAAACAGCATCACATAATTGGTGACGCGCAGCATCACCGGCACCGCCTCGTCGACGATCCGGATCAGCGTCCCCGCGACCTTTTCGCCGCAGCTGTTCATGGCGAAGCCGAAGAACACCGCGAACACCAGGATCTGCAGGATGTTGTTCTTGGCCATCGCCTCGAACACGCTGGAGGGGAAGACCTGGCCGAGGAAATCCTTCAGGTTCAGCGCATGGGTCTCGACCTTGTCGATCGGCGCGCCGGCGCTGTTGGGATCGAGATGCAGCCCGTCGCCGGGATTGAGAATGGTCGCCATCACCAGGCCAATGGTCAGCGAAACCAGCGAGGCGGTGAGGAACCAGCCCACCGCGCGGACGCCGATGCGGCCCACGGTCTTGGTGTCGCCACTGTTGGCGATGCCCGACACCACGGTGGCGAACACCAGCGGGGCGATAATCATCTTGATCAGATGCAGAAAGACGTCGGTGAGCAGCGAATAATAGCCGGCAATCTCTTTGGCGCTGTCCCCGTCCAGGAAATGCCGCGTCGCCGTGCCCACTGCAGCGCCCAGGACCAGGGCCACCAGGATGCGCTGGGTAATCTGCCTCGATTTCATAAAACTTTTCCCATCCCTTTTGTTGGCGGCAGTTTGGCGGTTTTTTCAAGACGGCGCGACCGAGAAATACCCGTCCCGTAGTTTCCTGTGGCACTTTGCCCCCCGGGCGGGCCACAATCGGCGGCAGCGAAGGGAAAGGGCGCCAACCGAGGTTCCATCCATGTTCGGCATAGGGAAGCCTTCCGGCTCGAACGAGCAGAAGGAGCAGCAGATCGAGCAGCAGAAACTGGCCGCGCGCCAGTTGCTGCAATCCATGCACGACACCGATCCCGTCACCGCGGCCCAGATCGCCGAGCGCATCAAAATCTTCCTGCAGAACGACAAGCTGCTGGATTTCCAGATCCGCCAGAAGATCACCAAGCGCATGCGCGAGCTCGAATGCGAGGCCAATATGCGCACCGCCGACCGCCTGCTGCACGAGGCGGCCGCGCTGATGAATGTGTCCGAGTTACGCGAACGCGGCCAGAAGCTGGCCGAATCGCGGCGCTATTTCGCCAATGTCTGCAAGCTGGGCGGCGACGATGTCTGGCGCAATGCCTATCGCCGGCTGTGCGAGACCATCATGATGAGCGGCGGCGTCGCTTTCGACCAGCCCAGCCGCGCCAAACCCACCGACCTCGCCCCCAAGGCGCCCAATCGCGCCAAGACCTGATCAGCGGCGTTTGGGATTGTATTGCTGGTCTTCTTCCTGGATGTGGCTGATCAGCCAGTCGCACAGGAAGGCATGCACTGTCGCGCGCAGTTCCTCCCCCTCCCCCTCGTGGAAGCGATGGGCGAAATCGTAGGCCGTTTCGATGAAGCGGGCGTGGCATTCGATCTGATGCCCCAGCAGATCCGGTACCGCCCCCTGGATGTATTTTTCCTCGGCATTGAAATGGCGCGCGGCATAGGCGATCAGCCCTTCGATGCTCTGCGCCATCTGCCCGGGGGTCAGCGCGTCATGGCCGAAATGATTGATCAGGCGGATCAGGCCCTTGTGCTGGCCGTCGAGCGTCCGGTGCCCCACCGACAGGTCGTCGCTCCACACGATCTCGCGGGTTGGGGCTTCCATCACATCCTCCGAACGCAGTGCGCGCCGCCCATTTAACGGCAAGCGCCGGCAAGTTGGAAGCATCCGATTCCCCTGCCGCTCAGCTCTGGGTGCGGAGCTTCCTCATCTCCCAGACCTGCCAGGCCAGCAGGATCGGAATGCCCAGCGCGACATCGCGGGCCCGGCGCAGCAGGGAAACACCGATCGAGATTTCCGGCGCCAGCCCGAACAGGGCGCCCAGGCCGGCATAGCCGGCTTCCTGCACCCCGGCATAGCCCGGCACGATGAAGGCGGGGATCAGCAGCGCATGCAGCAGTCCTTCGATGGCCAGCGCGTCGAGCAGCGACAGATCGGCACCGAGCAGATGGAAGGCCAGCCAATTGCCGATGCCCTTGGCGATCCAGCCGAACAGATGCACCGCCGTGGCGGCCACCAGCCGGCCCGATTGGCTGTAGAGCGAGGCCAGGTCGCCGGCCGAAGCGCCGGTAAAGCCGCCCTTCGCCCAGTCGCCGAGTATCCGCTCGCCGAAGCGCACCAGCACCGGCAGCGCCTTGCCATGCAGATGGAACACGGCCCAACCCAGCCCGAGAGCGCCGACGATGCCGGCCGCGATCGGCAGCGTCTGCGAGCCGTCGGACACATGATGCAGCAGCACCAGCAGCCCGGCGGCGGCGAACAGCAGCTCGGAAATGAATTCGGCGGTCAGGTCGACCACCATCGAAATGGTCACCACGCTCCAGGACAGGCCATGGAGCGACGCCGCCCGGGCGCCGAGCAGGAAACCGCCGACCTGCGAGAAAGGCAGGCAGCAGCCGGCCGAGTCGCGGACCATGCGTCCCCAGATCAGGGCCGGCAGGTTACGTTCGGTTTCGGGCGCCACCGTCCACCAGCCGAAACCGAGCAGCGCCATGGTCACCGCCTGCCACAGACAGAACAGCACGAAGCCGCCGCCGCCGACCGACAGGATGGCCTTGCCGATCGGCGCGAAGCCGAACCACGCGGCCAGCGCGGTGCCGCCCATCAGCCCCAAAACCGCCAAAGCGACCGATAATGTTTTGAAATTGCTCATCAAGTAACTTTTTGTAACAACCGTTGCTCTGCTCCCGCCACAATCCTACACTGTGGGCCGTTTCTCCAACGGTGGATTTGGTGGGGGCGTTGGAAAGTTTTTTGACGATTGAGGTGTGCGGGGCCGCACAATGAGTCTTTTTGCTGATTTGTGCGCGGCTCTTGCAGTCTTTGGCGTAATCCAATCCCTGCTCGGCCTGGCAGCCGTGTTTCGCTATTCGCGACTGCCTCCGGCCGCGCCCGTTTCCCGTCCCGGCATCACGGTCCTGCGACCCATGTGCGGCATCGAGCCCCTGCTCGAAGAGGCCCTGGTCTCCTGCTTCACCATGGATTACCCGGATTATCAGATCGTCTTCGGCATCCAGGACCCCAAGGACCCGGCGCTGGCGGTGCTGGAGCGCGTGCGCGCCCGCTTCCCCGAGCGCGACGTCGCCGTGGTGGTCGATTCCACCCCGCATGGCCAGAACCGCAAGGTCGCCAACCTGATCAACATGCTGCCGTCGGCCAAGCACGAGATCGTGGTGATCTCGGACAGCGATATCCATGTGCCGACCGATTATCTCGACAGCCTGGTCGGCGAGCTGCAGAAGCCAGGCACCGGCATGGTCTGCTCGCTCTATGCCGGGCTGGTGCCGCAGCCGGAAACCCTGTTTCCGCGCCTCGGCGCCATGCAGATCACCCACGCCTTCCTGCCCGGCGTGCTGATGTCGCGCATGATGGGCCGCCAGGACTGCCTGGGCAGCACCGTGATGATCACCAAGGAGACCCTGGCCCGCACCGGCGGCCTGAACTCCCTGTCCGATCTGCTGGCCGAGGACAATGCGCTGGGCCGCAAGGTGGTCGAGCTCGGCCTCGACATTCGTCTGTCCTATGCAGTCGCCGCCGCCACCGTGCCCGAGAACACCCTGCATCAGCTGTGGCAGCATGAAACCCGCTGGACCCGCACCATCCGCGGCCTCGCGCCCTATGCCCTGGCGGCCTCGACCCTGCAATATCCGCTGTTCTGGTCGCTGCTGGCGATGCTGTTCACCGGCGCGGAGGGCTGGACCCTGTTCCTGTTCCTGCTGTGCTGGCTGGCCCGGGCTCTGACCGCCGGCGGCGTCGAATCCCTGCTGCGTCCGCGTATGCGCGGATTGCTCTATCCGTCCCCTCTGTGGGCCTATCCTCTGCGCGACGTGCTGTCGGTAACCGAGATCGTCGCCACCTACGGTATCGACAATGTGGTTTGGCGAGGCCATAAGATCGTAGCGAATGGCGGGCTCCGCCCGTAACTAACCATGGTGGGCCTCCTAATCCAAACGCCGTAGAGGCGTTTGGGGAGGACCACTCGAGGCGGACTCGTCCAAATGCTGAAGAACTTGATCGTCGTTACCGTTGACTGGTGCTGGCGCCACGCCTGGCCCGTTCTGATCATTTTCGCGTTGCTGACCGGGGGCTTGGGCTATTACGCCGTCACCCATATGCAGCTCGATACGGATCAGGCCCATCTGATCTCGCCGAACATTCCTTACCGCGTCGCCGAACGCAATTTCGACCAGGCCTTCCCGCAGACCACCGACAGTCTGGTCGCGGTGATCGACGCCCCGACCTCCGCCGAGGCCGAACAGGCGGTCAACGCGCTGCGCGATAAGCTGGCGCCGCAGACCGGCGTGTTCCGCCGCGTAACCCGTCCGCCGGAGGAAACCTACTTCCGCCAGCATGGCCTGCTGTTCCTGTCGGTCGACGACCTCACCAATCTGTCCGACCGGCTGAGCGCCGCCCAGCCGATGATCGGCACGCTGCACCAGGACCCCAGCCTGCGCGGCTTCCTCAGCGTCATTTCCCTCGCCGCCACCGCCGCCCAGCATGGCGCGGGCGACGACGCCGCCATGGCGCCGCTGATCGAACAGCTCGACAAGCCGGCCACCGCCCTCGCCCAGGGGCTCCCCGCCGTGCCGGTGAACTGGTCGTCGATGCTGGGCTCGATCGGCGATCATGATCAGGCCCAGCGCGTCCTGCTGACCCAGCCGCGCCTGAATTTCGGCGATCTGGTCGCCGGCGGCGACGCCACCGATGCCATCCATAAGGCCGCCGCCGAACTCGGTATCACCCCGGACCATGGCATGCGCCTCCGCATCACCGGCGCCGTCGCGCTGGCCGACGCCAATTTCGCCTCGGTGACCCAGGGTGCGGCGCTGAACGGCGCGCTGATGCTGGTCGCCGTGCTGGTGCTGATCTGGTGGGCGGTCAAGTCGATGAAGATCGTGCTGTCGATCATGCTGGCGCTGGTCGCCGGCCTGATGATGACCATGTTCTTCGGCGTGGTCGCGGTGGGCAAGTTCAACCCGATCTCGATCGCCTTCGCCGTGATGTTCGTCGGCATCGCCGTCGATTTCGGCATCCAGTTCATCGTGCGCTACCGCCACGAGCAGCAGGAACATGCCGATCCGCGCGAAGCGATGCGCTCCGCCGCCGCCAAGGCCGCGGCGCCGTTGTCCCTCGCCGCCGTCGCCACCGCCGCCGGCTTCCTGTCCTTCGTGCCGACCGATTATACCGGCGTCTCTCAGCTCGGCCTGATCGCCGGCGCCGGCATGGTGATCGCCCTGATCGTCGATTTCACCCTGCTGCCCGCCTTGCTGGCCGTGCTGCCGCCCGCGGTGCTGAAGCAGTCGATCGGCCTGCCCTGGGGCCCCGCCGACCGCTGGCTGATCAAACATGACAAGCGGGTGGTGACCGCCGTCGCCGCGCTGACCATCCTCGGCATCGCCCTGCTGCCGGTGCTGCCGCTCGACTTCAATCCGCTGCATCTGCAGAGCAAGAAGGAAGAAGCGGTCTCGACCCTGCTCGAATTCGCCGCCAATCCCGACAATGGCGCCTTCGCCGTCGATCTGCTGGCCGATCCGGCCAAGGTGCGCGAGATCGAATCCCGCTGCGGCCGCCCGGAGATCCTGCGCTGCCTCAGCCTCAAGGATTTCGTGCCTGACAACCAGCAGGACAAGCTCGACATCCTGCAGGACGTCGCCGGCCTGCTGGCCACCTCGCTCGGCCCGGTCCAACCCGCCCCCGCCCCGACCCCGGCTGAACTGCGCAAGGCGCTGGAAACCACCGCCGCCCAGCTCGACGGCAAGCCGATCGCCCAGCATCTGCGCGATGTCGCCGCCAAGGACGATAAGACGGTGCTGGAATTCCAAAGCGCGGTAACCGGCGGCCTGATCCCGCTGCTCGGCCAGCTGAACGATCTGCTGCATACCGGTCCGGTGTCCGAGGCGGATCTGCCGGCCGATCTGCTGGCCAATTGGCGCACCGCCGACGGGCGTGAGCGCCTGCAGATCAGCCCCAAGGGCGACATCCAGATCCCAGCCCAACGCCGCGCCTTCGTCGACACTATCACCGCCATCACCGACGGCGTGCTGGTGTCGGGCCCGCCGATCAGCATCGACCAGTCAGGCAAGATCGTGGTGGAGGCTTTCGTCCGCGCCGGTTCGACCGCGGTGGTGGTGATCTTCATCCTGCTGTGGCTGATGCTGCGCAAGGTGCGCGACGCGCTGCTGGTGCTGCTGCCGCTGGCGATCGGCGCGCTGCTGACGGTGATCGGCTGCGTGGTTTCGGGCCTGGCGATCAATTACGCCAACATCATCGCCCTGCCCCTGCTGCTGGGCGTCGGCGTGGCCTTCAACATCTATTTCGTCATCAATTGGCGCTATGGCATCACCACGCCGCTGCAATCGCCGACCACCCGCGCCGTGCTGTTCTCGGCGCTGACCACCGCCTCGGCCTTCGGCAGCCTGGCCGTGTCGCCGCATCTCGGCACCGCCTCGATGGGATTCCTGCTGTTCCTGTCGCTGGGCCTGTCGGTCGTCACCACCTTCGTACTGCTGCCGGCCCTGTTCAGCGTCGTGAAGAAACACAAGGGATGAAGCGCCTAATCGTCACGGCCGACGATTTCGGACGCTGCCTGCCGATCAACGAAGCCGTCGAGCATGCCCATCGCAACGGCATCCTCACCTCGGCCAGCCTGATGGTGGGCGGCGACGCGCTGGACGACGCGGTAGCCCGCGCCAAAGCCAATCCCACGCTGGGTGTCGGGCTGCACGCCACCCTGGTCGATGGAAAGCCGGTATTGCCGCCCGGGCAGATCCCCGATCTGGTCGAGGCGGACGGACGCTTCACGTCGCGCGTGGTGGCGATCGGCACTCGCATCTATTTCGACCGCAAGGTCCAGGCCCAGGTGCGCGCCGAACTACGCGCCCAGTTCGAGGCCTATGCCGCGACCGGCCTGCCGTTCGATCACGTCGATTCGCATCATCACTACCATCTGCACCCGACCGTCTTCGCCATCCTGCTGGAATTGGCGGTCGAGTTCGGGGTGCCGGCGACGCGCATTCCCTACGAGCCGCCCTTGGCGTCGTGGAGAGCGCGAGGCGACCAGTTCGGCAAGCGGATGATGACCGGCCTGTTCCACCGCCGCGCCACCGCCAAGATGCGCAAGGCCGCCGCCAAGGCCGGCCTCAAGACCAACGACCGGGTGTTCGGCTTCGCCGATTCCGGCCGCATGGACGCCGCCCACGTGGCGGATTTCCTCGACCATCTGCCGGACGGCGTCACCGAGCTCTACTGCCATCCGGCGACGCGGCGCTGGGAGGAACACCCGATGCCCGAGGATTATCTGGTGGTCGAGGAATACCGGGCGCTGATCGACCCGGTGGTCAGGGAAAAGGCCAAACGGTTTGAACTGACCAGGATGTCAGCCCTCTGAGGCATGCATCGTATCGGCCACCGCGGCGATCACCTCGTTCACATCCGCGATGACCGAATTGATGTTGGCGGCTGCGTCCTTGACCTCGCGGGTGGCGCCCTGCACCTGGCTCATCTGGTCGCCGATGTCGCCGGTCGCCTTGGCGGTCTGCGCCGCCAGCTGCTTCACTTCCTTGGCCACCACCGCGAAGCCTTTGCCCGCTTCACCGGCGCGGGCCGATTCGATGGTGGCGTTCAGCGCCAGAAGATTGGTCTGGCCGGCGATCTGCTTGATCAGCTTGGCGACCTGGGTGATGCGGCCGGTCGCCTCGGTCAGCACCTCGATCGACTGATCGGCCTGGCGCGACGCTTCGGTGGCCGAAGCGGCGATGGTGCCGGCCTTCTCGACCAGCTGCATGACCCGCTCCAGACGCTCCTGGTCGGCCTGGATGCGGCGCAGGCTGGCATTCATGAACTGGCTGAGGACACGCGCCAGAGGCCGGGCCCGGTCGAGCGGCCCGGCCACCGCGGCGCAGCCGATACGTTTGCCGTCGAGATCGATCGGGATCGAGATGCCCTCGCGCATCTTGCCGCCGGACTCTTCGGCCATCGCTTGGGTAACCGGCGCCTCTTCGATCTCGCGGCGCATGACGCGGGCCGCGCCCGCATGCACCACGCCGATGCGTTCGCGGGCGCTGGAGGCGACGATGACGCCGCCCTCGCTCATGAAGGAACAGACATAGCCCATGTCGGCGGCCACCAGGTCGCACAACTCCTGAGCGAAAGCGAGGTCGAAATCCGCCATGCGAGCCTCCATATCAGGCCTGTTATACCCCGCCCCCGGCCAATAAAAAAAGCCGGCCGTGTCGCCCCGGCCGGCTTTTCTTTCAACCTGTGATGATCAGGCCTGATCCATGCGGTGATTGAGGAAGTGGAAGAACTCCACACCTTCACGCAGGCGGCGCTTGGTCATTTCCCAGCTCTGGGCCATCTCGAGGACGATCTCGAAGATCTTCTTCGGACGGAAATAGAAGGCCTTGTAGAAGCGCGCCAGGCTTTCCGAGATCTCTTCCGAGCTCAGGTGCTCATAGTTCAGCGCGGCGATCTGCAGGCCGTCGTCGCGCACCAGGTCTCCCTGCTTGAACCAGCCGTTCTCGGTGGCCTGCTGATAGAGCAGCGTGCCCGGATAGGGCGCGGCCAGCGAAACCTGCATGGTGTGCGGGTTGATTTCCTTGGCGAACTTGATGGTCTGCTCGATGGTCTCCTTGGTCTCGCCGGGCAGGCCGACGATGAAGGTGCCATGGATCAGAATGCCCAGCTTGCGGCAATCCGCGGCGAAGCGGCGGATGATGTCGAGGCGGGTGCCCTTCTTGATATTGTTCAGGATCTCCTGCACGCCGGACTCGAAGCCGACCAGCAGCAGACGCAGGCCGTTCTCCTTCATGACCTTCAGGGTCTCGTAGGGAACGTTCGGCTTGGCGTTGCACGACCAGGTGACGCCCAGCTTGCCTAAGCCCCGGGCGATCTCTTCGGCGCGCTTGGTGTCGTCGGTGAAGGTGTCGTCGTCGAACATGAATTCCTTCACCTGCGGGAACTTCTCATGCATGTACGCGACCTCGGCCACCACTTCGGCGGCGCTGCGGGTGCGGTAGACATGCCCGCCGATGGTCTGCGGCCACAGGCAGAAGCTGCACTTCGAGCGGCAGCCGCGGCCGGTGTAGAACGACATGTACGGGTACTGCAGGTAGCCGATGAAGTAATCCTCGACCACCAGGTCGCGGTGATAGACCGGCGCCACCATCGGCAGCTCGTCCATATTATGGATCAGGGCGCGGTCCTTGTTGTTGACGATCTCGCCATCGCGGCGCCAGGTGATGCCGTCGACCTCGGCGAAGGGCTTGCCCTCGGCGATTTCCTTGATGGTGAAGTCGAATTCGTGGCGGGCGATGAAGTCCACCTTTTCCGAGGCGGCCAGCGACTGCTCCGGCAGGGTCGCCACATGGGCGCCGCACAGGCCGATCATCAGGTTCGGGTTCTCGGCCTTCAGGCGTTCGGCGACCAGGATGTCCGACTTGAAGGTCGGGGCCGAGACGTAGAGGATCGCCATCTCGAAGTCCTTGGCCTGGGCCGCGACTTCGTCCAGCGACACGCCGCGCGCCGGGGCGTCGATCAGCTTGCTCTCGGGGATCAGCGCGGCGACCTGGGCCAGCCACGTCGGATACCAGAAGGACCTGATCTCGCGCTTCGCCTGGTAGCGCGATCCGGCGCCGCCATCGAACCCTTCGTAAGAGGGCGGGTTCAGGAACAGGGTCTTCTTCATCTCTCTTCAGCCTTCCAACAAGGTCAATTTGCCGTCGCTGCCAACCGAGAAGCGCTTTCCGCGCCATAGAACGGTTTTCCCGCAACAGGCGGTGACGAATACCACAAAACTCAATAGGTCGCGCAAGAGCAAATCCGCAAGCGAACCATTCGGCAATCGCAAGGCACGCTCCTGCGTCCGCACCACCCAGGCCCGCACCGCGACGGCCAGCGCCAGCATCGGCAGCAGGCGCCAGCCGCCGATCAGGGCGGCCAGCAAGGTCAGCGCCACCGGCTGAGTGATGATCGAGGCTATGTAGGAAGCCCGGTCGACGGCGGCAATAGTACGCCCCCAACGAACTTCATGATCGAACAAAGTCTGCAGGTCGCGCTCGGCCACGGTCAGGGCGACCGGACGGGCGGCGATGGCGATTTTCAGGCCCTCGCGGCGCGCCATGGCGCCCAGTTCCCAATCGTCGGCCAGTTTGTCGGCCACGGCCTCGAACCCGCCCATCTTGCGCAGAAGCGCGGCCGGCAAAGCGATGGTTGCGCCGAAGCATCCATCGGCGCGGCCCAGCCAGCGCGCCACCAGGGCCGAGGGCAGAAAACCGTGATTGATGCCGATGGCGCCGAGGCGGCTGGCGGTATCCAGCAGCGGACGCCCGACATAAAGGAAGGTGACCAGGCCGATCTGTGGATCGGCGAAGGGCTCGACCGCCTGGTCGAGATAGAAGTCATGCGGGGCGACGTCGGAATCGGCGATCACCAGCAAGCCGTGCCGCACGGCACGCATCATATTGATCAGATTGCCGATCTTCAGATTGCTGCCATGCTGGGTCGGGTCGACCACCAGCTCGATATCGGCCTGGGGAAATTGTTCCATCACCCGATGGACCACGGCAACCGCCGGATCGGCCGGATCGGACACGCCGCAGACGACCTGCAATTCGGGATAGCCCTGGCGCAGCAGCGCGGTCAGGTGGGCTTCGAGGCCCGGATCGGCGCCGCACAGCGGCTTCAGTACGGTGACCGGGGGGCGTTTCTTCGGCGGCGGGGCGGGGCGGGCCATGAATTGCTTGACCGCCAGAGCGCTGGCGACCTGATAGACCAGTCCTACCCCGCCGGCCAGGGCGAGCAGCTCAGCTATGAAGCCGAGCAGCCTCACTTCTTCTCCAAGGCCGCGGTCTTCTGGTCGAGCACGTCGACCAGGCCCTGCAGGCCGTTCTGGCGGAACAGCGGCACGAATTCCGAGCGGCGCACCGCCACCTGGCTGATCGAGCCGTTGAACAGCACGTCGAGGATGGCCCAGCCGCCATTCGCCTCGTGCATCACATAATCGATCTCGGTGCGGCTGCCGTCGCCGCCGACGATCACCGTGGGAACCACGATGGTGCCTTGCTGCGCGCCGGGATGGGGCTCGCCCACCTCGAAATGCTCGCCGCCGAATTTGGCGAACTGGTCCGCATAGGTCGCCACCGAGAAGCGGCCATAGGCGTCGGCCAGCTTCTGCAGTTCCTCGGGCGACAGCTTGTTGGCCGATACGCCCAAGGTGGTCTTGGTCACCGCCGTCATGTCGTAGACCGCCGCGATCACCGGGCGGAGCTTGTTTTCACGGGCCTGGATACCCACTTGTTCGCCTTGCTTCATCGACGCGATGAGAGCGTCGCACAGCTGGTGGACCGGCGCGGCGGGATCGGTGTCCGCTGTGGCAGGAAGGACACAGACGGCGGAGAGGATCAGGGCGAGAGCTGCGAATCTGGATTTCATTTGCGGTTCAGGCTTTAATTTCGATCATGGGAAGCCATCTGTAGCGAAACATATATGGTTTATCTACCGCAATTGCGAAAGCCCTGATCGTCTTCGGTTGAAAAGCACCGTCCGGGTGCCTATTATCCGCCGCAATTCGGAAACATTGTGATATTTGTGAGGAGAGATCGGATGCGAGTTGTGCTCGCCGAAGTCCGCGGTTTTTGCGCCGGCGTCCAGCGCGCCATCGATATCGTCGAAATCGCGCTGCAGAAGTTCGGCTCGCCGATTTATGTGCGCCACGAGATCGTCCATAACCGTCATGTGGTCGACCGGCTGCGCGCCAAGGGCACGATTTTCGTCGAGGAACTTTCCGAGGTTCCGGATGGCGCTCTGGCCATTTTCAGCGCCCATGGCGTCTCGCCCACCGTCAAGAACGAAGCCAAGGACCGCGGCCTGGACGTCATCGACGCCACCTGCCCGCTGGTGCTGCGCGTTCACAATGACGGCGGCTATTATGCCAGCCAGGGCCGCGAGGTCATTCTGATCGGCCATGCCGGCCATCCCGAAGTGGAAGGCACGCTGGGCTGGCTGAAGGGCAAGGGCCGCCTGATCCAGACCGTCGAGGACGTCGCCGCCCTCGAGGTCGAGGACCCCGAGAAGCTGGCCTATGTCACCCAGACCACCCTGTCGGTCGACGACACCAAGGAAATCATCAAGGCGCTGACCACGCGCTTCCCGACCATTGTGGGTCCCGACACCAAGGAAATCTGCTACGCCACGCAGAACCGCCAGACCGCCGTCGCCGAACTGGCCGAGATGGTCGAGCTGGTGCTGGTGATCGGCGCCAAGAACAGCTCCAACTCGAACCGCCTGCGCGAGATTCCGGAAGCCAAGGGCATTCCGACCTATCTGCTGGAAGAGGCGGCCGAGCTGAAGCCCGAATGGCTGAAGGGCGTCAAGAGCGTCGGCATCACCGCCGGCGCCTCGGCCCCCGAGGACCTCGTCCAGGACCTCATCGAAGTGCTGCGCAAGGATTACGGCATGACCGAACTGGCGACCCTGCCCGGCGTGACCGAAGACCTGCACTTCAAGCTTCCCCTCCAACTCGCGAGCTAATCCCTTGGGTATTCCGATTCAACAAATCGTCGGCGTCGGCAAGTACGTCGTCACGCAGCATCTCAAGGGCACCAAGCGCTATCCGCTGGTCCTGATGCTGGAACCGCTGTTCCGCTGCAACCTGGCCTGCCCGGGCTGCGGCAAGATCGACTATCCGGACAAGGTGCTGAATTCGCGCCTGTCGGTCGAAGAATGCGTGGCCGCCGCCGAGGAATGCGGCGCTCCGGTCGTCGTGGTGGCCGGCGGCGAGCCGCTGCTGCACTCCGACATCCACAAGATCGTCGAAGCCCTGATCGCCAAGAAGAAGTTCGTGTATCTGTGCTCGAACGGCCTTCTGATGGAGAAGAAGCTCGACCTGTTCAAGCCGAGCCCCTACTTCACCTGGCAGGTCCATCTCGATGGCGGCAAGGAAGAGCACGACCATGCGGTCGCCCAGAAGGGCGTCTATGACCGCTGCGTCGAGGTCATCAAGCTGGCCAAGAGCAAGGGTTTCCGCGTCAACATCAACTCGACCCTGTTCCAGGGCGTCGAGGCCGCCAAGTTCGCCGAATTCATGGACGACATGAAGGATCTGGGCATCGACGGCGTCACCCTGTCGCCGGGCTACGCCTATGAGCGCGCCCCGGACACCGAGCATTTCCTGAACCGCCGCAACACCAAGGTGCTGTTCCGCGACCTGTTCAAGCTGGGCAAGGGCAAGGGCTGGAACTTCAACCAGTCGTCGCTGTTCCTCGACTTCCTGGCCGGCAACCAGACCTATCATTGCACGCCGTGGGGCAACCCGACGCGCAACGTGTTCGGCTGGCAGCGTCCCTGCTATCTGCTCGGCGAAGGCTATGTGAAGACCTTCAAGGAGCTGATGGAGACCACCGATTGGGATTCCTACGGCACCGGCAATTATGAAAAGTGCGCCGACTGCATGGTCCATTCGGGCTATGAGGCGACCGCCGTCAAGGACACCATGAAGAACCCGCTGAAGGCCCTGCGCGTCAGCCTGTTCGGGCCCAAGCTGACCGGCGAGTTCGCGCCGGACATCCCGCTCGACAAGCAGCGCAAGTCGGAAGACGTCTACGAGAAGATCGTGGGCGACGCGACAGCCCGTCTAGAAGCCGAGGGACGCGTCAAGGAGACGCGCCGCAGCGCCTAAGGACGCCAGGGCGGCCCGGTTATCCCGGGCCAGCCCGAGCAGGGCCGGCAGCTGAAAAGGCCGGCCCAGCAATCCGAGAACGACCGGCAGGGCACGCGTCCTGCCGTCTTCCGCCAGACCCTTCAAAGCGAATTCGGGAATCGCACGCTCGGCCGGATCGGCCACGGCGCGGATCACCGCGAAGGGCTTCCCCGCCGCGGCGCAGGCCTCGGCCACCGCCCCACTCTCCAGATCGATGGTCAGCCCGCCGGATTCGGCGTGCAGATGCGACTTTGCCGCCGGCGTCAGCACGGGGTCCTGCCCGCCGCAGACGATGCCCATGCGCGACTTTGGCAGCGCGTTGTGCAGCCGCTTGGCCCATTCCAGATCGGCCTTGAGGCTGGCCCCGCCGAGATCGACCTCGGTGCCGATCACCAGATCGCCCGGCGCCAGCCCGGGATCGATCCCGCCGGCGACGCCGAAACTGACCACGCCCTCGGCGCCGGCCTTCAGCAGATATTGGACGAGTTCCTCGGCTTTGGCCGGCCGGCCGCCAGTGATGACGACCATCGGCCCTGACGCGAGCAGCGCCGCCTCAGACTGCATGCCGACGACGATACCTATGCTCATGCCACTCTCTTATCGTGTTGTTTTTCTTAAGAGTCTTCAAAGTGACATAAGAGCACGGCTTTGGATATGGCATTGAGTGACGGCGATCACGCCGCCCGCAGGCGTCTGGCGGCGCGGCTACAATCCTTCTCATTTGGGGACAAGACCGACGCATATCAGGTTCAATCGGCCGAAAGATCGAATCCGTCGATCAGTTGCACAAAATCGTTCAATTGGATTTGCGCTCTCGGCTTCGTCATGGTGCGGGCATCGAAGGACATACGACATGACGCACGAAACCACTCTGATCACCCGCACCCTGCAGCTCGTCATCTGGACGGCGCTGTTCCTCTCTCCCCTGCCCCGCGAATTCGCCCAGCCCGCCACCGACATGCTGATGGGGCTGTGGCACAGCCGCGCCTCCTGAGGCCGGTCAGACTTCCTTGAACCTTTCCCGCAGCAGGGTGCGCAGCCAGGTGCGGGCGGCATAATCGCCGCCGCCTTCATGCCAGGCCAGCAACACATCGATCCTCGGCACCTGAAACGGCAGATCATGGAGCCGCAACCGCCTTCCCTCGACGAAAGACCGTGCCAGGCGCGAGGGCAACGTCACCAGCAGGTCCGTCTTGGCCACGATCCCGGGCAATACGCTCACATGCGGGACGCTCAGCCCGAACCGGCGTTCGAGCCCCAGCTCGTGCAGCTTGTCCCCGACGAGCTGCTGCGCGGTGGTCGGCGTCACCTCGATATGTTTTTCACCGAGATAGGCCTCCAGGGTCAGGCCGTCTTGCAGCCTTGGATGGTCCTGGCTCGCCATGCAGACGTAATATTCCCTGAACAGCACCTCTATGGCGGACTGCAGCCGTATGTTGCCGCGCCCGCAGATCGCCGCATCGACCTTGCCGGCGATCAGCCATTCATCCAGCTGCTCCATGTCGAGCATGACCACGTCCAGCTCGGCCGAGGGCGCCTTTTCGCGCAGCATCTCGACGATGCGGGCGAGAAAAATCAGCTCGCCCATGCCGGACAGCGCAATACGGAACCGCCGGGTCGAGCTGGCCGGGTCGAAATTGCGCGCGCTCTCGATCGCCGTCTCGATGTCGGACAAGGCGTGGCGGAACTGGTCGTAGAGCTGGGTGGCGAAGAAGGTCGGCGCCATGCCGTCGCGGTGGCGGGTGAACAGCGGCTCGCCCAGCAGGTCGCGCAGGCGCGCCAGGCCATGCGACACCGAAGGCTGGGTTATATGCAGCCGCTCGGCGGCGGCGCTGACACTGCCGGTCTGGTAGATGGCGACGAAGACGCGGACGAGATTGAGGTCGATCATGTCCATCAAATATAGACATGATCTATTTCCAAATCAAAAAACCTTCGATTGGATTTATGAGCCGCGTCCGGTCATCTTACCGGGTGTGAGGACACCATCATGGCTATGAAATCGATCACCCGGACCCTGCAGCTCGTCATCTGGACGATCCTGATCCTGTCGCCCCTGCCGCGCGAATTCGCGCAGCCGGCGACGGACATGCTGCTGGGCCTGTGGCACGGCAAGTCCTCCTGAAGAATTGAATTCCCCGCGAACTGTCCGGTTCCACCCAAGCGGGGAGTAAAACGGCGCGCCGGAAATCCTGTCCCCCTAGTGTGGCGATTCTTAAGTTCCTACGCCTTCGATACTGGCGATTTTAGGAACTTAAGAATCTCCTCGGCCACACTAGGTGATTGATAAAGCTAGTGTCCTGATCGAGCGCGAAGTTCGTATGTCGTTTGATCCTGGCATCACGAACTTCGCGATCGGGACACTAGGCCCGGCGCGCCGATTTTTCCAGCCAGTAGCGCAAACCCTGACTGTTGAGCTCCAGGTCCATCGCCCAGATCTCCGTCAAGGCCGCGTCGGAAAGCGTGCAGCCATGGTCGCGGGCCTCGCCGAGCAGGTAAGCGGTCATCGCCGCCTTGAGGCCTTCACCCGTCTTTTCGGCCAGGGCCAGGACGACGAGATGATCCAGCCGCCGCAGCAGATCGCGCGCGCCGCCTGGGACGTCGACGAATTGTCCATAATGCGTCTGATAGATCGCCGGCGGGTCGAGGGCGACGATGCGCCCGACGGTCTGGCGCATCGCCTGATGGTCGAACTGCGTCGGGGTGGTGGTCGGAAAGACGAACTGCCGCCCCTCCACATCGAGCTCGCGATAGGACAGTCCGAACACGTCGCCGGTGAAAATGCCGCCGGTCGCCTCGTCCTGGATGAAGATGTGGTGATAGGCATGGCCGGGAGCGTCGCAGCAGGTCAGCTTGCGGCCGGCCAGCAGGAATTCCGAACCCTCCGGCGCCTCGTCGACGCGCGCTTCCTCGATGGGGAAGATGTCCGGATAGACTTCGGCGATATAGTCGGCGCCGTAAACGGCCGCAGCGCCCTCGATCAGCTTGGAGGGATCGATCATGTGCCGCGCGCCGCGCGGATGCACCACCAGCCGCGCCTTGGGGAAGGCCCGCATCATCATGCCGGCGCCGCCGGCATGGTCGAGATGCACATGGGTCAGGATGACGTAATCGACGGAGTCCGCCGTCAGCCCCAACTCGCCCAGCGCCGCCAGGACGCCCGGCAGGGAATGGCTGGTGCCGGTATCGACCAGCGCGGCACGCCCCTTCTCGACGATCAGATGAATCGCCGCCAGGCCGGGCCGCAGATAGTCGGCGTCGACCAGATGGATGCCGTTCCCGTAATCCACCCGTCCGACCATCTTATCGCGCCTCCAGCGCCTTCAGTCCGCGGGCCAGGGCCATCAGCGGGAAGTAATGACAATAGAGCCCGTAGCGCAGCATGAAGGCGCGCGACAGCTCGGGCCCCTGCATCAGGCTTTTGGTCACCTGCAGGTCGCGCAGCTTGACGGTCTGGCCCACGCCGTAGCCGGGGAAGCCGGTGCCGGTGAAATAGGGCTCTTCCCAGCTGCCGTCCTGCTGATGCTGCACCAGATAGAACAGGCCTTTCTCGATGGCGTCGCGGTCCTGCGGACGGTTGACCGCCAGCAGCGACATCAGGCCCCAGGCCGTCTGCGACGCGGTCGCCGCGCCCTTGCCGGCCATGTCCGGATCGATGTAGGACGCGCAGCTTTCACCCCAGGCGCCGTCTTCCTGCTGCTGGGCGACGATCCAGTCGCAGGCCTGGCCGATATAGGCCTGGCTCATATCCTCGCCGATCGCGGCCAGGGCCGGCAGAGCGGCGGCGGTGCCATACAGGTAATTGACGCCCCAGCGGCCGAACCAGGGGCCCTCGGGCTCCTGCTCGCGGCGGATATACTCCAGGCCGCGCGCGACGGTCGGATGGCTGCGCGAGATGCCCAGCTTGGCGAAGGCCTCGATCACATGGGCGGTGACGTCCACCGACGGCGGGTCCAGCGCTTCGCCGAAATCGCAGAACGGGATCTTGGTCAGGATCTTCTGGTTGTTGTCCTTGTCGAACGCGCCCCAGCCGCCGCCCCGGCTCTGCATGCCGATCAGCCAGTCGACGCCGCGCTGGATCGCCTGCTCGATGCCCTTGGCCTGCCATTTCGGATCATTGCGGAACGGCGCCAGCGCGATCAGCGCCACGGCCGTGTCGTCGACGTCCGGATAGTAATTATTGGCATATTCGAAGGCCCAGCCGCCCGGCTTCACATGCGGCAGCTTGAGCGACCAGTCGCCCGGCACCAGCACCTGGCGGTCGAGCACCCACTGCACCGCCTGTTCGACCGATTCCGAGCGCTCTTTCAGCACCCCGGCATCCTCGAAGGTCATCAGGGTCAGGATGGTGTCCCACACCGGACTGTTGGTCGCCTGAATCCAGGTCGCCTCGCCGCGGTCGACGCGCCAGCCCGGATCGTTGAGGCCGTCGAGGCCCTTGGCCAGCACCGGATGATTGATGGCATAGCCTTCGACATGCAGCGCCATCAGGCTATAGACCCATGGCGGTTGAATGCCGCCCCAGGCGCCGTCGGCATCCTGGTGGCGCACGATCCATTCCAGCACATGGCGGATCGCCGCCCCGCGCCACAGGCCGAGGCCCAGCTTGTTGCCGAATTCCTGCAGACGGTGCAGGACCGCGTCGGTCTTGCGGAAGAAACGGTCCCAGGCGCCGGCGCCCGGCTTGACCGGCAGGTCGTAATCGAACGCGTCGCGGCCGCCCGGGAACAGCGCATCCAGGCGGCGATCCTTCGGCAGCGGACGGCTGGGCCGGCGCGCCGACAGCACGGCGATCGGCATCAGGGTGGCACGCGCCCATTGGGCGAAATTATAGATCGAGAAGGGGAACCACAGCGGCAGCCAGATCACTTCCGGCGGCAGGTTCGGGGTCTTCTCCCACGGCCATTCGCCGAGCAGCGCCAGCCAATAGCGGGTGAAGACGCGGACATTGCGCAGGCCGCCCTTGGCTATGATCCAATCCAGCGCGCGCACCATATAGGGCTCGCTATCGGCGTGGCCCATCGAGCGCAGCGCGGCATAGGCCTCGACCGTGGTGTTGATGTCGCCATTGGCGGCGCCGTAATAGATCTGCCAGGACCCGTCGGGCCGCTGGGTTTCCAGCAGCGACTGGGCCAGGCGCGGGCGCAGCGGATGGTCCTCGAGTCCGAGGAACCACAGCGCCAGGCACCATTGCGCCTCCATGCAGGCGTTCGACTGGGCACTACCGACCCAATGGCCATCCGGCTTTTGGCGGTCGATCAGCCACTGCACCGCCGACTTCAACGCCGCCTGCATGGCGGTCCGGGAGTTGTCCACGGGGGGCTGAATAAGGTCTACTTTATTCATCGCGTCCAAATGCACGATTTATCCGCCGAGTGCAATGGTCAGCCACGCATACACCTGTTGCGCGGGCAGGACGTGGCCCTATCGAAATGGCGAAAGTGGACCTTTTCGGCGGACCGGATGCCGGCCACCATCGCCGCATGAAACATCATCTGCTTGCCGCCCTGCTCACCGTCCTGCCTTCGGGCGCGCCGCTGCTGGCCGCCCGCGCCGACAATCCTCAAACCCTCGAAGACGCCTGGTGGACCGGTCCGATGCTGGCGCCGTCGGCGGGAACGCTGCCGCAAGGACACTTCCTGGTCGAACCCTATCTCTACGACGCGCGCGAACCGCACGGCTCCAGCTATGGCTCGCTCACCTACATCAATTACGGTCTGTCCGACCGGCTGACCATCGGCCTCACCCCGACCGGCGCCGATTCCCGCCCCGACGAGGGACCGGCCAGTTCCGGCCCGCGCCTGGGCGACACCCAACTGCTGGCGCAATACCGCCTGACCCTGTTCGACCAGGAAAGCAGCATCCCGACCCTGTCGGCGGTGGTGCGCGAGACCTTTCCCACCGGCAAATACGACCAGTTAGGCACCCGCCCCAGCAACGGCATGGGCGGCGGCGCCTATACGACAGCGGTCGGGATCTATGGGCAGAGCTATTTCTGGCTGGGCACCGGGCGCATCCTGCGCACCCGCCTCGACGTGCTGGAATCGGTGTCGAATTCGGTGCCGGTGTCCGGCGTCAGCGTCTATGGCACGTCTCAGGGCTTTGTCGGCTCGGCCGCCCCCGGCAGCGCGTTCTATGCCGACCTCGCCTTCGAATACAGTGTGACCCGCGAATGGGTACTGGCGATGGATTTCACCTATGGCACCAACGGCGTCACCAAGGTGACCGGCACCCTGGCCGACGGTACGCCCGCCGACGCCAGACTCGGATCGAGCCGTCCGCTCGGCTTCGCGCCGGGCATCGAATATAATTGGCGCGACGATATAGGCGTGCTGGTGGCGGCGCGCTTCATCCCGGCGGGACGCAATGTCAGCCCGTCGATCACCCCGGCCATCGCCCTCAATATGGTGTTTTAGCGCGACGGAGGCACCACCCCGGGGGGAAGCGCATAGGCCGGTTGACCCGCAGCGGGAGCGGCGGGCGGCGCCTGCGCAGCCAGTTGCTGGATGCCCGCATTCGTGCCGCCCGATTGAACATTGTAGGCGGCCCAAGCTATCGCACCCGGCATATTGCCTGCATTCACATAGCCAGCGGCAATCCCTTGGGAGAATTGCAGCTTATTGAGTGGGGACAAGCGACCTATATCGTTCAGCCGCTGAAAGGAGTTCGCCGCGATGTCAGGCTGCCTGGCGTTGAGAGCCGCGATCACCCGCATCTGCTCTACCACCGTCTCTTCTTCCGGCGTTTTATCGGTGATGGTATCGGCCACCGCCAGATCGCTCAGGGCCCCGCTGAAATCGCCGCTCTTCAAGGCTTGCTGCGTGGCCTTGAGAATTTCGCCCAGCTCTTTGCGGACATTGAGGGGCTGGGCATGGGCGCAGAGAGCGGTGAACCCCAGCACCGTCAGGAGGATGAACCGCTTTCTCATTCTTTCCATGCCCCCCAATCTTTCCGGGTCGCGTCGGCCATGGCGGTCGCGGCCAGGAACAGCCATTTGGGCGACCGCTTGGCGAGGTCTTTCTTCACCGCGGCGATGGCGTCCGGACTGCCGAGATGGACATTGGCGGTCTCTCGCCCCATCACCTTGGCCAGCTTGAGGTCGTCAGTGCGGTGCGGCAAGTCGGTCAGCTCGACCCGCGAGCAATGCGGCGCCAGACGCCGGATCGCCCAGCCCTTCTCGAAGGACAGGCAGGGATCGGCGCAGCGCACCGCTTTGTTGACGATCTCCTGGCAGCGCAGCGGCGCGTCGTTCTGCCCCATCGACCAATTCCAGGCCGAGGGGAGCGTCGCCTTGGCTTCGCGCACCACCTGTCCGCCGGAAAACTCGGCCAGCGCCACATAGCGCGGGCGGCCCAGGCTGCCCAGACCGGCGGTGCGGGCGGCGAAGCGCTTGACCACGGCGCCCTTCGGCAGATGCGCCGACAACAGATCGGTCACGGCTTTCGGCGGCTCGGCGGTCTTCAGCTTGTCCATCTTGGCGGCGAAAGCGACCGGATCGCGCAGGGCGCCGGTGGCCAGAACGCGCAGCCAGCCATGCTCCTCCTCCAGCACGAAGGGCCGTCCGCCCTTCTCCAGCCATTCGGAATAGCCGGTCAGGATCGCCGCACAGATCTCCTCGAAGGCGAAGGGCAGCTTGGCCTCCTGCGCCGCCAGCAAAGCGCTGGTGGCGAGACGGACCAGATCGATGGTGTAGGGCATCGTCTGGGCTTCGTCGAAATCGTTGATGCCCCAGGTCAGACGGCCCTCCTGGTCGCGCCAGGTGCCGAAATTCTCGACATGCAGGTCGCCCACCGCCAGCAGTTCGGGTGCCTGGGCCAGGTCGGCGCAGCTTTCGCGGAAAATCTCCGACCAGCGGTAGAAGGTGGCGCGCAGGAACGGGAACAGAGCCGCGCTCATCTGCTTATGCTTGAACTCCAGATCGGCATCGACCACCGGCAAATGGGCGTGCAGAAAGGTTTCGTAGGCTTTCGTGGCTTCTTTGACCTTCACGCCAGCCTCACTTTGACGTAAGCGCCCGGCGCGTCCTCGATCGGAGTCAGCTTGCCGTCGCCGGGCTGGCGCGCGGGAACCTGTTTTCCGCCGAATTCCTTCAGCCAACGGTCCCATTCCAGCCACCACGAGCCTTCGCCCTGGGTCGCGCCGACCAGCCAGGCATCGGCGTCGTCGGGCATCTCGGGATTGGTCCAGAAGCCGTATTTCTCCGGCTTGGGCGGATTGACCACGCCGGCGACATGGCCCGAGCCGCCCAGCACGAACTTGACCGGGCCGGACAGCAGCTTGGCGCCCAGATAGGTCGATTTCCACGGCGCGATATGATCCTCGCGCGTCGACAGGAAGAAGGCGGGAATCTGGATCTTCCTGAGATCGATCGCCGTCTTGCCGACCTTGATCCCGCCCGGATCGCGCAGGCAGTTCCGCTGATACATGTTGCGCAGGTAAAAGCTGTGCATGGCCCGCGGCATCCGGGTGCTGTCCGAATTCCAATAGAGCAGATCGAACGGCATCGGGTCCTGCCCCAAGAGGTAATTCTTGATGGCGAACGACCAGATCAGGTCGTTCTCGCGCAGCATCGAGAAGGCCACCGCCATATGCTGCCCGTCGAAGAAACCCTGGCGGAGCATATGCTCCTCCATCAGCTGCAGCTGGTCCTCGTCGATGAATACCGACAGATCGCCGACATCCGAGAAATCCAGCAAACTGGTCAGGAAGGTGGCGCTGGCGATGCGCTTGTCGCGCTTGGGGGCCAGATAGGCCAGCGTGGTGGCCAGCAGGGTGCCGCCGATGCAATAGCCCAGCACGTTGACCTGAGCCTTGCCGACCGCCTGCTCGATGGCGTCGATCGCGTGCAGCAGCCCTTCGGTGACGTAATCGTCGAAGCCCAACTCGGCCAGGCTTTCGTCCGGATTGACCCACGACACCAGGAATACCGTATTGCCCTGGTCGACCGCCCATTTGACGAAGGAATTCTGCGGCTTGAGGTCGAGGATATAGAATTTGTTGATCCAGGGCGGCACGATCAGCAGCGGTTTTTCGCGCACCGTCTCGGTCGACGGGCTGTATTGGATCAGCTGCATGACCCGGTTCTGGAAAACCACTTTGCCCGGCGTGGTGGCGATGTTCTCGCCCAGCTTGAACGCCGAATAGTCGGTCATCTTGACCGAGAAGCGGCCCTGATTGCGCTCCAGATCCTCCAGCAGATTGGCGAAACCGCGCACCAGATTTTCGCCATGGCTGTCGATGGTGGTCTTCAGCACCTCGGGATTGGTCAGGGCGAAGTTGGAGGGCGACAGGGCGTCGACCCATTGGCGGGTATAAAAGCGCAGCTTGCGGGCGGTGTGCGGGTCCAGGCCCGGCACATTCTCGACCATGTCCTGGATCTGGCGCGAGGTCAGCAGATAGGCCTGCTTGTAGAAGTCGAACACGACATTCTCGGCCCAGGCCGCGTCCTTGAAGCGCTTGTCGTCGCGTGCCGGCTGCACCGCCGGATCGGGCGCCTCGCCGTTCCAGAAGCGCCGGGCGCTGTCGGCCCACAGCTGGCCCAGCTGGTTCATCAGGGCCATCTGCTGGTTGATGAAGGGCGCCGGATTTTCCAGGGCGCGCAGGGCCATCTCGCTGAAGGCCTGGGCCACGACCTTGGGATGGACCACCCGGAAGCCGTCATCCTCGACGATCCAGTCGGTCTGCTTGGCCATGACCCGGCCCCAGCGTTCCACCACCTTGGCGAACTCGGCCGCGATGCGGTCGGCGATCTCGTTCTGCTCGGCGCCTTCGGTCATGGACAACACCTCTGAAGAGACTGTTCGTTTAAGCCAGCACTCCGTGCCGCACGGCGCACCACAATTTGGTGAGCTTCGGCAATTTTACCGGTTCCGCCTGCGGACGCCAACCAAGCGCCTGACAGCGCAGGAAGATTTGCCAATACATCTCCATCATCACCACCGCCGGCCGCACGGCCCGCTTCGAGCAATGCTTGAGCGCCTCGCGGGCCAGTTCGAAATGGCGCAGGGCGATGTCGGCCAGTTCGGCGCAGGCCGCCGGCAGGTTCGGATGGGCCAGGATCTCGTCGATCTCGACGCTGACGATGCCGTGGCGGCACAGCAGCTCGTCGGGCAGATAGAGCCGGCCGATCTTGGCGTCCACCACCACGTCGCGCAGGATGTTGGTCAGCTGCAAGGCGCGTCCCTGATGGTTGGCCAGTTCCAGGCAGTCCGGCACGAAATCGCCGAACACGCGCACCGACAGGCGCCCGACGGCCGAGGCGACGCGGTCGCAATAGCTATCCAGCGTCAACAGGGTCGGACGCACCTGCCCGGGCCCGAGATCCATGCGGCAGCCATCGATGACGGCGATGAAATCAGCCATCGGCAGGGTGTAGGTAAGAATGGCGGTGCGCAGCGCCTCGGCCAGTGGCTGGCTCGGCTTGCCGCCATGATAGAGAGCGCGGATGTCCTCTTCCCACAGATCGAGGCGGCGGGCCTTGTCCTCGTCGGTGCCCGGCTCGTCGACGATATCGTCGACATCGCGGCAGAAGGCATAGATGGCATACATCGCCAGGCGGCGGCGCGGCTCCAACAGACGCATCGCCCAATAGAACGAGCTGCCGGACGCCTTGGTCTTCTCGGTGACCATCCGGGCCAGGGTCTCGGGGGTATAATGGCTCACTTGAACAGCCCCTGACGCAGCAATCCGCCGGCGACCGACAGAAAGATCTCACCGGCCCCGAGCTTGACCCGCCGCGCCAGCGGGTCCTGGCGGCCCAGCAGGGTCAGCAGCTTCTCGGCGCAGGAGACGATGATCGCCGTTTCGGCGCGCAGGCCGCGATCCTTGACGGCGGGCGCCAGCTTGCGGGCCTCCTCGACCAGCGGCCAGGTCGCCGCCACCATGCGGTCCAAGGTGCGGCGCATGCCGGGCGTGCAGCCCTTGTTGGCCAGGTCGTAGATCGAGGCGCCTTCGGCGGTCATCCATTCCTGCGACAGATAGACGCGGTCGATCTCGTGATAGTCCTTGCCGCAATCCTGCAGGTGATTGATCACCTGCAAGGCGGCGCACAAAGCGTCCGAGGCCTTCCAGGTGTCGCGCGACTCGCCGTGCAGATCCAGCAGGTAGCGCCCGACCGGAGCGGCGGAGAGACGGCAGTAATCCAGCAATTCCTGCCAATTGGCATAGCGATTCTTGACCGCGTCCTGGCGGAAGGCGTCGAGCAGTTCGTGGCAATGGGCCGGGTCGATGCCGGTCTGCTGCAGGCTGGCGCGCATCGCCACGGCCGAGGGCGCATCGTCGCCCGGTGCGCCGTCCAGCACCGCGCCCATGCGGTCGAGGCGGCGGATCTTCTCCTCCGCCGACAGATCGGGGGCATCGCCGACATCGTCCGCATTCCGGGCGAAGCGGTAATAGGCCATCACATGCGGCCGCAGCCTTTTCGCGATCAGCCATGAGCCGACCGGAAAATTCTCGTCGCCGCTGCCCTTGCCCGAGGCGTGTTCGACCGATACTGCGCCCATCATTTCCTCTCTGTGGCGGCGGTGTGCGCTTGCGCCCGCCCCTTCCATTGCCCGCCCTTGCCCATCCAGTGGCGGCGCGCCGAATCCAAGGTAGCGCCAAGATAGAAGATCGCAACCACGGGCAGCAGCGGGGCCGCCCAAAGCGGAAGACGGTGATAACGCAGCATCGGCGCATAGGCAATCGACATGGCGGCCCAGGCGAGGATCGCCGGCAGCGAGCCGGTGAAAGCCCACAGCGGCGGCAGCAGGAAGCCGACGACGATGGCCAGCGCGGTCCCCGCCAGCAGCAGCGGCGAGTAATCGAGCTGGGTATAGGCCGAGCGCGCGATCATCATCCACAGCTCGCCCGAGCCTTCATAACGGCGGATCGACCAGGTCTCGTCGGCCAAATCGAGCGCCAGGCGCCCGCCCGCCTTCTTGACCTGCAGCGCGAGCGCGCAATCGTCGATCAAAGCGGTGCGGATGGCTGCAATACCGCCGATGCGCTCCAGCATCGTACGGCGGATCAGCATATAACCGCCGGCCGCCGCCGCCGTGGCGCGGGTCGCGTCGGCGACCCAGCGGAACGGATAGAGCAGGCGGAAGAAGAACACGAAAGCCGGTACGATGGCCTTTTCCCAGCCGGTCTCGGTGGCCAGATGCACCATCAGCGAGGCGAGGTCGAGGCGGTCGGCCTCCAGACGCGCCACCATTCGGCGCAGCTGGCCCGGGCCATGATGGATGTCGGCGTCGGTCAGCAGATAGAGATCGGCGCCGGGATGGATCTTGGCCGCCTCGGCGAGACCCTGCTCCTGCGCCCACATCTTGCCGCTCCACCCCTCGGGCAGCGGCGGCGCGGTGACGATGGTCAGGCGCTTGGTGGCCTCCAAGTCGAGGGCGGCGGCATACGCCTTGCCCGCCGTGCCGTCATCGCTGTGGTCGTCGGTCACCACCACCGACAGCGGGCCGGGATAATCCTGAGTAAGAAGCGAGCGCACCGTATCGCCGATGCAGGCCGCCTCGTTGCGCGCCGGGATCACCGCGACCACTTCCGGCCAGCGCGCCGGATCGGGCGCCGCGGGGATCGCGTCGATCTTCCAGAACCATCCGCGGAAGGCCAGCAGCCAGCCCCAGGCCAGGGCCGCAATCCACAGCACGAACGTCATTTTATAGCCCTCAGACGCCGGGCGCGCATTCCATGCGCTGGGCTTCGCTCCGACTTCCCTCCGCGGCTCCGCCTTGTCGTCGCTTCGCGGGCGTGCACTTGCACGCCTTTCGCAAACTGTCGTTTGCTCATGCCCATCAGCAATAACCTTCCTGGCGGAACCAATCGAGCGCGTCATCCAGCGCATGCGTCGCGGCGCGGTGGCGATATCCCAGCTCGCGCTTGGCCTTTTCCGAGCTGAACCACATGAACCACTTGGCCATCTTGAGACCGTCGATGGTGGTCATCGGCTCCTTGCCGGTGAAGCGGGCCATGGTCTCGGCGGCGACCGCGATCGGGAACAGGGGAAGGCGCGGCAGACGGACCAGCCTGGTCGAGCGCCCGGCCCGGCCGGCGACATGGCGCAGGATCTCGGCCAGGCGCATATTGTCGCCGCCCAGGATATAGCGCTCGCCGATCTTGCCGTTCTCGCGCGCCAGCAGATGGCCAGCGGCGACGTCATCGACATGGACGACATTGAGGCCGGTCTCGACATAGGCCGGGATCTTGCCCTGGGCGCATTCGACGATGATGCGCCCGGTCGGGGTCGGCTTGATGTCGCGCGGGCCGATCGGGGTCGAGGGATTGACGATCACGGCCGGCAGGCCCTGGTCGCGCACCAGCGTCTTGACCTCTTCCTCGGCGAGGAATTTCGACTGCTTGTAGATGCCGACCATGTCGGCCAGGGTCGACGGCGTGGTCTCGTCGGCGATGCCGCTGTCGACATGGCCCAACACGGCGACCGAGCTGGTATAGACGATGCGCTTTACGCCGACTTCCTGGGCCGCCTTCATCAAGGCGACGGTGCCGTCGACATTGGCGCGCAGCATCGAGGATTTGTCGCGTACCCACAGACGGTAATCGGCGGCGACATGGAACAGGGTATCGCAGCCGGCAATCGCGCGACGCAGGGACTCCTGGTCCTCGAGCGACCCTTCGGCGATTTCGACGGGCAGACCGGCCAGATTGCGGCGGTCGCCATTGGGGCGGGCCAGCACCCGCACTGCCTCACCGCGGGCCAGCAAGGCCCGGGCAACCGCCGAGCCGAGAAATCCGGTAGCGCCGGTCACCAGGTTCAATTGTGTCATCAGGGGATGCGCTCTGTTGTTCTTTGCGTTCTTTTATAACGTCTTGGCGGATGGGAGCAACCGTCCGTCCTGCCACAGACCCCTGTGGCAGAACAGCCACAGTGCGATCACAAGGATCAGCGGAAAAAGAGCCTTTGCTTGCGGCGCACAATTATACCAGCATACAGTGCCGTCTTTAACAATTTCGCAATCAGTTACCTTTTCCGACTGATTCCCGCTGAAAGAATGCCATGAGCAACAAGCCGCTATTGGATCGGATCAAGAGCCCCGCGGACATGCGCGGGCTGGGCGCGGAGGAGCTGCGCCAGCTGGCCGATGAGGTCCGCCAGGAACTGATCGAAGTCACTTCGGTGACGG
>Ga0209166_10000049_pt1 | contig 159955 bp, 140 predicted proteins | sample Coa_R1_3_FD_187151 | JGI IMG/M metagenome (GOLD analysis project Ga0209166, IMG submission 187151) | Surface soil microbial communities from Centralia Pennsylvania, which are recovering from an underground coalmine fire - Coalmine... | ecosystem: Environmental > Terrestrial > Soil >... | reverse complement strand
GTAACTCATTCTCCTTCAGTGAGCAGGTCGACAGAATAGCTGCGCTTGGTCTCGTCCCCACGCCAAACCACGAAAAATCTCGTCACTTCTCGCACTCAACTCAATCCTGGTGAGAAATCCGGGCTAGCGAGGTTTTCGCTACTTCGTTGCATCTGCCATTTCTCTCACTGAATCATCGGCTTCAACTTCCCCACCCACACCGCAAAACCGCTCAGCGGCACGGGCTCGATCCCCGCTTCGCGTAGTGTGCGGCTCACGAAGCGGTCGCGGTCGTTCTGCTCCTGCAGCTCGATGTCCGTGATCGCCGCGAACTCCGTTTTGAACGAAGCCTTCGCGGCGATGCGCTCCGCGGTGTACGCCAGCACTTTCGCGTCGCCCGGTGCGCGCGACACCGGCAGCGTGTGCGCGAAACCGCGCGTGCCGTTGCGCCGGTAGCCGTAGTCAATGCGCAGCGGATCGCCCGGAAATGTAAATTCCGCAGCGCGTACCGCGTGTGCGAACTTATCCCACAGCCGCGCCTGCGTCAGCACCTGCCGGCAGTACGTCCGCATATGCTGCCGCGTTCCCGGCGCACCGACGCGCGTCGCGGCGTGTGGCACGGCGACGTGGTCGGCATACAGCCGTTCGAGTTCCGCGTCGAGATCGCTTGCCGCGACGCCCTTCTGCGGAGCGAGTTGCAGCGCGTTTGAAAGCGTGTCGTCCCACTTTTGCAACAGCTCCTGCAAGCCGCGCCCGCCGCCGTTGACCTTAATCGCGGCCTCAAACCGATCCTCCAGGTTGTCGCGCAGCCCGCGCAGCACCGCTTCGTCCGCTTGCGGGTGCAGCCGCCGCAAGCGCGCGTACTCCTCTTGTTCTTCAATCAGCCGCAGCCGGCGTTCCCCGGTTCGCGGGTCGAACACCAGCACGCCAATGTTCACCCACTCGTCGCGGATAAGATTAGGCGTATAGCGCACGATGCGGTACGCGCAAAGCCGTTGGTTTTGGATAACTCCACCCGATCGTTCGGTTTCAGGCATGCGTTACATCCAGTTTGGAAAAGGCTGGCGACTAGATCGCTTGGCTTCCAGGATCAGATCCGGTACCCGCGGGCGCCTGCGCAGCAACTGTTCCGCTAACCGCTCGAGCGCGTCGTAGTCGTCTTCATACCAGGCCGGCGGGACTTGCTCGATGGTCTCCTGCAGCACCCGTTCCGTCATCTGCTTCTCCAGCCGCTCGAGCCACGGTGCGAAGGACTCCATGCCGGTCACGCCTTCGTAAACGCGGTTCCGCGCGTACAACCCGCGCAACGGCGCATCCGGAAAATTCCATTCTCCCGCGTTAAAACAGAAGCCTTGATCGATCATCACCGTTTTGTACGGCTCTTCCTTGCTGCCTTCCATTGGTGAACCGCGTGCCGGCAGTTCATCGTGCGCTGACTTTTTCAGGAATACCGTCTGCCTCCCGTTCGTGTTGCACGTCCATTTGTCGAAGACCAGCATGCCCGCGAAATCGTGGACGTTCGCCACCTGCCGCAGTTGTTCGTCGGGAAGGAAGTCATGCAGCGCCAGCTTGCGCGGGTCGCCCGGATAGCGCGAGGCAAACTGCAGACCCGGCGTGCACGCGATCCTGCCCCGCGGCATCTCTACCGCTAGATCGTGCGTCAGCCGGATCAGTTCTTCCGACACGTCGACGATCTCGACCGGAGTCGTCGGCAGCCCCAGCCGCGCCGCCAGCTTCGTTCCCAGCAGTTCGTTAACCAGAATCCGCCGATGCTGCGGATTGTTTTGGAACTTCACAACGTAGTAGTACCCATCCGAGCAGCGCATCAGATGTGATTGCGCGCCGCCGCGCATTCGGCGTATCTGTTCTAATGCCTGCAACATCCGGCGCCTATGCTACCGGCTGTTATACCGTTCGGCAAGCTACTCTTCCGTATTCCGGCAAGAGAACTCTCTTGTTGCCATTTCGGGAAACTACTGTGCCCGAAACGCCGAGTTCAATTTGGTTCTCAGCTGTTCTAAAAACAAAAGAGGTTCGGGCCGCCGCCCGAACCTCTTCGAACCGCAATCGCGGATTTGCGGGATGTGCTAGCGCCGCTTCTTTTTCTTTGCCGGCTTTTTCCTGGCCTTCTTTTTCGGCTTCGCCTTGGCTTTCTTTTTTGGCGCGGCCTTTTTCTTCTGCTTCGCCGGCTTTTTCGCGGCCTTGGTTGCCGCTTTCGGTGCGGGCTTGGGCGCTGGCGCGGCGGCCGGCTCCTCCTCCGCTATCACGATTTCTTCTTCTTCCGTTTCGACAATCTCATCCCCGCCGCCCAGCTCGTCTTCTTCCTCCAGCCGCGACAGCTCGTTGTCGTCTTCGAAGTTGTCCTTCTCGAAATCCATTGCATCCTCCCGAGGGGTCCTCCGCGGGCCTGAGCCCGCGGGACGCTGTGTCAGCCGGAGTCACCCACTCTCCTCCGTCGCAGCGCCGTTGTTATCGTACTCCGGGAACGTTGTCAAGCACTCTGCGCAGCGTGCCTTGGAGGATGGCCGTTCCCGCAACGCATTATCTGCGAAAGCAACGTTGACCCGCGAGAGTACGTCTGCCCAGGACTCCATGTAACTCATTGCCAAACTTAGACTTAATTGTGAATCGAGGCTGTTGCTTGGGCCGCCGCCGTCCCTGCGGTTCCCGCTTGGCTTTTCGGACTGGGCTTTGCGCGGCGGTGCGTCGTACTGAACTCCGGCGCGCCGCCGACGGTATAAATCCGCAGCACCATTCCGCGCCCCACGTGGTTCGTTTTCAAGTGATTCCACTTGCGCACATCTTCGGTCGGCACGCTGAAGCGGTCCGCGATGCCGCTAAGAGTGTCGCCTCTCCGCACGCGATAGCGCACCAGCCGGCTCTTCGACGCCGCTTCCGGCGCCGCGGGAATGATCAACTTTGCTCCGACTTCCAGCGGCGCGCCGCGCTCCAGGCTGTTGGCGTCGGAAATCGCCGCTGCCGTCACGTGATATTTTTTCGCGATCGCCGCCAGCGTTTCACCCTCTTCAATGCGGTGCCGCCGCCAGCTCACCCACTTGTCCGGCGGGATGTCCGCGATCTCCGCGGAGAAGCGTTCCGCCGTCCCGGCCGGCAGACGCAATTCGAACGACGGATCCTCCGGGGTAGCCATGCGCAGCAGCTCCGGATTCAGATTCCGCAGCGTCTCCACGTCCACGTCGATCGTTTCCGCCACCAGCCGCAGGTCGATCGCGCGTCCCGGTTTCACGACGTCCGTCGGAACGGGCTGCTCTGGATCGGCCTGAATTCCATAATGCGCCGCGTCCTTTGCGATCAGCGTCAGCGCCAGAATAATCGGCACGTAGTTCCGCGTCTCCCGCGGCAGCACTTTGCGGCGGTACAGTTCCCAGAAATCCGCGTAGCCCGTGCGCTCGATGCCTTTCTGCACGTTGCCCGGCCCGCAGTTGTACGCGGCCATCGCCAGATACCAGTCGCCGAACATTCCGTACAGGTCGCGCAAATGTTGCGCCGCCGCGCGCGTGGCTTTTTCCGGATCCTGCCGCTCGTCCACCCACCACGTATGCTGGAGTCCGTATTCTTTTCCGCGGTACGCCACAAACTGCCAGATGCCCCGCGCTCCTGCTCGCGAAAGCGCCAGCGGCTGAAATGCGCTCTCCGCCTGCGCCAGGTAAATCAGGTCCTGCGGCATTCCTTCTTCGCGCAGCACGCGCGAAATCATCTCCCGGTAGCGCCCCGAGCGCCGCAGTCCGGTCTCCACGATCGCCCGCCCACGCGGCGTCTGGAAAAAATTCAGGAAACCCAGCACTTCGTCGTTCACCGTCAACGGCAGGTCGTGCGAAGTATTCTGCGCCGCCTCTTCCGCCCGCGCTTTCAGTTTCGGGTCCACCGGGAACGTCATATCTGACACTTCATCGATTGCAGCGGGCACTGCCGGCGCTTCCTGGAAGCCGTCGCCCGCACGGAACGCCTGCAATTCGTCCGCGTATACTGTGTCCACCACGCGATGGAAAAGTTCGCTCAACTTGGGATCGCTGTTCGGGTCGTACCCGCTCTCCAGCATCCAGTCCACCGCGTCGTCAAAATCTTTTCGCGCTGCTTCGAGATGTCCAGCCTTGAAATTCTGTTCGCCGGAAGTGAATTTCGCCTCTACCTGCGCGATCAAGTATTCCTTCGCCGAGGGCACTCGCGGCGCCAGCGCTTTCATCCACTCCGGCGAAAGTTTGCGCAGGGGCAACTGCCCTACGTCGGCGGTCAGTTGGCCTGTCGCTGCAGTGGCGCTTCCCGCCGTGCCTTTTGCCGTTCTAGTCTTTGCGGGTTGCAGCGCGGGAACTTGCGCGTGCACGGAGTTCTTGGCCGCATCCTCGCAGCCTGCCCCGGCGAGCACACTCGCTCCCAGCACGACGGCGCATAGTGCAATTTGGCGCGGCAAGCGCATTTCCCTATGTTATGTACCCGTTGCAGCCCCGGTCAACGCTTTTGCTCCGCCCCACGTTGACCATCTCAATACACACTAACGCGCCTACTCCCCTATGGCCAATCTCCGAAGAGCGTGTCGATCGGCCCGCCGAACCAATGCTCATAAAACGCATCTCCGCACGGCTTCAAGTCGCCGTACTTCGCGGTAAAGTGCCGGCCGCAGTGCGGCCGCCGGCCATCCGCATCGCAAAACGAATATTCGTCGCTCAGCCCCCACGAACTGAACACGCGCCCGGACTTTTTCATCAACGCGGGATCCGCCGCCAGCGCCGCAATCGCGCGACCGGCATACAGCGGCGTTTCCGACGTGGCATAGTCCGGCTCCTTTTTTACAGCATCTTGCCAGTTCGCTTCCGTCACGCCGAAACGTTCCAGCATGGCCTCCGACCGTAAAAATCCGGGCGTCAATGCCACCGCCGCGACATTTTTTCGCCGCAACTCCCGCTCCATCCCGAATGCCATGCGAATCACTGTCGTCTTCACCATGTCGAAGAATAAATGTCCGCGATAGGTGTACGAATCTCCGTCGCAAATTCCCACAATGAGTCCAGGTTGCTTCGACTTCGCCGCGCTCGCGATGACCAGCGGCGCCGCAAAATGGTTCGTGATGATGTGCGTGTGAATCGCGTTGCGCAGATTCGCAAAACCGTTTTCGAGGTTCAGCGTCCAGAACGTTTTTCCGAAATCGTGCGGAACAATTTCCGATATGTCGTTCACCACAATATGTAGCTCGCCCTTCTCCTTGCGGATGCGCGCAATCAGCTTTTCGACCTTTTTCGCGTCGGTGTGATCCAGAACGGCGGCGATTCCCTTTCCGCCACGCGCCGTCACCATCTCTGCCGTTTCTTGCACAGTTTCCGGCCGCCGCGAATGGTCGAATGGCGACACTTTCTTCCGTCCTCTCGGCAAGCGATTCGCTCGCGTGCTTCGCCCCGTGCAGTAGACCGTGGCGCCCGCTTCGCCCAGCGCCAGCGCCGCTCCGCGTCCCACTCCGCGTGTCGCGCCGGCAACCAGCGCCACGCGGCCCTGCAAATCCGGTGGTTGGTAAGAAGAATCGCCTGCCATAGTGCGCCTCACAGCGTCAGGAGCCGATTGTAAATGGTCATTCAGGAATGTCAAGTGGAAAATAAACGGCCATTCAGTTATTCTGATGCGGCCGGCGCGCCTAAATGTGTTGCGCCTCGGCCAGAGAACTCAACTATCCCCATGTCGCCGCGACCGCGCGAAACTTCCGACGAAGAACTTCTCGCTGCCACCGCGCGCGTCATGCAGCGCCTAAGCCCCACGCAATTCACCCTTGCCGAAGTCGCCCACGAAGCCGGCGTCGTGCCTGCCACACTCATCCAGCGCTTCGGGACCAAGCGCGGCTTGCTTCTCGCACTCTGCCGCACCGCTCCCGGCGCCGTCCCGGAGCAGTTCGCTGCCGCGCGTGCGAAGCACAAATCTTCGCTCAAGACCCTCATTGAGCTTTACGCGGAATGTACTTCCTTTGCTCCCACACCCGAAGCGATGGCCAACGGTCTTACGTGGCTGCAAAACGACCTCACCGATCCCGATTTTCATGCCATCACGCTCGAACAGTTCCGTGCCATCCGCGACGAAACAAAGAAACTCCTCGACGAGGCCGTCGCCGCACGCGAGCTTTGCAATTGCGATACCGCGCAACTCGCGCGTCTTATCCAACACGCGAATGGAGGAGCCATGCTTGCCTGGGCGGTGTACCGCCAGGGCTCCGTCGCATCCTGGGTCCGCCGCGAAATCGAAGCGTTGCTCGCTCCGTATCGCCGCCGAGCGAAGAAGCGCTTCACGAAAAGGAGTGCGTCGGCGCGATGATTTAGCCGCCGGCCATTCTTCCTGGCATCGCTGTTCGCATTTTTCCGAGGCAGCGCACTAGCAATCAACTGTGCCGGCAGCCGTGACGATATTCCCGCGATTCTCGAAGCGTGGTTCCCGGCGGACAGGGCGGAACCGCCGTCGCCGAAGCAGGCGCGGGCGATTTCAATCCCGCGGGGCGATTGACTGTAGTGGTGGACCTGCCTTAGGACCCTCGGCCATGCTCGACGGAGGTGGTGATTTTTGTAGTCCCGTGAACGCGAATCGTCCCAAGCTTGTCGGCTCGGCGAAAATTCGCTTGATAATTTCTAATAAATATGATACAATTGTTAAGGGAGGTTTCCTGAAGTATCTCGGAAAACCTCACTATGCCGGCTCGCCTTGGAATGCATGTGAGTTCCGGGAGGGTTCGGCACATCGGAGGCAAGCCGAGTATGGAACTCGTTTCGGAATCGGTGGCGTATCGGGACGGCGAGACGGAACTTCGCGGTGAATTGTTCTGGGACCGCGCCCGCAGCGAAAAACGGTCCGGCGTTCTTGTGGTTCACGGAGGGGCTGGGCTCGATGACCACGCACGAGGTCGAGCGCGGCGTATCGCGGAGCTAGGATTCGTGGCTTTCGCCTGCGATATGTACGGCAAGGGTGTTCCGGGAGACCGACAACGCATCATGGCGCGAATCGCGGAGTTGCGCGCCACCCGCGAAACGCTATGCCGATGCGCGCGGGAGGGAATCTCTATATTGGCCTCCCATCCGAGCGTGGATGGCCGCATTGGCGCAATCGGCTACTGTTTTGGCGGGATGACGGTGCTTGAGTTGGCGCGAAGCGGCGCGGATTTGGCCGGAGTCGTCAGTGTGCACGGCAGCCTGCAGACGTCGCAGCCGGCGCAACCTGGCAAGGTCAAGGCGAAAGTTCTGGTTTGCCACGGCGCGCTCGACCCGCATGTCCCAGCCACGCATGTGACTGCGTTCATCGAAGAGATGAATCAGGCCGGGGCAGACTGGCAGCTCAACGTCTACGGCGGAGCGATGCACGGCTTTACGCACGAAACTCCGTCCTCAACTCCCGGCGTTGCGTACAACGCCGTTGCCGATGCTCGTTCCTCAGCGGCGATTAGGAACTTTATGGCGGAAGTGCTCGACGCGCGAAAAGGCGCGGTTCCAGGGACGCCTTGACACCTTTGCGCGCGACTCCGTAGCATAAACTATTGCTTCTTTCCGGCCGGCGTAGCTCAGTGGCAGAGCGAGGGTCTCATAATCCCTAGGCCGTGGGTTCGATTCCCCCCGCCGGCACCAGTCTCTTCTCAAGACACTTTTGGAGAATTTGTTCCCCGCGCTATCGCCGTTACGCAGAACTAGGGCAAGGTGACGACGGCGACGGAGAAGCCGTGGAGAGTGAATCCATCAGAAGTTAGATTCGTAGCGGACGGCGGTTGAAATGCTGTCGTGACGTCAACCGCTTCCGATTGGCCTCCAGCCGCGCCGGCAACGGACACCGCGAATTCGCGGTCACGCTTGTTGACAAGCAGCAGCTTGCGCTTACCTTGAGCGTCCACCACGGCGAGGCTATAGATGTACGGTTGCGCGGGAGAAGGCGACGCAAATGGAGCAATTTCGACGAGCTTATCGCCGGGGCCGAAATTGTCGTGCAAGAGTTTCAGAATCCAGAAGCGCGCGTTCGGCTTGCCGTCCCTCCAATCAACCATCGAGACGCTGGGAAACTGCGTGGGATATCCGACGAGTTGCGACTCGCCCGCCACATCGATGCCAAGCGAAGTGAGCGCGCCAAACAGATAAGCATATTCCGCGCCTGCCAGATTCCAGTATGCGTCGGGAATCGGCTTCGTGACGTGGCCGGGCTGGTCCTGGCCGTCATCGTCCGCGGATATGATGCCGATTTCGTCGATGGTCGTCCGCGTTTCGGGAGAAAGGCGTTTGCGGATCGCTTCGATGTAACGCACGGTGTTCAGAAAGCCGTCGGCCTGCGCGAACACCGTGTGTTGTTGAAACTCGAGCGACTCATCCGGCGCAGGCACCGCATAGAAATGGTACGAAACGAAATCAAGCGGGATGCCGGATTTGTGGTTCTTGTGGTTGAGGAAATATTCGAAGAATTCCGGCCGGTCGCTGGGACCGGCAAGAGCCGCGCCAACGAATTTCGTGCTGGGCTGAACTTTTTTCATCGCCGCGACTACCGCGTCGTACAAGCCCGTGTAGGTCTGCGGAGTCATCGAATGCTCAAAATCCACTTCGTTGAGGACCTCCCATATCGGGATGGAGTAGTGATAGCCGGATTCGTGGCGCTTGCCCATCTCGTCAGTGAAACCGCCGCTGGTGTACCAGGAAAGCAGGCGCGCGTAGTAATCGGCGACTTCCTTGAAGGAGGGATCGCGCAGTTCGGTGCCCTGTTCATAGTTCCAAACGACTTTGTCGGGGTCATCCGGATAAGCGACGGGCTGGCCGGTCTTGTACATCCATTGAGGAATCGTGCTGAAATTCAAGATCGTCGAGTGCCCCTTGGTGGCTTCCAGAAAGTCAATGGTCATGGGATCGATGACCGAGAAATCCCAGAAAGTTTTTCCATCCCTCGGAGGCTCGAGTTCGGCAACACCAAGGCGGGGATAAGGGAGCCAGGGAACGTAGCGGACGTAGTCGGCGCGGAGATCATGAAGAGCGTGAAATGCTTTGTCATGGACGGGAGTGCCGCGGCGCAGCGGCGGGTTGACGACTACCTGTAGCGTAGGCGTGGTCTTCGAGACGCGCGTGACTTTGTCCCAGCGGACGCTAAAGCGCAGCGGCGCGTCTTGCGTTCCGGCGCGAGGCGATGCGGACAAACAACCGAGCGCGAGAATGCTGCACCACGCTAGACGATGGAAACGCATCTTGACCTCCGCAAAGCTGCGCTGCTTGCAGCTGCAAGAACCATCAGATCCGGACTCCTGGTAGAGCGGAATTCGCGCCGGGAATTGGGACCGTACGCCAGTTCGCAATGGCATTCAACAGATAAATAGTGCGTGCCAAATTCAATTTTGGCAGGTAAGGTGCGAGTCTCCCGGAGACCCGGAGCGATGAGCGACACGAGTGGCGCATACGAATTTCGAGTCGGGCTGTTCGGTATTGGACTGGACACATATTGGCCACAGTTCGCGGGGCTGCGAGAGCGGTTGAGCGAATACCTGCAAGACGTTGCGCTACGACTTGCAAAACCGGGCATGCAGGTAAGCAATCTCGGATTGGTCGACACGCCGGAAAAGGCCGCCGCGGCGGGGCATGAATTCCGGCGGCAGGACGTCGACATAATTTTCTTGTACGTGACGACGTACGCGCTTTCAGCGACGGTGCTACCGGTGGTTCGCAGGGCCAAGGTTCCGGTGATTGTGTTGAACCTTTCTCCTGCCGCCGCGATCGACTATGCGTCATTCAATAGTCTGGGCGATCGGACGAGAATGACGGGTGAGTGGCTGGCATTCTGCCAGGCTTGCGCGGTCCCGGAAATTTCCAATGTATTCAAGCGCTGCGGCATTCCGTTTCACCAGGTGACGGACACGCTCGACGACGCGGAGGCGTGGAAGGAAGTCTTGGAGTGGTGTGAAGCAGGCCGCGTCGCTCACGTGATGGAGCACAACCGCCTGGGAGTCATGGGCCACTACTACGGCGGAATGCTCGACATTTACACGGACTTGACCCGGCTGTGCGCCTGTTTTGGCGGACACATCGAACTGCTCGAAGTGGACGAACTGGCCAGCCTGCGCCGCGAAGTTTCGACAGCAGAGATTGCCGGGCGCGTGAAGGACTTCCACGAGTTCTTTGACGTCCAGCCCGACTGTGCTGCGGAAGAATTACAGCGCGCTGCGCGCACCTCCGTGGCGCTGGATCGAATGGTGAACAGACACCGGCTCGGATCGCTGGCTTACTACTATCAAGGCACAGGGAATTCGGAGAACGAGGACGCCATCAGCTCGATCATTCTGGGATCGAGCATTTTGACGGCGCGTGGAGTGCCCGCCGCAGGCGAATATGAAATCAAGAACGCGCAGGCCATGAAAATCATGGACACTTTCGGCGCGGGAGGATCCTTCACGGAATACTATGCCGTGGATTTCCACGACGATGTCGTGTTGATGGGACACGACGGCCCCGGGCATTTGGGGATCGCCGAGGGCAAGATCAAGGTGCGGCCCCTGGCGGTCTACCACGGAAAAGTCGGCCGAGGGCTGTCCGTGGAGATGTCCGTCAAGCACGGGCCGGTGACGCTGCTCTCGGTGGTGGAGACCGCTGATCGGTTGCTGCTGTTGACCGCGGAAGGAGAGTCGGTGCGCGGGCCGATTTTGGAAATTGGCAATACCAACAGCCGGTACCGTTTTTCCATGGGCGCGAAGAAATTTATCGAGGCGTGGAATGCCCATGGCCCGGCACACCACTGCGCGATTGGGGTGGGGCATATCGGTGAAAAACTGAAGAAACTTGCAGCTTTGCTGCAAATGGAATGCGTGCAGGTTTGTTAGCAGGGCGTGTGCGGAGCACTCTGGTCAGGCCGGAGCTCGGTCTGCGCTGGCGTTATCTCCGCTCTGCACCAACGCGCGGGTCGGAGTTGGGAAACACAATCGCAAAAGATATACTCTCGGCGTTCGGTGGGTTGCTGTGCGTATTCTGATCGTCCGTCGAAATCCGATTTCATCGTTGTGGAGGTATTTGTGAACCGCTTCCGGTGTCAGAAGTTTTTTCTCGCCTCGTTGATCGCACTCCTCGCCGTATTGCCGGTGTTCGCGCAACAGCAGGATGCGAATCCACCGGAGGATGCGCAGTTCCGCTTCCGATTTGTTGGTCCGAGAATTGGAAACCGCATTGCGTCGGCAGCGGGAGTGCCGGGAGACCCAAGCACGTATTACGCGGGAGCGGCTTCGGGCGGCGTGTGGAAGTCGACGGACGGAGGAAATCGCTGGGCGCCGATTTTCGATAAGCAACCGGCTGCAGCGATCGGCGCGCTGGCGGTGGCGCCATCGGATCCCAGCACAGTGTGGGCGGGAACCGGTGAGGCGTGGGCGATTCGTGACAGCGACGTGATGGGCAACGGCATTTACAAGTCCACAGATGCGGGAAAGACGTGGACGAACATGGGATTGCTGGAGACCGGCCGCATCGGGCGCATCATCGTCCACCCGACGAATCCAGATATCGTTTTTGTGTGCGCGCTGGGACGAGCGACGGGACCACAACAGGAGCGCGGAGTCTATCGAACGACAGACGGCGGCCAGCACTGGGACCGCGTCCTGTTCGCGGCGGACAACGTGGGCTGTTCGGGGTTGACGATGGATCCGCACAATCCGCGCGTGCTTTTCGCGGGAATGTGGCAGGTCGAGATGCACACGTGGGCGGAACTAAGCGGCGGACCGGGAAGTGGCGTTTGGGCTTCGCGCGACGGCGGGACGAAGTGGACGCACATCGATGAGCACGGCCTTCCGCATGCGCCGCTGGGAAAAATTGACGTCGCGATTGCTCCGACGAATTCGAATCGCGTGTACGCGCTCATTCAGACGAAGGATCAGGGATCGGTGTGGCGCTCGGACGACGCCGGAGAACATTGGAAGGCGGTGAACTACCAGCGCGCGCTGATTGGACGCGCCGGATACTACATCCGCATCGCGGTTTCGACGGGAAATGACAACGAAGTACTCGTGGCGAACAGCTCGTTCCACCAATCGCTCGATGGAGGGCAGAACTTTCAAGAAGTGCGCTGGGGCGGCGACACCCACGATATCTGGATCGATCCGAAAGATCCCGACCGCTTCCTGATAACGGACGACGCGGGAATGAATATCACTACGGTTCACGGAAAAGGCTTTCACCGCGTGCAACTGCCCATCGGTCAGATGTATCACGTGGACGTGGACAACCAGGTGCCGTACTACGTCTACAGCAACATGCAGGACGACGGAAACATGCGCGGGCCCAGCGTGCCCATCGATTTTCAGGAAACGGGATGGGACCACCGCATGGGAGGATGCGAGTCCGGATTCACTATTCCCGATCCCACGGATCCCAACATTGTGTGGGCGACATGCTACGGCGACGAAGTAACAAGATGGGACGCGCGCACGAAGGAGGCGCGCTCGGTGAGTCCGTGGCTACACACGATCGACTCGCCGCCGAACGGCTTGAAATACCGCTGCCACTGGACACCGCCGCTGGCGATCGACCCGTTCGATCACAACACGGTCTATTACGGCTGCCAGGTGATTTTGAAAACGACGAACGGAGGACAGAGCTGGTCGGTGACAAGCAAGGACCTCTCGACGCAGGATCCAAGCCACGTCGTTTCGTCGGGCGGAATCGTGGGAGACAACCTCGGGCAGTTCTACGGAGAAGTCGTGTTTTCGATTGCGCCCTCGAAGATCCAGAAAGGGCTCATCTGGGCCGGGACGAACGACGGGCAAGTCTGGTTCACGAAAGACGGAGCCACGACGTGGACGAATGTGACGAGCAATATCGCGGGGCTACCGCCGTGGGGCACGGTGAGCAGCATCGCTCCGTCGGCGTTTGACGCGGGCACGGCGTACATCGCGGTAGATTTACACCTGATGGATAATCGCGATCCTTACATTTACAAAACGACCGACTTTGGAAAAACGTGGAAGCCGATTGCAAGCAATCTGCCGAAGCATCCGTTGTCGTACGTGCGCGCCATCGCCGAGGATCCCAACTGCGCGGGACTCCTTTTTGCCGGGACGGGAAACGGACTGTATTACTCGCTGGACGACGGCGCGCACTGGAAGGCGTTCCAGAACGGCCTGCCGCACTCGCCGGTGACGTGGGCGGTAGTGCAGAAAGAGTTCCACGACCTGGTAATTTCGACGTACGGGCGCGGGCTGTACATTTTTGACGACATCACGCCGCTCGAACAGATGGCCAAGAAAAGTTCCGACGCTGCGACCGTGTTGTTCGAACCGCGCTCGAACTATCGCTTTGCGCACGGCGGGCAGGCGATGATCAACTTTTCGCTGAAGGCGGCGCCGAAAGATCCGAAGGACATGGTGGTCATCGAGATTCTGGATGGGAGCGGGAAAGTGATCCGCAAGCTGGAGACACACGGGCACGCCGGAATCAACCGCGTGAAATGGGATTTGCGGTATGAATCGCCGCGACTTGTGGCGTTGCGTACGAAGTCGCCGGACAATCCGCACATCTGGGACGAGCCGCGGTTCCGCGACGCGGATTCGCGGCCGATTACGCACTGGGGAATCAGTCCGGCGGAATCAGGACCAATCGCCGCGCCCGGGAATTACTCGGTGAAATTGACGCTGGGCGGGCAGTCGTTAACACAGCCGCTGAAATTATTGCGCGATCCGCGGATTTCGGCTTCGGACGCGGATGTGGAGTCGTCACTCAAAACACAATTGCAGATTCGCGACGACATTACGAAGGTTTCGGATACGGTCAACCAGATCGAATGGCTGCGCAAACAAATCGAAGTCATCGAAACGATGCTGCGGCCGCCGAAGAAGAAACCGCGCGAACGCCCAGCGTTTGCCGAGCCGGACGATTTCGAAGAGCCCGAACCCGCGCCGGCGGAGGACGAAACGCAAAGCAAGCGCAAGGCGGAACTGTTGAAGACAGTTGAAGAAATGGACAAAAAGCTGCAGGACGTCGAATACAAACTCGTGAGCCCATCGGAAACGAACAGCGACGACAAGTATTATGTTGAAGCCTACAAGGTGTACCTCAACCTGATCTGGCTGAATGCGGAAGTCGGAAGCGGAGGTGGGGACGTGTTCGGGGGAACCGACTTCGCGCCGACGCAGACGTCGCTCGAGCTTCTGCACACGCTGGAAGGCCAGATGAACGTGGCAGTGGAGGAATACAAAAAGCTCGTGCAACAGGACTTGCCGGGGTTCAATCACACACTTGCCGAAAACAATGTCGCGGCGCTAGTGGCGGCGTCCGCGAGCGGAGCCGCGACGGTCGGCGAGAATTAAGAAAAACGAAGCGAATTGGCGGATGCAAACTTCAACTTAGAAGGCATGTCCGCGGTTGTGTTTGTAAATCGCACGGCGGGTGGCGGGCGAGCGCGGAAGTGCGTTCCAGAATTGCAGAAAACGTTTCGCGACGCGCGCGTTCCGGCGGAGTTCATTTTCACGGAAAGCGCGGAACAACTTGCATTACACGCCAACGAGGCGATTCAAAACGGGATACGTTTGCTCGTGGCGTTCGGCGGCGATGGAACATTTCAGGGCTTGGTGAACGCGGCGTATGGCGCGGATGTGGTTCTGGGAATTCTGCCCGGCGGCGGAGGCAACGATCTGGCGTCTGCGCTGCGATTGCCGCCCGATCCCGTGGCTGCGGCCAGGCTGATCCTGAACGGTAAGCCGATCGCGATTGACGTCGCGCGGGCGCGGACGGCAGATGCCCGTGAGCGAATCTACGTGGGCGGAGGAGGACTGGGAATCGACGCAGAGGCCGCGCGGCACGCGAGGACGACGTTTCGCAAGTTTCCCGGGAGGTCGCGGTACATCGCGTCGGCGTTGCGGGCGCTCGCGACGTATCAGCGGAGCGACGTGCGCGCGGAGTTTCCAGAAAGCGATTTGCCGAACATTGAGATGAATGCAGTGGTGGCCGCGGTATTGAATACGCCGACATACGGAGCGGGAATCCGGCTCGCGCCCGAAGCACAAATCGACGACGGATTGCTGGATCTGGCGATCGTTGAGGGAATGAGCAGACTTTCCGTATTGCGGTTACTGCCGGGTTTGATGCAAGACGGCGAACTACGAACGGAGCGAATCCGGCGGCAGCGCGCGAGAAAAATCCGGCTGGTGACACGCGAACCGCGGATGTTTCACGGCGATGGAGAAATTTTGGGCGCAACGCCAGTGGAAATCGAAGCGCTGCCGCGAGCGGTGCGCCTCCTTGCTCCCGCAGTCTGAAAATACCCTGAACGATGCGCGGATCGCGCCTTCACGGATTTTGTTTGCGGAACACTTTTCGGCGAATGTCAGGCCAAAATTCCTTCAACTCGTTGGAAAGGCCATCCCAAAGAATCAAGAATCCGAAAGTACTCGCGTTGCGAGCCGCGGTGCGATCAGAAGGCACGTGATAAATGTTGGAAAGCGCGGCGGCAGCGGCGTTTCCCACGGACTCGGAAATGTTGAAGCGGTCGTGACCGGAATCCGTGCGCGTGACGAACAGCCGCTCCATCCCGTGATAGGCGCGCTTCCGGAAACCGCCTTTGCCCATCTGGTAGTAGCGGGGATCCTCGTGGAGCAAGCTAGGGAAAATCGCGACGGTCATGTACGTGCCGATACTGTTGTCGGCAAAATTCGCGCCATAACGTTGGCCGTACGCGGCCCAGCCTTGGCCCCATTCTTTGGGGTCGTCTTTCGCCTGGGCGATCGCCGCCAAAGCGCCATTGAATGGATACGCCGCCCAATCAAACACGGAAGCCGTAGCGATGCGGAATTTGTGAGCGGTAGTGAGCGGCGGAATGGTGTTCGCGGTTTCGACCGTGCCGTAATTCGGCAACACTTCGAAAATGCGGTCGTTAATCGTGCCGGTTTCTTTTTCCAGCTTGCTCTTTCCGACAGCGTCGTCAGGCTTCGGCGGGTCCTGATTTTGGCCCGGGGCCTGTGATTTGGCGGGTTGTGACTCCGGTGGCTTCGGAGCTACGGGCGGCAGATCGGGTTGTTGCGCGAACGCCGGAGAAACCAGAAACGCCACCAGGACAAACGATCGTAGTCGAAACAAAAGCCTCGGCCTCCCTTTCTTGCATTTCAAGCTGAAATCCAATTCTCTCCCGAAAGAATGGACTCAAGGAAAAAAAGGGCTAACCGAGTTTCCAGAAAGCCGCGTTTGCCCTTAGATTCAACGCAGCAGGAATTGGTTTCACGCGATCTTCGCCAAAGTTTTCGATAGTTCCGGAGCAGAAGCTGCAGAGGCAGAGCAGAATTATCCCCGGTTTGCCGTTCGGCAACTACGCAGAGCGCGTGCAGGCTGGCGGCGGGAGTGCGGCGATCAACCTTTCTTTTTGTCAATTTTCAGATTTAGCGTGATGTCCTTGCGGCTGTCGAAGCTGGTGACCGTGTGCGTGGCGGATTTCGCGGCATCCTTTTCGGCGTGGACTTCGTAATCGGCATTGGGATCCAGGCCGCTGAAGCGGTATTTGCCGGTGTTATCCGTATACAGCGTGCGCACTATGTTGCTGCGAGTATTCTTGAGATAGACGATGCTCTCCGAAACGAGATTATCGGACTTGTCGAGCACCACGCCGTGGACGGTCCGGAGCTCGGACTCGCGTTTGGAATCTTGAGCGGCGGTTGAAGCAGCCACGAAACAACAAACGATACCGAGCAAGCGAATGCCCCGCGACACCTTCATTTTTTTTCTCCGGTTCCAGGTTCCATTCGAAAGACGATGCGCGCTTCGTTGAGGCCGTTCTTGGCGTCCAGGGTTCGCGTCTGATCGGCGAAGCCCTTCGCGTGGACGTTCATTTCATAATCCGTTCCCTGGGGCACGCGAATGGCAAATTCACCGCGCGAATTTGTGTAGCTGTCCCAGCGGAACTTTTTCTCGCTGCTGCGGCGAACCCGTAGCTCTACGCCCGGAAACGCATAACCCTTGTTAGTGAAGATAGTGCCGATGATCAGAAAGTCGTTGGCGTGGCTGTATTTCTTATTGCTCTTGGCGCTGGAAGACGAGGGAGCAGGCGAGTTGCTCTGGTCCGGCGGCGGGGGAGGGGGCGGCTCCTGAGCGGATGCACGCGTCGCAGCAAACGAGGCGAGAACGACGGAAGCTGCGATAAACACGGCGCACGAAAGACGTCCCATGGACTCACTCCCTGAAATTTAGATGCCGGAGGCAAGCAAGGTGGCTACGAGGCAAACGGGGCGAGGCCTTCATTCCTCGTCGTCATCGACTTCTTCTTCTTCGTCGTCTTCCACTTCGGCAAGATCGCCGTTCTCGCCGGCTTCGTCTTCTTCATCCTCTTCTTCTTCGTCGAGATCGTCGGAGATGAGGTTCAAATGCACGGGATGCGTCTGCGAAACTTCCAGTTCGGATTCGCACTCCGGGCAGCTCAGGATTTCGCCTTCTTCCACTTCATCTTCGTCAACGTCGATTTCCGAGGAGCATTCAGGGCAGCGGATCACGGCTCCATCCTCCGTAGCAAAACTCGCTGGGCGGCGCCCGCAACGACGGTGCCACCGCCACCAAGGCGTATTATATACCGCGTTGCTGCAAGTCAATCCAACGCCCACCAGGGCTGCTCCGATTGTAAACCGCTTGCGAGCCGAAAACGAATCGTGGCCTCATCCCGCGAATATCCCGAGCGCCCCGTGGTAGGAGTAGGCGGTGTAATCATCGAAAATAGCCGAGCGCTGCTCATCCGTCGGGGTAGCGAGCCGCTGAAGGGCCAGTGGTCCATCCCCGGAGGAACGCTGGAGCTTAGCGAGTCATTGCATGAAGGTGTAGTTCGCGAACTGCGCGAAGAGACCGGGCTCGACGTTCGCGTGCTGGAGCTCATCGAGGTATTTGACCGAATCTTCCCGGAAAACGAAGCACCCGCAAAGGAACGGCCGTTGAAGCCGCGCTATCACTTCGTGATCGTCGATTATCTGTGCGAGAAGATTGCCGGCAAAGCTCGTGCCGGAACCGACGTCACGGACGTGGCATTTGTGCGCGAGGACGAGCTTGAAAATTACGGCCTTACGGCCACGGCTACGCGGGTCTTGAAGCGCGCGTTTGTGATGGACCGCGAGCGGCGGGCGGCGCGATGATGCCATTGGCTCTCGCGCCGCTCGGTTCCTTCGCGTCCCTTATTGAGCTTTTGTGATTTCGATGCTCCCGTTCGAATCGGTGAGCTGAAGCGGGCAGCCGCCGGACCCGATAGTTCCGTTGAGTGAGTCGCCGCCGATATTTCCCGTAGCGGTTACGGGCAATTCCGAAGAAACGCGCCCGAACGAGGTGCGCGCCGAGAGGTTGTAGCCGACGCCGTCGGGGATGCGAACCCGGATAGACGAGAACGAAGTCTTCAGGGAAATGTCCTTGCAGCCGCTGGCCGGGCGCGTGGCCGTGACAAAAATTGCGCCGTTCTGATTGTCCACGCGAATGCGGCCGCCAATTGCTTCGAGCGTAACCCCCGCGAACGACGTATCCACGCCGGCGTCCCCTTTGACGTTGCGCGCCGTGACCGAACCGTTGGAGTCTTCCGCCGTGAAGTTGCCATTGATGCGTTCCGCGAGAATGCTGCCGAAACTGGTTTTTGCATAAGCGTCGGCGCCGATCTCCGTCAGCGTGATGGCGCCGTTTCCGGTGGTGGCGCGAATGCCCTTGGGGATATTCGACGCCTCGATGGAGCCGAAGGAAGACTTGAGCGTTACGGCTCCGCGAGCATCGCGAACGGTGACTTTCCCATTGGAAGTATCCGCGTCTACCGTTCCGCTTACGTTCTCAAGGTCGATGTTGCCGAAGGAATCGCGAATCGTCACGGAGGTGCCGGACAGCGCGCTGGCCGTCACACGGCCGTTGTTGGTGGTGCAGTTGACGCGGCCTTTGACGTCGGAGAACGTGACGTTGCCAAAGCTGTCGGTCACATCCAAAGCGCCACCGATCGTTGAGATGTCGACATTGCCGTTGTTGTCGCGGATGGACAAATCGCCGTGAATGCTGCGGGCGTCCACGCCGCCGAAGGACGTTGTGATAATCGCGGAAGGCGCGTCAGAAAGCGTGACTGAGCCGTTGCCGCCGCCTATTGTGACCGGGCCTTGAATATTTCGAACGGTGATGCTGCCGAAGCGATCTTGCACCTCGAGGGTACCTTTAACGTCGCTGACCTGCACAGAGCTGTTTTTATTGTTGACGCTTGAATTTCCCGAAGCGCCGGTGAGTTCGATGCTCCCGAAGGAGTTGTTGAGGCGCGCCGGACCTGCATCGCGAACGGTGAGCGAGCCGTAGCCGTTGTCGATATCGAGGGCGCCGTGGACGCGCGAAACTTCAATGCTTCCGAAGCTGTTTCTGGCGTTCAGCGGAGCATCGCCGGGCATGCCGATGTCGTAGCTGACCGACCATGACGAGTGCTTGCTGGAATGGAACCAGCTCTTTTCTTCGGGATAGATCGTGCGGATGCTTATGCCCGCGTCGGTTTGCTGCACTTCAATCTGAATCTTGTCCGCGAACGATTGTGCTTCGTCGTGCGAGCTGGCTTGCGCGCGAATCGTTGCGGAGATTTTCAGGTCGCGCCCGGGCTCTCCGTGCACCTTAATCTCTCCAAATTTGTGCTCGATATGTACCGACTGGCCGGAGCCGAGGGTCAACGTCTTGTTGAAATCGCGCGTAACCGTTTCCTGCGGCCACGTGGCCGCGGCCAATCCGGGAACCGCGGCAAGCAAACATGCAGCCGCTAGTCCGAGCGCCGTACGCAGGCGCGGAAGGCTCCCTCCGATAATAGTCCGAACAACTGCAATCATCGCTTTGCCTCCAAAATGTCCTGCAGCGTCTGCTGCTTTTCTTCGTACATCGCCAGCAACTGCTGGCGAAGGTGCGCGTTGGACGGATTCAAACCGGCCTGCGCGCGAAGGTCGTCAATCGCGCTATCCAAGACCTGCAATTTCTCGCGGTAGCTCGCCTGGAGCGGTGCTGTAAAATTATCAATTTCCGGCTTGGCCTCGGCGGCGAGCTTATCAATGGCCTGCTCGTAGGCCGCCTGGGTTCGCTCGACTTCAGCGAGGGCAGGTCTCTTCAAGAGAGACTTATCCTCGGCAAGAGGCGGATGGCTACCGACTGGTTTGCGGTCTCGGATGACCCACGTGGCCGTAACCGTAATTAGCAATACTAGAGCCGCCGCCGCTGCAACTTTCCACCCGAGCGTAATGCCTGCGCCGAGATTCAGCCAACTCCATCGCGCTGCGCCTTTCTTGTTGCTGGCAGCTTCTTGCGCCAGCGCTCGCTCAATGCGTGGCCAAAGCGAAGCTGAATCCGAATAGTCGCGCAGTTCAACGGCGGCGCTGCTGAGCGCTTTCCAGGCGCGCAATTCTTCGGCACACGCCGGGCAGTTTGCGCTGTGCGCTTCGAGCGCGGCCCATTCCGCGAGCGTGCCGTCTTCAAAAATTCTGTTGCGGTCTTTGCATTCTATATTCATAAGCGTTTACCTTGCACCCGCGGCGCTCTGATTGCGCGGCGGTTCGAGCACCTGGCGAAGATTCTTCTTCGCCTGAAAAAGAGTGTTTTTCGAAGCCGTCTCGGTGATGTCCAGCATCCCCGCGATTTCCGCGTGGTGAAAACCTTCCACTTCGTACAGCAGGAAGACGTCCCGCTGGTGCTTCGTCAAACCCGCCACTGCTCGTTCGAGTGCCATACGCAGCGAGGGATGCGAGCCCGGCGCGCGCGGCTCCGGCCGCGGCGACGCTTCGTTCTCATCCTCAGTGCCCGAAACTTCTTTCTTGCGCATGCGGCTGCGGCGCACGTCGTAGCAGGTATTGATCAGGATGCGGTAAGTCCACGTCACGAAGCTGGACTGGCCGCGGAAGCTCGCAATGCTTCTCTGCACTTTCAGAAAAGTTTCTTGCACCGCGTCTTCCGCGTCGTTGACGGTCCCGAGCAAATTGCGCGCGACGTTTCTCATGCGCGCGCCGTGCATGGCGTAGAGCCGTTCATAGCCGCCTAAATCTCCGGCGAGGCAGCGCGCCGCCAAATCGGTGTCGTCGGAGGGCGCCGCGCTCGAAGGGGCAGGCCCGGCTAGTGCAGAGCGCCCAAGTCGGTCTTCGGAAGGTTCCACTCGCGGCTCCCGTTCGCGCGGCACGGAAGAGAGTTTATTCCCCCAGGGCAGCGCAAGTCCCATAGATCCCATTCCTGGCTCCTGGGATATAGACGCCGCAAAGGTACCAAATGTCAGTGTGGCCGGGATGCGCGGAAAGGGGCAGATTCAGTGGTGGGTGGCTAATCAGCTGACGCCAACGGACATAGCTGGAGCGGTTTGCAGCCCAAGGTAAATCTTCTTGTGAAAAGGGCTGTTTTCGTGGCCGACGAGGAGATGCGATTGCGGGTCGTCTTCGGTGATCAGAAGGCGCAGGCTACGAGCGTCCCGCGGCACGTCGAACACAATCTGCCTGGTAAACGATTCGCCCAGACGGAGCGGCTCGCTCAGAGGCTGCTGCTCACCGTGAGCGCGCGCAAACGCAGCGTCCCCGCTCGAAGACTCCCCGTAACTGCGGCCCGCGTCATCCACAAGGACGACACGGCGAACGTTAGGGGTGAGTGAGCCGTTCCCGCGAGTGGGGGAAATCGTGCTCTCGTCGAACCAAACCTTCAGCCCTACTATTACGAACTCTCCGCGCGCGGTGACCGGCTGAAGTTCCGGGCCAATCGCTGCCGCGGTTTGCATTCCCGCGACGGAATACCCGATGTGGCAGTCTACTTCACAAAAGTACTTCCACCCGCCCGGAGGGAGAGTCCGCTCGCGGCTCGCAAGAGAGAACGCGACGAGAAGCGCCAGATATGAAGCCGGGACGGCTAACACGCTGGAGATTCCGATGGCCGCAATTCTTCTGGACATGTGCAGGGCCCCGTAGAAGAACACAATCGCGCTCGCACCGGTAAGCAGCACGCTGCCGAGGAAGAGCAATACCGCGATGGGAGCCAGATGAGGTGTGAATTCTGACATTTCTCCTCCTCTCGTTCGTGAGCTAGCCTGCCGCGACGCTCGGAAGCGAGCCACGCGTTCGCTCCCGTTGTTCGAATTCACGCAACGCGTCTTCCAGGTCGGCAACCGTAAAATCCGGCCAGCGTTTCGTGAGGAACACGAACTCGGCGAAGGCGCATTCCCACAGCAGAAAGTCGGAGAGGCGCTGCTCGCCGCCGGTGCGGATGAGCAAATCCACTTCCGTGGAGCCGCCGCGATGCACTTCCGAGAGCACGTCGGAGAAGGCTTCCGGCGAAAGCTCCGTCACTTTGTAGAACTTGCAGGCAGCTTGAAATATGGATTCCCGCGCGGAATAGTCCACGGCCAGGCGAAGGTTTAGCCGGGTGCCTTGCGAAGTTGCAGCTTCGGAATCGGCAATGGCCTGCCGCAGTGTGGCGGGAATGCGGTCGCGTCGACCGATCACGCTCAGCCGCACGCCTTCCTCGATGCAGTGCGACGTCTCCGCCAGCAGGTATTCATGCAGAAGGCGGAGAATCGCGTGGACCTCGGCGGCCGGCCGCTTCCAGTTGGCGGAAGAGAGCGCGAAAAGCGTGAGTGTGTGAATCCCGAGGCGCGGCGCCGCGCGGATCACTCGCCGGCCAGCTTCGGCTCCGGCGCGGTGTCCCGCCGAGCGAGGCAGTCCGCGTGCCGATGCCCAGCGGCCATTGCCGTCGGAGATGATGGCGACGTGCAAGCCGGAGCCGGGCGCAGGCTCGCGAGGCGCGGTGATGGGGTGCTGCATGGTCATGGTTTGCATAGTGTTGGTTGCTTTCTCCGCCGCTTGGAGAATCATACAAACTACTCTGTATTATAAAGTAGAAGAACAAAAAAATTTCCGTTCTTAGCCTTCTCGTGTGGTGCGAATGAGCGCTTCCATGTGATTGAGGTAACGCTCGAGCGCGCGCCGCCCGGAAGCTGTCAATCGGTATTCTGTTTTCGGCAATCGCCCGTCGAACGATTTCGTGCACACGATGTAGTCCGCTTCTTCGAGCTTGCGCGCGTGGACGCTCAAGTTGCCGTCGGTGGTCTTGAGGAGTGCTTTGAGCTCGTTGAAAGTGAGGGAGCGGTTGACGGCCAGCGCGCTGACGATCCCGAGGCGAATCCGCTCGTGAATCAGACGGTCAAGATTCGGCGAAACGGCTTCGCGCCCCGCCCCGCTGGTTGCCGCGAGAGGTTCTTCGCGCTCGCGCGTGCGTTGCTGATGTTCCTGCCGGACTGCCGATGTTTTCGCCATTTTCTAAGTCCTCAGCCCCCGTGGTGCCTGGCGATCCACATGCCGAAGCCGATCTGCACCGCGCCAAAGCCAGCGGCCATAAACGCGTCACCCCATGCCGCAGGAGCAAATAGAGCGGCTGCGCCGACTCCCATCAGGCAGAAACCCATAATGGGGACAACCCGGGCGGAGAACGCGCCGCCCGTGACGATAGCGGTGCCGTACAGAAGCAGCCAGACCCCGGGTAGCGTAGCAAACGCGCCGGCCGAGAACAGGGCAAATGTGATCAGGCCCCCGACTACAATTGGCGGTGCAAAGCTGAGAAGGAACTTTCGTCCGGGGCCGGAGAAAAGCGCGGAATTGGCCCGATGCGCCTTCGTTGCCGCGGACGGCGCAGCGATCGCGACGGCCACGCACGCCTCGATGAGCCAAACGGCAAGCCATGCGCGAGGGGAGGTCTGTAGACTCGCAACGAACGCGGCCACCAGCGCCGTGATGCCCATGGCCACGCCGCCCCATCCCGGAACGCCGGTGAACTCTGCGGCGCGCTCCATCGTTTCGCGGATATAGCGAAGATGGTCGGCAGCGCGCGAGTCAATAGGGATGGGCTCGCGGGAACCGGAACGCATAGGACCAGCAGCGGACATGAACAAAGACTAGCAGACAGCGTGGATTCTGTCAAGTACTTTGTAACATAAAGTTAAAGCAGGCCCCGCACCGCCGATCAACGCCTGGCGTATCGGTGGCACAGCGCGTTCCAGCGAATCGTGAAGATATCCACGAACATCTGGATGCTGTCGCGCAGCATATTAACTTTTGTGGCGGGAGAGTGCGCCCAGCGGACCGGGATTTCCACGGTGCGCAAGCCGTGGTGGCGAGCGAGATAGAGCAGCTCTGGATCGAATCCGAATCGTTCGATGCGCTGCTGTTCGAAAATGATGCCGCAGGCTTCGCGGCGAAACGCCTTGAATCCGCATTGCGTATCGACAAACGGCAGCCGCAAAACGATGCGCACGATCTTGTTGAAAATGATGCCGGCAAACTCTCGGAAGCGCGATTCATGCACTTCGATGAGGCTGCGATCCATGGCTCGCGAGCCGATCGCGACGTCGTACGTCTTGAGCGCCTCGAGAAGTTTGGGCGCTTCTTCGATCGGCGCGGAGAGATCGGCGTCGGTAAAGAGCACGTTGCGGCCGCGCGCTTCGAGCATCCCGTGACGCACGCTGAAGCCCTTGCCACGATTCACACCGTTCGAAACCACACGCAGCAGCGGCAAAACGTCCCGGAAACTCTCCGCAACGGCCGCCGTGCGGTCTTTTGAGCCGTCATCCACGACGATGATTTCCGTCCGCGAGCCGAGCGACGGGAGAAACGCGGCGATGCTTTGTAGGGTGGCGGGAAGGCGCAGTTCCTCGTTGTAGGAAGGAATGACGATGGAAACGTCTGGAACGTCTGAGCTCATCGCCCGCGTGGTTCCTTCCAGCCGTGATATCCAACGAGCGGGACGAAACGACACCCCTCGAGCACGGTTGCCTGGAAGGAAGTGCCGCTCCGCTCGATCAGGCGCAGCTCCTGGTTGTCCGCATCGCCCACCGGCAGAATCATCCGGCCTTCTTCGGCAAGCTGTGAACGAAGGGGTCCAGGGACATCCGGCGCGGCGGCCGCTACCAGAATCGCGTTAAACGGAGCAACTTCAGCCAGGCCGAGCGTGCCGTCTCCGCAGTGAACATGAACGTTGTCGAAGCGCAATCGCGCCAGCCGCTCCGCGGCGGTGGCGGCCAATTCTGAACGCACTTCAATCGTAAAAACAGTTTTCACCAGCCGCGAAAGCAAGGCGGCTTGGTAGCCGCAACCGGTCCCTATTTCGAGTACGCGCTGGTCTCCCGAAAGTTGCAGTGCCGCGGTCATCGCCGCAACGATGTACGGCTGCGAGATAGTTTGCCCTTCTCCAATCGGCAAGGGTCCATCTTCGTAAGCCCGCCGCCGAAGTTCCTGGGGGACGAAATCTTCGCGGCGCACCGCAGCCATCGCGGCCAGCACGCGCGCGTCAGTAATCCCACGGCGACGGAGTTGGCGCTCGATCATTTCGGAACGCTGCGCGTCGAAATCGTCGGCGAACGGACTGAGCGGCTCCGAACTGCCAATCGCTTTGTCGCGGAAAAGTTTCATTGGATGTCGCTCACTTCCCACTGGCTTGCCTTCTCGCCGCCGCGCAGAACGGTCAAGCGTGCGAGACGGCCGCGGCGTGCTTTTCCCAGGCATGCGTCTGCAGAATCTCACCCATTTGCTGGATGGCGAAATCGCATTCCTCGTCGCGATTGTAGAAGTGCGGAGAGAGGCGCACACCCGCTTTTGGCCGGTAATCCACGAGAATTTCGCGGGCCAGCAACTCCCGGCACACTTCGTACGCATGCGGGCAATCTACAGATACGGTTCCCGCGCGTTCGGCGGGACTCTCCGAAGTATTGACGGTCCAGCCGTGCGATTTCGCGGCTTCGAACAGGCGCGCAGTCATGCGCATCGATTTTTCCCGAATCGCGGCGATGCCCGCCTTAGCGAGAATATCCAATCCGGGCTGGCACGCGTAGAGCGCGGGAATGTGCGGCGTGCCGTTCAAATAGCGGAACGAATCTTCGCGAGAATCAATTGCGCCGGTTTCAAAATCGAACGGGCGGCGATGCGCGATCCAGCCGGCGATCGCAGGCTGCAATTTTGCGCGCAGGTCTTCGCGCACGTATAGATAACCAACGCCGGGGCCGCCGCATAGCCATTTCAGAACGCCGCCAACCGCGAAGTCGGTACGCAGCGCGCGGACATCCACTGGAATAGTTCCCGCAGCCTGAAACAGGTCGAGGATTACGTGCGCGCCAACGCGATGCGCTTTCTCGATGATCGCCCGCGCGTTCACGATGTACGCGCTGCGGAAAAGCACCTGCGAAATGGGAACGAGCAGAGTCGTTTCGTCTATGGCGTCGAGAAAGCGGTCCAGGTCGAAGCGTACCGGATCGTTGCTGGGCACGAGTTCGACGCGAGCACCGTTTCGCCGTTGCTCGTGATAAAAGTATTGAATCGAGGGAAATTCCAGATCCGTCAGAACTACTTTGTTACGCGGGCCGCGAAAATCAAAACAAGACGCGATGATGGCTTGGATGAGTGTGACGTTTTGATGCAGCGAGATTTCGCCCGGCCCGGCGCCAATCAGCGGAGCCAGCTTGTCGCCGACGCTGACGGCCATTTCCCACCAGCCCTCTTCCCACGCGCGCACGCCGCGATGCGCCCAGGAATCCGCGTAGGCTTTCATCTCGTCGGACACGGCGCGAGGCATGGCGCCGAGAGAATTGCTGATCATGTAGGTGGTGCGGTCGAGAATTGGAAACTCGCCGCGCCATTTCAAAAGCTCATCCATTTCCTGTAGCTCCCGTAACAATTGCCGCGGATTTTGCTCTGGCCCACACAAGGTAGCACAGCGAAATGAAGACAAGCCAGGGAACCCCGGCGACGAGCGTAATCTTCAGGCCGGGAATCCACCAGGTTGAGATAAGCACCAAAGTTAAAGCGATGAGGCCGATCAGCGAGGTCCACGGCCCCTTGGGAGCCAGATGCACTATCGGTGTCGCCGACGCAGCCATGTGTCGGCGAAATGCGAGGTGCGTGACAAAAATCATCTGCCACACAAAAATCCCGCCGAGAAATGCCGAACCCAGCATGTACACGTAAGCCTTGTCGTGGAACCAGTGGTCCAATCCTAATGCGGCACACATTCCCGCGCTGGAGACCAGCAGAGCGACTACCGGAGTTCCGCGTTTACTTAGCTTCCCGAAGGCAGCGGGTGCGTACCCGCCGCGTGAAAGTGAAAAAAGCATGCGCGCCATCAAATACAGATTGCAGTTGACGCTGGAGAGCGCTGCCGTAAGCACCACGAAATTCATCACTCCCGCCGCCGCCGGAATCCCCACCGTTTCGAACACGCGCACGAACGGACTCTCTCCGAGCCCGACCTGATTCCACGGCACGATGCCGACCACAATGGCAAGCCCGCCGATATAGAAAAGCCCCATGCGGCCGAGCGTCCAGCGCAGCGCCCACATCACGCAAAGCGCGATTGCTCCGGCCGCAACGTAACTCAGAATTACGCCGGGGCCCGCGAGCTTCACGGAAATCGCGCTGCCCAGAAAAAGTCCCGTTCCAATCGCACCGCCGATCGCGATCATCGAGAGCTGCCGCGGCGTCAAATGCCGTTGCAGCCCCACTTCTTTGTCAACGATCGCTGCGTGGCGTGCCGCTTCGGCGCTGATTTGCGCTCGCACATCGTTCTCGGACATGGCGCGGCATGGTAACAGAAAGCCGCGAATCCGGCCGCCCCGCGCACCTGAACCGCGGGACAGTTACGCGTCACGAACGCCTGTACCGCGCCGCGCACCTGCGCCCTCGCTACATTTTCTAAGATCGTGGGAGTGGCGGCTCCCACCCAAGCTGGCCGTCACGGAGGCAGCGGTCATGAAGGCGGTCCTTGCACTAATCATCATTTATGTCGGAACATTTTTTCTTGCTATCCAGGGCGCATCACAGAACTCTGTGAATGCGGCGCCGCAGAATTCATCCGCCCAGGGGCAGGCCAGCACGTCGGCCGCCAAGCCGATCGATCCCGTGAAGGATGCTGACATCCGTTCGCTCATGGAATTGACTGGAGCCCGCGATCAGATGCAGGACGCGGTGGCCAATTCGACTGAGCAATACCGCGAGAAGCTCCTCGCGACGGTCCCGAACAACGATAAAGGCCAGGCCTTCGTCACGGCATTCGCTGACAGCTACCAGAAGAAATTCGATGTTGACGAGCTGACCGAGAAGTTGGTGGCAATTTACGACAAGCACTACTCCGACGACGATATCAAAACATTGCTGCAGTTTTATGGATCGCCGGTAGGTCAAAAAGTTGCCGCGGAGATGCCCAAGATCGCTCGCGAAATGCAGGCCGCCAGCAGAACCACGGGAGTCAAGGCAGCGAAAGAAGCCCTGCAGGAAGTGAAAGCGCAAAATCCACAAATCGGGCAATCCGCGCGGCTCGGCGGCAACGGAACTGGCCTCCGGCGCTGGCAGCAGGGCGGACGCGGGCAGCAGAACCAGTCGGCCCAGCAGGCCGCTCAGCAACCAAATCCGCAGCAGCCCTGAGCTTGGCAGCGGCAGCAGTTTCGCTTAGTCAAAGTGTTTTTTGATCTTGATGTCGATGCCGAACGTGCCGTTGTAATCCCGCAACGCGACGATCGATAGGTTCCTGTCCACGTTGTATTCGACCTGAATCACCTGCTCCTGCGTGGATCCCACATTCGAAACATAGGTGATGGTGAGGTTGCGCGTGACTTGCTGCTCGACGGTCACGCGCGCCGCAGCGTTCTGTTCGGAACCCGTTGAGCCGACTTCGGTGAGGCCGGGGTCTACGCGCAATCGCGTTATGCCGAATAGCTTTTCGAGCCGGCCACCCACCTGGCTGGAAACCGCTTCGGAAAGAATCGTCGTTGCGCCGGAAGTCGCGCCTTGCGAAGTAGCCGAGCCGCCGCCGCGCAAAGTAGCCTCGCTGCTGGTTTGTCCCAATGCCAGCAGCGTGATGATGTCGTTCGCCGGGAGCGGCGGATCGGAACGGTACGCCAGCGACAGTTTGCTCGCCGGCCCGCTGAAATTCAGCGTAATTTCGTACTGCTGAATCGTCGTCGTGGCTTCCACGTTCAGAACCGGGTCGAGCCGGAACGGGTTTGCGAAATTCATGTCGCCGCGTGTGACCTTGTACCTGTCGCCATGAAAAGTCATATCCCCGGAAAGGATATGAATGTGCCCGAGGAGAATCGGGTGCTCCCATGTGCCACGCACGCGAAGGTTGGCTTCTGCTTCGAGTTCCGCGCCGGGCCATTCCATGCGCGCGTCCGGCCCGGAAACTCCGGAAATATCAAACTGCAAGTTGCGCAGAAACGTGGAGCTCGTCGACGGTCCGGAGATGGATCCCTTGGACGCCACCAACACACTGGCGACGTCGAGTCCGGCAGTCATCGTGACGCGTTCGACGACCACTTTTCCCGTGAGCAATCCCGAAGTCGGCGTTCCGGTCAGCCGCAGCGTGCCGCCCGCGAGCCAACTCATGCCTTCCGGATACCGGATGCGCACACGATCCGTCCTCAGAGAGACGTCGAACCGCAGCGGACTCTCGGCGTAGCTCACGCTGCCCGTGAGAAACAGCGTGCCGCCGCCAGATTCGGCTGAGACGTTCTCAAAGTGCAGCCGCGTCGCGTCAAAAACCAAATCACCCTTTACGTTGCTTAAGCCCGACGGAAAATCGGCCATGCGCGCCGCAGCGTTTTCAATGTGCACTCTCCCGGTGATGCGCGGATGGTCGAACGAGCCCTCGAATGAGGCGTTCATTTGCGCCGGGCCGCTCGCATCGAGGCTCGGAATAAATCCCGTCAACAGTCGCAGATTTAACGCGCCATTCAGCTTCAGGCCCAGGCTCCCGTGCTCCGCAAATCTCACTTTCCCGGAAATGGCGAAATTCGTGTCCGAGCCCTTCAACGTGGCTTCGTCAATATCCAGGCTGTCCTTCGACGAGCGGAAGTGAATCGGTCCGGCATTTTCCAGCTGCACGTTGGCGTAGTTCAATGCCAGGCGCGAGAATTTGGCATCCACGACGATGCTTTCGGGATGTTTCAGGTCACCCGTTGCGGTGATGTCGCCGTCCGCCACTCCGCTTCCGTTGGCTTGCTTCAGGTGCAGCGCCGTCAGCAGGAACGGTTTGAGATCAATATTCACAATCGAGATTTTGCCGTTCAGTGGGTACGGATCGCTGAATCCGAGGTTGACGTCGCCGGAAATTCCGCCGGTAGTCATGGCCGAGCCCAGCGTCAACTTCGCGCCGTGCCCGTCGGATGTCAGGTTCCCATCGAAGCTTCCGATCACGTCTTGCCCGACACGCAGATCGACGACGCGATACGTACCCTCGCTCTGTGGCGCGGTGATCGGGCCGTTCGCCTTCAGCCGGAATGTCACCAGCCCACCGACCGGAAATCGCTCCGTCTGCAGTTTCTCGACGTTTTCCAGCGGGAGCGAAGCCGCTACTAGATTCGCATCAACATTCTGATCCGCGAAGCGATACCCCAATGACCCGGTAACAATGCCGGCCCCGCGCCCGTTTTCCTTTCCCGGCGCGAAAACGCGCAACTCCGCGTCCGCTACGCGTACTTCCTGCCTCGAAACACTCAACTGCCCGCGCAGCCTGTTGAACGATAATCCATAGACTTCGCCTTCCGCCAAATCGAACAATCCCGTGACGGCCGGCTGTCCACGCGTCCCGTGCCCGTGAAATTGTCCGCTGACTACGCCCTTGACCGGAAACGACGTCTCGATGAGCTTCTGTATGGTGTCCACCGGGGTTTTGTCAAAATTCACGTCGGCGGACCATTCGTTATCGCGCAGGAAGCTCCAGTTGGTCAGATCGAGTGAGCCTTCAATCTCCGTCGCCATCGTGCCGAACCGCATGCTGCCCCGCTCCAGCGAAAGTTCCGACGGCGAGTACGTGAGGTTGCCTTCGATCAAATCGAAAGCGAGGTCGTCGTAGCGTACTTTTTCTCCTCGCAAATGCCCGGCAAACGTGGGCTCTCCGCCGGGACCCGACAACTTGCCGTCCCACTGCGCAGCGCCGAGCAACCGCTTGATCGCATCCGGCGAACGCGGCCGTTCCCCGCGTATCGCGTCAATGAAATCCTTGTACGATTCGAGCGCTCCGGTTTCGAAATGAATATCCATCGCCGAATTGCGCGGGGCAAGAAGGCCCGTTATGCTTCCGCGCGACGAAGGCGTTTCGAACTCACCGGCGCTCACCGTAATCGCGTGCGCATCGTAGCGATAGCGAAATTGCCAGCTTCCAGTCACTGGCACATGCCCTGCCGCTAGATTATCCACCGGCGTCCAGTCCATCTTGCCGCCAATCTCAAAATGCTGAAACGCGTTGCTCCACGTCTCGACCGTGTCTCCGCCGAGGATTCCGTCCCAATGAAGCTCATCAATCGGGAACCCACGATGTTCGATCGCCGGGAATACCCGAGCGAGGTGCATCCCTGCGATATGGGTGTCGGTGCGGAATTGGACACCCTTGAATCGCACGTTCACGCGCCCTGTGACGCTCCCGCCGAACCCCTCCGCGAGGAAGTCCGGCACGACCAGTCCATCGTTGTTGATGGTGTAGCTTCCTCGGCTCGTCAATCCTGCGGCTTGAAAGATGTCGTACGTTAGGTGGACATCCCGCCCCGCGTAATCGCCGGTGCCCTTGTACTGTCCGTTCGCAAATGCTCCTTCGCCGCGCACGTCAACGTGCCCCGTCGGCGTCATCGGCGCGCGGAACGCGTCGCGAATATCCTGCAGCTCCACCCAGCCTCGATAACGGAAGCTCCATTTCGGGTTGGTGAAATTCGACATTTCTGCCTGTGCATCCAGGTGCGACCGGCCAGAATTCAGCACGGCCTGTTCGACTGTGAAACCGTCGCGCCACAGCGTGAACTTCGCGGAAACGTCCGCTGAAAGCGGCGCCATTTTCGCCGCTATAAACCGCACACCCTGCCAACCGATGCTGCCTAAATACAACGGTTGTTCCAGCGTTCCGCCGGCGTCCAGCGCCAGTTGCAAGTCGCCGCCCTGCACGCCCAGCGGCTGTTTCAACTCGTTGTAATAAATGGCTCCGTCTTCAATTTGGAATTGCCGGACGTGTAGCGCGAACAGCGACTCTCGCAGCGGTTTGTTCGATCCACCTTTCGCCGCACGCGGAATCGGAACGTTGCTCGCACCGCTCCGGTCTATGCGGATGTGAAATTCCGGCTGGCCTAGTGCCAGATCTCCGAGCGAAATCTTGCGTCCCCAGAATGAGTCAACTCGAAGACCTGCGCGAACTTCTTTCGCGGAGAAAAACGGCCGTGCGCCCGCCGGCTCGCTTCCGTGAATCACGAGTCCCTTCAACGTCGCTCGCAACGATAGCCAGCGAATGGAGAGGGAATCCAACTCGACGCGCGCCCCCGTCACCCTCTCCAGCCGATGCATCAGCCACCGCTTAAGTATGGGATTTCCCGCGCCGCTGCCGAAAAATCCGATTACGCAGAGCAGCGCGATCACCGTGAGCACCCACGGCGTGTGAATCACCCAATTCCAGATTGGATGGCGCTTTCGCGGCTTCATTTTTGCCCTTCGTCCAGATACTTCTGCACGTGCAAACGCACGCGGCTCTCTTTCAGCCAGCGATCCGCCTGATTACTAATATCCTTCTCGATCAACGCTTCTTGGATCACATCGCGCGCCGCGTCCAGCGTCGGCGGTTCCTGCCCGCGTGCCTTTGCGCGCGGAACCACGGCGTTCTGATAAAACTCAACGACAGCGTTTTGATCCACCTGTGCGGACGGCCGAAACCGCGAATCCAGATAGTTCGTCAAGTACAATTGACCGGCCACCATCTTCCGCACTTGCGCGTCGCTCAATCCGCTCTGTTTTTTGCGGGCTTCAAACTCTTCCGGCGACGTAAAAGACGACGCCACGCGCGCCACCCCTCGTGCGATCTCGTCATCCATCGGTTGCGGAAAACGCGACAACTCCGCTTCCGAACGCACAATCCACTGGTCTATCAGTCGGTCCAGGATCGCGTCCGGACTTTCTGATTTGCCTTCGACCAACTCCTGATATTGCTGCAGATCGCGCACGTCACTCAGCAGAATGACGTCGTTTTCCACGCGCGCCACGATGCGGTCGATCACTTCCTGCGCTCGCAGTCGGGGAGCACACGTCGACGCCACAAATAAAACACTTAAACCGGCGAGATAGTTTCGAAGCCTCAAAACGTGGATCCCAAGTTGAAGAAAATCTGCAGCCGCGGAAGTTGCGTGCCTTTGAAGCACGCCGTCGTTGGCGGGGCGCTGCTTGTGGCTGGCACGCAGGGCACGACGAAAAACGGTCTGTTGATCTGGTATCCAAGATCAATGCGAATCGGCCCGACCGGCGTCGCATAGCGCAGCCCGAATCCCACGGTATGCGCGAAGTAATTCAGCTCGTTCGTGCAATTGTAAACGCACAGCGTCGGATTCGTCGCGCTCGGCGGTTGCGATGGATCCTGCAAAACGAAGACCGGTTTCGGTGAGTACGGCCGTAGCGTAATGTGATCGATCCGGCTGTAGACATTTCCTCCATCGTAGAATATCGCGCCACCCAGTTGCGTGCCTACGTGGGGTAATCGCATCGGAAATCGAAATTCCTGGTTCAATACCAGCATGGCCTGGCCGCCCACGGGGAATCCCGTGCAGGGATCGCGCGGTCCCGCCTGGTTCAGCGCGAATCCTCGCAAAGACGTACCTCCACCACCAAAGAATCGCTCCGGAAGCGGAATAATCTCCGGCGTCGGCCCCGGCGGCGCCGCTTGCGTGCACTGCGTCGCAGTCGGAGCCGGAAAGGTTAGCGACTCGGTGTTGGCGAACGGCTTAAGAATGCCGATTCGAATGGACCTCGCGAAGCTGAACCTCCGCTTGATCGGGTAGTACGTCGAGTTCTGATAAAAAAATCGCAGAAAGCTCGCGCTCGATCCTACGCTCGTACTCGCCACGCTGAAATCCGCGCTGTTCAGGTTCCCTTTTGTGGCGTCCGCCGGATTGTCGCGCGCATCGCGCAACCACGTCGTCCCGACCTCCGACACCAGCGTCGGCTGTTCGAACAGTGGTATCTCCTCCGGCGCGATGTGCGTGTTGAGGTTGGACACGAGCACTTTGCGGAAAGAGTAGCGGTACAGAACCGTCGTGCGCGAGGACACTTGGTCCGTCAGTTGCAACGAGCCTTCATACCGCATGGCCGTAAACGTGTTGATGTCCTGTGTTTTCTCCGTGTACGCCGTCGCTTGCGTGCTGTAGTGCGGATTTCCAAAACTGTTCGGAATGGAGTACCCCAGCAGCGCGCGGTCCTCGATGGTGCTGCCGCGCAATTTGAGTGACAGCGAGTCGGCGCGGCCGGTCAGATTCACCTTCGTGATTTCAAAAATCCCTCGCGGCGCCGCTTGCACCTGCCCGCCCGTCGGATTCGTCGTGCTCGCCAGTCGCTGGACTTCGAACCCTCCTCCATACGCCATCGTGTACCGTTTGGCTTCTTCCACCAGCACGATGATGTCTTTGTCGGGATCGGTTCCGGCGGGATTTTGCGGTTCGATCGTCACGCGATTGAAGATTCCGAGGTTGTAGAGCCGCCGCTGTGATTCCACCACGTCGGCTTCGCGCAGCGGCGCTCCTTCTTTAACGCGGATCTCCCGCTGGATCACATGCGGTCTCGTCCTGCGATACCCGGTCAATATTATCTTTCGCACTCGCGTCTGTGGCCCCTCGGTGATGTGATATTCAAGCTTGACCGGCGCCGCTTGTGCTGTTTCTCCGTTTTCTTTCTTTTCCCGTCTCTCCTCATTCTTTCGATTCTTGGAGCTTTCGCTCTCCGCTGAAGCTCCGGCTTCTTTCTTCTCCGAATTCTCGCTGGTGGCCACTCGCTCTGCGGTAGACGTGAAGCTGGCTTCCGGAAATCCCGCATTGAAATACCGGGCAAGAATGTTGTCGCGATCTGTCGCTACGTTGAAGTCCGAGTACGGTTGGCCCGGTCGCGAGCCGACGTCTTCCAGCAGCGCTTCATCCGTAAAGGCGTGATTGCCCTCGATCGAAAGCGACGCCACACGCGTTTGCGGACCTTCCGATACGGAATATTTCACGTAAACGTCCCCTTCTTTCCCCTTGTAGTTATCGAGAATCTGCCCGTCCACCCGCGCATCGGAAAACCCGTTGGCCACGTACAGTCCCAGAATCGAATCGGCGTCCGCTTGGATCAACCGTCTGCTGAAGCGTCCTCGCGAGCCGAGCGCCGCGCCATAAATTTGCAACCGGCTTTGCAGCAAATCCGACGCGAAGTAATGGTTGCCGGTGAACTCGATGCCCACGAGCTTGTGCCGCTCGCCCCGCTCTACTCGGTACGTAATCAGCTCTTTGCTTCCTGTGGTTTTCTGTTCCTTGCTTTCCACTTCTCGGTTTTCCGTGGTGTAGCTCACGTCGGCGTCGAAGTAGCCCTCGCGCTCCAGCCGCTCGCGTATGTTGCGTTTCCCTTCTTCCAGAAGGTCCGGATCCACCGCACCTTCCTGGTAAATCGGCACCAATTTTTTCAGATCGGAATTCGAAAATTTCGCACCCGCCACTGCGACTTGGACCCGCGGGCCCTCCGTCACGTCGAGTTCCAGGGGAATCGTGTTCTTCGCGGCGTTGAATTCGCCCCGGCGCACGATTGCGCGGGCGTTCAAGCGGCCCTTTTTGACGAGAAACTTGCGAATGCGGTCCGTTCCGTGCTGAATTCTCGCGGTTGTTACCGGCTCGCCCGCTTTCATTTTCAGCCGCGAAAGAATCTCCGTGTCGTTGTACTCCGTTTCATTGTGCAGTCGCACCGCATCCACGCGCGCCCGCGGCCCCGGTTTTACGTTGACGATTACGTCCATCTCGCGCGATTCGCGCCGCGGTTTGTCCTCTGCGGACACCTCGGCTTTGTATAGGCCCTCGTCCTTCAACAGGTCCCGCAGCCGGTCCAGTCCTTCATCCACATCTTCCTGCCGGAATGGCTTTCCCAGGGCGAGTTGCATGGCTGCCGCCGCCGACGATTCGCTAGGAGGCGCCGTCAAGCCCTGTATCAGTACCTGGCTGAAAAAAAGATTCTCGCGAACGACAAAATCCAGCCGCAGTCCATTCTCGAACGGGCTTGTAACCGCCTTCAGGTCTGCGTAATCACCCGTCCCAAAGAGCAAGCGGATGCTTCGCGCCACACTCTCCTGATCCACTGGCTTTCCCAGCTCAACGGGAAGTCCGCTCGGCGCTTCCGACAGCACATGTCCTTCGTCGTTGACGATTCGAACGGCAACCACCGGCAATGCCGCAGCGGACGAACTGCTCGTCGTCGCCGCCGGTAGTCCTTGACAGCGCGCGGGACCCACGAAAAGCACGAGGACGGCGAGGCTCCCTAGTCCTCTTCCTGTTCTGAATTTCATGCTCACCATCGCTCAGACGAAGCGTAGCACAAGGGCGTTGCCCAACCTGCGGTTGCTGGCGGTATGATGAAGTATCAGAGACGATGAACTCTTCCGATTCTTTTTCGCCATCGCTACCGCCGATTCATGAACGGTACTCCCGTCAAGTGCTCTTCGCCGGCATCGGCGAAGCAGGACAGCGCCGTCTCCTTTCCTCAAGTGCGGTCATCGTGGGCTGCGGCGCCATCGGGGCTGCCGCTGCGGGCCTTCTCGTGCGCGCCGGCGTTGGCCGCATTCGCATCCTCGATCGCGACTTCGTCGAACCCTCCAATTTGCAGCGTCAAACTCTTTACGATGAGGACGACGCCCGCTTCGCGCTGCCGAAAGCCGCCGCTGCGGAACGCAAACTGCGCGCCATCAACAGTTCCATCGCCGTCGAAGGCCGCGTAGCCGATCTTTCGCCGCGCAACGCCGAAGAGCTACTTTCCGGCGTCGATCTGATTCTAGATGGCACCGACAACTTCGAAACGCGTCTCCTCATCAATGATTTTGCCGTCCACTCCGGCCTGCCCTGGATTTACGCCGCCGCCGTCGCCAGTTACGGCGTCACTTTCACGATTCGCCCTGGCGAGTCGGCTTGCCTGGCATGTTTGCTCGACGCTTCCCCGAACGGCCAGGGACTTGAAGAAACCTGCGATACCGTCGGCGTTCTCGGTCCCGTCGTCAACCTGATCGCCTCGCTCGAGGTCGCCGAAGCGCTAAAGCTTCTCTCCGGCCACGCTGACGCTTTGCAAAACCGCCTGGTTTCCTGCGACGTGTGGGCCGGCCGCTTCCAATCCGTGCGCGTCGCGCGAAATCCCTCGTGCCGCGCCTGCGCGCGTCGGGAGTTCACCTATCTCACGGGCCAGTCCCAGCCGCACATCACGCTTTGTGGCCGCGACTCCGTACAAATTCACGAACGCGGTCGCTCTTTGGATCTCGCGGCCTTGCGCCAACGGCTGAAGCCCGCCGTCTCAGACGTTCGTCAGAACGAATTCCTGCTGTCATTCCGCGCAGATGCTTACCAGATGACGGTATTCGCCGATGGCCGCGCGATCCTCAAAGGCACGAAGGATCCCGCCGTAGCGCGCTCCCTGTACGCCCGCTTTATCGGATCTTGAACTTTTATATTCTGGCGGCCCGCGAATCACGCTGCTGGTGGCTGGCTCTTATCGGTGCTGGCCCGTTCGCCCAAACGAACTCCGCATATTTGACCGGTCCAGGTTTTCCCGCAGGTTCATGAGCGTCAAAAACGTGCTGAGAATTCTCGCCTTCAAGTCATCGGTCAGGTGCAGCCCGCTGGTGGCTACGCGCGCCAGCCGTTCGCCGTTTTCCGTAATGAACCGCATGATTTCTTTTTGCCGCTCGTGCGGCGCCGTCCCCAGCGCCGTCTCCCGCCGCATCTCCCCGCAACTGCCCTCGATGGACAGCGTGAAGTGCAGCACGCACACCTGTTGCTCGGCCAACGCCGGCGGCGTTTCGTTCTTGCAGCCCGTGACTTTGCAGGGTATCGCCATTGCGCTCGGGGACTGGGGCTGAATGAATAGGAGACCATTCCCCGAGCCGAAAATCCAGCGTTGCGCGACGGTATGACGCGAATCCTGCATCGCCCGTCCGCAGGGTCGGGAGTCCGGTCCTCGCCGGCGCCTCCGGAGCTTCTTCCCATTTTTAAAAAATTGCTTGCATAAAAATACAGACCGCTGTATATTTAGGATTGTCATGAGCGTCGGCAAAACATTTCGCCACGGACAGATCCTCCGCCTCGTTTCCGGCCAACCCATCGCCAACCAGGAAGAGCTGCGCCGCCGTCTCGCCGCGCAGAAAATGCGCGTCACCCAGGCGACCCTGTCCCGCGATCTCCAGGAACTCCGCCTTGTCAAAACGCAAGAGGGCTACAAGCCCGCCACCGCGGTACCTCAGGAACCGGCGGCGCCTCCCATGCCGCCGCTCGCTCGTGCCCTGCGCGAGTTTCTTGTGGACATCCGTCCCGCGGAAAACCTTCTCGTCCTGAAAACTCCTCCCAGCGGCGCGCAGCCTCTTGCCGCGGCGGTGGACGCCGCCAAGTTTCCGGAGATTGCCGGAACCATCGCCGGCGACGACACCGTCCTCATCATCACGCCCAACAAAAAAACGCGTGATTCGCTCCAAAAGAAACTGGAAGCGCTCCTGAAATGAAGGACCCTTCGCAAATTGCCGTCGTCGGCCTTACTGGCTACACCGGGCTCGAGCTCGCTGGCCTTCTGCTGCGTCATCCGAAAGTGGCTTCTTCCACTTTTTACGTGCGCGACACGCAAGGCAAGCACTGCATCGCCGAACTCTTTCCGCAGTTTCGCGCCCGCGGCGAGGCTCCCCTCCGCACGCTCTCGCTGGACGCGATTGCCTCTTCCTCGGCCGGCACGGCATTCCTCGCCACGCCGCACGAAGTCTCCGCCGAACTCGCCCCCGCTTTCCTCAATGCGGGCATGAAAGTCATCGATCTCAGCGGAGCCTTCCGCTTTCACTCGCCGGACACCTTTTCTGCCTGGTACAAGCTCCCCACGCCTCACGCCGCCTTGCTCGGCGAAGCGGTTTACGGCCTTCCCGAGCTTTACGCCGATGACATCGCCTGCTCCCGCCTCGTCGCCAACCCCGGTTGCTACGCCACCAGTGTCATTCTCGCGCTCCGACCCTTAACCGACGCAGGCTGGCTCGCCTCCGATCAATCCGTCGTCTGCGATTGCAAGTCCGGCGCCACCGGCGCTGGCAAAGATCCTCGTCGCGACCTCCACTTCGCCGAACTCAACGAAAACTTCAAGGCTTATAACCTTTTCTCGCACCGCCACACTCCCGAAATTATCGAGCATACCGGCCTGCCGGAATCGCAAGTCGTCTTCTCCACGCACTTGCTTCCGCTCGCGCGCGGCATTCTCTCCAGCATCTACGTCACTCTTGCCGAACCGCAATCCTCGGAAGCCATCGAATCGCTTTATCGAAAATTCTATGCCGGCCGCCCCATGGTCCGCATTTGGAGTGCCGGTTCCCTCCCCGAGCTTCAGCACGTCGCCCACACGAATTTCTGCGATATCGGTTTTGTCGTGGACAAGTCCGGCCGCCGCCTCATCCTCGTTTCCTGCCTGGACAATCTCGGCAAGGGCGCGGCAGGCCAAGCCGTTCAGAATTTCAATCACCTACTCGGTATCGAGGAGACCACTGCACTTCAATGAGAACCGTCATCAAGTTCGCTGGAGCTTTGCTCGACGACCAATCTACCGTGCGCACGCTGGCCCGGCAGGTCGCTAACCTCGCCCAGGCCGGCCACGAGATTCTCGTGATTCACGGCGGCGGCCGTGCCTTCACGGAAACTCTCAAGCGCATGGGCATGGAAAGCAAGTTCGTCGGTGGTTTGCGCGTCACGGACCGCGACACGCGCGACGCCGCGGTCATGGTCTTCGCCGGCCTGCTCAACAAGCGCCTCGCGGCGGCCATTTCCGCGGAAGGTTGCCCCGCCGTCGGCATCTCCGCCGCCGACGCGCAGTGTTTTCTCGCCGAACCCATGGTCCATGACGAAGTGGCCGGCAGCCTCGGCTTCGTCGGCTATCTCACTGGCGTCAACAACTCTTTCATCGCATCGCTCTGGCGCGAGCGTCTCGTCCCGGTCGCTTCGTGCCTCGGTCTCGGCCCGGACAACGAGCTCTACAATATCAACGCTGATCACATGGCTGCTGCCTGCGCCGAGTATCTCGCCGCCGATCAGCTCATCTACCTCACCGATGTCGCCGGTGTTCTTGACGGCGAGCGCGTCCTGTCCGCCGTCTCCTGTGAGGAGATCGAGCGCCTCGTCCGCTCGCACGTCGTTTCCGGCGGAATGATTCTCAAGCTGGAAGCCGCCAAGCGCGCTCTCGAAGGTGGCGTCCGCGAAGTCCGCATCGTTGGCGGCGCGACCCACGATGTCCTTCGTCTGGCTTCGCACTCTGCCGAGCCCGTGCAACACGAAACCGCTCCATTCATCCCCGGCACGCGCGTCGTACGCGATCATGCCTCCGCCGCCCGCGCGGCCCTTTCGGCGGCATGATGGCTGCCGCCAAATCCGGGCCCGCCATGAAGTCTTCTCGAAAGTCCGCAAAACGCCGGACACGCGGGACCTCCGCCGCCGCAGTGCGCGACGCCGAACAATTTCTTCTCCCAACCTACAAGCGCCAGCCCCTCGTCTTTACCCACGGCCGCGGCTGCTACGTCTTCGACTCGCGCGGCAAAAAGTATCTCGATTTTCTCGGCGGAATCGCCGTTAACGCTCTTGGCCACGCGCATCCGCGCATCGTCAAAGTCGTTCGCCGCGAATCCGCTCGCGCGATCCACTTTTCCAACCTCTTTCATCACGCTTTTCAGGGTCCGCTCGCGCGCAAACTCGCGGAATGGTCCGGCCTTGACCGCGTTTTCTTCGCCAATAGCGGCACAGAGGCCGTCGAAGGCGCTCTGAAACTCTCCCGCCTGTATGCCCGCACGGATTCCGACGTTCCAGGCGTTCCCGCGCGCAAACACCGCATCCTCGCGATGACCAATTCTTTCCACGGCCGCACCTACGGTGCTGTCAGCGCCACGTCTACCGAAAAATATCGCCTGCCTTTCGCTCCGCTCGTTCCGGGCATCGACTTCGTTCGCTTCAACGACGTGGACGACCTCGCATCGAAATTCGACGACACCGTTTGCGCCGTACTTCTCGAAACGATTCAGGGCGAAGGCGGCATTTATGCCATTACCGAGACTTTCTGGAACGCTGCCCGCTCCCTGACTTCCAAGCACGGCGCGCTCCTCATCGCCGATGAAATTCAGTGCGGCCTCGGGCGCACTGGCCGCTATTTCGCTTATCAGCAGTATTCTGGCAAGCCGGACATCGTCCTCGTCGCCAAGCCGCTCGCGGCGGGACTGCCTCTCGGCGCGATTCTCACCTCGCAATCCGTTGCCGACCGCGTTTCTCCCGGTCTCCACGGCACGACGTTTGGCGGCGGCCCGCTTGCTTGCGCGACGGCTCTCGAATTTCTCAACGTCATCGACGACGAGAGACTTCTCGAGAACATTCGCGCTCGTGGCGACGAGCTTCGCGATGGCCTCGCCGCTCTCGCCGGAAAATTTCCTTTTATCCGCGAAATCCGCGGCGAAGGCTTGATGCTTGGCGTCGAACTGACCGTCGACGGCGCTCCCTTCGTTCAGCAAGCCCTGCTTCGCGGCCTGCTCATCAATTGCACGCACGACTTTACGCTGCGCTTTCTCCCGCCCTTCATCGTCACGCGCGCGCAGGTTCGCCAGTTTCTCCGCCAGATGGAAACTATTTTTCTCACTACTCCGCAAAAGGCTGCCGCTTCCCAGCCCGCGAATTCCGCGGCCTCCACGCGCGCTGCTCTTGTCGCGGCGAGGTAAACTCATGACCACCGCCACCGTCATTTCGTCTATTTCGCTTGCCAATGATTTGCTCACCGGCGCCGAATGGAGCCCCGCGCACACGCGCGACCTCCTGCTTCTCTCCGCCGATATGAAGGCGCGCCCCGGTCGTTACGCCTCCACGCTCGCCGGCAAATTCATCGCCTTGATTTTCGAAAAGCCCTCGCTCCGCACCCGCGTCACCTTCGACGTCGGCATCCAGAGCATGGGTGGGGGCGTCGTCTTTCTCGACCACACCCAGGCTTCCGCGTCTCTCGGCGCGCGCGAGTCCATCGCCGACGTCGCGCGCAATCTCGACCGGTGGGTGCATGGCATCGTCGCGCGCGTTTACTCGCAAAAAGTTCTCGAAGAAATGGCCGCCAACGCTACGATTCCCGTCATCAACGCGCTCTCGGACAAATTTCATCCCTGCCAGGCGCTCGCCGACTTTTTCACCCTCGAGGAAAAGTTCGGCGCCCTACGCGGCTTGAAGCTTACCTACGTTGGCGACGGCAACAACGTCTGCCACTCGCTGCTCTACCTTGCCGCGCGCCTCGGCGTCCAAATGAGAGTCGCCACGCCGCGCGACTACCAGCCCGCGCCGGAAGTCGTCGCCGATGCCAAGCGCGTGGCTCGCGAAACCAAAGCCAAAATCGAGCTGCTCACCGATCCTCGCGAAGCCGTCGCCGGCGCGCAGGCCGTCTACACCGACGCCTGGACCAGCATGGGCTTCGAAGCCGAAAGCGACGTGCGCAACGCCGTCTTCGCGCCTTACCAGGTCAATTCCGAACTCATGGCCCTCGCCGCTCCCGACGCCGTTTTCATGCACTGCCTTCCGGCGCACCGCGGCCTCGAAGTTACTCCCGAAGTTCTCGATGGCCCGCGCTCGGTCGTTCTCGACCAATCCGAGAATCGCATGTACGTGCAGAAAGCCATTCTGCACACCTTGTTCTGATGTGGCGGTCTTTCTCCTTGCGGTTCTTGGCGCGACTTTGTTTGCCGGCTCGGCGGCCGGCATGACCTTCGTCGGCGCTCGGGTAAGATATCTGCTCTCGATATCCATCCCGAGTCTCTTACTTCGACTTTTAACTTTCGACTTTCAACTCACCCTAAGGAGCTGTAAGCAACCGTGAACAAAGCAATCAACAAACCCAAGAAAGTCGTCCTCGCCTATTCCGGCGGTCTCGACACTTCCATCATCATTCCCTGGCTCAAGGAAAATTACGGCTGCGAAGTCATCGCCATGATCGGCGACGTCGGCCAGCAGGAAGATCTCGAAGCTGCGCGCAAAAAGGCCCTCGCCACCGGCGCTTCCACCGCTTTCGTCGAGGATCTCCGCGAAGAATTTGTCCGCGATTACATCTGGCCGACGCTTCGCGCCGGCGCGGTGTACGAACACACCTATCTGCTCGGCACTTCCATGGCGCGGCCGATTCTCGGCAAGCGCCAGGCCGAAATCGCGCTGCGCGTCGGCGCCGATGGCCTCTCCCACGGCTGCACCGGCAAGGGCAACGATCAGGTTCGCTTCGAGTTGGCCTACAAAGCCATCGCTCCGAATCTTCAGATCATCGCTCCCTGGCGCGAGTGGGACATCAACTCCCGCGAAGACGCCATCGCCTACGCCCAAAAACACAACGTCCCGGTCGAGCAGAGCAAAAAGAACATTTACAGCCGCGACCGCAACATCTGGCACCTTAGCCACGAAGGCGGCGAACTCGAAGATCCCGCGAATTCTCCGAACGACGCCATGTGGCAATGGACGGCCTCGCCCCAAAGCGCTCCCGACAAAGCCGAAGACGTCGAGATCGGCTTTGAGTCCGGCACGCCCGTCTCCGTCAATGGCGCGAAGCTCGGCCCCGTCGAACTTCTAAACTCGCTCAATGAAATTGCCGCCAAACACGGCATCGGCCGCACCGACATCGTCGAGAACCGCCTCGTCGGCATGAAGTCACGCGGCGCCTACGAAACTCCCGGCGGCACGTTGCTCGTCGCCGCGCATCGCGAACTCGAATCCCTCACTCTCGATCGCGAGACCGCTCATTTCCAGCAAGGTCTCGCGCATCGTTACGCCGAACTCGTTTACTACGGCCTGTGGTTCTCTCCGCTTCGCGCTGCCCTCGATGGCTTCTTCAATGCCTCGCAGCACCGCGTCACCGGCTCCGTCGGCCTGAAACTTTGGAAAGGCACGCTCACCGTGACAAAGCGCGTTTCTCCTTTCTCGCTTTATCGCACCGACCTGGCCAGCTTCACTATGGGCCGCTACAACCCCAAAGACGCCGAAGGCTTCATCAACCTTTTCGCTCTGCCCGTCACCGTCCGCCCCAAACCCAAAGCCGAAGCCGCCCACGACTAACATGCTTCGCCACCTTGTAGGGGCGCGATTCATCGCGCCCTTTTCAACCACACAAAGGTGACAACGACGAGCTGTGACTGAGAAGCTGCGAATCGCGCATAACACAAAATGTCCAAACGCACCGCCCAACCTAAAGCATCCCGCAAGCCGGCGCATAATTCCGGGCGCGCGGCGCAAAGCAAATCTCCGTCCGGCACCGTCGCCGCCGCTCCTCGCAAAGACGACCGCCTCTGGGGCGGCCGCTTTGAACACCAGCCCGACGAACACTTCGACGCGTTTCAGCGATCTTTTCCGTTCGATCGCCGCCTGCTTCCTCACGAGATCGCCGTCGATCGCGCCTGGGCCAAAGCCCTCGAGCCTATCGGCATCTTCACGGCCACTGAAGTCAAGCAAACGCTCGCCGCGCTCGACAAAATCTCCGGACGCGCCAAGTCCGATCCCGCCTGGGTAGATTCCTTTGGCGCCACTGCCGAAGACGTCCATCACTTCGTCGAAAAAGTTCTCGTCGAAGAACTCGGCCCGCTTGGCTGGAAACTTCACACCGGCCGCAGCCGCAACGAACTCATCGCCACCGACTTCCGCCTCTTCGTCATCGACGCCGCGGCAGAAATCCAGCGCGGCCTGGTCGCGCTGATCAACACGTTGCTCATGCAAGCCAAAGCGAAGCTCGGCGTGCCCATGGCCGGCATGACCCACATGCAGCACGCGCAGCCGATTCTGCTTTCGCACTTTCTCCTCGCCCACGCCGAAGCCTTTTCTCGCGACATCACCCGTCTGCAAAACGCCGCCGCCTCCGCCGACGCTTGTCCCATGGGCTCCGGCGCCCTCGCCGGCAATTCTTTCGGCATCGACCGCAATGCCATAGCAAAAGAACTTGGCTTCTCGCGCATCACCGCCAACAGTCTCGACGCCGTCAGCGACCGCGACTTCGCTCTCGACTATCTCTTCGCGCTCGCGGGCATTGCCACCCAGCTCTCCCGCCTTGCCGAGGATTTCGTCATCTTCGCGTCTCAGGAATTTTCTTACCTCGTTCTTCCCGACGAATATTCCACTGGCAGCAGCCTCATGCCGCAAAAGAAAAATCCCGATTCCTGGGAACTCATTCGTGGCAAATCCGGCCGCATCACCGGCGCTCTCGTCAGCCTGCTCACCACGCTCAAGGGCCTGCCCACCAGCTACCAGCGCGACCTGCAGGAAGACAAAGAGGCCCTCTTCGCCGCTCACGATCAAGTCGCTGACATGCTAAAGGTCGCCGCCGGAGCCATTGCCGGAACGAAGTTTCGCGAAGATCGCCTCGGTGCCGCCGCCTCCAATCCCATCCTCTTCGCCACCGAAGGCGCCGACTATCTCGTTCGCAAGGGCGTCCCTTTCCGACAGGCCCACGACCTGATCGGCAAGGTTCTCCGTGAAGCGGAAAAGCAAAATGTCCCCTGGACCGCCCTTCCGCTCGAAACCCTGAAGAAAATTTCTCCGGCCTTCGCGTCCGACTTCATCGGCAGTCAGTCGGTGGAAAGCTCTATCGCCACGAAATCCGTTCCCGGCGGCACGGCCCTCGAATCCGTCCGCGCCGCGCTTGAGGATTTCGGAAACCGTTTGCTGCAGCAGTTCAAGTCACCACCAGGAGCCAAGCCATGAGCGTTACCGTCACACAGGCAACCAAGTCTCACGCGCCACTCGCCACACGCCACTCGCCACTTCCTCACCGGAACGCGGATCACGAATCACGCGTTAACCATCGCGCCGCACTCTTCCTCGCCATCCCTGCGGAGGATCGGAGGTCCCTTCCGGGCACGTCTCTCTAATCACCCGGACATTCCATTGATGCAACAACCACTCTCTGAAGCGTCTCTCCCGCGCGGCTTTCGTTTCGCCGCCACCGCTTGCGGCCTGAAGAAAACTGGCGCGCTCGACCTCGCCGTCATTTCGAGCGATGTGCCCGCTTCCGCCGCCGCCGTTTTTACGCAGAATCTCGTTGTCGCCGCTCCGGTCGTGATTTCCAGGCAACATCTGCGCGTCTCCAAAGGCCGCATGCGCGCCATCATCGTCAATTCCGGTAACGCCAATTGCGCCACCGGCAAAGCCGGCGATGACGCCGCCAACCGCACCGTCGCGGAAACCGCGCGCAAGGTCGGCTGCGCGCCGCATGAAATCATCGTCTGTTCGACCGGCGTTATCGGCGTGCCGCTCGCCGTCGAGAAAATTCTCCGCGCGCTTCCCAAGCTCACCGCCAACCGCCGCCCCTCCGCGCGCTCCTTCGCGGAGCTTTCTCTCGCCATTTGCACTACGGATACGCGCCCGAAAACCGCCGCTACCTCTTTCAAGATGGCCGGCAAGCGCGTGCACATGGTCGGCTGCGCCAAAGGCGCGGGCATGATCCATCCGAATCTCGCAACTACGCTTGCCTTCGTCGTCACCGACGCCACCATCGCGCCCGCGCTGCTGCAAAAAACTCTGCGCGACGTCGCCGGCCGCACCTTCAATTCCGTCAGCGTTGACGGCGACTCCTCCACCAACGACACCCTCGCCGTTTTCGCCAATGGCGCCGCCGGCGCGCCAGCCATCCGCGCGGGCAGTTCCGCGCTTCGCGCGTTTTCCGCAGCGCTCGAAGAAGTCTGCCGCTCGCTCGCCCTGCAAATCGTTGCCGACGGCGAAGGCGCGCAGCGCGTCATTGAAATCGAAGTCCGCGGCGCCAAAACCGAAGCCGCCGCCAAGAAAATCGCGGAAACCATCGCCACTTCTCCGCTCGTCAAGACCGCTTTCGCCGGCGGCGATCCCAATTGGGGCCGTGTCTTCGCCGCTGCTGGCCGCGCCGGCGTCCCCTTCGATCCGGCCAAGGTTGACATCACCATGGCCCACATTCCGGTCCTGCGCCGCGGCCAGCCCCAGGACTTCAACGAGCGCGCCGCCAGCAACCGCCTGCTCGCCGAGCATGTCCTCATCGTGCTGCATCTCCATGACGGGAAAGCAGTGGCGCGCTACTGGACGTGCGACCTCACCGCCGAATACGTCCGCATCAACGCCAGCTACCGCACCTAGCGCCGAGACTTGCGTGCGGGACGGTGGCGGGAGCGGTTCGCGCCGCACGCGGTGGAGCGTGGGCTTGGGTCTGTTGGGGATGCGTGTTGCTGTTCCATTTTGGTCCTCAGTGATTGGGTTTTGGGGGGTACCCCTATTGATGATGGAGAGTGTCTGGAGCGGGTTGAAAGGACAAGGTTTACAGGCGATTGGTCGGTGGCAGAAAGGAGCGAGAGGGGAGAGGAGAGGGATGGAGGTGCCGGAAAAAGGCGACAGTAGGTAGAGAGGAGAGCGGAGGATTGGGGAACTCGAAGGAGTAAAACAGAGGCGGACGCTAATTTTCATCATGTATATTATACCATTTGGTGATCAGTTGTCAAGATTTATCTTATACGTATTTCTACGTACGTAGTTTTACGGTATGCCGGGAGGCGGGGATTTAAGTTGATGAAGCAAACGGGATGGGTCGGGCATGAGTTTGACTCTAAACCCGTACCTTTGAAAGGCGCAAGGGATGTAGCACGCCTGTTTTCGTCGGCGCCACCCGCCCACGCCGTCAGAACGCTGCTCTATTGCGGATAGGTAGACGGAATCAATTGGTTGATTTTGTAAATGTCCCACGATCCCAGGCCGGTAACGTAATCGTACCCGGGAAGCGCCGTGAACAGTCCATTCCCGCCAAGCACCACATCGTTGAAATCCGGGCTGCTCGGTGAAGGACCGCCGTTGGCCAGTTGATAGATCAGGGGCCCCGCGAAACCGAGCTTATTTTTGTGCGCGGTCTGAATTCGTGCCCAGGAACCCATGGCGAGTGGGGAAGACAAACTGGTTCCCCCGATAAGTGTAGCCGTCCCGCTGACAAAAACGTTCGCTGCGCAAATCGCCAGTCCGGTTCCGCCAGCGCACATCGCGACGTCCGGCACGCCCCTCCCGGTACCGACAGCCGAACCTTCGGAACTCGGCACGATCGGCAGAGTGCCCGATCCGGTGTAGCTCTGCCAGAAAGGAGGATTTTCGAAATAACTGGGTCCGCCGCCGCTGGCCTCCCATCCGGTTTCAAAGTCATACGTGAAATCCGCATTGGTAAAGAGATTCGTGCCCCCAACGGCGATGACGTATGGCGATGAAGCTGGATAAGACGTGTCCGGCGGCCCAGTGAGAGGTGCGCCATTCGTTGCTCCCTCCAGGGGGCACGCAGAGCCGTTGTCGTCCGATGCAGCAAACGGAGTGATGCCCTGGAGTGCGGCTTCGCCGAAGACCTCATCATCAATAACCATGGCCCCGTCGATGAAGGGGCTGAATTCGCACTCCCCGAACGACATGTTGAATGCCTTCACTTTGTTCTGCGACACCGCTTTGTTGATGGCCAAAGCCAAGTCGGAATCGGAAAGCGAAGTAGCCGCATAGAAATACAGATGCGACACCTGCTGAGCGATCCCCGTCGAGACTTGCGAATCGAGGTCCCACTCTGCAGCGCCGCTCGTGTCCGGGCTGGCGATGCCGGCATTCACAATGGTGACGGGCACCTGCGGCAGGTTGTAGGTCTGCTCATACGTCCGCAAATCCTTCACCACCTGCGTCAGACTCCCTTCGACAATGATCCCCACCGCGGTGGCCGAAGCCGGCGTAAAGTTCTGCGCCGGGCAATGCGGATTATCTGATGGACAGGCCGCGTCGTAGGCGATCTGATACTGCTGGGGGCCGAAGACCTCGTTCGCGACGGCAGGCGTTGGACAGTTCGGCGGCGTGCAAGGGTCTGTCGCTGGAGACGTATTCAATGCCAAAGTATGCGCGTCCGTGTGGACACTCACCACGTTGTTCAATCCCAGAACGGCAACCACGATGCCGGCGAGAGCCGAAGGAACCTGTGCGTCCGCAGTGTTGACATAAACATTGGCGCCGCCGACCGAATATCTGGCCAGCGGCGTGTTAAACGCGGCTGTGACGCCCGCCGCGGTTCCATCCGCCTCCACGAGAAGCTGATTATCGGCGACCGTGATGTTCGCAAAACCGTTGCTGGAAAGGTAGTTTTGGACGGCTTGCACTTGAGCTGGCGTCGGCCCAAACTGCGCAACGAACTGTTGCACGGTAAGCGACGTCCCATACAGGGGGTCACCCGGCGTGAGCATCCGCCGAAGCGTTGGCTGCACCAGATTTGCGTTTTGCTCCGGCAAGCCTACAGCGATGTGTATCGCAGTGGACGGATCCAGATGGCCCAGGAGCGTCGCGTTTGGCAGGTTCTGTACCGGATAGGCCTTGGTAGCCGTGGACGTCCACCCCTGTCCGCTCGCATTTGGACAGCTGCAGACAGTAAGCAACGCCAAAAGGAAAAATACCCCCGGACGCTTGATCGTGGTGACCATCTCGCTTCTCCTCTCAAACACTTTGCATACGGCTGCGCGCTATGCACTTCTCGAATAGGCATTTGACTCGCGCACAGAATCATTCGCGAATTGCTTTTCGATGGAATCGGGCCAAACCCGCAAAATGAGTGGGGGAAATCCCTGAGCGAACCTTGAGCGGTCCTTGCAAAAAGGGGAAAACTCCTCACGTTCTTCAAGTTCCTGGGAATAACTACTGTCGGGATCTACAATTCCCGGTTCCAGCTGGCAAACTGCTCGCGCAGCGCGATCTTCTTGAATTTGCCGACTGACGTGCGTGGCATGGCGTCGAGAAACACGAATGCGCCGGGTAACTGCCACTTCGCAAACGTCTGCCCAAGGAACGCCCGAAGTTGTGAGGCCGCCGGAGTTCCAGCAAAAGTGAGTGGGAACCGACGCCAACACGAGGCGGGCACGATGAATCGTGCCCCTACAGAAAAAAGCGGCGTCGAGCCGCCGCACTCCAAGAGAGCTTTTTTCCATGCCGGCTAGGCTCACATCGGGTATCCTGAAACGAGTCGCACCACGTCGCGACGGATGACACCTGGCATGGAGACACTCGACCGCATCACGCTAGATATCGCTCGGATGAACGGTGAGCCTTGCATCCGCGGTCTGCGCCTCACCGTGCGCCGGGTTCTCGAGGCGCTGGCCACCTATCCCGACCGTGCGGAGCTCAAGCGCGAATACCCCGAACTCGAGGACGAAGACATCCGGCAAGCGCTCACCTTCGCCGCTGCATTGGTTGACGATAAGGTTCTACCTCTGCCCCAACCCCGATGAGGTTGCTCCTCGACCAGGGCCTCCCCCGTTCCACCTGCCTTCATCTTCGCAAATTCGGCATCGAAGCCATTCACACCGGAGACAGAAGTCTGGCCGCCGCAAGCGACGCTGAAATTCTGGACATCAGTCGTCAGGAAGGCCGCATCGTGGTCACCCTGGATGCGGATTTTCACACCCTGCTGGTACTCTCCGCAGCCTCGGGTCCTTCTGTGATTCGCATTCGGATCGAAGGGCTGCGAGCGGAGGGCGTTGCGAATTTACTCATGAAAGTGTTGAAGTCCTGTGAAGATGACCTTCTAAAGGGAGCGATGATTTCGGTAACCACGGACGGCATTAGAGTAAGGCGGCTTCCATTGCTCCGATAACCATTTGTCGCTCAAGACTCCAGCCTATAACGTCCAAGCTCTTCTCTTTCGCGACTCGCCGGTGTTTTCCTACTCCCACTTCCAGTCGGCGAATTGCTCGCGCAGCGCGACCTTCTTGAATTTGCCTACCGAAGTGCGCGGAATGGCGTCGAGAAACACGAATGCGTCGGGCAACTGCCACTTCGCGAACGTTTGCGCCAAAAACTCGCGCAACTCCTCCGGCGTCGTCTTGGCGCCTTCTTTCAGGACTACCGCCGCAATCGGCCGTTCTTGCCACTTCGGATGCGGCACGCCCACGACGGCCGCTTCTTTTACCGCGGGATGCCCCATCAACGTGTTTTCAATATCCACCGAGCTGATCCACTCGCCGCCGGACTTCACCAGGTCTTTCGCGCGGTCGACAATCTTCACGAATCCTTCGTCGTCCAACGTGGCCACGTCACCCGTTTTGAACCAGCCGTCTTCCGTCCAGCGATGCGCCTGGTCGGGCGACTTGTAGTAACTGCCAGCCACCCAGGGACCGCGCACTTCCAGCTCGCCGGGAGTTTCGCCATCGCGCGGAGCTTCAACCGACGCGCCGCCGGGCCCGTCGGGACGCATCACGCGCAGCTCGACGAAGGGCGTCGGCCATCCTTGCTTCGCGCGCACTTCGTATTGCTGGTCGGACGTCCAGTCGTGCATGTGGCGCTTGAGCTTGCCGACCGTGGCGAGCGGCGTGGTCTCCGTCATGCCCCACAAGTGCAGAACGTGCAGATTGTGTTTGTCGAGCGCGCGCATCAGCTGTTCCGGCGGCGCCGTCCCTCCGATCATGACGCGCACCGGCCAAGTGAAGTTCCACCGGCCTGGGTTTTTCTCGAGCGCTTCGCACACGGCCAGCCACACCGTCGGCACGCCGCAGGCGATGGTGACGTGCTCCTGCTGAATCAAGTCGAGTACGCTTTCCGGATCGACGTTCGGCCCGGGCAGCACAAGACGAGCTCCGGCCATCACGCACGAATACGGCAAGCCCCAGGCGTTGGCATGAAACATCGGCGCGACCGGCAAAACTGTTTCATGATGCCCGACCGCAAAGGAATCGACACCCACTTCCGCGAACGTGTGCAGTACCAGCGCGCGGTGCGAGTAGATGACCCCTTTCGAGTTGCCGGTCGTGCCCGACGTGAAGCACATCGCCGCGCCATCGTTTTCATCGAGCTTCGGATAGCGAAAATCCTCCCTCGCCTCCGCAAGCAATTCTTCGTACTGCAGAAATCCATCGGGCACGGCGCATCCGCCGTACGGCACGACAATCACGCGTTCGAACGACACGTCCGCGCGAAATTTCTCAAACGTCGGCAACAGCACATCGTCGATCAGAAGGAAACGATCCTCGGCGTGCCGCACGATCGCCGCGATTTCGTGCGGATGCAGCCGCAGATTCAGTGTGTGGAGAATTCCGCCAGCGCACGGCACCCCGAAGAACGCTTCGAGGTGCCCGGAGTGATTCCACATCATGGACGCGACGCGGTCGCCCGGGCGCAAGCCGAGTTTCGTCAACGCACTGGCAAGCTTCCGCGCGCGGTTGTAAAACTCGCCGTAGTTCGTTCGAACGATCGAGCGGTCGGGTTTGCGCGAAACAATTTCCACGCGATGAAACAATTTTCCGGCGCGTTCCAGAAGTACTGGAAGCGTCAGAGGAAAATCCATCATCGTGCCGCGCATGGTTCGCCCCGCCGAGTTGCGAATTTGGCGGCATGGTACCACTAATTGCAGAATCGGGCGCTTTTCCAGCGTTCGAACCGCCACCAAAGACTCCTTTCGCGGCTAGATGCGGCTCGGCGGGCGTTCAGAGGCGACTCCTGTAGTGAGACTCTTTGTGGTTGCAAAAGCGGTTAATTTTAGAGAGTATCCCACTGACCGCTGAAGCTCCGGACTCGCGCCCGCGGTGGCTGGGCCTCCCCCACTGCCCGTGAACGATTGCTGTACTTCAGCGCGCTCCGCGACTCTCGTTTGGGTTCCGGGCAGAAGGAGTGGGCAGGTGAAGAAGCTTTACGTGGGTAACCTTCCGTTTTCCGCTACGGAAGAGCAAATGCAAGAGTGGTTCGCGCAAGTCGGTGTTACTCCCTCGGGTGTAAACCTCATTCGTGACCGGTTCACCGGACAATCTCGCGGTTTCGCCTTCGTCGAAGTTACCAATGATGAAGATGCAGATCGTGCTATCAACTCCCTCAACGGCCAGAATTTCGGCGGCCGAAACCTGGTAGTAAACGAAGCGCGGCCGCAGGCGGAACGCGGCGGGAGCGGGGGCCGAGGCAGTGGCGGCGGTTACGGAGGCGGCCGCGGAGGACACGGAGGACGGGGTGGTGGCGGCGGGGGTCGAGGCGGGGATCGCGGCGATCGTGGAGATCGCGGAAACCGCTGGTAGAAAGAACGCGAATTCCAGGGCGACGGAGAATAACCGGCGCCGGCCCCAATTAAGGCGAGTCTGCATCGGAGTACTTCCGTTCGAATGCGTTTGTGGCTGTGATGTAACGATCCGCAGAAAAGTATCTCTACTTCATGAGAGGGCGTGGAGTTGGCTTCAAGGAGCCAACGCGTCTGCTCGCGGCGTAGCACGATAAAATCAGAGTGCGCCGTGTACGTTCCCGACGGAGGTAGGAGTGCGACTGGAGGCGGGGGCAGAAGTGCAGGCCGTTCGAACGGGGCGCCGGGTTCGAGCGGGGTGGCGCGAAACAATTGGGCGGGTAACGTGTTTGAAACATTAGGAGAGGAAAATGATGGCAGGCGCTATTTGTAAGGTATCGTTTGCGCCTGACGGTACGTCTGAACGGGCTGAGTAGTGAGTTACCGAAGGTCGCACGAAAGACGAGAGAGCGCTGAGACGGTATGTTATGCGCCTGACAGCCGGCAGCAGGCGGCGATGAGAGCGATTGAAGGTGGCACGTGAGACGAGAGCGCGCTGACGAAGCAACCGAGAACCTTATGGGCTCCCCGTGCATCCAAGCGGTAGAAGAAGACGTAGAGAAGATAGAAATGACGACGTGGCACAAACGAGATTGGCAGCAATTTTACGAACTGGCGAAGCGGCCCTGGCAGCGCCGTCGTCCGCCGCGACCGGTGTATCCGACAGGATTGAATCGTGTGTTGCCTGCGGCGGGCTACAGCCTTTCCGAGCTGGATGACGCTGGAGTTGACCTCGACCAAGCGGAGCGTCTCGGCCTGCCTGTGGATGCTGGCCGCATTGGCGCGTACGGACCAAACGTGACCGTGCTGCGGGATTTTGTGCGTTCTTCGCGGCAACCGCGGTAAACGCGCCAAGCAAAACTACTATTGTTTCTGCTGTTCGTTGCTCGCGGAACGAATGGCGACGAGTTGCAGCGTTTTGCCTTCGCCTTCCTCGAGCGAAACGCTTTCGCCGCGGCCTTCAAATTCCTTGAGAAAATCCGGATCTTCCCACGCGCCGCGATCTACCTGTTCCCAACTGAAGAGCGTGTAATCGCCGGGCGCGATGCCGCGAATCTCGAAGCGGCCGGACTGGTCGGCCGTCGTTGGCTTGAAAAGATGATATTCGTTTTTGTGCGCTCCCGCAGGCACGAGCACAACCCACACGCCGCCCAACGGCAATCCGTCCGCGTCAGCCACGGTGCCCTGAAGGCGCGCGCCGCGCGAACTTATGATGACTTCGAGCGTCGCCTGGGTGCCGCGAATCACGTTGAATTCGTCGTCGGGCACCTCCATGCCTGCGTAGCGAATGGACTTCACGTAGCAGTCGGCGGTCTGGCCTGTGGTTGTGAGTTGATAGGTTCCTTCGGGAAGATCCCGCAAGAGAAATGCGCCGTTCGTCGCGACTCTGGCTTGCGTCGCGGCGACGAACGTGGTGCTTACGCTGCGCGCAAAAATGTCGAGGGTTCCTTTCTCGAGACTCGGATTGGGATCCCACGCGACTTGGCCGGAAACATTCCAGCCGGGAGTCAAAGTAAGCTGGATACCTTCGGCGTCGCTGTTGGAGAGATCCACATTCTGCTGGGTCTGGTAGCGCTTGCCTTCATTCATCCACAATCCGACCAGGTTGTAAGGGCCGGGAAGAATGCCGGTAATTTCGAACGCCCCGTCGCCTTTGTCGGCAAGCGACTGGCGATTAGGGACGGTCCACGCGCGTCCGTTGGTGCGAGGCTCGAGCATGAGAACGACGCCTTCGGGAGGGCGGTGCATTCCCAAAATGCTGACGCGGCCACGGACGCTGTAAACCGTGGTGGGCTCGAGCAAGAAATTTGTGGTAGGAATTTCTTCTCCTGCGCGAACGGCAACGGCGATGGCCTTGGCAGGGTCCGGAGTTCCCGGATAGTACGTGGGCACGTAGCCTGGTTTCGCGGAGTCTGGTGCATCATCGCTCTCATCAACGGCATCCAGGCGCTGACCCGGCTTGTAGGTGGCATTCACAAAATAGCGGCCCGGGCGGAGACCAAAGAGCCGGTACTCGCCGAGATCGTTCGTCACGACGGTGACTTCGCTCACCAGTCTACGGTGTCCACGGAAATAGACCTGGCGAAGAGCGCTGACGCGCGCCCACGGCAGCGGGTTTCCGTCTTCGTTCTGAATTGTTCCACTGATGACGGCCGAGGGCACCAGGCGGAAGAGCAAATCTTTCGGATTCTGGCCCGCGGCGAGCGTGAGCACTCGCCCGGGATCTTGGAAGGTGCGCTGGCCGTACTCGGCAGTGACGAAGCCGTCGCGAATCACGCGCAGGCGGTAACGGCCCGCTTCGATGCCTTTGATTTCGAAGCGGCCTCCGGCGTCCGTCGAACTCGAGAAAGTACGCGTATGGTCTTCGACACTTTCCAGGCGCACGGTGGCGGATTTCAACGGCTCGCTGCCGGCTAGTTTGACGACCATACCGGCGACGCTGCAGGAAGCGACGCCGGAAGCGTTGGAGGATGCGGCGGGAGTCTGCGCGGGCGCGAGAGGAGCCGCGAGAACTCCGAAAACCGGTAGCAACAAGGCCAGGATGCGCTTCAACCGTACCTCCGCGCGAGGAAGTATACTCTGCGGGCCCGTCTGGCGAATTAAGACGCGTCTCCTACGGCTCCGAGTTTCCTGCACAACCGAGAAGACTTTTTTGTCCCGCCCGGCGTCTTCTAGGAGAGAGGAAACGTTCGTTCCGGCTGCTTCGTACCTTGTAGCGGCGAAACTACAACGCCTGCCGCATAACTGCTGGCTTGTATACTGAAGGTGATCCGAGTAATTGCGGCAGTGGCTATGCCGATCAAATACCTGCCAGGACGTTTATTGAGTCTCTGCCCTTTCTAGTGTCGGGCGAGCGCGACGGGCACGCCGTAACAAGCAGCGGTGTTACTATTTGCCTTAGGCTTAGGTGAGCACCATTTTGGAGGGTGCGACAGCTGTGTGGATAGCACCTTTCAGGGAAGCCGTGCGCCGGAGGCCAGGGTATGCCGCGCCGCCCTCTTCTTTTATTCATCGCCGCCTTTGGTATCGCGGCGCAGGTGCAGCCAGATTTGCAGGGCATTCAGACTGGCGGTGACGAAGCCCAGAATTCGCCAATCATCCGCAGGGCTACTCGGGTTGTGAACGTCAATGTCGTGGTGACGGACCACGAAGGCCGACCAGTCCGGGGCCTGAACAAAGCCAATTTTGAGCTATTCGATGACGGGCGACTGCAGCCGATCACATTCTTCTCGACGCGAGAGGATACGGGCGCGACGAGGGCTGTAATCCCTCCCCTTCTTCCCGGTGAATACAGCAACGACGCGTACAAGTTCGGCCTCGCCGAGGAGGGTACGACAATCATCCTGTTCGACACGCTCAGCACGGCCTACCTCTCGCAAGCGTATGTCTTGGGGAAAATTCGTATCTTCCTCCGTCAGCTTCAGCCGGAAGACCGAGTTGGCGTCTACGTTTTGAACCAGGACGGCCTCAAGGTCGTATGCCCGCCGGATCAACCCGCCGCGGCCCTTCTGCAAGCGATGCAACGATACGACGAGGCGCACAACAGAAGAGAGAGTGAGGCCGCTCCGGCTACGCAGGACAGTACCGGGCTGGCCGAACTGGATAAATTCCTTCGGGGCAGAGACGTACACGAACCGATGAGAAGGTGTGAGTGTAGGGACAAATTCCCAATAGGGTGTGAGGACATATTCCCAATCACGATGGCAGCATTGCAGGAGATCGCCAGAAGCACAGCGGGATTGCGAGGGCGCAAGGCGGTCGTCTGGGTGACCGAGCACCCGCCCTTCTCGCCGTTGCCGCGGGGCGAGGGTAACGTCCTTGACCTCCTGCACGGGGCAATCTGTGGAATGGACTACGACCCGGACTTGATCATAGAAGAGCCTGCTAATTTGAAGGCGCTCGCTGATTCACGTCGCTCGGGCTCTCCGGAATCCGGTGATTCGCCTTCAGCGGTGGGCACAGGTAGAGAGCCGACGCTCGATGCAGTGCGGGACCGGGGCCTTGCCAGCAATGACGAGCTGGACCTCCTGATCCGCCTCTTTAACCAGAATGGCATTGCACTCTACGCTGTGAGCGCGGAGGGGCTGCAGACGGGTCGCTTGTTCGGCCCGGGAGACCTGCATCCTGGTGCGCCGCTGAAACCCCAAGGAATGGACGCCGCTGCACCCCTCATACCGGTCCCCGGAGCGAATACGCAGGCGGTATTGGGTGCTGTCGATGCCGTTGCGAACGTTGAGTCGCACCAGCACATGGACGAGATGGCGCAGCGCACAGGTGGCCGCGCGTATTACGACCGTAACGACCTCGAAACGGGCATCCGTCGCGCCTTGGATGACCGAAAGTTTGGCTACGACCTTGCGTATTACCCGGACCATGACCGCTGGAATGGAGATTGGCGCAAGATTGAAGTGAAGGTGAACCGGCCGGACGTCACCGTGCTGGCACGCAGCGGGTACTACGCTTTTCCTGAGCCAAAGCTTCTGCCGCCAAAAGCCCGCAAACAGTTGCTTGAGGAAATTGCCGCGAGCCCTCTTGAAGATACCGAGATTCCCGTTACGGTGAAGCTGACTCCGGCAAACAGCGTGGCCCCCTCGACCATAGAGGCACGGGTCTATCTGAGCGCGCAGAATCTGTTCGCCAGCCATCAGCCGGACTCGTGGACGAGCGACTTTGAAGTGCTCTTTTTCCAGCTCACCGCCAAGGACAAGATTCTCGATGTGACCACGCAGAGCGTAAGCTTGAATTTCACCCAAGAGAAATACAGCGAAGCCCTCAAACGCGGAATCAAAACGCTGGAAAATCTAGCACTGAAGCCCGGCGCCGCACTGCTGTATGTGATTGTCCATGACAAATTGTCCGACGCCGTCGGTTCTGTCCGCATCCCTCTGGACCAATACGCCGCCGCTCACCCGAACTGAAGCACAGCACTCGGGACTAGTTCTGCTGAAAGCATCCGACTCCGTTTCTGTCTCCGATACGCGGAGCACAAGAAGAGCAGATTCGCTCCCAAACTAGAGATAAGGTGCGTCGGGGCCGGCGGGAAGCGTGCTATCTGCGTGCACAACCGAAAGACGTTTTCCCCCTCCCGGCGTCTTCAACGATAAGGAAACTTTTGTCCAGGCCCCGTCGTACCTTGTATTAACGACCCACGCTGGAGTGTGCGCATGCAAACCTTGCTGCAAGATGTGAAGTACGGCGCGCGAATGCTTTTCCGGAGCCCGGCGTTCACTATCGTTGCGGTGCTCACCCTCGCGCTCGGAATTGGCGCAAACACCGCGGTGTTCGGTGTCATCAACGCGTTTATGCTGCGGCCGCTTCCGGGCGCGGACAATGCCCGCCTGCTCGTGATTGCCGAGCAGCGCGCGAAGGATCAAGAACTCCGCTCGGTTTCCTACCTGGATTACCAGGACTATCGCGCGCACGCCGATGCATTTACCGACATCGCAGCGTATACGAACACGATTGACGGGCTGGCCGCGGACAACCGCACCGAGCGCATCCTCAGCCAGTACACCACGGGGAATTTCTTTTCATTTCTTGGACTGCGTCCAGCGGTCGGCCGTTTATTTTATCCGGGAGAAGGCGAAACGGAAGGATCGGCGCAGTTCGTGGTATTGGGGTATCGCTACTGGCAGCGAAGATTCAATGGCGACATGTCGGTCATCGGCAAGCCCGTTCGCGTGAGCGGCGAGCCCTGCACGATTGTGGGTGTTGCACCCGAGGAGCTCATCGGGCCGTACACGCCGATCGAAACGGACGCTTATCTCACGCTGGGCTTGAGCGCTAGGCACGAATATCCGCGCCTCTTCGCGGATCGCGGCACGCGGGAACTCAAAGTGTTGGCGCGACCGAAGCCGGGAGTCTCCATGGCGCAAGCACGCTCTTCTGTGCGAGTGGTCGCGGCGCAGCTAGCACAGGAATTTCCCGACACAAATGCGACCGTCGTTCCAGAAGTCGTGCCAGAGAACCTCGCGCGGCCCGAGCCGGACTCCGCGAGAAGCAATCCAGTGGTAGCGAGCGCGTTCCTCGGCATGGTCGGACTCGTCTTGCTGATCACTTGCGTGAATGTGGCGAACCTTGTGCTTGTGCGAGCCTCGGCGCGATCCAAGGAAATGGCCATTCGCGCGTCGCTCGGAGCGGGACGCGCGCGCGTCTTCCGGCAGTTCCTTACGGAGAGCGTGGTGCTCAGCCTGCTTGGGGGACTTGCCGGGGCATTGCTGGGCTGGTGGTTCACCTACATCATTGGCTCGATTCACTGGCCCATGTCGCTGACGATTCGATTGAATCTCGGATTCGACTGGCGAGTGTTCGGCTACATCGCGCTGATCGTTTTTGCGAGCGGCCTTGCAGTTGGGGTGGTGCCGGCGTGGCGAGCGTCGCGGATGAATCTGAACGCGGTGTTGCGCGAAGGCGGCCGCTCGGGAGGCGCGGGTTCCTCGCATCAACGATTTCGCAGCATATTGGTTGCCGCGCAGGTGGCTGGCACGCTGGTGGTGCTCATCGTCGCGGGGCTGTTCGTGCGGAGCCTGCAATCCGCACAAAACGTGGACCTGGGCTTCAATCCCGCGGGCGTGCTGAATTTGAGCATGGATACATCGCAAATTGGGTACGACGAAGCGCGGGGCGTCAACTTCTTCCGCACGGTCAAGGAGCAGGCCGAATCCACGCCAGGCGTGGAGTCCGCAGCCTTCGCTTTTTCGACCCCGATGGGCTACTACAATGAATCGGCGCATGTGTGGAAAGAAGGCCAGCGCAATCTGCCGATCAATGACGCGCTTAGCGCAGGCTACAATTCGGTGGACGAAGATTACTTCCGGACGATGCAGATTCCTATTCTTCGGGGACGCGCTTTCACCGAGCAGGACCAGGCCTCGACTCTTCACGTTGCTATTGTTAACGAGACGATGGCCAAGCGCCTTTGGCCGGGCGAAGATCCCGTCGGTCACCGTTTTTCGTACGAAAAGCCCGACGCGCCAGCCTTGGAAGTAATCGGCCTCGCAAAGAATGGCCGTTATTTTGAGGCCATGGAAGACTCCGTGGAATTCTTCTATCTTCCGCTCTCGCAGCACTACACACCCATGCGGGTTCTGCACGTGCGCGCGAGCGTCCCTCCGCTGACGCTGGCCGGCCCAATTCAAACGGAAATTCACAATCTCGAACCAAATCTGCCGGTCTATGACGTCCAGACGCTTCGCGAATCGCTGGATGGGCCGAACGGATTCTTCCTTCCACGCATGGGAGCTTTTTTTGCCGCGATCTTCGGACTATTAGGGCTGGTGCTGGCGCTCGTCGGCGTGTATGGAATTATTTCTTACGCGGTGACATTGCGGACGCAGGAGATCGGGGTGCGGATGGCGTTGGGCGCGCAGAGCAGGAACGTGCTGGGAATGATTCTCCGGCAAGGCCTCGCGCTGACCGGGTGGGGTCTCTTGGCAGGATTGGTTCTCTCGTTCGGATTGACGCGGTTTATGAAGAGCCTGCTCTTCCAAATCAGCGCCTTTGATCCGCTGACGTATATCTCCGTGTCTTTGCTGCTTCTCGCGGTCGCTCTGGTGGCGTGCTATCTTCCGGCGCGGCGCGCAACCAGGGTGGACCCTCTCGTCGCTTTGCGTTACGAATAAACACGTTGTGGAATGCGTTGCGATGCAGAGGTAGAATCGCGCACCAGGCTGTCCGGAGTTCACCATCCATGAGACGCATACACGTGCTGGCGAGCATCGCGTTCGTTGTTTTATGCGCGTGCGCAAGTGCATCCCCGGGCGAATGCAAGACTGTTGCCGATGCGCCAGTGAATTACTCCATTGAGGCGATCCGTTATGCGAATGCCGATGATGAAGTCGCGGGTTTGGTGATGGGCGCGCCCAAGGGCGAAAAAATCAACATCGCGATGGCGATTTGGCTGATTCGCGGCGGCGGACACAACATTCTGTTCGACAGCGGCTACCATCGCGAGACGTTTCTGAAATATTTTCCTGCGACGGACTACATTCGTCCGGACGAAGCGGTGAAGCTGGCCGGCGTGCAGCCGGAGGAAATCACGGACATCGTTATCAGCCACGCGCACTGGGATCATCTGGGAGGAATCGATCTTTTTCCAAAAGCCAAAGTGTGGATTCAGAAGGAAGAATATCGCTACTACACTGGGGAGGCGTGGCAGCCGGGAGGCAATCACGGCGGAATTGATCCCGAAGACGTGCAGCAACTCGTGAAGCTGAACACCGAAGGCCGCATACGGCTGGTGGATGGCGACAACGTCGAAATTTTTTCAGGGATTCGCGCGTACACCGGCGGGCACCACACGTACGCGTCGCAATACATTCGCGTCGAAGGCAATCCGTCATTCGTGCTGGCGTCGGACAACTGTTATTTGTACCGGAATCTGGCGGAGCACAAAGCGAGCGCGACGTTTGCGAAAGAATATTTCGACGCGAACATCAAGAATCAGACGCGGATGATCGAGTTGGCGGGGGGAAATCCCGACCGCGTGATTCCGGGGCACGACGCGCTGGAATTCCAAAAATATGCGACGCAAGGGCGCATCGCGAAAATCAAGTAGCGCGGAGTTCGCGCGGGCGCAGCGATTCGGCGCGCTGATTCACAAGATCTTTATTGCTGTGTTTCGGATGTCCGGCACGCGGCAGCCGGCGTTTTTTCCACACGCATCCACAATTTTGCACAGATATTTTCTAAGAATGTAGTTGACGGCGAAAACGGCGAGGATTATCGTGCGCACCAGATTGAACCGGAAGCGAAATGGGTTCACGGTTCAGTTCAGAAATCGCGATCTCTTAAACGTTTTCGCGACTCTGAACGGGATCGTGAAACTCAAAGACTTCACGATGCAGCGAAGGCAACGGAGGCGCTTAACGGCGTTTACGAGGCTGGGCTGAAGCGGGAAGGTTCGAGCAGAAGGGCGCAGTTCAAAACGAGCGATGGCCTAACGGCGGTCGCAACGCTGGCGGTGCTTGGAGCTCGAAAGCTTAACGGTTCGGAATGGCGGCTGCGGAGGCTTAACGGCTTTTGCGGTGCCAGGCTGGATCGGGAAGCTCGTGGGCGTCTTGGGTCGGAGAGAGCTGCGGCAGCCTAACGGTTGCGGCGGCGATCGCTGAAACACTATAGCCCGTAGGCAGTACGCCTCAGTTTGGAAGACGAGATTAGCCGCAAGGCTGTTGAGTCGCCGGATTGATCCGGAAGCCTGAAACTTTACGGCTCGATTTAGAGGGCGCAACATGCTTAACCGCTGTTGCGCCCTCAGTTTTTTCCCGCCGAAGTTTTTCCGCAAAGCTCTAAAAGCAGCGAACTGCGTCGCGAGTGGAATTCTGCGCACAGGTTTGTCCGTGGCGGGATTAGTTGGGTGCAGAAAGCAAACGAGGCGCCGAACTGCGCGCCCCGCTCGCTGCGTTTGTTCCGTATGCCAGGTGCCGATGAAGCAGGCCCGGCTGTTTGCCCAAGGGAACGCCGTTCTGAATCGAATCCGAGGCGTGGCCGCAGCCGGTTCCTTACTTTGCCGCGGCCGCGGAAATCTCTTTCTCGATGGGTGCGCCGATCAAGTTTCCCCACTCCGTCCAAGAGCCATCGTAGTTGCGCACGTCCTTGATGCCGAGGAGGTACTTGAGGACGAACCAGGTGTGCGAACTGCGCTCACCGATGCGGCAATAGGCGATGACTTCGCGATCGCCGTGTATGCCCTTGGAGCCGTAGAGTTGCTTGAGCGCGTCGGCGGTCTTGAAGGTGCCGTCTTCGTTGACAGCTTGCGACCAGGGGATGTTTGCTGCGCCGGGAATGTGGCCGGCGCGCTGCGCGGTTTCCGTCATGCCTGGAGGCGCAATGATTTTGCCGGTGAATTCGTCCACCGAGCGGACGTCCACAAGCTGGGCGGCGGAATTGCTGGCCAGCGCAGCGAATACGTCGTCGCGCTTGGCGCGAATCGCCGCGTTTACCGGACGGACTTTGTAGGTCGCCGGCGAGACGGAGGGCTTTGCGGTGCTAAGAGGGCGTTTCTCTTCGAGCCACTTCTTGCGGCCGCCGTTCATGATGAGCACTTTTTCGTGACCATAGTATTTCAGTTGCCAAAAGGCCCAAGCCGCGAACCAGTTGTTGTTGTCGCCGTAGAGAACGACGGTGGTGTCGGGGGAAATGCCCGCGTGCCCGAGCAACTGCTCGAAGGATTTGGGCTCAGCTAAATCGCGGCGGATGGCGTCCTGCAATTCGGTCTGCCAGTTCCAGGAAATCGCGCCGTCCACGTGGCCTTGATCGTAGGCCGTGGTGTCAACGTCCACTTCCACGACGCGAATGCCGGAGTCTTTTGCGTGCGCCGCAACCCATTCGGTGGTAACGAGAACTTCTGGATGTGAGTAATCAGCCATGGCGGTCCCTTTCGTGTTGGTCAATGAGAGAAGAGAGTAGCGCAAAACGAGGCGGAAATCACCCTCTTTTTCATCGAGATTAACGAAACTTCTCGGAGCTTGCGGTGCGCTGAGATAAGTCCAGTGTTAACAGATAGTTGTAAAGGGTCAGTCGGCAATTTGGAGCTTGCGGTCAACGCTTTCCCACTCGATACGCACGACCCAATCGTAGTGCATGCCCTCGGCTTTGAGCCAGGCTTCGAGGGATTCGCGGGAATCGGCGCGAAATTCGGCGAACATCTTCCCTTCGACCATGTTGACGAGGACGCGCTCGGCGCGCGCGGGGCCGCCGCCTTGCATGCGCTGCGCGAGAGTTTCCGCGCCTTGGCGGGTGAGGCAAGCGAGAGTGTGTTGCGAGAGGTAGCGAGGCATGAAGACTCCGTCGAAGATTTGAGCTGTGATTATTTCACAGAACGCGCGTTAGGCGAGGTCGTCGAAAGCAATGTGGCGTCGGGATTGGTTCCGCGGGTCGTGGAGCCCGAGGGCTACTTGAACGTTGGGCCGCTGGCCTAATGGCACTGCCGATTTTGACGTCCACCGCTTCTTCGCGCGAAGCTAAGATTGGCTGCGACGCTGCGCGAAACGAATCGTTTGACTCGTGGCCGTCCACAAGCCGTACGCCCAGATCGCCACGTCGATGGGCAGAAAATAGAATCGGCCCTTCACCGCATTCCTATAAGCCCGGATGAGCGTCATCCTGGTGTGGTGGAGGTAGAGATGTGGCAGCGAACCCTGCTTCGGAGAATACCATCCGGTGTCACGAAGGATTTTTTTGGTCAAAAGCGGAAAGGAATCTTGCTGGATGGAAACGCAACGGCTGGTCGCGATGTAATGCGTTTCCCAGCGCTTGTTGCGCATGCGGTGGCAAATGTCGGAGTCTTCGTAGTGGACCCGGAGATTCGGATCGTAACCGCCCACGGCTTCGACTGCTTTTTTGCGGAATAAGACGGCGTGACCGGGGGCAAAATCTGTGGGTTGCGTGGTCTCCCCGAATTTTCCTTCGAGAAATCGCATGCGCCAGCGAGACAGAAGGGGCTTGGGAGTCGCGGGGACCATACGAGTGTAGCACGCACCCACAGTCGGGCTTTGGAGGAGATACTCAACGCAGGTGGACAGCCAGTCGGGGTCGGGCAAGATCTCGGTGTTGATGCAAGCGACAAGCTCTGCCGTTGATTCAGCTAGCGCGGCGTTCCTGGCGGCGGAAATGCCCTGATTGTGCGGCAGACGAAGCAGTCGAATTTGAGGATTCGATCGCATTGACTCAGGGAGCCGGACTGGCTCGGGCGAACCGTCGTCGACTATAAAGAAATTCGAGACCGGATGGGTTTGGTTCACGCAGGCGGCAAGCGTGGCAGCGAGAGCTTCCGACCGTTCGCCGTAGACGGGAACTACGATATCGACCGCGGGACGGACCTGCACCACTGGCTCAATCATAGCGTGGAGCGCCCTGCTCCGGCGGGAGTGACGCTGTGCTGAGCGATGGCGTCTTAACTAGCTTCATTGGCGATGCGGATTCTGAATCGGGATGTAGTATATGGTCCGTCCAGAATGTGAGACAACACATTGAACGAGCTGACTTTTCTCGGGCCGGATTCGCGGCCTCCTTCGGGGCCGCGAGAGCGGGTATCAATCACGTAAGGAGAAGACGCATCACGGCTCCTGCACCTCTCAACGCGTTATCTCGTGTCTTGTTGATGGAGCATAATCTTTCAACGACACACGTGACACTGGGAAGCTGAAGCCTTGCGAGCGTCTCAGATTATGTTCGCGTGCGGGGCGATTCAGGTCATCGCGGTTTTCGGCGTGGGGAAACTTGCGATTTGGTTTTTCCGGTTGCGAGCGCTGCCGTGGTATTGGCGTCTGGGATTTATTGGCGTGCTGGGCCAAACGGGGGTGAACCTCTTTGTCCAGGCATTATTGCTCAGCGGGGAGAGTTCGGCTTACCGATTGCGTATTCTAGCTTGGGTCGTAATTGCCATCGGGCTCCTCGGCCATCTGGTGGCTGCAAGGACAGGCAAATTTTCTTCCCAGCTCTCGTTCCCAAATAAGAACCGGCTTTTGTATTCCTTAATAGTAGTGGCGTGGCTCACGAATCTCGCTGTAGCCCTCGCACCGTCTTCTAAAATTGACGAGCTCTATTACCACATGCTCGTTCCGAAGCGTATCGCCGCCGATGGGAAATTGCAGTTTTACCGGCTGCCGATCGAAGCGGCGATCGTTCCGCAGATGCAGTATCAGATTTCCCTCAGCCCCGCGTATGCGCTCGGGGCGCCGGAAGCGGGAAACGTTTTGAGTCTGAGCTATTCGATTGTGCTCGGTTTGTTCGTCATCGGGCTGCTTCGTGATCAGACAGGAAATGAATCTCTGGCAGCGCTGGGCGGATTGGGATGTTCCATCGGAGCGTATCAAACGGTCTGGCACACTACTGAGGGGCCGGCGGCGATTGGAGAGCTTGCTCTGGTAGTTGCCCTGTGCGGTGTACTTTGGCCGAAGTCGCTGCGTTCATCCGTATCGCCCATGCGACATGGCTTCTTACTCGTGGCGGCAGCAAGTCTAGCGGCCTCGACGAAGATCTCATTGTGGCCAATCTGCGCCGTGGTGAGCCTGTTGGCGGCCTGGAACACTTTCCGGGAAATGGATCCCGCGAAAAGGTCCGTTTGGCGGGCGAGCATCGCACTTTCGCCGTGGGTCCTGATGCAATTCCCATTGATGATCTGGACTTATTACGCGTCCGGCTCGTTTTGGGGTCCCGTTATGGCCAACGTCTTCCGGCCGAGCGTTTTTCCGCCCGAACTGTTGAAGATCCTGGAGCAGACTCGCGTGGTGAATCAGAGAGGGCTGCTCTCAAACATGGAGTACGCCGCCGTCGAATTGTGTCCGCTGATTTTCGGAGGACTCATCGTCACAGTTTGGCGAGCCTGCCGAAAGGAGGGCGTTTCGCTACTCATCATCGGATTTCTGGTATTTCAGGGTGCGTTAATTTTGTGGCAGTTGCCGTATGACTTCCGTTTCCTCGGCGGACTGATCTACGTTCCACTCATCGCGGCAATTTCCACGCTGGCGCGCACAGGGGCAAACCTGTCGGAGACGGGAGTTATTTCCGCGCTGGGAACACGCGTGATCGCGCACCGCAACTGGATTGTGCTCGCGCTTGTCGTTCCCTGGCTAGCTTTTCAAATGTATTATGCACGCCCATTTGCGGAGACGACATTCGGCATTCTGACGCGGCACGAATTTCGCGAGCGGTATGTCGCGCTGACGCAAGATTACGTCGCACTGAATAGCATATTGCCGGCGGATGCGGTTCTCTATGTTGCGAACGGACGCATACCGCTGTTTTATGCGCCGCGTCCGGTCGTCCTTGCTGCGCTGGACTTACACGAAAGTGGCCCGGTTTACCGGCTGACTCTTCTCGAACTACCCGCGAAGCAACCGTTCGGCGCGTCCGCGACGCTGGAGTGTGGCGATGTCATTTATAAAAACCTTCACGCGATCGTCGAAACCTACCGGCGCCCGGGAGCCTACCCCAAGACCGGAACAGTCACAGTCCAGAGTTGCCGGGTCGAGCCCGCTGTGCGGGTGGATAACGCAGCGCCGCCATCTCGCTGAACCCGAAGCTAAGTCGGACGGAAGCTAATTCGGACCTTTCCGATTGTCCAAGACTCAGTGATAATCGAAAGCTCGGAAAGACATTTTAATTATGAGAATCGCCTCGGCTCCCATCGCGGGCGTGACTGGACGGCGGCCGCTCATCCTCCTCGGCACGCTCATCCTAGGCGCGTTCGCGGCGTATGAAGGCGCGCAGTATGTCCTGAACGACGACATGGCGGGTCTGGCTTACGCCGGGCTGGGAATCCTCGGCGGTGCGATTCTCGTCGCAGTTCTCAATAACTGGCGAAACGGGGTGTACATCTTTCTGGGATGGCTGCTGTTTGAGGACTTCGCTCGAAAGTTCCTCGGCAACAACATGGCCATCTACTTTGCGAAGGATTTTCTGGCCCTCTTCGTGTACATCTCCTGTTTTGCGGCGTTTCGGCGGAAGGAGGTTACGTTCTTTCGCCCGCCGTTCCTGGTTCCGCTATTGATTTTTATCTGGTTCGGCTTCATGCAGATTTTCAATCCGGCTTCGACCAGCTTGGCCTACGGGTTCATGGGCTTTAAGATGTTTTTCTACTATGTGCCGTTTGTATTCGTTGGCTACGCATTCCTGAATTCCGAAGCGGACTTGCGGCGCTTTTTTGCAATTAATTTGATATTCGTGTTGATCGTAATTTCCCTGGGCATCATGCAATCCATTGCCGGGCCGTCTTTTTTGAATCCCGCCGTGCAAGCGGAGAGCCTGCGTGGGATGGACACGCTATATCGCGTGGCGCCGATTTCCGGCGAAGCGGCCTATCGGCCCAACGGTGTGTTCGTCAGTGTCGGCCGCTATGCGAACTTTATTATGGTGGCCACGCTACTCGTTCTGGGCTTCAGCGGATACCTCCTGCTTCGCCAGAAAAAGGGAAGAGCCCTTGCGTTCATTGCGATCCCCATTACCGCTGCCGGAGCGTTCCTGACGGCTTCACGCGGTGTTTTCATGTGGAGTCTAATCAACGCGACGGCTACAAGCGTCGCGTTCCTTTGGGGCGCGCCATGGCGGGAGCGCGAAGTGCTTCGGGTGGTCCGGTCCATCCAGCGCGTGGCCATCGGAGCTGCGTTAGGCATGGTAGTTCTTTTTTACGCCTATCCCCAGGCTTTGACTTCACGATTGGCGATCTATGAAGAAACCTTGAATCCGGATAGCCCGACAAGCGAAATTGCGCACCGCGGCTGGACGTATCCCGTACAGAATTTCCTGGGAGCGTTCACGTACGAGCGGTGGCCGTACGGCTACGGAATCGGGACAACCGCGCTGGGAGGGCAGTATGTGGCGCGATTCTTCAACGCAAAACCGCCGGTCATCGGAGTGGAAAGCGGCTTCGGGACGCTGGTAGTCGAAATGGGCATCGGCGGTCTGATTCTCTGGTTTGTGACGGCCGCAGCGATCCTGGGCTCGGCTTGGAGGGTGGTTAAAAAGCTGAAAGGATCTCCCTGGTTTCCGCTTGCTTTCGTCATTTTCTGGTACGCCGCGTTCCTACTTCTGCCAGAGACATTTGGTGGAATGGTCGCTTTCGAAGACTTTCTCCTGAACGCGTACTTCTGGCTGCTCCTGGGCTTGTTGTTCCGCCTCCCTACGATTGCGCTCTCCGCGCAATTCGCGGTTAACGCGCCCACTGCACCACGCCGGCGCCTTTGGATGCGCTGACTTGCGAATCGCCGTGGTTTCCCCGTTTGTAGACCGGTGGCACGGGACGGAACGCGCCACAGCGGAACTGGTAGAGCGTTTGGCGCAGGATTACCGCTGCGAGATTCATTTGTACGCGCAGCGCGTGGAAGGTCTGCGACTTGTTGCACCTCGCGGCGGACCGCCAGCAGGAGGCGGTTCCATCGTCTGGCACAAAGTTCCCAAGGTTCCTGGGCCTCATCTCTTTCAATTCATGGCGTGGATGCTATTTAACGGCTGCTTGCGCAGATGGGATTGCTTTCGCAGCGGAGCGCGCTACGAACTCTTGCTATCGCCCGGGATAAACTGCCTGCACCCCGACGTGGTGATCGTTCACGTGGTTTTCCACCAACTTCGGCAGTTGGCACGCGAGCGGACAAACGAGCTGGGAGGAGACGGCGGATTCCTCACTCGCCTCCACCGCCGTGTTTACTATCGGTTATTGTCAGCACTGGAGAGGAAGATCTACAAAAGCCATCGGGTCGTGCTCATCGCGGTTTCCCAACGAACAAGCCAGCAGTTGAAAATTCACTTCGGCCGAGGCGACGTGGCGGTTGCGCCCAACGGAGTTGATGCTAACGAGTTTTCGCCCGAGGCGAGGCTGGCGCGGCGGGCTGAAGTCCGTGCGCATTGGCATTTTGGGGAGGAGGACTTTGTATTACTTCTGATTGGCAATGATTGGCGCGTGAAAGGCTTGCCGGTCATCCTGGAGGCGATGGCGAAGCTCCGCGATCTACCGCTGCGATTGCTCGTGGCCGGTAGTGATGACACCCGACACTTCCAGACGCTGGCGCACCAGGAACGAGTAGATGACAGATGTCGCTGGGCAGCGCCGATCGTGAGCGCTCTTGATTTCTATGCTGCCGCAGACATTTATGTCAGTCCCAGCCTGGAGGATTCCTTCGGTTTGCCGGCGGCCGAGGCGATGGCGTGCGGGCTGCCGGTGATAACTTCGCGGCGCGCTGGGATCGCAGACTACATCCAGTCGGGAGTCGATGGATTTGTGCTGGAAGAACCAAGCGACAGCGCAGCGCTGGCCGCCACTCTGAAGAGGTTGCAATCTGACGCGGAACTCCGCCACCGGACCGGCTGCGCGGCAACGCTGGCAGCGCGACGGCTAACCTGGGATCGTCACACTCAAGTGATCGAGAATATCCTCGAGGAAGTTCGCGAGCCCAAGACGGGCGGCCGCGCTTCACAATAATGACTTCTGATTCATCTCAATCGGCAACACTCACACGCCACCGACGAGAGTTGCCGGCATTGACCGGCGTCCGTTTCTTCGCCGCGTTCTATGTCGTCCTGTTCCACGGCGCCCAGTGGCTGCAGGCGAGATTCTCTTTGCCTCGTTTTCTACAGATATTTCTTGGGAATGGATACTTGGCCGTGGGGTTGTTTTTCATTCTGTCGGGATTCATTCTCGCGTACACCTACGAAGGGCAAATCGAAGGAAGCGCTCGCAGGCTCCGGTTTTGGGAGGCGCGCTTCGCGCGAATCTACCCGGTTTATATTCTGTCGCTGGCCCTGGCCTACTGGTTTGAACGGCAATTGTCGAGGTCTGCCCGTCTGGCAGTACTGTTCTTGGTGCAAGCGTGGAATCCAGCTAAACCGGGGTTGAACGGAGCGTGGAACTATCCGGCTTGGTCGCTGTCGGTGGAGATTTTCTTCTACGTTTGCTTTCCGTTCGTTCTCCCGTGGATGTCGCGCCGCAGCCCACGAGTATTGAAGATTATGATCGTCGCGCTTGCGGCCGCGTGTGTCCTTTCGCATTCTCCGTTGCAGGGGCTGGGACTCGCCGATAGAACAGCATTTTTGGTTCGGTTCATTCCTCTTCCACTTCTGCGGCTACCCGAGTTTCTGCTCGGTATGGCGATCGGGTTGGACGTTCTTCGGGGAGACAACAGTAGCGCCCGTTCAGGCGCTTCCTGGCGCGCGACTGTTGCAGTAATAGCGATCTTTATCGTCCTGTGTCTCCCGCTGGGCTCATGGGTGTCGCTGGTAATTATTCCGTTCGCGGTTTTAGTACGCGAACTGGCGGTGGGAACGAGTTTGTGGGCGAAGGCTTTGTCGGTTCGTCTGATGGTCATTTTGGGTGGCGCAAGCTACGCGGTCTACCTCTTGCAGTTTCCGGTGCGAAGTTGGGTGCGGGTGCTGTTTCTTCGGCTGCCGGGCAGGTTGCACGAATCCGGCGCGCCGCTCACTCCGCTGATTCTAGTGATGTTTTCGATTCTGGTCTATTACGTCTGGGAGGAACCCTGCCGCCGAGCGATACGCGCGTGGTTATCCAGCCTGAGCGTTCGGGCAGAAAAGCCAAACTCGAAAGCCGACGGGACGATCGAACGGCCGCAGAAATGATGAAGTTGAAACGGCCATTCGAATTCGTAATTTACGGTTTGAGTTTCGGTGGGCGGCGCTTTCGGTTAGTTCGTCCTGTCCGCACGTTTTTCGCATCATAGTTCGCTGTCGCGAATCCCAGCGATGCTGGCGGCGCCGCCAGTCCGCGGATCCCTGCGAACTCGCTAGGTCAATTTTGTCGGGGTGCCGCGGTCCGCTGCGTTCACTTAGCTGCGGCGACCGCTTTCTTGGTCGCTTCCAGGGTGAATTGGAGCGTTTCCTCGGGGATGCTGGTAACGAACGTGCGGATCATCCAGCCGAGCCCGGTCGGGATGTCGCGTGTGAGGGAAGCCGCCTCGCTCTGCACGTAGACGCCGCCGTCGCCTTCTTGCATGCGCCACCAGGTTTCCATGCGCCAAAGGAAGCCCCCGTCGTCACCGGGCGGTTTTTCGCGTTCATTGCTTTTTCCGGCATTTTCGACCTCGGCGATCCGCAAGGCGGAACTCCGGCTGTGCGCGCGCCCCGGCGCATCGTGAAAGTAGTGGACGTCGTGCTCGGTATCAAGCACGACGGTAATGACTTTGTGGCGGCGGAAGCGCAGAAACACCAGAAAATGGTCGCCGTCGCGCGATTCGATTTTTGAGCGTTCCACGTCCGGCGTGTAGTAGGTGGATTGGTGGTTGTAGTCTTCAAGGATGGCGAGGACGTTGTCGAGCTTGACGCCGGGGATGAATACGACGCCGACCCAGTGGTGAATCAATCCGCCGGGACAATCGATGGGCTTGCCGCCTTCGAGCGTCGTTAACTGTTTGATTTGCACTTCTCCTCGTTGGAGACGCGCGTAGGCTTCCTTTCGTTCGGCTTCCGGCAGGGAATCGACCCACAGAAGATTCGTTCTGCGCTTGAGTTCGGACTCGTTGCGATTGTTTGTCAAACGGACGTAGCGGTCGAATGCGGCCAGCGTTGACGCCGCGAGTTTCGGTAGTCCAGGGTTGCCTCCCGCAGCGGCCCACACTTGCCCCGCCGATACGGCTATAACGGTGGCAAGCAGGAGCGCTGCGAACGCTGCCCTCGGCGTGATGGACTGGCCGCTCATCTGTCGTGCAATTCTGACACTGTTCTGCAAGAGGTCCCTGTAAGTCTATGACGACGTGGGCGTTGTGGTCGTCACGCAAACTACAGCTTCGATTGTACGCAATGCCGCTTCCCTTCGCTGATGAATCGGATTTACGAGATTGTGTTCGCGTCAGCTGCCCGGTATGTGGAGTTGGAGGTGAGGGGAAAGGTGGGGTTGAGTAAGGCGGGTTGGGTAGCTCGCACACGGCTCCTTGCGGAGCCGCTGTCCCCGCGCGGCCCCCAACCCGTCCAGTGAAGCGTATCGGCGGGGCGTGCAGCGCTCAATGGGACGGCAGAGCCAAACGGAGGGGTACGGGGGTCTTGGTACTAGTCCAAGGATGGGACGCGAGCGGAAGCGACTGATATGTGTATTATTTGAAGCGAGTTGCAGTCATTTGAGTGCGAATCACGGGGCGCAAAAGTACTACCGAATCGCTTCGTCCTATTTTCGCCTCAGCAAGCGGCGCGGATTGTGAGGACCGGCTCGAGAACCGTGGCGGAGCGATTCGACGAGTTGCTTGACGGGCGCATCTGGCAGACGAGGACGGTCGAGATGTTCATTCATTGGTCCCGATGGTACGCGTGCCCAGCATGGGTATCGGGCAAGTGTCCGGCAAGGGGCGTGGCTACCCGGCGCGAGGTTTCTGAAAATGCGTCCGCGTACGTCACAAAGGCAACAGCCGTATTTTGAATGGAGGCGCGGCGCGGGTTGTAGAGAGAGTCCAGGGTTCCCGCGCCGCAATGGGACGTGTTTCAGCTGTGTAGACTGGAGCTTGCCTGCCCTTATTCCACTTTTCCGCCGTCTATGTTTAAGAAACGCATTTTCAAGAACGGCGACCCGTTTGGGAATAAAATATAGATAAAGGGTGTCCCAGTAAATGGGCTCGTCGGGGAAGGGCGGGGACGTGTTGGATTTGCAGGAACGGGCTCGTTTCGAGCAGCTCGTGTTGCCACATTTGGATGCGGCGTTCAACCTTTCGCGGTGGCTGTTGCGGAGCCGTGCGGACGCGGAAGATGTCGCGCAGGAAGCGCTGTTGCGGGCGTTCCGATTTTTTCGAGGTTTCAATGGCGGAGATGCGCGCGCCTGGCTTTTGCAGATTGTTCGTAACACCTGCTATACGTGGTTGGAGAAGAACCGCCAAGTGGAGCTCATGACGGAGTTCGACGAAGACCAACACCAGCAGTCACAGGCCACGCCGGAAGCGCTGGCCATCGCCGGCGACAACCGTGAGCGTCTAACGCGCGCGCTCGATTGCTTGCCGGTGCGATTCCGGGAAGTCATCGTCCTGCGCGAACTCGAGGGCTGTTCGTACAAGGAGATTGCTGCGATTACGAGTATCCCGATTGGAACGGTCATGTCTTCTCTGGCCCGTGCCCGCCAGAGGTTGCAGCGCGAGTTGACACAGCCGGCGCAGCAGGAGGCGTCTCGTGAGCTGTGAACACAGCGGAACGCTGCTGCACGCTTATGTTGACGGCGAACTCGATGCCGTGCGTGCCGCCGAATTCGAACAACACATCGAAGGCTGCCGGGAATGCACCGCTGCGCTCGGAGCCGCGGAGTCGCTGCGGTCCTCGTTGCAACGAGCGCAACTGTACGAGACGGCTCCCGCGGAGCTAAGGCGGAGGGTCCATGCGGAAGCCAAGATCCCTGCGCGCGCGCCGCACGTGTCTCCGGTGCCCCTCTGGCGTTGGCTGGCTGTTGCTGCGGCCGCTGTGGTGGTAACCACTGTGGCGTGGCTGGCTTTTCCCCGCTTCCGAGACACCGATTCCTCGCAGGTTTCGCCGGTGACGTCCGTTGAGCTCATTGACGCGCACATTCGCTCGCTGCAGCCCGGCCATCTCATGGATGTCACTTCGACAGACCAGCACACAGTCAAGCCCTGGTTCGACGGCAAGCTGGACTTCATCCCGCCGGTACACGATTTCATGGATGAAGGCTTTCCGCTGCTCGGCGGCCGCCTGGACGTTCTCGGTGAGCGCAATGTCGCCGCCGTGGTTTATGGCCGGCGCAAGCATTTGATTAACGTTTTCGTGTGGCCAACGAAAGAGCCCGACACGACCACGGTTCACGGGCCGGGCTCGCGGGAGGGCTACCAGTGGGTTCACTGGCGTCATCAAGGAATGGAATACTGCGCCGTCTCGGACGTGAACGGCCAGGATCTGCACGAACTCGCCCAACTCATCATCCAGCAAGAAGATCTGGCGCACAGCAAGCAGGCGTCGCCGTAAACCTGCGGGTCGGGTTAGTGCGGCTTTGTGCTGGCAGAAGCGGGTGTGGGCATTTCCCGCGCGTAAATCAGGTGCAATTCGATGGACTTCGTTTGTCCTTTTCGCAGCGAGATGTTTTTTTGCCAGTCGGAGAAAATGCCTTTCGCAGACGCGCGAATGTCGTAGTTGTTCCCCTTCAACTGAGTAATCGTGAAGTGGCCATGCGAGTCGCAGTGCACTGCATGCGGCCCGCTGCCGTCAGAGACCTGGTAAGACACGCTCGCGTGCGGGACCGGCTTGTCATCGGGTCCAATCACCACGCCGCTGAGCGTGGCAGTACCGTGAGATTGCGGCATCGCCGCGGCGAATCGGCCAGCCAGTAGTGCCAACATAAGTACAGCGAAAAAACCAAGCGCGCGTTTGATCATTCCCGTCTCCTGCGATCAGCGGCGGCAGCCAAATACATTCCTAACGCTAGTCTAGGCCCGAAGGGAAATCGCGCCGTCTTTATTTCATGCTCTGTGACGGGGGTTCCACCTGCCCGTCCGGGCAGGTCGCGGTAGTGGCTGAGGCTCCAGATACTGCGTGCGAGCGTGCCACTAGGCCCCGATAGACCTGAGAATGAGAGGTGATCATGCTATCGCGACGGAAGAAACCCAGCGCGCGCGTACGAGCTTGTTGGCCCAATGAACCTACGATGGACGGCTGCTGTAGAACTCGTCTCATGGCGTCGGCCAGCGCTTTCACGTCGCCGGGCTGGCATTTCAAGCCAGAGTCATCAAGGACTTCGCCGAGTCCGCCTATGTCCGAGGCGATGACCAGCTTACCTCGCATCATTTGCTCGATAGCTGCGAGTCCCGCGGTTTCTTCCCACACCGACGGCATGACTACGACGTGAACGGACCGGATTACCTCCGCTAAGGCGGTGCTCGTCAGGAAGCCGGTGATTCGGACGTGCGATTGCAGGCTGCGCTGGGCGATTATGGATTCGATATTCGAACGTTCCGGTCCGTCTCCGATCAAACGAATGCCAAACGAGTATCCTTCTTCGCGCAAAACGCTCGCAGCTTGTAATAGGAAGGAAATACCTTTTTCCGAAACCAGGCGGCCTACGTAGGCAAACAAAATCTTGCTCTCGTCAGAGGTAGCGGCCTCGAGCGGTATGTAGTTCGGAAGCGGATCCGCAATTCCATGATAGATGACGGACGACCGTGGTAGCCCGCATCGTTCAAGCGAGTAGCGGGACACCGCGATGTTCGCCTCTGCGCGCCGCGCGAGGGCGTAACGTGGGAAGGCGAGCAACAGTTTTAACCAGTTCCGCGGCGGCGAGGAGTCGTGCGCAAGACACTTGGCGCACTGTCGATAATGGCGCTGCAAGAAATGTCCGGGACAGACGCAGCCATCAGGTTTGTGAACCAGCAAGCCGTTCGGACAAATCGCCTGATAGCCGTGGTGTTCAATGACCGTGGGTTTCCGTGCGATCCGACAGAGGATCAACGGAACCAGGGCAGGGCCAGCTAGGTGAGCGACGTCGCAGGCGCGAACCAACCTCCACAATTGAACCGTGGTGGGCCGACGGAAAACGAGGAAAGGGAGTGCGCGATCATTGAGATTCCCAGCAGGTGTCTCGGTGACGACAACCACTTCAAATTCAGGTCTGCCGTCCGCCAAGCGAAGCTCGGCAAGGCCACTCGCCAGCGAAAGCGTGATGGACTCAACGCCTCCGACGCTAGGCTGGAAAAAATGACTGTAAATCAGAAGCTTCACAACCAGGACCTCGATAAAATCGCCCAGGAGGAGAACAGCGGAGAAGTATCCTCCCATTCGCCAAGCAAGGGTTTAGCTCGCCGCAACGAACAGTCATGTTCCTCCGCCAGTATAGCGACATTGCCCATGCCTCCGCCGTGCTAAGCTGGCCAGCAATGCATGCCAAAATTCTCGCCTCACTTTCGCAGTCGGGAGCGCGCCATCACCCCACGGGCATTGTCCGATGAGCGAATATTGTGTGGCACTACTCGGACGCCGCGATGAACCGACGGATGCCGTCGAGGAGTATTGCTGCTTTCTGGGAGCCGCACTGCAGGAGCATGGCATTCACCTTGAGGTTGACCGCGTTACCTGGGCCGAAACCGGCTGGCGCACAGCCTTGCGCGAGCTGGCAAGCAAGATGGGCAGACGACCAGGTGCGTGGTTCCTGTTGCAGTACACGGCGTTGGCCTGGTCTCGCCGTGGATTCTCGTGGCGCTTCCTCGGCGTCGTCCGCCTCTTGAAGAGAAGCGGAGCGCGTTGTGCCATAGTGTTTCACGACGCGGTTTCGTACTCCGGAAGCCGCTTGATCGACCGCATTCGGCGCGCGGTTCAGCTTTTCACCATGCGTAAAGCCATGCGCCTCGCGGACCTTTCCGTTCTCACGGTTCCGCCAGAAAAGTTATCCTGGATTGCGGCTCGCGAGCAAAAAGCGGTTTTCATCCCGGTCGGCGCGAATTTGCCGTCGCCCGAGAGAGCTTGGGTGAAGACTGGGACACAATCCACAAAAGTTCCCGCCGTTGCGGTTTTTTCTCTGTCGGAGGGAGACGTCGGCGAAAGGGAAGCTCAGGCGATCGCCGAGACTGCTCTGTATGTGACCGAAAAGTTGGGCACGCTCCGTCTTTTGATTCTTGGACGAAACTCCGCATTGGCACAGAAACCGCTTCAAGAAAGATTGTTTGGAAAGCCAGTCGAAGTTGACGTGCGCGGAATTCTGCCCGCCGACCAAATCGTTCGGGAACTGGGGCTTTGCGACGCCATGCTTTTCGTGCGCGGACCCATTTCCTCTCGGCGGGGCAGCGCCATCGCGGGCATCGCGTGCGGTTTGCCGGTTATTGCGAGCAAAGGGTGGGAGACTTCCGAGCCGATCACGCTGGCAGGCGTGGTTCTCGTGCCACCGAATGCCAAGGGTGCGTTCGGCCCCGAGTTGCTCCGTGTGCTGGTCGATCGGGAATATCGAGACGCACTCGCCGAACGCAGTCGACGCGCACAAAGCGATTTTTTTTCCTGGAGCTCGATCGCGGCCAAGTATGCCGAAGTCTTGGGTAAGCGGCCGGGATAGCTGTCAGGAGAATTTTTGAGAATCGTGGGTTTGCGTGGGAAGTTCCAGTGCACTCGTCGTCCTTGGAAGGCACATTTATCAAAACCGGGAAGTTTCGGTTGGGTTGCCGGTGCAATGCAGCGAAAGACTCTAATTTTTATCGCATGCTAAGATCGGAATGTCATTGCTAGGTCCAGGCCGGACTCACCGGTTGCCTCGCGCTCCCAAAAGGATTCCATGAATTCGCCTCCGAATTCGCTAGCTTGGCACCGAATGCACGCCGCTGAAGCCAGCGGAGGCATTAGTTCCGACAAAATCTACTCTGTTATCGAGCGCATTGTTGAAAAGAATGGCTTGCGCGGATCCGTTTTGGATTATGGCGCCGGAATCGGAAACCTGACCCGTCGGCTGCTGCGTCTGGGACTGTTCAATCGTGTTTCAGCAGCAGACATTTTAAAAGTTCCGCCGGATCTAGCAGGGATCGTGGAGTGGATTGAGCAAGATCTGAATTCGTGCATCCCGGACCACGACGCTCGCTTCGACGTGATTATTGCCGCGGAAGTCATCGAGCATCTCGAAAATCCGCGCTTGATGATTCGGGAGTTGTTTCGACTTCTACGGCCAGCGGGAACCGCCATAATTTCGACTCCGAACAATGAAAGTTGGCGCTCCATCCTAGCCCTCATCGTCCGCGGCCACTTTGTGAGTTTTACCGACACAAGTTATCCCGCACACATCACACCCTTATTGCGGAAGGACCTGTCCCGGATATTCTTGGAAGCGAAGTTTGAGCAGCCACTGTTCTGTTTCACGGACGACGGGGGCCTGCCGGCAAAGCCGAATATTACCTGGCAGACGGTGAGCTTTGGACTTCTGCGAGGCGTGCGGTTTAGCGATAACATTATCGCCATTGCCAAAAAACCTTAGCTAATCCTAGCGCAAGGTATTGCTTTAATCTGCGCAACGAACAGCTTGTGAGCGCCGACCAAGCCAAGCCATTAACCATGACTTGAAAGTGGTGAGTACGCAATCTCTTCGGTGACGACGAACGCCATGCACCCGTGCCCCGACTAAGAGCTTAAGTGGCTTCAAAGTGGTCTGTTCGAACTCGTTTCCCGTGAAACGCCGGACTGGAAGGAAAACTTTGCGTCCCATTTGCTACCTCCAAGATTCGAAACCTACGCAAGAATTCTTCAGACTATGATCACCTGCGGATATATTGACCAGCCACTTTCTGAGTGAGAGAGTGCTTTCTTGCGGATTTCACGCTGGACGGGGTTGCGATCGTGCGTTGAAACCAATTGGTATAAGCGAGAGGGGCCGAGAATCAGATTGACGGAGTTGGTTGATTTGAATCGCGCCCCGTTCTAGTAAGAGGTATGCCATGAATAGTCTCAGCGAGTTTGCGTGCCCTGATGTGTTTGGGTCGGTTCCCGACACCCCACCGGCGAAAAGGCGACATTTCTGAAGGTCATTCTGATGTGGTAAAATAACGCGGTTCCGCAGGGGTTTGCGGTTTACCCTAAGTCTCCGCACATACAAGCTCCGCCATGCGGGGTTACGTTGCCGAGCCGCCACACGGGTGGCACGAAGCTGTACGAATTTTCACCCAACGTGACTCCCGCGCCGGGAGCACGGACAAAAGAGGATGTGTCATGTCTGGGCATTCAAAATGGGCCACCATCAAGCACAAGAAGGCGGCCACTGACGCGAAGCGAGGCCGCGTATTTACTCGCGTGATCCGCGAAATCACCATCGCTGCCAGAATCGGCGGCGGCGACGCCAATTCCAATCCGCGCTTACGCACGGCCATTCTGGCCGCCAAGAACGAGAACATGCCGAACGACAATATCGAACGCGCCGTCATGCGCGGCACCGGCCAGCTCGAGGGCGAGCAGTATGAAGAAGTGATGTTTGAAGGCTATGGGCCGGGCGGAGTTGGCATGTTGATCCAGGCGGTTACCACGAACCGCAATCGCGTGGTCGGTGAATTCCGGCACCTCATGAGCAGGAACGGCGGAAACCTCGCAGAAGCGGGAGCCGTGGGCTGGATGTTCAGCCGCAAGGGCGAAATCACAGTGCCCAAAGAATCGGCTAGCGAAGACAAAATGCTGGAGATCGTGCTGGAAGCGGGCGCCGAGGATTTGAAAGATGACGGCTCGGCGTGGTACGTCGTGACTCCGCCGGAAGCGCTGGAAAAAGTGAAGGAAGCGTTGTCCAAGGCCGGCATCACACCGAGTTCCGCGGAAGTCGCCATGGTTCCGCAGAATTACATCAAGCTCACCGGCCAGCAAGCCACGCAAATGGTGCGCCTGGTTGAGGCGCTCGAAGAGCACGACGACGTGCAGCACGTCTACGCCAACTTCGACATTGACGAATCGGAGATTCAGGCCGCCGTTGGCGCCAACTAGCTGACCCTCAACAAGTCGCGGGATCATCGTGCGGCGCAGTTCTCAACGACCACCCATTGTCGGTGGCCGTTTTGCTTTTGCAGAATCGCAGCAAGACAAAGCCCTAGAAGTGTTGCGACGATCGCCGTAAACTTAGTGCGATGAAATCTTCCAGTTCGAGTGCGAATGCGAGCGGGAAAAGCGGCTCGCTGCGCGTGCTTGGCGTCGATCCGGCGGCTGCCGGACCCACCGGTTACGGCATTATCGAAAGCGATGGCCGCTGCTGCCGCACTCTGCACTACGGCGCGCTACGCGTCGCTGCAAAACGTCAGAAAGAATCCGCCGGCGCGGTTCTTCAAGCTGTGCATACTCTGCTTTGCGGGCTGATGGACGAATATGCTCCGGATGTGCTGGCCGTCGAAGCCGTCTTTGCCGCGCTCAACGTGCGCACGGCCTTACGACTGGCCGAAGTTCGCGGCGTCGTGCTTTTGGCCGCCGCGCAGCGCGGCATCGCCGTGCACAGCTATTCGCCGCGCGAGGTGAAAGCCTCCGTCGCCGGATACGGTCACGCGGATAAACGACAAATGCAGTTAATGGTGCGGGCCCTGCTGGCCATGAATGAAACTCCGGAACCTTCCGACGCTGCTGATGCTCTAGCCGTGGCGCTTTGCCATTTGCAATCCGAGCAAGCCCGTCAGCGCTTTGGGCTTCCGGATCGTTCCGCTGTTACGCGCGCCCGTGGCCGCGGGTTTCCGGCGCGTGCTACTTTAGTCCGTGCGGCGCAACTTCCGGTCAGCTCGCGCGCATCGTAACGAAGGCATGAAGACGCTCACGCTGCGAATTACCCAGCTTATTTTGGCGGCGGCTATTCTGTTCGCCCTTCTTCCGTGGACTTCTCTTGCGGCTGCGCCCGCGGCTTCCCACGCGAAGCTGAGCTATCGGCGCATCTTCAAATCCAGCTCGCCGGAATTTATCGAGATCGTCGTCCGTGAGGACTCCGACGGCGCCACGTACGAAATCCGCCAGCTCGATGAAGATCCGGGGGCCTCGCCCTTCGAAGTCGGCGCTCCTCTCCGCCAGAAAATGTTTGAGCTAGCGGCCGAACTGAATCATTTTCAAGGCCCGGATCTCGATGTCCATCGCCGCATCGCCAACCTCGGAGAGAAAACGTTTCGTTGGGAAGCTGGCGGCGAGAGTCACGAAACGAAGTTCAACTACACGCTCAACTCTGCAGCTACGCAACTGATGCAGATTTTCGAAGGCCTGGCCCGCCAGCAGGAACTTGTCAGCCTGCTTGAACGCCGCATGAAGTACGACCGGCTTGGCATCAACGACGCGCTTTTGCAGTTCGAATCGGACCTCAACCACAAGTTGCTGCCCGAACCGCAGCGCGCGCTCCCCACGCTCGACCAGATTGCGGGCGATTCGCGTTTTGTGGAAATTGGCCGCCAGCGCGCCCGCGCCCTCGCCGAGCGCATCCGCCATTCCGGCTAGGCACTGGCAGCTAATTGCCGAGGTTCCACTGCCGCGGCCCGCGAATCGCGTTGAGGTCTTGGGACTCCTTGAGCATCTTTAGTGGAAATAACGCGGTCTTGCCGTAGTGCTCGCCTTCCAGAATGCGTCCTTCGCCACTTGAGAATCGTTCTTCTACATCGAGCACCCGGACCGGCGTTCCGTCGGGCACCATCAGTAGCTTTTGTCCGGCAATCAAAAGCGACATTCCCACGTCGTCGTTCGCGGCATCCAGTTTTTGGCGCTCTGCCGCTGCTGCGCTGTCGGTCGCTACCAATGCGAACGAGGCCCCGCCGTCGCTTCGGAATCGCAGCACTCGCCCCACCCACTTTGCTTTGTTCGTAGCCACACGAGCAGACGGTTCTCCCGCCTTGGTTTCGATGGCCGTAGCTGTAGCTCCCGCCGGTTTTTTTACCGTCGCCAAAAACCGGTAGCCACGCTTCGGCAGCGTCTCCACATACCGCGGCTTCTTGATGTCATCCTCAAGCGCCTGGCGCAGTTTCTTGATGGCGGTGTTCACGCTGTGCTCAAAATCGACGAACGTATCGGCCGGCCACAGCCGCTTCTGCATTTCCTCGCGCGTCACTACTTCTCCCGGCTGCTCAAGAAGCATGGCAAGTACTTGAAAAGGCTGGATTTGCAGTTTTATTTTGCGGCCGGCCTTATACAACTCCTGCGCGCGCAAGTCCACTTCGTACGCGTCAAATCGTATGGCGTTTTTCGACCGCTCCGGTCTCGGCATCCCTGTATCCTGTTATTCGGGAAACTATACCACTGCCTTCGCCTAATGAGCGCCTGGCGTGCCTAGCAATCCGGCGCCTTAGCGATACTTCTCTGCCCCAGACTGCGTATACTTAACGCAAGCGAAACACCCTCCTATGGCACGCGCCAGCACTATGAACCTGAAGGAGGCGGTGGCCATCGCCACCAGCAGCCTTTGGGCGCACAAACTCCGCAGCGTCCTCACGCTCATTGGTGTGGTCATCGGTGTCGCCGCGGTGATCGCGGTCGTGAGCCTGATCAACGGAGCAAACAAGTACGTCGCCACGCGCGTCTTCCGTCTCGGTGCCGACGTCTTCGGCGTATCCAAGCAGCCGCAAATCATCACCAATGTGGACGATTATCTCGAATATCAGAAGCGCAAGCGACTGACTTACGATGACTACCTCGCGGTGCGCGAACTCTGCAAATCCTGCAAGGAAATCGGCGCTTCGCTGGCAGGGCGTATCGAAGTGCGAAGCGGGCTCAACTCGATAAAGGACACAAATCTTCGCGCATGGACGCCGCAAATGCCCGAACTCTACGACGTGGACCTTGTCGCCGGGCGGCACATCACGGACACGGACCTCCAGCAGGCCGCTCCCGTGTGCGTCATCGGCAACGACCTTGTCGAGAATCTTCTTCCCGGTGTGGATCCGATCGGCAAGGAAATCCGTTGGCACAGCAACGTCCCTTGCCAGGTAATCGGCGTTGGGAAAAAAGAAGGCTCCGCGCTTGGCACTTCGCTCGACAATTGGATCATTATTCCGCTCAGTACCTACACCAAGGAGTACGGCACGCAGCAGGATTCCGTCCGCATAACCGCCCGCGCGGGATCGGCCGCTAAGATTCAAGACAGCGTCGACGAAGTCCGCCAGATTATGCGTGGCCGCCGCCACCTCGCTTACGACGCGAAGGACGACTTCGCCATCGAAACCAGCGACTCGTTCCTTGAACTCTGGAAAAACATCAGCAGCAGCTTTTTCTTTGTGACCATCGCGATCGCATCCATCTCACTCGTGGTTGGTGGCATCGTCATCATGAACATCATGCTTGTATCCGTCACCGAACGGACCCGCGAGATTGGTTTGCGCAAAGCGCTTGGCGCGCGCAGCGGAGACATCCTGCGGCAATTCCTGATCGAATCGTCTACCATCGCGCTTTTCGGCGGCGCTCTCGGCGTGCTTTGTGGCGTATTGCTCGCGCAGCTGGTATCGATCGTCTCGCCGTTGCCGAGCGCGGTGCAGGTGTGGTCCGTAATCGGCGGCCTGCTCGTGGCGCTGAGCGTCGGATTGTTCTTCGGAACGTATCCTGCATCAAAGGCGGCGAAGCTCGATCCCGTCGTGGCCTTGAGATCCGAATAGCCTATGGGCACTCTCGACAAAACTTTCCCGCAAACTCCGGCGCTTCCTGCTCGCCTCCTCCACGGCAAACGGGCGGTGTTGAAATTTCGCGAAGAATTTCTTCTCGCGCTGGATACGCTGCGCAAAAATTCGCTTCGTTCTGCGCTCACCATTCTCGGAATCGTCATCGGCATCACCACCGTCATCACGGTCACCGCCGTCATCAACGGCCTCAACGACAACGTCCTCGGCGGCATCCGCGAACTCGGCTCGGACACCATCATCGCCTATCGCTTCCCGTGGGCTTCGCTTTCGCGTCCTCCCAGCGATTGGTTCACGCGCAAGGAACTCCAGCCTGAATGGGCTGACGACATCGCCCGCCTCCCGCACATCAAGGCGGCTTCGGCCTCCATGCGTATCTTCCAACCCATGTTTGGCTCCGGCACGGAAGACGTGCGTCGCGGCGCCTATCGTTCAAGAAACGTCATTCTCCAGGGCAACATGCCGTCCATCGGCGAGATATTCGATTTGAAGATCGAGAGCGGCCGTTTCTTCAACGATACCGACATGGATCATCGCGCGCCGGTTGTCCTTCTCGGCTACGACACCGTGCGCACGCTCTTCCCCGAATCTGCTTCCACCGCTCTCGGCCAGGAAGTCACGATTGACGGCCAGCTTTTCACCGTAATCGGCACGCTGCAAAAACAGCGTCAGGGCATCTCCGGCGGCTCCAATCCCGAAGACAATTCGGCGTACATGCCCGTCACTACGCTGCGCAAGCTCTATCCCAACCAAAAGGACTACGTCATTTTTGCCAAAGCGAGCGATCCGGAAAACGTCACGCAGTCCGTCGACGAAATGCGCGACCTGCTCCGCCGCAAGCGCCGCCTGCCTAACGATAAGCCCGACGATTTTGCCATTTTCACGCCGGACTATTTCCTCGAGCTCTGGAACAAAATCAGCAGCCTGATTTTCATTCTGATGTTTGCCGTCGCTTCCGTTGGCCTCGTCGTGGGCGGCATAGGCGTTATGAACATCATGCTCGTCTCCGTCACCGAACGAACGCGCGAAATCGGCGTGCGTAAAGCCATCGGCGCGAAGCGCAACAACATCCTCGTGCAGTTTCTGATTGAAGCTGTAACGCTCAGCGCCGTCGGCGGCGTGATCGGCGTCGTTTTCGGATCGGGAATTACTTTGCTGCTTCACTACGGCGCGCACTTCCCGGCGGCTCTGTCCGCAGTGTGGATTGTCGCCGCGCTGGTTCTCTGCGCGATGATCGGCATCGTCTTCGGCGTCTATCCCGCGTGGAAAGCCGCCCGCCTCGACCCCGTCGAAGCTCTCCGCTACGAGTGATGCTACTCGGCACGCATCACTTGTTTTCCTAACGTTCTCCTTGATTCTCCCCAGCTCCTCGCGTAATTCTTGAATCGGAATTCTGTCCCTCAGGAGCACCGCCATCGTTTCTCTTCTCTCATCCCTCCGTTACACGTTTCGCACGCTCGCGAAATCTCCCGCCTTCACCGCCGTCGCCATACTTTCTCTTGCTCTCGGCATCGGCGCCAACACTGCCATCTTCACCCTCATCAACGCTCTCCTCCTTCGCGACCTTCCCGTCCAGCACCCCGAACAACTTGTCCAGCTCCGCGCCACGCGTCCCGACGCCAAAGTTCCCTTTTCGTATCCGATGCTCCGCGAACTCGAACGCAACCAGCGCGTCTTCATCGGCTTGATGGGCTGGGGCGGCGGTGGAATGTACAACGTCGAGATCAACGGCACATTTTCTCGGGAGCATCTCACTAGCGTCACTGGCAACTGCTACTCCGAGCTCGGAGTGACTCCGCTTTTGGGCCGGCTCTTTACTCCTGCCGATTCCGATCCCAAGAGCGGGCTATCCAACCAAGTTGCTGTTCTCGGTTACGATTTTTGGCAGCGACGATTCGGCGGCGCGCTCGACGTCATCGGTAAACAAATCCGCGTCGAAGGCCATCCTTTCACTATCGTCGGCGTCACGCGGAAGTGGTTCGCGGGAATGACTACCGGCCAGCCGCCCGACATCACTGTTCCCATTACTGCCTATGAGCTGGTCTCCGAGGTAAATGAATTCCAGTTAGAAAGCCGTTCTATGCTCTGGCTTTTCGTCATCGGTCGCCTCCGGGATGGCGTCACCATTGATCAGGCCCGCGCGCAGTTGCTGTCGTTCTGGCCGGACGTGCTTCTCGCCACTGCTTCCACCGACACACCCGGGCCGCGACGCGACAGGTTTCTTTCGATGGGTCTCGAACTCACGCCGGCCGCGAAAGGATTTTCTACTGGCATTCGTTTCCAGTTCGCGCGTCCGCTTTACATTTTGGCTGGTATTGTCTCGCTGATTCTGCTCGTAGCTTGCGTGAATCTCGCGAACCTGATGCTGGCCCGTGCCGCTGCGCGCAGCCACGAAATGAGCGTTCGCGTCGCCATCGGCGCAAGCCGCTGGTCGCTCGCCCGGCAAGTTTTCACCGAGAGTTTAGTGCTGTCTCTCGCCGGAGCGCTGTTGGGTCTTGCCTTCGCTTACTGGGGAAGCCACCTGCTCATCGTACTGATGGCCCAGCAAAGTACTGTTCCGCTCTCGTTCGATCTCAACCCGGATCCATACGTTCTCACATTCACCATCGGAGTTGCGCTCCTCACAGGAATCCTCTTTGCCCTGGCTCCGGCCGCGCGCTGTGCTCGCCAAGATCCTGCCGTTGTCCTTCAGCAGGGCGCTCGCGGTCTAACCGGCCGAGTCGGCAAACTGAGCAAAGCGCTCATCGTTACGCAAATCGCCCTTTCGATGGTCCTGCTGCTTGGCGCGGGCTTGCTGGTCAGCAGTTTTGAAAAGCTGCGCACCATCAACCTCGGCTTCCGCAACGACCATGTCCTTCAAATCGAGCTCTATCCTCGTCCCGGTGGCTATAAGAATCTCGACCTCGCGACATATCGGCGCCAACTGCTCGCCCGTGTCGCCGCAGTGCCGGGAGTGAGTTCGGTTAGTTTTGCGGACCTTGCGATCCCCAGCCCGGACGCCTGGCATGACTTTGCTTCTGAAGCTTCCGCCGATTCCGCGACTTCTGCCAAAATCATGACCAATGCTGCCGAAGTCTCGCCCGGCTTCTTTCAAACTTTAGCCATCCCGCTGCTCCAAGGAAGAGTTTTCACCGACGCAGACGACAAGAGTCAGCCGCCTCTCGCGGTTATTAGCAACGGTCTCGCGAAAAGCCTCTTTCCCGCAGGCGACGCGATCGGCAAAACCGTTCGTTTCGGCGTCATGCCCGAATATCAAAACCTCCGAATCATCGGCATCGCTGCCGACGCCCGGCTGGTCAACTTTCGCGACGCATCGCCACCCATTCTTTATCTCTCCACTCTCCAATTCCCTAACGAGTGGGGCAATTTGGTTGTGCGTACCGCCCTCTCTCCGGCTGCGCTTGCAAAAACTATCGGTGAGGAAGTCGATTCTCTTGGACACGAGTACGTACTCAGCACAAAAGCTGTCGCGGAAGTTGTCAGCAGCGAACTTGGCGAAGAGCGCGTCATCGCGTTGCTCAGCGGGTTCTTTGCCGCACTCGCTCTTTTGCTTGCTTCGATTGGCTTGTATGGATTGATGTCGTACGCGGTGACCCGCCGCACACGCGAACTGGGCATTCGCGTCGCGCTCGGCGCTCAGCGTGAGAGCGTGCTATGGATTGTCCTTCGGGAAACTCTTGCGCTCGCCGTTATCGGCTTGGCCATCGGCATTCCGTGCGCGATCGCTGCCTGTCGCCTCATCTCCACTATGCTCTTCGGCCTGTCTGCCAGCGATCCACTGACTATCGCCGCCGTATCGCTGCTGCTTCTTGTGGTCGCGCTGCTTGCCGGCTATCTCCCCGCCCGCCGCGCCTCGTCTGTTGATCCTCTCGTCGCGCTGCGCTCCGAGTAGCGATCCTACTTCGCCGCTGTCACGGCTGCTTCCGAAACCACAATGTATTCGTACTTCTTCCCATTCGCCTTGAACTTCATCTTGTCCTTGTCCATGGTGAACTCGATGGGGGTATTCACGGGAATCAAAGCCTTCTCCGAAGGTTTTTCCTGCCTCACGTGATATTCCGCCGTCTCCGTCCTTATCACGTATTCCTGGCAAAGCAGTTGCGTCGTCGCCTTTCCCTTGCTCGTAACTTGCGACGCGCACGGCACGGACTTCTCGGCAACAATGGTTCCAGACTGCGGCTCGTTTGCCAGCGTTGTAATGCCGGCCAGTGCCGCCAAAATCCCCAGCAAAAGCGCTCGTCGCATACTTCCTCCTCGCAGAATTGTTGGACTTCTTAGACTTTGCTTTGCTGCTAGCGTAGTTGCGTCTCTTCATCCACTATCAGCCAACTCGACAGCGTTCGGCCAGCGCGTTCTCTTTTGTTGTTGCCCAAAAGTAGCCCTCCGCTCAACTTCTACGCGGCAATCTCGTTGTGCCGTGCGTAAACTGGCGCGCATCGAACTTTTCAGGAGCAAAGCGATGGGCTTTGTGGCATTTCGTGACCAGAAATACCTGAGTCTGGAAACGTTCAAGAAGAGCGGCGAAGGCGTGAAGACGCCCGTTTGGTTCGCGACGGACCCGAACACCGATCTCGGTACGGACGGAGCGAGGCTCTTCGTCTACACCATCGGAGTGAGCGGCAAAGTGAAGCGCATCCGCAACAACAAACGCGTGAAGATTGCGCCGTGCACCGTGCGCGGTCGTGTCACCGGAGACTGGCAAAACGCGCGCGCGGACTTTGTTACCGGCGACGAAGCCGTACGCGGCAAGGGACTCATCAACAAGAAGTATTCGCCCTGGACCTATGTACTGGGATTCTTCGCAAAGTTCCGCAAGCGAGAAAGAATCGTGATGGCAATTAGCCCGGAACCACCGGCGATTTGAAGTTCACTCAGTCAACCTGCGGAACGGCGTCGGTGCCGTAGCGCCGCGCCAGCAACTAAGCGCGGCGATTCGGCTACCGGAGCCGCTTGCGCTTCTTACTTCACAGAGGCGTTCCCGTTACTTTTCCCGTTCGCGCCGTTGTTGCCGTTCGCGCCTTGCGCCGCGAGCACCCGCGCGAGCACTTGTCCGGTGTAGGACTTTTTGGTGCGTGCGACCTGCTCCGGCGGACCCTGCGCCACGATGCGGCCGCCGCCCTCGCCACCTTCCGGCCCGAGGTCAATAATCCAGTCAGCCTGTTTGATGACGTCGAGGTGATGCTCGATGATGAGCACGGTATTGCCGAGTCCAACCAGCCGTTGCAGAACGTCGAGAAGTTTGCGCACGTCGTCAAAATGCAAGCCCGTGGTCGGCTCGTCGAGAATGTAAAGCGTGCGGCCAGTCTGGCGTTTAGATAATTCACGCGCCAGCTTGATACGTTGCGCTTCTCCGCCGGAAAGCGTGGTCGCAGACTGCCCAAGCTGCACGTAGCCAAGTCCGACTTCGACGAGCGTCGCCAGCTTCTGCTGAATCTGCGGAATGTTTTCGAGGAGCTTCAGCGCGTCCGATGCGGGCAAATTCAGCACGTCGCTGATGGAATGGCCCTTGTAGCGCACCGCGAGAGTCTCCGAATTGTAGCGCCGGCCGTGACACACCTCGCAGGTGACGTAAACATCCGGCAGAAAATTCATCTCGATACGGCGCAGCCCGTCGCCCTGGCAAGCTTCGCAGCGCCCGCCCTTCACATTGAAACTGAAGCGCCCCGGGCGGTATCCGCGCTCGCGGGATTCCGGCAGCATCGAAAACAGCTCGCGAATCGGCGCGAAGACTCCGGTGTACGTCGCGGGATTCGAACGCGGCGTGCGGCCGATCGGAGCCTGGTCAATCTCGATTACTTTATCAATGTGCTCGGTTCCCGAAACCGCGCGATGCGCCCCGGGCGGCTCCATCGAGCGATACAGTTTTTGCGCCAGCGCGCGATACAAAATGTCGTTTACCAGCGTGGATTTGCCAGAGCCGGAGACGCCCGTTACGACGGTAAGCAATCCTAGAGGAATCGTGACGTCAACGTCTTTCAGATTGTTGGCGCTCGCGCCGAGAACTTGAATAACTTTTCCGTTGGGACTGCGGCGCTTTTCCGGAACGGCAATCTTCGCTGCGCCGCTGAGATACCTGCCGGTGAGAGAATCGGGGCTCGCGGCAATTTGCTCAGGCTTCCCTTGCGCCACAAGGTAGCCGCCGGCGTTGCCCGCTCCCGGTCCAAGGTCCACGACAAAATCGGCGCGGCGAATCGTGTCTTCGTCGTGCTCCACGACGAGAACCGTATTGCCGAGATCGCGGAGACGTTCGAGCGAGCCGAGCAGGCGGTCATTGTCGCGCGCGTGCAGCCCGATGCTCGGCTCATCGAGCACATATAGAACACCGCGCAGGCGCGAGCCGATTTGCGTGGCCAGGCGGATGCGCTGCGCTTCTCCGCCCGAAAGCGTGGCGGCGGAGCGTTCGAGACTGAGGTAGCCCAGTCCGACGGCGAGGAGAAACTCCACGCGTTCCGCAACTTCTTCGAGCGGCCGGCCGGCAATTTCCATTTGCCGCGGCGTGAGTTGTTCCAGAATTTTGTCCACCGCGGGACGCGCGGAAGTCAGCGACAGCCCCGTGAAATCCGCGATGGACCACCCCGCCAGCTTTACCGCCAGTGATTCCGGCCGCAGCCGCTTGCCGTGGCACACCGCGCATTGCGTCGCGGACATGTATTGCGTCATCCATTCGCGGTACGTGTCGGAATTCGATTCGGCGAAATTGCGCTCAAGGAACTTCAAGATGCCGGCAAAACGAAAGCCCTTGTCTGATTTGGACGGCTTCGCGCCAGACGAGGCGCCGTCGCGGGCGTTCAATGGCGGGTAGCCGTACAAAATCATGTTCTGCACGCGCGAAGGCAGCTTGTCGAACGGCGTCTCCAGATTGAAGCCGTGCGCGTACGCGGCCAGCTCCAGCGTGCGCTTGAGAATCGCGGAGCCGGAGCCGGCGCCGAGGCCACCATCGAAAAGCGGTCGCGTCCAATCGGAAATCACTTTGGATGGATCGAAATCGTATTTCGAGCCAAGACCGTTGCAGGCCGGGCATGCTCCGTAGGGCGAGTTGAAGCTGAAAGAGCGTGGCTCGAGGACGGGCACCGAAATTCCACAATCGGGGCAGGCGAGTTTTTCGGAGAAGACGTATTCCTTTCCTCCCACCACGGCGACGGTCACGAGACCGGCGGCGAGTTTCAGCGCCGTGGCGATGGACTGTTCGAGGCGCGCGGCAATGCCCTGCTTCACCAGCAGGCGATCAATGACCACTTCGATAGTGTGATTTTTGCGTTTGTCGAGGCTCGGCGTCGCATCGAGCGGGAAAAGCTCGCCGTCAATGCGCACGCGCACAAACCCGTCTTGCGCGAGTTTTTCCAGTTCCTTGCGGTAGGCGCCTTTTCGTCCGCGGACAATCGGCGCGAGAATCATCACGCGATCGTCGCCTTGGCAGAGCTCGCCGTTGAGAATTGCCTGCACAATCTGCTCGCTGGATTGGCGCGCGATCGGATTGCCACATTTCGGGCAGTGCGGAACTCCGACCGACGCATAGATGACGCGCAGATAGTCGTAGATTTCCGTGATCGTTCCGACTGTGGATCGCGGGGACCGCGTCGTCGTCTTTTGTTCGATCGCGATAGACGGCGACAGGCCCTCGATCACGTCCACGTCGGGGCGTTCCATCTGGTCGAGGAATTGCCGCGCGTATGCGGAGAGCGACTCGACGTACCGCCGCTGGCCTTCCGCGTAAATCGTGTCGAAGGCCAGCGACGATTTCCCGGAGCCGGAGAGTCCGGTGATCACCGTCAGCGTATTGCGGGGGATTTCGAGGCTGATGTTCTTGAGGTTGTGCTGCCGCGCGCCTCGAATGACGAGTTTAGTCAGGCCCATGAGACGGAAGCGCTCCCTCCACAGGAGCTTCCGCCCCCAGCGGGTACACTGAGGGCAGAATAACCCTTCACGATAGCAGGTCGTTTTCGGCGGAGCAAGAAGCGAGCGGAAGACGTGAAATCGTGCGAGACCTCGCGGCTCGGAACGACATCCCGAGAACTGCTACGATTGCAACGCAGCGAATCCGCGAGGAGTTAGGGTGAGAATCGCGATAGTGTCCGACATACACGGAAACGGCGCCGCGTTTGACGCCGTGCTCCAGGATTTGCGGAAAGTGTCTGCGGACTTAATCCTGCACGGCGGCGATCTGGCGGACGGCGGAAGCAGCCCGGTTGAAATCGTGGACAAGATCCGCGAACTCGGTTGGCCCGGCGTAGTTGGCAACACGGACGAAATGCTGGCGATGCCGGAAACGCTGACGGAATTCGCGAAGCAGGCGCCAAAACTGACGCCGATGTTCGACGCGATTGAAGAAATGGCTGCAGCCACGCGCGGGAAGCTGGGAGAAGAGCGGCTGGCTTGGCTGCGCGCGCTGCCGCGTGTGCAACTCTGCGGCGACTTGGGCCTCGTGCATGCAAGTCCGGAGAGCCGATGGAAATCGCCCGGCGCAGAAGCGAGCGACGAAGAACTCGACCTCGTTTACAGGCCGCTCGGAAAGTCTGTTTGCGTCTACGGACACATCCACCGCTGTTTCATTCGGCGCGTGTCGGATAAGACCATCGTGAACTCCGGAAGCGTCGGCCTCCCTCACGACGGTGATCGCCGCGCAGCGTACGTGTTGATTGACGATGGACAGCCAACGATCCGGCGCGTGGAGTATGACGTTGAACGGGAGATCCAAGCGCTGCGGAACTCCGGCCTGCCACACTGCGATTGGATTGTAAAAATACTCGCGAGTGCTTCTCCGCAGATGCCGTAGTTTCGGCGCACGAGAGGTGGCCGCGGATGATGCCGAGTGTGCGCAGCCCGGAGCGTGGCTTGACGGAATCCACCTAACGAAAGTGCCCCGAAGTGGACATACACGATTCACCTGACGAGTAAAATTTCACGGGAGTGGCACCTTTTTACGCGCCATTCTTCGGACAACATCTTGAAAATAAAGAAGTTAAAGATGGCTACCGGGCTGCAACATTAGAGGCAGTGGGGGAGGCGAGCCGAGGATCCCTTTAGGGGATTGAGGGCTGGGCCGGTTCGTTTCTCCCCCCTTTTATTTTCGCCGCACGGCGGGCGCCGCTGTACTCCCGGGCGCGGTCGACCTTCCCAACACACTTCGAATACAAACCCAACATGGCGGCAGTGCTCATGTGAATTTGCTCCGATTGTACTTTAGGGTCCCCCCGCGATTTTCGTAAGTGTTGCATCTAAAGAACTTAGCGTCCATTTAAGTCCTTTAGAATCAACACTTGCGGAACGCCTCATAAGTGTTGCATCCAAAGGAGTTAAACTCACTGTCAGGCTCCACTTGGAATCGTTGGATGCGGTCAGCGCCACAACGAAGTGGCATGAAGCCTGCGCCGCTCTGGCGTGAAGAATCGCGCAAAACTGTTTTGCGGGGATTAGTGGACGTCCCAGGCGCGGCTGCCGTAATCAGCGAGGGTCATCGAAAGCATGATGGCGAGCCAAAAGACTCCGGCAATGATGATGAGCTGCGTACGCTTAGGGCTGTACTTGGCATGCATGAAGAAGAGTATGACCAGCACGGCCTTGCAGACGGCGATGGTCAGGGCCACGACGATATTAAGGGGGACGCCTTTGATGATGTCGTTGAGGTCGACCTTGGCGGCATAAACGGTGGTAATGGTGAGGACCATCAAGCAAAGAAAAATGACGAAATAAAGCTTTGGCGAAACAATGTGCTCGGACACGCGCAATTCTCCTGAGAGATCCCGCTAATGACGGTCGATCAAATACAAGAGCGGGAATAAAAAAATCCACACGATATCAACGAAGTGCCAATACAGGCCAATGTTTTCCACGGGCGTGTTGTATGCCGGGGTGAAGCGGCCCCGAAATGATTCCTTGATGAGCCAGATGAGCAGGCCGGCGCCGACGATCATGTGCAGGGCGTGGAGTCCGGTCATGCCGAAGTACAGAGAGAAGAAGAGCTGGGCGTGGGCGTTGACTGCGACTTTGCTGCCGGACTTGTCTTCAGCCTCTTGCAATTCCTTTTTCACTTTTTGGAGATCGCCGCTCGAGAGTTCGCAAGCCTCAGGATTGCTCGTGCAGTAGTACATGTCAAAGTTCAGGCCGGGGATATGGTGCTCGACATATTTGGCGTGGTACTCGATGCCTTTGATGAAAAGGAATACCGAGCCGAGGACGAGCGTAAGAATCAGGAATAGGCTGACCAGCGCTTTTTTGCCGACCTGAGCGGACCAAACGGCCATGGCCATGGTCAAGCTGCTGCCGATAAGAACGATGGTGTTGGTGGCCCCCCAAGTCAGGTCAATCGTGCGGCTGGAGAAGGCAAACACGTCGGCGTAGGTGTGGCGGTTGATGGTGTAGGTCAGAAACATGCCGCCGAAGAAAAGTATTTCTGTGGAGAGAAAAATCCACATGCCGAGAGTAGCAGATTCCTTCTGCTGCTCCATGGTCTGAAAATGTCCGTACAATTCTCCGGTGCGATGCACTCGGCGCTCCTCTTCTAAGTCAGTTCATGCCAGGCAAATGGCCGGGACATGCGCGAGTCTTACCCAAGACCTCAAAAGCCCGCGAAAACTTACTTCCAACGTTCAGTCGTCACCATGAGCAGGCGCAAGCGCCGGCCCGGTGGGTGTTGCAAGACCAAGATCCGGACGATTCTTGTAGTCGTAAGGCTCCCAATCGACTACCGGAGTCACGTCGAAATTTTCCGTCGGCGGCGGAGAAGCCGTGCGCCACTCTAGCCCGGTAGCCGGCCACGGATTGGGGCCGGCGACGCGGCCATAGCGCATGGACCAGGTCAGGTAGATCATCGGCAGCAAATAGCCAAGCGCCAGAACGGAAGCGCCCGCGGTAGACATGACGTTGAGCACTTGAAACTCGGGCGGATAATTGTGGTAGCGGCGTGGCATGCCGAGATAGCCGAGGACGAATTGCGGGAAAAACGTCAGGTTGAAGCCGACGAAAAGAATCACGGCAGAAGTGCGCGCGAGAAACTCCGGATAGAGTTTGCCGGTAATTTTGGGCCACCAGAAATGCAGCCCGCCGACGTAGCCCATGACGGCGCCGCCGACCATGATGTAGTGGAAATGAGCGACGACGAAGTACGTGTCGTGAATATGAATGTCGAGACCAAGGCAGGCGAGGAAGAGGCCGGTCAAGCCGCCGATCAAAAACAGGCCAATGAAGCCGAGCGCATAAAGCATCGGCGTGTCGTAACAGATGGAACCTTTGTAAAGCGTGGAAGTCCAGTTAAAGACTTTGACCGCCGATGGGATGGCGACCAGATAGCTTAGGAGCGAGAAAGCCAGCGCGGCGTACGTGGACTCACCGGTGAGAAACATGTGGTGCGCCCACACGAGGAAGCCGATGACGGCGATGGCGATACTCGAGCCGGCGATGAACGAGTAGCCGAAGATGGGTTTGCGCGCGAAGGTCGGGATGACTTCGCTGACGACGCCCATGGCCGGAAGAATCATGATGTACACGGCGGGGTGGGAATAGAACCAGAACAGATGCTGGAAGAGGATGGGATCACCGCCGAGCGCGGGATTGAAGAAGCCGAGGTGGAAGATGCGCTCGAGGCCGGCGAGAAGCAAGGTGATGGCGATGACGGGTGTGCCCAAAATGAAAATTATGCTCGTGGCGTACTGCGCCCAGACGAAAAGCGGCAAACGGAACCAGGTCATGCCGGGCGCGCGCATGGTGTGGATGGTCACCACGAAATTCATACCCGTAAGGATCGAGGAGAAACCGTTGATAAAGATGCCGATGACCGCGGGAGTGACCGCCGAATTCGAGTAGACGCTGCTGAGCGGCGTGTAGAAGGTCCAGCCGGTATCCAGGCCACCCGTCGCGAACGAATACAGAACAAAGCAGCCACCGGTGAGGTAAACGTAATAGCTTAGGAGATTGAGCTTGGGGAACGCGACGTCCTTCGCGCCAATCATCAGCGGAATGAGGAAATTTCCAAGGACCGCGGGAATGGAAGGAATGAGGAAGAAGAAAATCATGGCCACGCCGTGCATGGTGAAGAGCTTGTTGTAGGTTTCCGGCGTGACGAGGTAGCCCTCGGGAGTCAGCAGGTGAATGCGAATCATCGTGGCGAAGATGCCGCCGACAAAAAAGAAAAAGGTCACCGTGACGAGGTACAGGAGGGCGATGCGCTTGTGGTCCGTGGTGAGAAGCCACGAGCGAATACCGTATTGCGCGTTTAGATAGTGCTCTTTCGGCAGTTCATAGCCGGGCGGATTCAGCGGTTTCGTGGCCATAATTTATTTCTTCCCCGGAGAAACAACGCCTGCACCCGTCGCCGGGACCGGCTGGGATTGCAGCGACTTGATGTAGGCGGTCAAGCTCAGAATCTGTTCTTCGGTGAGTTGGCCATCGAATGACGGCATCACCGGCTGATAGCCGGCGACAATTTTGGCGGCAGGTTTCAAGATCGATTCGCGAATGTAAGCGTCGTCGGCAGTAACCGTCGAGCCATCGGAAAGGCGAACGGTTCCGTCATAGACGCCGTTCAGAGAAGGCGCGCGCCCCGTGCCGTTGGACAAGTGGCAGGTGATGCAGGCTTTATCTGCGAAAAGCTTTTCTCCGGCAGCGACGGGATTCTCCTCCGCGCCGGAAGAACCGGAAAGCCAGGCAGCGTAGTCCGAGGGCTCCATCACGGTTACGTAACCGCCCATGACGGCGTGGTTTGTGCCGCAATACTGCGAGCAGAAGAAGTGAAAGTGTCCGGCCTTTGTGGGACGGAACCACATCGTGTTGTAATGTCCCGGGACCACGTCCATTTTCACGCGAAAGGCCGGCACGAAGAAGTCGTGGATGACGTCTTCGCTCGCGAGGATAAGCTTGACGTCGCGGCCCACAGGAACGTGCAGTTCATTGATTTCACGGCGGCCATTGGGCTGCTGGATTTTCCACATCCACTGCTTGCCGACGACGTAGATGTCCAGCGTGTCCGGCGGAGCGTGGCGGTAGTCCACGTAAACGACCGCGCCCCAGCCAAACATGGCTATTGCGAGGATCGATGGGACGACGATCCAGGCGGTCTCCAGACGCAAGTCGCCGTGAATGTGAGCGCCGATTTCGTTGTTGCTTTTGCGGTGGTACTTGAAGAAGCAGAAGACGATGGCCGCGGTGATTATGGTCGAGAAAAACACGGACACCAGAAGAAGAAATGTCATCAGGGAGTCCACGCTGGGGGCGAAGTTGGACGCCTGATCCGGAGAGAATGGCAGCTGCACCTGCACGGCTTAGTGGGCTCCTTGTAAATTCGAATGCTCGCCGGAAATTTCGCGGCGGCGGAAAATCAAAATACCGGCGACCAGGCCAAGGATCGTCAGAAGACCGCCGAGGCGAATGATTTTCAAAATGGAGGCGCTGTAGCGAGCGGTCGACGGGTCGTACTGGTAGCAGAAGAGCAGCGCGCGATCGATGGGCGTGCCGATTTTGCCGGCGGAGGCGTCCACCAGCCCCAGACGGATGTCGCGCGACGGGTACTCGATACCGTAGAAGTAACGCGAGATGCGGCCATCAGGCGTGAGCAACATAATGCCGGTGGCGTGGGCGAAAAGATCGTTTTTTGTATCAAACGTGAAGCGGAAATTGGCAGCGCGCGTGAGGGCGTCAATCGATTCCTGCGAGCCAGTCAGGAAATGCCAGCCGGAGGCGGTCTCCGGACGGCGGAAATGCTTCATGGCCAGTTCTTTCTTCTGCGCGGCCATTTCGGAAGTTTCGCGGGAATCAAAGCTGACGAAGACGACTTGATAATCGCGCCCGGGATTGAAGGAGAGCATGCGCAGCGTGCCGACGACTCCCTGCTGCACCTGATCGCAGAGCATGGGGCAGCCGTAATAAACGAGCGCGAGGACGACGGGCTTCTGGTTGAAATAGTCGCGCAACTGGATAGCGCGGGCGGTTTCGTCGCGGAACGGCAGATCCAATGGCAGACGCCCGTTCAGCGGAGGCTCGAATCCGACTTTTTGAAGAAGCGGCGGCAAAACCTGAGGGGGCTTTCCCAAGTCGGACGGAACGGCTTGCGCGCCGGCAATGCCAGAAAAGAGCAAAAGTGCGAAACCTGCGCAAATGGCTTTGATGCAAGTCATAAAGTTACTTCTTCTTTTCCTCCGCGGGCGCCGGAACTGACGGGAGTCCTTTGCTCACGATGATTTTCATCGCTTCGTCCACGGGAATCCGCGCGGTGCCAGCCTGTTTGTCGACCCAGGCGTAGGACTGATTGGCTTTTTCGTCCGCGGCGATTTTCTCGCGTAAGTCCTGCTGTGGGTCGTTGACGTGTCCTTTAATGCCCTGGAGCCGAGGTTCAGGAGGCAAGGTTGGACCGATGCCCTGATGGGAAGGCGGCATCACGCTGTCAGACTGCGCGGCGCGGTAAGAGGCAAACCAAAAGATGAAGACGGTGACGATAAATGTGATGACGACAGCCAACCCAAGATAAAAAATGGAGAGCAAAATCGAGCGCGTATTGATATCCGACGCCTCGAAATTGACATCCGAGTGAGCAGGATGCGTCGAATCACCGTGGGCCGTGTCGTTACGCTCAGAACTCATGGACTTCAATAGCCTCTTCCAGTTTAGGATCGCCCAGGGGCAGGAGCGGCTGGGCTTTGAGATTCCGCGCAAAGAAGGCCAGCCAGATTCCGCCGAGCGCGAGTATCGCCGCAATATCCATCAGCGCCGGGACGGCGCTGGCAGTAAATTCCGGTCGCGTCAGCCAGAAAAGGTCCACCAGGCGCATAAAGATAAGCCACAAAGCGATCTTCGGCAGAAGCTTTGCGCTGCGCTTGACGTCTCGCGGCAGCAGGAAAAAGAACGGCACGAAAAAGTGGAAAATCAGCACGATAACCGCGACGACCCCCCAGCCTCCGTACAGTCGCGAGCGGTAGAAGCTGATTTCCTCAGGCAGATTTCCCGACCAGATAATCAGCAGCTGCGAGAAACCGAAGTAGGCCCAGAGCATTACAAAGGCCAACAGTAATTTGCCGAGGTCGTGCAAGTGCCGGCTCTGGACGAGGCCTTCCATGGGAGCGGTTTTAGAAAGCAAAACGAGGACGGCGATGGCCAGAGACATCGAAGAAATAACCTGGCCAATGACGAAGAGGAAGCCATAGATGGTCGAAGCCCAGTGCGGCGACAGCGACATAACCCAGTCAATCGCCGCAAAGGTCATGACAAAGACATACAGAATAATCCCAGGGCCCGCCAGCATCTTCAGACGCCGCCGCAGCGCACGGTCTTCGCGATGGACGTCCTGGTCCTTGGACCATTTGTTGAAAACGAATACCAGAGCCAACCAGATCGCGAAGTAGACGAGGGCGCGAATAAGGAAGCCCTTGGTTGTGAGATACCCTTGCTGCATGTCGGAGAGAGCGCCTTCCGCGCCCTTTGGCGGAGCGTTGAGCCATTCGCCGTAGAGATGCTTCATTCCGAAGATGGCGATCGGCAGAAACAGCACAGCCACTACAGGTAGCACTCGCGTGGCGGCTTCAAAGGGCCGGCGCGTCATGACGCCCCAGTGGCCGCTGGTAAGATGCTGGAGCATGAGCAAGCCGAGCGATCCGAGCGACAGGCCGAGCACAAACATGAAAGCGACCAGATAGGACTGGAAGAACTGGTCGGCAAACTTGTCTCGGTAAATGAAATAACCGATGCCGCAAGCCAGAATGCCAACAACCGCCGCGCCCAGCGCGCGTTGCTCCAGGCGGCCGATGCTTTCCGGTGCCGTGTAGTCGTGCGCGGTCATTTCGCGGAGCCTCCGGAAGGCAGTTTTTCCAACCTCTCCCGGACGTCGGGCGGGAGCTCGGAAACGGGGGCGTTGCGACTCAATTGCAGCGCCCGGACATAAGCAATAATGGCCCAGCGGTCTCTCGGCGGAATTTGCGCGGAGTAGCCCAGCATCGCGCCAAAACCATTGGTCACGACGTCATAGAGGTATCCGTTCGATTCCTGAAGGATCTGAGCATCGTAATACGGCGGCGGGTGCTTCATGCCGCGCATGGCAATCATGCCGTTGCCGTCTCCCTGAATGCCATGGCAAGGAGAGCAGAAGATTCGGTAACGCTCCTGGCCGCGCTTCATCAGCTCGGGAGTCAGCGGAAGCGGAAAGGCGTTGGAATCCTTCGTGACGAACAAGTCGTCGTCGGCAATGGAACCGCGCGCCACGGTATGCTCCACCGGCGTTCGCTCGGAGCGGCCATCGTCGAAAAACGGGCTTGGCGAAAGCGGCCGATTCTTTGGCTGGTGGGCCATGTCCTGCTGAATCTGGCAACCGCCCGCGAATGCAACAAGCAACGCAGCGCAAGTGCCGACGAGGATTCGCGAGGTGCTAGTCATCGTGCACCTCAGAAACGTGATGGGCGTTGAGGGACTGGAGAAAGCTGGCTACTTCCGCCAGATGGAATTTCTTATCGCGCGCCTGGACGCAGACAAAGAAGCGGTCCGTGGACGCATGCGTGAACCGGTGGGCGTTGAAAATAGGGTGATGCGGCTGGGGCAAGCCGTTGAGCGCAAGCATCCCCAGAACCGCGGAGAGCGAGGCGCAAAGGATGGTCAGCTCGAAGGTGACCGGAATGAAAGCCGGCCAGCTATTCAGGGGGCGGCCACCGATGTTGAGCGGGTAAGAGATCACATTGCACCAGTACTGGAAACCGAAGCCGCCCAGTCCGCCGACAAGGCCGCCAACCAGTGTAATCAGCGGCACATCATTGCGGCGCATGGCCATCGCCTCGGGCATACCTTCCACGGGAAATGGAGAGTAGCACTCGTAGTAACGATAGCCCGCTTCGCGGATTCTTCGCGCAGCGTGGACGAGTTCTTCCGGATGAGCGAATTCGCCGATGACGCCGTAGACATGGGAACGGTGGTGGATCACTTATGTTCCTCGGAAGTCTCTGCGACCAGTTCGCGCATTTCCGCGATGGAGATCGCCGGAAGGACGCGGACGAAAAGGAATATCAGCATAACGAACATGCCCATGGTGCCGATAAAGGTGGCCCAATCCCAAACCGTTGGCTGATAGCGGCCCCATGCGGAAGGCACGAAATCGCGCGTCAGGCTGATGACGACGATAACGAAGCGCTCGAGCCACATGCCGACATTCACGATGATGGACATCAGGAATAGAAACGCGACGTTGTTGCGCATCCTCTGCATCCACAGGAATTGCGGAAGCAAGATGTTGCACAGAATTAGCGCAAAGTAATAGTAGCGATAGGGACCGAACAAGCGTTGGTGTACCAGGAACACGTCGAATTTCTGTCCGCTGTAAAGCGACATAAAAAACTCGAAGAAATAGCCGTAAGCGACAATCAAGCCGGTGGCGAGCATAACTTTGGCCATGTTGTCGAGGTGGCGGTTGGTAATGAAGTCTTCGAGGCCGTAGGCTTTGCGCAACGGAATGGCGATGGTGAGCACCATCGCAAAACCCGAGTAGATGGCGCCGGCAACGAAGTACGGCGGGAATATGGTGGTGTGCCAGCCGGGAACGATCGCGATGGCAAAGTCAAAACTCACGACGGTGTGCACGGAAAGGACGAGTGGGGTCGCCAGACCGGCGAGTAGCAGATACGCGGATTGATAGCGGTGCCAGTGTCGGGCGGAACCGCGCCAGCCCATGGCCAGCATTCCATAAATAATCTGCTTGACCTTGCTGGTGGAGCGATCGCGCAGCGTGGCAAGGTCCGGAATCAACCCGACGAACCAGAACAACAACGAGACCGTACCGTACGTCGAGACGGCGAAGACGTCCCAAATCAACGGGCTGCGGAACTGCGGCCAGATACCCATCACACTGGGATAGGGGAACATCCAAAACGCGTACCACGGACGGCCGGTGTGAATCAGCGGAAAAATGCCCGCGCAGGCCACGGCGAAGAGCGTCATGGCTTCGGCGAACCGGTTGATGGAGGTGCGCCACTTCTGGTTGAGCAGGAAAAGGATGGCGGAGATGAGCGTTCCGGCGTGTCCGATACCGATCCACCAGACAAAGTTGACGATGGCGAAGCCCCAGCCGATGGGGATGTTGATGCCCCAAATGCCGACGCCCTTGATGATCAGCCAGCCGATAGCGATATTCATCACGCCGAAAATGCTGAAGGCAATCAGAAAGCCGATGTACCAGCCCAGCGATGTGCGGCGGGTGAGGACAATCGCGCTGATTTTGTCCGTAACCGAGGCGTAGGTGTGCCCCGGTCCCAAAACGGGGGTCAGCCGCTGAATCTCTGGATAGTTGATTGGAGGCTCGCCTGCGCTCATGCCTTCTCCAAGTCAGGATTCGGGTTTCGCACCGCCGCGAGGTACGTCGTGCGCGGGCGGGCATTCAATTCGCCGAGAATCGTGTAATTGCGCTGCTGAGCCTTCAACTTCGCGACGCGGGAACTCGGATCGTTGGCATTCCCGAAAATGATCGCTTCGGACGGGCACGCAGATTCGCAGGCGGTGACGATATCGCCGTCGCGGATCGGCCGGTTCTGCTTTTCCGCTTCGATGCGCGCGTTGTTGATGCGCTGCACACAGTACGTGCACTTTTCCATGACGCCGCGGCTGCGAACGGTGACTTCCGGATTGCGCAGCAGCTTGAGCGAAGGCGTCTCCCAGTCCTGGAAGCGCAAGAAGTTGAAGCGGCGCACTTTGTACGGGCAGTTGTTCGAGCAATACCGCGTGCCGATGCAGCGGTTGTAGACCATGTCGTTCAGGCCTTCGGAGCTGTGCACCGTCGCGCCCACGGGGCAAACTTGCTCGCAAGGCGCGTTTTCGCATTGCTGGCACGGAACCGGCTGGAAGAAAGTCTTCGGATTCGCGAGCACGTCGTAATCCGGCCCGTTGGGATCGCCGCTTTCTGTTTGCAATTCCGCGTAGTAGCGGTCTATGCGAATCCAGTGCATTTCGCGGCCGCGCATGACCTGGTCTTTGCCGACGACGGCGATGTTGTTTTCCGACTGGCAGGCGATGACGCAGGCATTGCAACCATTGCAGCTGTTCAGGTCAATCGCCATGCCCCAGGCATAACCGTCGTAGGAGAATGCCTGATACAACGAATCATCCTTGCTCTTCGGGGTCTCGTCGCCTTCATGCGCGAAAGCCGGATTCTTGCGGTATTCCTCGAGCGTGCCTTCGCTCAGAATCTTTCGGCCTTCCATTTGGAAGTGATACTGGGTGCACGCGAGTGGATACTCCGCGCCGGTATTCTTGATGGAATCCGCGCCGGCCGTCGTGTACCACATCGCGTTCGACGTGCGCACCATGTACGCGTTGAAGCCCTTGTTTGAGCCAGTGTAGCCGGCGTGCTGGCGCCCGTAGCCCAGCGGCAATACCACAACTCCATCAGCTTGCCCCGGCAGAATCCAGCCTGCCGCGGAGACCTTGCTGCTGGAGATCGAAATGTCTATCACGTTCGTAGCGATCTGGCCGTGCTCACCGCCGCGCGACACGGCTTTCTGTGTTAACCCGAGTTTTTCCGCCGTCCTGGCACTCAGCAGCGCGGCATTGTCCCAGGTCAATTTGGTGACGGGCCGCGCCAATTCCTGCAGCCAGCCGTTGTTTGCATAACGGCCGTCGTAAACGTTTGGATCGGGGCGGAAGATGAATTCGTATTGGTCCGCCGGAACGGTTTTCGCAGCGGGCAGGCTGGCGGGATTGAACTTAAGCGCCACAGTGATTGGCGCAAACGCGGTATTGGCAACGACGCCGTCGTTCAAAGTCTTCCGCCAGAATTTCTCCGGATCCGTAGAGCCGGCGGCTGCTTTCAGCCGGTCGCGGACCGCGTCGTACGCCGTCACGCCCGGCTTGTCCGTAAATGCTCCCAGAACTTCGAACGCGGAGTGCGTGCGATACAAAGGCGCAATCAGCGGCTGAATCACGCTGATCGTGCCTTCAAACGCACGCGCATCGCCCCAGGTTTCGAGGTAGTGCGATTCCGCGATGTGCCACGTGACGTATTCTGCGGTCTCGTCGAAGTGCGAGCTCACAAGCACTGAATTCGCGACTTTCTTGAGCTTCGACGTGAAATCGAAATCGTGCGGCGCGTCGTAGACGGGATTCGAACCGATGATAATCAGCGTGTCGACCTTACCTTCGTGCATGTCGGCGCACAGTTCGGTGAAGGAATCCAGTTGGTTGACGGGATTCGCTTCGACAGGCTCGGTATAGTGCAAAGTCGTGCCGACGTTGTTGAGCGCGGCGTTGATGGCATGCGCGAGCGCGTGAACTTCCGCCGGCTGAAACTCTCCCGCGACGACCAGCGACGTCCCTTTGTGGCTTTGTAAATCCGCGGCCACCGCGTCGAGCCATTTGGAAGCGGCGCCGGAGAGCGTGCCGTTCCCACCCAATCCCAATTTCGCCGCCAACGCGCGCGCGAACTGCTCGACCTCGGAAGCGCGCAACGGCAAACGATGATCCGCCGTCGCACCCGTCACGGACGGCGTTGGCTCAACGACGTACATGCGGTTCATCGCGTCGCCGGGGCCACTTAACTTGCGGCGGCGATAAAACTCTTTCATGTATCGGATGTGACCGGGGCCGCTGGCGAGAAAATCGGAGTCGAGCGAAAGAATCACATCCGCTTTGTCCGGATGGTAGACCGTATTGACGTACCGGCCGAAGGCGAGCTTTGCGCCTTCTCGCGAACCATCGCTTCCCGCGGGCTCCCATTGGTGCCATTTCGCGTGCGGGATCTGCTTCAAAACGTTTTCAATCTGCGCGGCCACGATAGGCGACGTGACCGTCCCGGTTAAGATCCGAAAGCCTGCTTCGTTCTGCGACTTCGCTGCGGATGCCATTGTTTGCGCGGCGCCCAAAAAATCCGCCCAGGTGCGGATCTCGCCCCTCTGCGAGACCGTTTGCGCGCGATCCGGATCGTACACATTCAGCACGGAAGCCTGCGTCACGACGTCCGTTCCGCCGAGGCTCGAAGGATGGTCCGGGTTGCCGGTGATATGCGTGGGGCGGCCCTCGTGGCTCACGACCAGCACGCCAATGGCATCCGCGCCGAACGGCATGGCCGTGGCGTAATACTGCGGCTTGCCGAGGATCATGCCATCCGGCTGCTTGACGTACGGCACGATGAGCTGGTCGGGCTTGCCACTGCAGCCGGAAATCCCGGCAAAAGCCAGCGAAGCCGCGGCCAGCTTCAGAAAATCGCGGCGATCGACAGCGTCATCCCACTCCGAAGCCTGACGCGGGAACTCGCGATGCAGCAATTCCTCGAAGCGCGGATCACCAGAGATCTCTTCGAGCGTGCGCCAGTACTGCTTCCCGGTTTTCTGCCGGAGTTTCGCGCGAACGGCGGCCAGGTCGAGCTTGCTTTCGCGGAGCGTCAAGTCCTCCGATTCGTCCTCGGTATGGCTGTCCGCGTCCACGTGATTGCCGGTTGCTTCGTGAGCGAGTTTCTTGGCGTCTATGAAGTCGTTTTCGCGCATACCGTCCATTAGCGATGACAAGTCGAACAGCTGGTCAGATCCCGCGCCGAGCGGATGTTCCGCTCTTTGGCAAATTGTTTGCCAATGTCGGCCTGATTGTCGGGCGCTTTCCAGTCCATATTAAAAACTTCGTTAACCGGTTCCAGCGGCCGCAACGCCATCTCTGGATTCCGGTGGCAATTCAGACACCATTCCATCAGCAGCGGCGCGGCCTGGAAGACCAGCGGCATCTGGTTGATCGAACCGTGGCACGTTGAGCAGCCCACGCCTTTGTTCACATGAATGCTGTGATTGAAATAAACGTAATCCGGCAGGCGGTGTACTTTGACCCACTGAATCGATTTATCCGTGCGGTAGCTTTCGCGAATCGGTTCGAGATACGCGGAATCCGAAAACAGCACCGAATGGCAGTTCATGCAGGTTTTCGTCGGCGGGATGCCGGCGACTGCGGATGTTTCTACCGACGTGTGACAATAGCGGCAATCGATTCCGTCGTCCCCCACGTGGTGCTTGTGGCTGAACTGCACGGGTTGCGCGCGCGAAACGTTTTGGTTCGTGGCGTACGGCGATCGTGCTAACCCCAGAATGGCTGTCAAACCGAGTCCAGCCAGAAAAATAACCGAGAACAAGCTGAACCGCGAAATAAAATTCGTGCTGCGATGAAAGATTTGCGCCATGTCAGCGTCGCACTTTGGCGGAGGCCTCGCCGGGTAGGAGCCGATGCCTGGAGTCTCCGCAATGTCAACGTCGGGAAGTGCGCACCCAGCACAAAATTGACTCGATAGTTTCCGACAAAAGATTCCGGAATGCAACCTGCAACGGCGAATTTTTAGAAAAAACCATTACGTCGCGTCCAACAAATGGTTCAGCAATTGCAAAGAATTCGAACAGAAAGTCTCGCCATTTGCCTCGCGGTCGCACCGTCGGATGCTTGCCCGCGGTGAAAGTTGCAGATTTTTTTAGAACCGTCCTCGCGGGACGCGCAGCCGTGCTATCTTAGAAACACTCTTCGCTGTAGTTTCATCGAGCGGCGGAGCCTACCCGCAAACACTGTTGGGGCGTGGTCCAACCGGTAGGACACCTCACTGTTAATGAGGATGGTGGAGGTTCGAATCCTCCCGCCCCAGCCAATTTTCCCGGATCAATTGCTTCCCAGCTTGCGAACCCAGGCAGGTTGCTTCAGCGGCGGCGTGCGTCGCCGCTCCGATGGCAACCCGCGTCAGTCCTTTGCAACCGGCAGCCCGGCTTCCATCCAGCCTCGCCAACCGCCGTCCATGGATTCCACGTTCGTGTAACCCATTTTCTGCAAATTGTCCGCCACGAGCGCGGATCGGAATCCTCCGCCGCAATACAGCACGAGCTTCGTTTTTGTATCCGGAATGCTCTGCTCGATGTCGCGCTCGATGATGCCGCGGCCCATGTGCACGGCGCCGGGCAGGCGGCCCTTGGCCCACTCGTGATCTTCGCGGACGTCCACCAGAATCATTTTCTCGCCGGCATCCATGCGGCGTTTGACGTCCGGAACATTGGTCTCTTTTACGCGTTTCTTGGCGTCGTCCACCAGCTTCAGAAATTGTGGTGCGTGCTGCATACCGTCCTCCAGGAACTCTTCGAGTGCAGATCAGCCTAGCACAACACAAATACGAGCTGGCGGAATGGACGCCGGGACGGGAAGGCGGCGACCGGGCCGAAGCAACCCAACATGCTATTGGAGTTTGCGATGGTCTTAGGAAGCCGGCTTGTCCGCGCCGTTTTTCTTTGCGAACGAGCGAACCAGATTAACGAGTTCCCAGCACATCGTGTCCGAAGCACGGCCCTTCTCCGAGACCATTTTCCCGCGCCCCTGCGTGATGATGTAGAAGAGTTCACCATCGGTCTTGTCGGCGATGGAGGAAGCGTCCCGCCAGTCATGGAGCGTCAGCTTCATGGATTCGACTAGGTCGCCCTTGCCGTCGCCATGCGTGCCGTGGCACATCGCGCAATCGTATGAATACTGGCGGCGGGCCGACGCGAGTCCTTCTGGAGTCGGCTTGACAGGATTCTTTCGGTCGATCGCTTCCTGCGGAGTCTTATCGGCTGAGCCGGCGGCCGGGGCTTCCTGCGGTTTCTCTTGCGCCGCGAACGGCTTCACCGGCAAAAATCCGAAGCACACGATTAGCGTCGCGCCCGAAAATAACAAAAATTTACGCATGCAATCCTCCCTTAAAGGACCAGCTGGCCGACGGAGGTAGTCAGCAAGATTCTTTGCGTGGATTCTACGCCGCGGATGCCATCAAAGCCAGCGCGATTGACGCGAAGCGCGCATCACACACGCTTGGCGATTGGAGACCGGAAAAAAAGGTGCCTGCTTTTGTGCGACTAGCGCGTTAGTTCGCGAGTTTAGGCGCCAGGGAAGGAGCTCGGGAAAACGCTGCGGTCTTGGCCGGATTTACCGCGCAGCCGCGCTGCGGCATTGCGCCGTCGCGCCCTGCGCGAAACCGGCTGGACTCGCGCACGCGTGTCCGCACGCCATCGATCGTGAGCGGAATGGGATTGTGCGCCGCGCCGCGAATCAGATAAATGATGAGCGCCGCTTCTCCCGCGGAGTCCGCGCTTGAACTGACGCCAAATCCCTGTACGCCCGGCTGTTGCATCCACTCATCCACGTGCGCGGCGTGCGCCGCTTTTCCGCGAGCGAACTCAGCGGCGGAGAGGCTGCTGATCGCCGTAGCAGTTGCTTGCGGCATGAACTGCTGTGCTTCGTCCGCGCTCAATACTCCCACTGCGCGTTCATCCGTTGTCTCGATGATCCGTGTGCGCACGCCGTCCACTTCCACCGGTAGCGAGTTGTGCGGCGTGCCAGGCGCCACGAAGAGAATGACTGCGGGTTGCCCGATGTAATCCAGGCTCTGCCCGACACTTACGCCACGCACTCCGGAAATGCCGAGGAGCTGGCTCGCGTTCGTATCCCGCGCAGCCGCCGCGCTCTGCATCTGCGCCGCGGGAACAATCGCGGCCTGCTGCGCCTGACGGATCGCGCCGGCGGGCGGGAGCGTGCAGCCCATCACGACGTGCGCGGCGCCTCCTACGATCGTCGGCACATTATTGCTGGCGTCGGCCATGGCGCTAAGCACTTCGCCGATGGGATTGCCGACCGCATCCGTGTCGGAGCCCGCGAAGAGCAGCGCGACGGCATCGGCGGAACTCTGCGTGACGATCAGCGAGCCCGAGTCGCCTCCCGAACTGAAGTCTCCGCCGGTCACGCCAACCTGATTCGAATACGTCACCGTGAAACTCGTCCCGCCCCCGCACACTTTTTCATAACCAACGGAAAATGTGCCGGGGTTGGTCTCAATCGTCGAGCAGGTTAACCCCGAACTACGCCCGCTTTTTGCCACCTTCATTCCCACCGATGCCGCGACGCCCGATCCGGCGGTCGGCCTCCCGGCACAGGTACGCCATTCGCGTCCGTGGTTGCTCCCAGCAACAGGATATTTCCGCTGGTGTCCACATCTCCTGGGACGATTTGCGCGATGGCTGCGTCCACCGGATTCGGTGGATTCCCTTCGAGCGTAAAGAATTGCGAGAGATTCGCGACGGTCGTCGTGCCCGCGCTTTGGCAAGTGGTTCGAAGCGCGGGATTGTCGATGAGCCCAGGCTGGATAATCGCGGCTCCGAGACTGGCCGAGTCGCTGTTGGCCATTACGTGGTTGTTGCTGAGAATAAAATTAACGCCGTTACGCACCACGAGCGAGCCGAGCGTTCCGCCGCAGCAGGTGTTTCCGCTCGACGCGTTGATGTTGCTTCCGGATGTTCCCAGCACGATCGCGCCATTCTGGGCGGCTTGCCCTGGTGCGAGCAAGGTGAGCATCGCGGAGCCGGTTGACGTCGGGCTCGCTTGCGAAACTGCGGTGATCGTTACGGTCGCGTTGCTGTTCGCTGGTATCAGCGTGCCGGAAATAAAGTTTGGTGCGGTGTAAACGCCAGTCGTCGAAATGGCGCCCGTCATGGCGCTCCCGCCAGTTACTCCGTTCACCTGCCAGGTCACCGCGGTATTCGACGTGCCGGTAACGGTCGCCGTAAACGTCACTTTCCTGAATGTCATGACCGATGAGCTTGTGCCGGCAACACTGACGGTCACATTGTTCCCACCGCCGCCGGTGGGGGACTTCGCTCCACTACATCCTGTCATTCCAGCGACAATCGAAGCGCAAAACAGAAACGCGAGCGTGCGGCGCATATATCCCCCGGTAATGGAACGGCAACCTAAACGCTAGCATGGGACGTCGTGGAGTTGGGCTCGCGGCATGCGCATGCGTTGCCAGAATATGACCGTCTTTCGGTATAGGTCACTCCTGGTTTTGACAAAAATTGGATGAGGCGTTCGCCTGGGAAGGTTTCCCGAACAATTAAGCGAAAGACAATTTTTGAGGGCGTGGCCGCGCAACGGTCACTCCAGGTCGCGCCAATTGAGGCCGGAAGAGATTTCTACGACGAGTGGGACCGCCAGCTTATGTACGCCTTCCATCTCTTCGCGAACCAGCTTTTCGAGCGCGGCGCGCTCTTTTGGCGGAGCTTCAAACACGAGCTCGTCATGCACTTGCAGAATCATCTTTGCTTCAAACTTTTCTTTCGCTAGGCGCTCGTGAATGCTGATCATGGCCAGTTTGATGAGATCGGCCGCCGTGCCCTGGAGCGGAGAGTTCAGCGCCGTGCGTTCCGCGAAGCTGCGCAGTTGCTGCTGCGGTGAGTTGATCTCCGGAATCGGCCGGATTCTGCCGAAGAGCGTCTTCGCGACACCGGTCTTTCGCGTCTCCACGAGAACGTTGTCGAGAAACTTCTTTACGCCCTGATACCGGTTGAAGTACGCCGCGATGAACTGCGCCGCTTCCTTTTGCGCGATTCCGAGTTGCTGTGCCAACCCGAACGCCGACAATCCGTAAATGATTCCGAAATTGATGGCCTTGGCAGCGCGCCGGTGTTCCGCGGTTTGCGCCAGCGGCCCGACGCCAAATACTTCCTGCGCGGTGCGCGCGTGAATGTCCTCGCCGTTGCGGAACGCCGCCACCAGCACCGGATCGCCGGAAAAATGCGCCATCACGCGCAACTCGATTTGCGAATAATCAGCCGAGAGGAGAATCCTGCCCTTTTCCGCCACAAATGCCGCGCGAATCTCGCGTCCCAATTCGGTTCGAATCGGTATGTTCTGCAAATTTGGATCGCTCGAGCTGAGCCGCCCGGTCGCCGCCGTCGTCTGCGAAAAGCTCGTGTGCAGCCTTCCCGTGTCGGGATGAATTAATTTCGGCAACGCATCCACGTAGGTAGACTTGAGCTTCGAAACTTCGCGGAATTCGATAATTTTGGCGGGCAGCGGATGCTGCGCGCTCATTTCTTCCAGCACGTCCGCGGCGGTTGAACGAACCTTGCCTTTGCCGCGGCGCGCCGGCGGCTGCAGGTTCAGCTTGTCGAATAGAATCTCCGCGAGTTGCGCGGGCGAATTGATGTTGAACTCGCTGCCCGCGAGTTTCCAGATTTCGCTTTCCAGCCGGCGGACCTCTTTGTCCATTTTCTTGGACATTTTGTCCAGGTCCTTCGGGTCCACGCGAACGCCGGTGCGCTCCATTTCCGCGAGAACGGGCGCAAGCGGCAAATCAATCTTTTCGTAAACGTCGGCGAGGCCCTGCTCGTCGATTTGCGCGCGCAGCGCTGGCGCAAGCCGCTGCAGGTGATCCGCGCGCTCTCCCGCGCCGCCGCCGATCATCACATTGAGCTGGCGCATCACCACATCCACGAGGTTGTGGTTGGAGGTCGTTGGGCGAAGCAGGTATGAATAAATTTGTGTGGCGTGCTTTAGATTCGCTACGCGCGACGTCAGCAGTTGAAACAGCTTCGGGTCGTGCACGATTTTCGCGCGCTTCGCATCCGCAAGGACCGGCGTCAACGCTTTCAGCGCTTCGCCTTTTTCGTCGAGCCAAATGGAGCGGCCTTCGCCGGATTTCGTGGAAACTTCCACCGACGCGATGCGCGTGCCAAATCCTTCCGCTTCGCGTTCGCCCGTTTCGAGGTTCAACCAAATAGCCAGCGGCTGCCTCGCGGGCAATTTACCCAAATATTCGCGAAACTCCGCCACGCTTCCAAACGCCGCGTAGTCCGTTTTCACCGCGGCGTCGGCTGTTGGCGGAGCTGCGGCGTCCGCGGCTGCCCCGCCGCTCAATTCTTTCAGCAGCGAATTGAATCCCAACTCACGGTACAGCGCGGCGAGCGCAGGCACATCCGGTTCGCGCCGCTCCAGCACTTTCAAATCAAGATCCAGCGGCGCGTCCGTGGCGATTTTCGCCAACTGCTTAGACATCATCACTTGCTTGCGTTGCTGCTGCAGCGCTTCACGGTATCTCTTGTTGGGGACTTCCTCGGCTTTGTCCAGCGCCTTCTCGACGCTGCCGTATTTTTTGATGAGCTCCGCAGCGCCCTTTTCGCCGATGCCTTTGGCTCCGGGAATGTTGTCAATGGTGTCGCCGAGAAGCGCCATGTAATCCACAACCTGCTTCGGCGGAATTCCGAGAATCTCTTCCACTTTTTTTTCGTCGACGATCACGTCGCCTTTCGCCCCGCCCGAGCCGGTGCGCAGCGTGCGCACGTTTTTTCCGACGAGCTGCATCATGTCTTTGTCGTTCGATACCACCAGCACGTCGAGGTTTTTTTTCGATGCCTGCACGGCCAGCGCGCCGATTACGTCGTCAGCCTCATAACCCTGAATTTCCAGGATCGGCAAACGCAGCGCTTCGCATAGCCGCCTTACAAACGGCAATTGCACGCGCATTTCATCGGGCATCGGCTGCCGCTGCGCCTTGTATTGTTCGAATAGTTTGTCGCGGAACGTCGCCCCGGGCGGGTCGAACACGATGCCGATGTAGTCCGGCTCGTAGTCTTTAATCAGCCGCCGCAGAATGTTGCCGAACAAAAACGGCACGTTGGTCGGCGTGCCCCCCGGCCCCGTGAGCCGTTGCGGCATGGGCGCAAAAAAAGCGCGATAGATATGCGCCATCGCGTCCACCAGAAACAGTTTTTTTTGCGTTCCGGGCATGCCGGCGAGTATAGCAAAGCCGCGCTCCGCGCACGCCAGCCGGGCCGCCTGCGAACTTCGCGCGCACGAAAAGCTCAGTTGTCCGGTATCGTGGATTATTGCTTCGCGGCGGCCGGGGCTTCCGGCTCCGCAATGAGCAGCAGCCGGGTTCCGCTTTCAAGTCGAACGTTCTTTCCCGTCGAGGTAATCGCTGTCGCCAAATTGCCTTTGGCGTTTTCCCGCATCAATTTCAAACCGCTCAAGCCATAAACGCCGCGGCTCTTCGCAGGAAGCGGTCCTCGTTCGAGCGGTCCGCCCTGATCGCTTTCCCCTGCGTCTGGAATTTGCCGCGTTGGGTTGTCGTTTGCATTCGGATTCGGCGGCCGGCTGGCTCCCATCGGCGATCCGCCCGCCGCGGAAGCTCCGACGCCTGCGAGCGGGTCGCTCGAACTCTTCGGAAATCCACCAGATAGCTGGCTTTCCGGCGCAGCAACCGCGAGAATCGCCACATTCAGCGGCATCTCCGTTTCATTCTTCGGCAGCGCCTTGTCGAACTGGATCGCCAGCGAGGAATCGCCGTCGCCTTTGGAGCGCGCGGTCGCAGCGGTTACGTGCCCGATTAGTTTCGTTCCGCGTGGAAGGACCGTCTCGCTCCCGTTTTTCAATGCTTCGGTAGTGTGCGCTTCGATCTTGTCTCCGACTTTGGCTTTCTTTGAATCAATCGAGGTGTTCAATTCCACGTTGAGGGCCCCGCCGTTCGGCAGCGATGCTCGCTCACTTTGTGCGCGCGCGGGCGCACACGGCACAACCGTGGCGGCGGCCAGTATCACAAGTCCTGCTCGAATCATTTCTGCCTCCAACCTTCGGCGAACCGGGCTGCCCCGACGCGGCCTTTCCCATGTAAGGGGACGCACACACGACGCGAAAAGTTGTCCAGAGGCACGCGTGGCCGCGCCTCATTACCTGCTCCTGAGAGTTTTGCGACGTCTCTCCGACGCACAATCACGCGCCGGAATCAGTACGCGGCCGGAGCTCGTCAACACGGATTTATTCGGTGCGTCGCGCGCCTAATTCACGATGCCTAGCGGCTTGGCCACTTCCGCGAGAATGTCCGCCGCTCGCAACAGTTGTTCGCGCTTGTGCGTCGCGCTCACAATCGCACGCAGCCGCGCCTTGCCTTCGGCTACGATGGGATAACCTACTGCCGGCGCATACACTCCGGCTTCAAACAGTTTTTTGGAAAACTCGAACGCCTTGGCCGCTTCGCCCACGTGAATGGGAATAATCGGCGTCTCGCTGACCTTGAACTGGAATCCGCGCTTCTTCAACTCGCGCTTGAACATCTTGGTATTCGCCCACAACTTCTTCACCAGCTTTTCGCCGTCGGGTGAGTCCAGCAGCGTAAACGCCGCCTGGCAAGCCGCCGCGGTTGCCGGCGGATGCGACGTCGAAAAGAGAAACGGCCGCGCGCGCAGATACAGAAAATCAATCAAATCGCGCGAGCCGCAAACATAGCCGCCCATCGCGCCAATGGCCTTGCTCAACGTGCCCACCTGAATGTGTACGCGCCCGTGCACTCCGAAGTGATCGATCGTTCCGCGCCCGCCGCGCCCAAGCACGCCGCTGGAGTGCGCGTCATCCACCATCATGATGCAGTTGTACTTTTCCGCGAGATCGCACAATTCCGGCAGCGGCGCAATGTCTCCATCCATAGAAAACACGCCGTCCGTGATGATTAACTTCTGCCCGGGAAAATTCGCGTGCTCCTGCAAAATGCGCTCGCAGTCTTTCACGTCCTTGTGCTTGAACACCTTGATTGTGGCTTTCGAAAGCCGCGCGCCATCAATGATCGACGCGTGATTCAGCTCATCCGAAATAATCAGATCGTCTTTGCCCACCACCGCGGACACCGTTCCGGCGTTCGCCGTGAATCCCGACTGGAACACCACGCACGCCTCAACGTTTTTGAACTTCGCGATCTGTTCTTCCAGATCCAAGTGAATCCGGAGCGTTCCGGCGATCGTTCGCACGGCTCCCGCCCCCGCGCCGTAGCGTTTCACCGCGTCCAGCGCGGCTTTTCGCAGCGCCTTGTGGGTCGTCAGCCCCAGATAATTGTTCGACGCCAGATTGATTACTTCCTTCCCGTCAATCAGGCACACGGGCTTGTTCTCGCCGTCCAGCACGCGCAGCTTCGGCGCCACTCCTTTCGCGCGGAGTTCATTCAACTGATCCGTGATGTATTGCGTGGGATTGCGTTTCGGCGCCATGGTGGCGGATTCGGACATGGTCAGCTCCTGGTGATTGTTATTTGCTGGGCAGGAAACTCTATTTTGCTACTGCGTGCAGCCTGAGGCAAACGTTGGTTTGAAATTCTTTACAGCGCCGCGATGCAGAATTGTAATTCGACTCGGTCGCTCAGCGCGGAATGCCATCCGGATACAGCAAAATCTTTCCCGCCAACCCTCCCTGCAGCTTCGCAAACGCGTTTTCAAATTTCTCCAGCGGCTCCCGCTCGCCAAAGAGCGGCTCCAGATTCACGCGCCCAGCCTTCAGCAGCGCCGTCATCTGCACCCACGTTCCATACATCCGCCGCCCGTAAATCCCTTGCACGGTCGCGCCCTTGAAAATCACGTCGTTGACCAAATCCAGCGGCACAGTCTCGGTAGGAATCCCCAGCAGCGAAGCCCTTCCTCCGGCGCGCAGCGCCTTAAATCCCTGCTGGATTGCCGCGGGGTTGCCGCTCATCTCGAGCAAGGCGTCCACTCCAGTGCCGTTCGTCTCGGCGAGAATTTTCGCCACGGCATTTTCCGCCGCAGGATTCAGCACCACGTCCGCGCCCATTTTCTTGGCCATCGCGCGCCGGTGCTCGTTGGTCTCTGTCGCAAACACGGTCGAACTGCCGCACGCTTTGGCTACCGCGATGGACATCAATCCAATCGGCCCGCAGCCAGTCACGAGCACCGTCTGCCCCGCAATCGGCCCTGCCAGCACGGTGTGCACTGCGTTCCCCAGCGGATCGAGAATCGCTCCGTAGTGCTCCGGAATCGCTGCGTCGAGCTTCCAGATATTTGACGCCGGAATTTTTACGAATTCCGCGAACGCCCCGTCCTGATCGATCCCGATGATCCGCAAATTTTGGCAAATGTGCGCTTCGCCCATGCGGCATTGGTGGCAGTGCCCGCAATTCACGTGCATTTCCGCGCTGACAAAATCCCCAGCCTTCACCGCGGTCACTTCTTCGCCGACGCGCTCCACCACGCCACAAAATTCGTGGCCCAGCGTCACCGGCGGCTTGATGCGGCCCTGCGACCAGCGATCCCATCCGTAAATGTGCAGATCCGTCCCGCAGATGGACGCCGCCTTCACACGCACGAGCACATCCGCCGCGCCAATCGCCGGGACGGGCGCTTGCTCCATCGAAAGCCCGCGCGCCGCCTGCATTTTCCGCAACGCTTTCATGGTCGCCATTTCTTCCGGGTTCCCCTGCGCAACGCGCCGTCCAGCGCGCAACCGTCCGATGCTAGCACACCATCATCCCCGGCAACGGTATCGGCACGACGTACCGCGCCGGTCTTCATGTTCCACAGGTTTCGGCCTGTGCCCGCGAAGCCTACGGTTACGTTGATCCGCGCGAAGCCGTTCGCCGCCCGGTGCTTCGCTCCAACTTCGGCGTCATCCGGAAATCTCTTCCAGAACCATGCCGTTCGTGCGCGGCCCCATCGCTCCAATCACGACGGCAACCAGTCCCATCGCCACCGCCAGCACCACAAAAACTGCGGGCACTCCGAAACCCAGCACCCAGCCAATGAGCACCGACGTGAACGCTGCGCTCAGCCGGCTCCAGCTATACGTGAATCCCACGCCGGTCGCGCGCAGCCGCGTCGGATACAGCTCCGCTTGATACGCGTGAAACGCCGCGGAAAACCAGTAATTCGCCAGCGTGAGGAGCGCGCCGAATCCCACGACCGCAAGCGGCGCCGAAGAATTTCCAAATCCCAAACCGAGCCCCGCCACCAGCAGCGCCAGCACCACAATCGTCCATTTCCGTTCGAACCGGTCCGAAGTCCACGCCGCCAGCAGCGGTCCCACCGGCGAGACCATGGCGATGAACATGGTGTATTCCAGCGAGTGCAGCAGCGAAACTCCCTGCTTCAGCAAAAACGTCGGCGCCCAATTCGCGAAGCCATAAAATCCGATCGTCTGCAGCGCCTGAAAAATCACCAGCATCACCGTCCGCCCCAGGTACGGCGCCCTCCACAACTCCCCGAACGTTCCCTTTTCGCGTGCATTTTCAGATGGCGTCGCTTGACTACGTTGCGGTGTCATCTCGAGCGAAGCGAGGGATCTGCTCTTCTCCTGCTCGCCACTCGTCACTCGCTTGTCCGGAGCGCCTCTCGCGAAGGGCCGCTCGCCACTTCTTTCCGGCGTCGACAGACTTTCGCCTTCCAAGGCGCTCATGATCGCGTCCGCCTCTTCAACACGGCCTCGCGCCTCCAACCACCTCGGCGACTCCGGCAATCTCCTCCGGAACCACCAGGTCAGCAGCGCTCCGGACGCGCCGATCACCATCACCCAGCGCCATCCGCTCATCAACCAGTGCGTTGGCACCAGCAAGCGCGAAAGCACCGCCGCCACCGGCACCGCGCAAAATCCCGCCACCTGCGTAATGGCTACATACCGGCCGCGCGCGTAACTCGGAACCACTTCCGTCACGTACGTGTCAACCACCACAATTTCCGCGCCAATCCCCACGCCGGCAAAAAATCGCAGCGCGATCAGCCACGCCGCATTCGGAGCAAACGCATCTGCAAACGTAAAAATCGAATAAATCAGCAGCAACAGAATGAAAGCGCTGCGCCGCCCCATGCGGTCGCTGCCCATGCCGAAGACGACCGTCCCCACAAACATTCCCAGAAATCCCGCGGCTACAAAAAACGTGAATTGCCGCAGCGAAAGAAACCCGCTCTGCTGCAGCGCCGCGCCGATGTACGCCACAATGAAAATGTCGTACAAATCGAAAAAATTCCCGAGCGACACCAATCCCACAAACCGCCGGTGAAACCCGCCCAGCGGCAGCCGCTCAATCCTCTCCGCAATGGTCATGGACTTGTTGGAGTCATCCCACTAGATTTGGTCGTCCGTTAGACTTGGCGGTTTCGAGCGCCCCAGGCAAAAACTGTCGTTTCGACCGAAGCAAGCCGAAGTCTTTTCTTCACGTTCGCTCCTGCGAACGTGTCGGCTTGCGCAGGGAGAAAACTCTCTTCTCCTTCTGGCTGCTGTCATTCTGAGCCCGACTGCGAGCGGGTGTAGCGGAGGATCCGCTTTCTCCTCTTTCTCGGACTATCCACTCATCACTCGCCACTTCCTCTCACTTCACTTCCCTCACCAGCCCAATCTTTTCCAGCGCTTTCAAATACTCCATCACCATCTCGAGCGGCACCGGCCCATACTCCGCCGACACCGCATCGCGAATCTCCTGCGCATTCCGCTTCCCGTCCGCAAAATTCAGCACCTCATACGCATACTCCTCGCCGCTGCCCCACAATCCCTCATAACTCAGCAACTTGGGCTCTGCCACTCCCGCCGCCTTTGCGTGATCCGAAAAATAGTCATACCCAAACACCGCCAACGGCCCTTTCGGAGTTTCATTGCGCCGAAACTCGTGCGAATCACCGAAGCTCTTCACACCTTCCTGAGTCGCAAGATTCGCAGCCGCAGTACAAAGTAATTCCTGATATCGATCTTCGTATTTCGGCGGCACAAACGTTTCGCCCCTCGACGGAAGCACGTTAGCGCTCGCTTCGATCGCCTGCTCGAACACGAGATGATGACGCAAGTACTCGCAACCCTCGCGAAAATCTGCCAGGCTCGCGACTCTCGCGCGGTCCTGAGCCTCCCGCGTCGCGCGCCCTTGCCAGACCATGGCCTTCATCGCGAATCGCATGTCGGGGAAATCCCTCGCCAAGAAATACCCGCTCGCCGCGCCAATGAACGCAGCCCTCTTCAACTTCGTCGTATCAATATTCGCCGCCGTATCGAAATTCGTATGAATGTACCGGTCCGGCCAGTCATTCATATAAATCGCCGGTATCCCGAACGACGAATCCTGATACACATCGTGGTCGCTGCCCATCGTGTATGCCGAATACTCCGCCCGCAGCGGCTCCTTGCCGCCTTCCGGCGCCACCAGCGGATAGTCCGCCTTCCCCGTCGCGGCAAATTTGTACGACTCCTCGTTCACAAACTCCGCAAACGCCCACGCCACGTCATGCACAAACGACGGCAAGCTCATCGGCCCGCGTGTCACGTGGAACACTGCCTTCGTCGCCGGACCGCCGCCCACCATGTCCATGTGAATCACTGACTTGATTTGCTTCGCTAGATTGGAGCCAAAAAAAAGGTGGTTTTGCGCCTGCGTTGTTGAGTGCACGCTAGCGTTGTCACTCACTGCCTGAATTTCAAGCCCGGCATTCTTGGCATTCAGAAACGCCAGCGTCCCCTCAATCTCCGGCGGAAAAATAAACCGTATCGTCCGCGCTGGCCGCGCCAGCTTTCCCTCGCTGATCAATTTATTCAGCGTGCGCGCCACCTCCAGAATCGTCATGCACCCGCTGGCATTGTCATTCGCCCCCGGCCGCTGATGATCCAGGTGGCACGAAAACGCAATCTCCTCTTCCTTCAATTTGGGGTCCGCACCCGGAATCGTCGCCGTCACCACTTCATAATTCCCCGGATGCTGCCCCGCCTTCACGATCGCATGCAGCTTGATCTTTTCCCCGCGCGCCAATATCTCCTTCATCGCTCGCGCTCTCTTCAACGACACCATGAACGCAAACGTCTTGTGGTCCGAAAATGTCTCCAGATGTCCCCATCGAATCAAATTCTCGTCTTCGCCCCACCATGCCGTCTTCTGGTTCTGCGCATAACTCACCATCCCCGCCGCACCAAATTTCCCGACCGCCAACTCCTGCGCCGCGCCCGGCGATGCGCTAACCAGCACAATCTTGCCCTTCACATCCTTCCCGGCGTAGTCGCTCTCTTTCGTTCCCTCGCCCACATCCACCAGCTCCGCCGTCAAGTCCGCCGACTCGCTGTCCTCCGCCAACACCACCGGCTCCATGCCGTAACTCAACAATGTCCGTTCGCCAGAAATACTTCCGCAGTGCGCTGGACCTCCCTCATCGTTGTTGCACGGATTATCCGTCGCCGTAACCATCCGAAGCTCCGCAAACTCCGCATCCCACGCCGGCCGCGACCGCTGCGTCCCATAAAAAATTTTCCCATCCGCCGGAAACTGCAAAATCGCCACATCGCTCAGTCCATACTCCCGCAACCGTTCCGCCACCAACTCCGCCGCCGCATGAAATCCTTTCGAACCGCGCTGCCGGTGAAACGTCGCAATCACCTCCAAATTCCGCTTCGCCGTCTCCCCGCTCAACTCATTCGCGAGCGCCGCCACATCCTTCTCCGGCAACAGCGGCACCTTCTGCGCTCGCGCCGCGCCTCCGCAAACACCGTGGGCAATAACGCTCGCCGCGATCACCGTGCTCGCTATCGTTTTCTTGGCCACGATTCCCTCCGCCGCGCGCATTGTAACTTGATTTTTCTCGCCGCCCTGAGTTTATGATTCGATGCATTCTGCGATGATTCTCCAGACAGACCGCCTCGTCCTCCGCCGCAACGCGGTTCCCATCCATATCTGTGTGAATAGAAATCGCGGCTGATTGCCGCGCCCTACCGCGCCTGCACTTCCACCGGCTCCGGCAGCGACACCACGCCCTGCATCAAGTCACCGATCGTCAGCGTCTGCCCGTGTTCCGCATACCGGCTCAGCAGCGCCGGTTTCGACCAGTCGAAGCCCCACGCATCTTCAATCGCCGCCACGGTGTACGTGCCGGGAATCACGCCGCGCAGCACAAAGCTGCCGTCCAGGTCGCTCTCGTCTCTGCGGAACAAGTCCTGGTGGCCTTCCGGATCTTTCGGTATCAGCACCACCATCACGCCCGAGGCCGCCTTCCCTCCGCGTTTCACAAATCCTTCGATACTCGTTTTTCCAGGCGCAAGCCACACCGTGCATTCCTGCGTTTCTCCCGCCTTCAGGTTGAGCGATGTTCCCGCCGCCTGCGCGTCTCCCGAACTCATTTTCGTCACGGAATAGGCTCTTTCCTGAGAAAATACGCGTATCCCGTACTTGCCCGCGGCGAGACTCTGGAATTTCGCTTCGCCGGTCGCCTCCACCTGGCTGTACGCCACGGTCCGGTTCTGCTCATCCTGCAATCCGACGCCGAGCTGCTTCGGCAGCAGTTCGTCTTTCACCATTTTTACCGTGAGCTTCACGCTTCCGAGCGGCTCGCCTTTCCAGTCACTCAGGTCTTGCCCGTTTTGCGTGAGCTCGACTTGCCCTTCCTGCGACACATCTTCACTTCCGTTCTCCGGCATCCGCACGCTGTACCGCCCCGGCGCGATTCCCGCGATCTCCACCACGCCGGGCAACGACCAGGACTGCATGCCTCCGAAATTTGCCGGTTGCATGGTGTCGAACGTGCGCGTCTGAAATTGCGGCAGGCGAAATCCGTGTTCTTGGTCGGCCGCGTGGAAGAACAGATGCAACGATGGCACCGGGCTCAGGTGAATCTCGATTTGCGTGCGATCTCCGGCCGCGACTTCTAGCGCTTCCGCATCCTGCGATTCCGTCGCGCCTCCAAAAAATGTCGTGGGATACATCACGTCCAGCGAGCGGTCCGGATTGCTTGGATAACCAGCTCCGCTTGCCGGAGATATCGGCGAGCGCATCGCGTACCACGGCGACGCACTCGCGGACACGTAGTATTTCCCCGGCCCCAGCGGCGTAAACTCAAATGCTCCTTGATCGTCGGTGCCTCCGCCGGTCACCATTTCTACCCGCGTCGTTCCCCCGCGGTGGCTCTCGCGGTACACGCGCACCTGCGCTTCGCGCACTCCTTCGCCGTATTCGTCGAGCACCCGGCCCGTAATCGCCGCCATGGGCAGCAGCTTCAGCTTGAGGTTTTCCGTCTCCAATCCGTCTCCCGTCACGATGGCTACCGAATACTGTTCGTGTTGCTCGTACGTTGCAGGAATGTAACCGCGCCTCGCGCCAGACAGCGAATACTTCCCCGTACCAAGCCCGGTGAATTCGAATCGTCCGCTCTCGTCGGTAATCACCGACGCCGCTTCCCGCGGATTCTTTACGCTTGCGAGCGTCACACGCGCGCGCGCCAGCAGATCGCCCGTCTTTGCGCTCACGACTTCGCCAGCTACGCGGTAGCGCCCGCTCGCCTTCCCACTCGTCCCATTGCTCTGGCCCGCAAAACTTGCAGCGCACAGCAGCGCGCCCGCCGCAGCCAAAATTCCTAACGCTCGTATTCCCCGCACGCCCCACATCTTTAGTCGCTCCCGCCGCTCGCGTTCAATGTCAGTTGCACGCGGTCCTTCTGATCCGCCACCAGCCGAATCCGTTTTCCTTTCGGCTCGAGTTTCTTAATCGCTTCGGCGTTGTCGTACTCCAAATCTTCCGGCAAGTGATCGAACGCCAGCGCCAGGTACTCGCCCGGCGCCACTTGCTGAAACGAAAAGTCTCCGTTCGGGCTCGTCCACGCCTGGCAGAATTCACCCGTGCTGTCCGCGGTCGGCAAGAGCACAACCGTGGGCACGCTTCCCGAAAAATTGTTCGCTTGCTCGCGCCGTCCCGGAGGCGGCCAGTTGTCGAGGCTTCCCGTCACCATCGCCCCGTCGTCGCGGATCGTCACTTCCATCCCCGGAACCGCCGCGCCGACTCCTACAACCAGGGGTTGCTGCAGCAGATTCGTTCCACCGCTGCTCAGCGACGCCACGTAGCCCCACGGCTGGCACCGCGACCGCACCCGGTAGCTTCCCGCTTGCAAATCTCCGAACACCAGCGTTTCATCGTCTTGCGAGAGCGGCGGGCGCAGCCTCATATAATTCACCTGCCCGAAACCGTCCGTGGACACGAACGTAATGTTCATCCCGTTCAGCAGATTTCGCGGCCCCTGTGCGAGCGTGTTGTCGGCTTTCGTGCGCTCATCCGTCAGACGGACTCCAATCAACGAATTCGGCGCCAGCGTCACACTTGGGCCTTGCACCGGCCCGCCGTTCACGCTGAAATCGAGCGAGCCCGCGCCGCCGTTTTCTCCGTACTTCGTCACCGCAATCCGGTAATTTCCGTTCGGCAGCAATCCCTGGATGCTGCTGTTGTTCCCGTTGTATCCCAGAGAAAATCCGGGGCCGCGATGCCCCTGCGTTTCCACTTCGACGTTTATGCCGCCTCCCAGCTCCGGGTTCGCAAGTCCCAGCCGCACCGGATAGTATTCCGTTCGCGATGGCGTCAGCGTCGCTGAAAACGTGTCCCCCGCTTTCAGATGAATGCTTCCCGCGCTGTCGAAATCGCTGGCCGCGGGGTAGTAAACCGGCGGGTAGCCGAATAATTGCCGCGGATTGTACGCCACCGGATCGCGGTCCAGCGAGTCCTGCGTAAAGAGCTTGTAGTCCCCCGCTTGCAGATTCGCGAAGCGAAATTCGCCGTTCGCGCGCGTCGTCGTCGAATTTGCCGGCACCCACTGCGCGTGCCCTTCGTGTACCTGGCGCCGGTACAGTGTCACTTGCATCGTGCTCGTGCCGTCGTTGGACGCAAGGTTTACCCGCCCGGTCACCAGCGCTTCGGGCACCAGTTCAATCGTCACCTCCGCGGGAATTTCGCGGTCTGCGTTCGGCGATGGCTGCCCCGGTACGCTCTGAAAATATCCCGGCTTCCGCGCTATAAGAATTACGCCGCCCGTCGTGATCACGCTGGAAACCACGGTTCCGGGGCCGGAAAACGTCGAATACACCGTTTGCGATCCCGCGTTTTGGTCGGACTTCGGCTGCTGCACTTTGAATTCAAAGTGCCCCTCTTCGTCCGTCAGCTTCGCGTAGTGATTGTCTGTCGAAAACACCAGCGCGCGAGGCACCGCCGCGCGCGTCACGCTGTTCACCACTTTCCCGTAAATCGTGTAGCTGTCTTCGTCTTGCGTTTGGCCCGGCTGCGCCCTTGCGGCTCCGCTTCCTGCCAGCGCAAAAGCAGTCCACAGCGCCGCGACACCAATCCGCGCGAGCCCGCGCATCCTACTCGTCTTCAGTGCGCGCACACCGCCTCCCGCGGGAGTCCATCCTTGGAGTTTGCTTCGAGGGTTCGCTGCGTCCATACGATGCGTCGCGTGCAGGGATTCGCTAGGTCGATACCGTGGCGGCGCCTAGTATGCCACGCCTTCCCCCTTAGATTGTCGGGAGGGCGTTCAGGTGGCCCGCCACCTACCACGCGTTTTCAGCTACAATCCCCGCGCTTCCTTCAGGGGGATGGCATGGCCTTCAACGACCGGCTGCTCGAAATCGCCGACGGCTTCGAACGGCCCTTCTGGATCGCCAACATCAGCGAAATCTTCGAGCGCCTCTCCTACTACGGTGCCTTCTCCTCGCTCGCGCTCTATCTCCAGGGCAAGCTCAACTTTTCCACCGAGCAGACCGGCACACTTACTGGTCTGTTCGGCGGCATGGTCTGGTTTCTTGCGATTTTCGGGGGAGCCGTCGCCGACAAACTCGGTTTTCGCCGCGCTCTTTCTCTCGCGTACCTCATTCTCGCAACGGCGTACTTTCTCATCGGTTCCATCGGCGCGTCCTGGCTCGCGCCGCTTCGCAATGCAATGCCGCTCACGCTCTTCGTCGGCTGCATCCTCATCCTGCCCGCGCTGGGCATCGCTCTCGTCAAACCGTCCGTCGTCGGCACCACCGCTCGCGCCTCGAAAGAAAACGTTCGCTCCATCGGTTATTCCATTTACTACACCATGGTCAATATCGGTGGCACGGCCGGCCCGTACGTCGCCGGCTGGGCGCACCAGCACCTCGGCCTCGAACCGGTCTTCCGCATTTCGGCGATCAGCGTTTTCGCTATGTTTTTCTTCGTGCTCCTTTTTTTCCGCGAGCCGCGCAAACCCGGCGACGCTCCGCCTCCCAGCGTTCTTCAAATCATCCGCAATTTCTTCAAAATTCTTTGGCCGCCGCAGTTCCTTATCTTTCTCATCATTTTCACCGGTTACTGGATCGTTTTCTGGCAGCAATACACCAGCCTTCCCGGGTTCATCCACGCGTTCGTAGATCCGAATGCTCCCGTCGAATACATTCTCATCACCGACGCCGCCGTCGTCGTTTGCCTTACGTTTGTCGTCAATTATTTCGCACGCAAAATCCCTCCGTTCCGCGCGGTTATTCTCGGAACGGTCGTATCGTCGTTTTCCTGGATCATCATTTCGTTCTGGCCCACGGTGCCCGGCGCCGTGGTTTCGATATTCGTGCTCGCGCTGGGAGAAATTCTCCAGCAGCCGCCCTACTACGCGTACATTTCGCGTCTTGCTCCCAAGGGCCAGCAAGGGACGTACATGGGGTTTGCATTTTTGCCGATCGGCATCGGCTCACTTGTTGGCGGCTGGTTCGGCGGCCGCATGATGCACCACTTTGCCGAAGTGCAGCACCAGCCTGCGCGCGCCTGGTGGGCCATCAGCGCCGTCGGTCTCTTCACCGCCGTCCTGCTGATTATCTATGACCGCGTCGTCAAACCCTCTGCTCAGGAGCCACCCGCATGATTCGGCTCTCAATCGGCGAAAGACGACCGTCGTCGGCCGACACAATCAATGCCTTGGCGGATCGTCCGTCAGCTTGCGCTTATCTTGTTTGGGTTTTTCTAGCCTGCGGCTTTCAACTTTGAACGTTCGACTTTCTTCAATTCACCATGCGCTTCAGCGAATCCAGCGCTTTCCGCGCCAACGAATACCGCGGCTCGATCTCGATCGCTTCCTGGAAAGATTTCATCGCGCGCCCGTACATTTCTTTTCCAAGATACGCGCGGCCCAGATTGTAATGCGGAAAATGGCGCGGCTCGTAGCGGCGCGCTTCCGTCGCGCGCTCCAGCCACGGAATCGCTTCGTCAAACTTTCCCAGCTCGATCATGTACGCGCCGATGTCGTTGTACGGATTTCCAAAGTCCGGGTCCACTTCTATGGCGCGCTTGCATTCCGCAATCGCTTCTTCGATGCGCCCTTGAAAATGGTACGTCCAGCCAAGAAAAGTGTAGGCCTCGGCGGTGGGGTGCAACTCCAGGGAAGATTGATAAAGCTCCACGGCCCGGTCGTAGTCGCCCTCCATCTGGGCCTGATAAGCGTCTTGGAGAATCTCCCAGGCTCTTGTCAGGGTTTCCTGGCTCATGCTCTAGAGTTATCACACGGGTTTGGAGCGGTCAAAAGTACGCCAGGGCGGCCTGTTCACAGGTGGAACCTGTCCGTTGTGCCGGGTGCATTCTTCTAACTGGTTGCGGAGTGGAAATTCCTGCCGTAAAAAGAGAAGATAAAGTGGAGTTCCCCGCAGCAAATCCAGGGAGGCGACGTGAAGTCAAAATTTCTTATTCTAGGAATGGCGGCGCTGGCCGCGGCCGTCATTGCGTGCGCGCAAGATTCCGGCGCGAAGAGCGCGGCCAAGAAAAACACTTCGAGCAATTCGGGTTCGGCCACAAAAGGCAAGGATGTGTTCGGGCAAAAATGCGCGATGTGCCACAACGCGGACAGCGATCAGACGAAAATCGGACCCGGACTCAAGGGACTCTTCAAGCGCGGCACGTTCAGCGTGAACAACCACAAAGTCACCGAAGATAATTTGAAAACCTGGATCGAGAACGGCGATACCCGCATGCCGCCGTTCAAAGATGCGCTGGACGAGCAGCAGATTCGCGACGTCATCGCCTACGTAAAAACTCTGTAGGCGCCCCCACAAAAGAAAAAGCCCCCGACGGTTTGCTGGATCAAGCCATCGGGGGCAAACTCAACTGCGACACCCACCCGAACACGTAGCGCTCTGGAAGTCTTCGGCGAGCCAACCATCGATTGCGCCCACCGCTCTCCGCGCCGTGCCGCGGGCCCTGACTCTGTAAAACTCCGGCCTACTTCAGGACGGCGTCTTTGAAGGCCTTGGCTGCGCGCAGGCGAACCACGGTCTTGGCCTTGATCTTGATGGCTTCGCCCGTCTGCGGGTTGCGGCCCATGCGCGCCTTGCGGTGCGCTTTCACGGCGCGGCCGATGTTCGGAATAACGAACTTGCCCGCACCGCCCTTGCATTCCTTCACCGCCAGCTTGAAAAGCTCTTCAAAAAAGAGCGCCGCGGTTTTCTTCGGCGTGGCGCACTTCTCGGCGATATGCGCGACGACCTTGCTCTTGCTCAGTGGCTTGGCTGCCATTTAGTTTGCTTATCCTCCTGTATGTACTTTCCACCCCGCTGCGGGCGAGGCAGGCCGCGAGCAAATACCCTTGGGACGACGTAAAAACTCGGGCCGCTCGGCACTATAGCGAAGGCGCTGCTAGAACGCAAGGAAAAATCGCAAAAAACACTGAAAAAATGCAGGTTTTTCGATGTGGGCTGTGAAAAACCCGCTAAAAAACAGGCTCTGCGAGACTTGGGGCCGCAGCGCTGCGGCCTAGCGCGCTCCGAGGGCGCTGTAGAAGTTGGCGATGGCCTTGATGCCGCCGAAATAATTTTCCAGGGCGATGTGCTCGTCGGGGGCGTGGGCGTTCTCGTCGGGCAGGCCAAAGCCGATCAACACGCAAGGAACTTTGAAAGTGTCGTACATCTGCGTGACGAACGGAATGGAGCCGCCTTCGCGGATGAAAACCGCCTTCTTGCCATAGCCTTTCTCCAGGGCGGCCTGTGCCGTTTTGAAAATCGGCGCCTCGAATGGTGCGACCCACGGCTTGCCGGTGCTCAGAACATCGAATTTGCAACTTACGGTTTTGGGTAAAAGTTTGCGCACGTGCTTTTCGACGAGCTTGGCAATTTTTTGCGGATCCTGATTCGGCACGAGGCGCGTCGAGAATTTTGCGTACGCCTTCGAGGGAATCACGGTCTTCGCGCCCTCGCCCTGGTAGCCGCCCCAAATGCCGTTCAGTTCGAGCGTAGGACGAATCCACAACCGCTCGACCGTGGTGAACCCTTTTTCCCCGTCGTAACCGGGCGCGCCAACCGCGTCTTCAAACGCTTTTTTCTTCCACGGCAATGCGTTCAATGCTTTGCGTTCGGACTTGGAAACGGTGGCCACGTTGTCGTAAAAGAGGGGAACGCTGACGCGGAAATTCTTGTCGTGCAGCTTCGCGAATAATTCCGAAAGAATTGTCAGCGGATTGGGAACCGCGCCCCCATAAACGCCGGAATGCAGATCGCGCACCGGGCCGGTGAGCTCGATCTGGTAATAGTTCAATCCGCGCAGACCGTAGGTTATGGAAGGAACGCCCTTGGCCAGCATGGAAGTGTCGGAGACGACCAGCGCGTCGGCCGTGAGCTTCTCTTTGTTCCTTTGCACAAAGTCCCACAGGCTGACGCTGCCGACTTCTTCTTCGCCTTCGATCAAAACCTTAACGTTAATCGGCAGATTTCCGTTCAGCTGCTGAATAGATTCGAGCGCTTTTATATGGATGTGCACCTGGCCCTTGTCGTCGGCAGTGCCGCGGCCGTAGAGGTTGCCGTTGCGAACGGTCGGTTCGAACGCCGGCGAAGTCCAGAGATCCAGCGGCTCGGGGGGCTGCACGTCGTAGTGGCCATAGAAAAGGATGGTGGGTTTTCCGGGAGCTTCGAGAGATTCGGCGTAGACGAGCGGATGAAGATTCGTCGGAACGACTTCGACTTTCTTGAAACCGGCGGAGCGAAGATGGTCCGCCACCCACTGGGCCGCGCGCTCGATGTCCGGCTTGTGTTCGCTCTTGGCGCTGACGCTCGGAATGCGCAAAAATTCGCACAACTCGGACAGATGTTGGTCGTGCTTACCTTCGATAAACTCAGCAAGGTTCATGGGGCTCCCGGGGATGAGTCCTTTCGAATTTGGCGCTGCTCAATTTTCTTTGACGAGTGAGTACGACAGCAAAATCGCGTGCGGAACAGCAAGCTTACCCTAGCTGCCAATTTTATTTTAGAGCCGCGCCCACCCGCAGCACAAGTCAAGAGGATGTCGAGAAATCGCGGCTCATTCAGGTGGCGCGCCGGGCAGGCCAAAGTGGAGGGCGCGCTTCGAACTGCGAATTGGTAGAGTCCGAACAAGGATCAGGAATGGACGGAAAAGCCCATCACCCGAAGTGGCAAACGCTCCTCGCTTTCGCCATCATCTATTTCGTCTGGGGCTCGACGTTCCTCGCGATTCGCGTCGGCGTGCGCGAAGTTCCGCCATTGCTGCTCGCGGCGATGCGATTTGTTCTGGCGGGCGCCGTTCTGTTTGCCTGGGCGGTCGCGCGCAGGGAACGCAAACCCAGCGCGCGCCAGTGGAAGTCCGCCTGCGTGCTGGCGTTCCTCATCTTTGGAGTGGATTACGGGCTGCTCTTCTGGGCGGAGGTACGGGTGCCGTCAGGAGTAGCAGCGGTGATGCTGGCTACGATTCCGGTGTTCATGACGCTGGCGGAGATTTTTCTGCTGCGCACGCAGCGCCTGACCATGCGGCTTGTGGCGGCGTTGCTGATTGGCATCGGAGGAGTGGCCGTGCTGGTGAGCAACTCGCTGAATCTTGGTGGTTCGGCGATTAATGCTGGTGGCGCGATCGCGCTCATCATCGCCGCCATCAGCTGGTCTCTGGGATCCGCGCTGACACGCAAACTGGAGCTTCCGCAATCGAAGGCCATGAGTTCCGGAGCGCAGATGTTTGTCGGCGGAGTGATGTTGACGATCGCTGCGAGCGCGCGGGGAGAATGGCGGGGATTTCATCCCGCAGCAGTGTCTGCCGAGGCGTGGCTCGCGCTCATTTATTTGATCGTCGCGGGCTCGATTATTGGCTTCACCGCGTACTTCTGGCTGATTCATCACGAATCGCCGACCAAAGTCGGCACTTACGCATACGTGAACCCCGTCGTGGCCGTGGTAATCGGATATTTCTTCGGCGGAGAGCCGCTAGGAGCGCGAACGATTCTGGGGACGGCGTTCGTGTTGGTCAGTGTGATTCTACTCACCACGACGCGCCCGAAAAAACCTGTCTTGGCAGTTGCTGTCGAAGATGCGGCGTGAAGCTGAAGCGGAACTAAACTAAGCGCAAAGACAGCTTCAGGCCCAGCGTTGCCCGAGGCGTACCATGCGCGGAAGCAAGAGGAGCACGACACCGTAGATAAGCAGCGACCCGGCGAAAGATAAGTCGCTGCCGATGCGCAAGTCTTCGAGAACCAGTTTCAGGCTCCCCAGAATTGCCGCGGCGTAAGCTATCCATACCAGTTCGACGCGATTCCATCGCGCGCTAATGAATGCAAGCAGCGCGGCGGCCGCGCACGTCACGAGGGTGCGCATGACCGCCAGTTGCGGAAGGGAAGGCCCGGTTCCTCGCGCGAGGAGCCACGCGAGTCCGGCCACGGCGAGGCCGGCTGCGGAATAAACGGCAAGGATTGCCGGAAAGAGGCGCGAAAGGCGTTCGCCGGCATGTTCTCCGGGGATACGCGAAACAATGGCGGCGCAAAGTAAGGCTGTGGCCGCGGCAACCAAACACAACGCTCCCGGAGCAGGAGGATACGCTCCCGCGAGGGCCCGGGCCGCGAATGCGAATGAACCCGAAGCCGCGAGAGCGCCGCTTAAGTAGACGATACCGTGCAGTTCAAGCGCGGGACTGCGTGCGCGGACGCCCAGGCCGGTGGCGCCGATTGCCGCCAGGCAAAGCCAGATTGTGAGGAGTGGCGGCGGGAGCGCCAGAAAACTTCCGGCCGCAACGAATAGCAACGCGAAGGAAGCGAAAAAGCGGAAGTTACGACGGCTCTGCGGCAAAGCGGTCTGCCCGAATGCCGCAAAGTAAAGCGCAAAGCCAACCGTCAGACAGGAAATTCCCAGTGCGAGGGCGCCAGCCCCGCGAGTGGCTCGCAGCACCGTCCAACCAGCGAGGAGACTAGCGACAAGAAACTGCGTGGCGTCGAAGCCCGAAATATCGCGACGAAGACTTAGACAGCGAATCGCGAGAGCAATGGCATAAACGGTCCAGAGAACTGCGACGAGACCAAGAAGTAGGCTGGCGCGCACTGCTTGGTATTCGGACGGGACCGCTGCGGCGTCGCCAAGGATGACCACGAGAGTCAGAGCCGCCAAGTCCACGGCGATGGACACTACCTGACGCAGTCCACGCCAGCGGCCGCGAAGGTCTGCAAATTCGATGACCAGAGCCATCCCCAGAAGTCCGCTCGTAAACGGCACGAGAGAGCGCGTCCCGGCCATAAGAACCAGTGCGGAGCCGACCGCGGTAAGTGTTCCTATCCAGAGGACTACAGAGAAATTGGAGCGCCGCGCCAGAATGATCGCCAGAAGCGCGAACGCAAGGAGGCACGCGGCAGTCACCGGCGGTTCGAAGACGCGGAAGCGCACCGTGACTTCCCACAACAAGGGCGAAAGAATCAGCGCCGCGGTGAGGGCGCTACCGGTGCGAGCGAGTTGCGTTTGCGCGCCGGGCCATGCAGCCCACACCAACCAACCCGCGGCGTAAAGCAGCGCAACGCTGGCTGCCAACCAGAGCGGAACGAGGCCGGACTCTGCTGCGGCGCGCAAAAGATACGCGCCCGCTATTCCGAGGACCGCTCGGCCACCTATCGAGAGCAAATTCGACTGCGACACATCGGAAGATGACTCCGCGGCTATGGGAGCGCGGAGTGCCGAGGAGTCTGACGGTTCGAGGTCATCGGAATTTGCTGAACGCTTCTCAAGCGTGGCAAGCCGGCGCTCGAGTTCTTCCACCCGCGCGCTCAGCTTTTCCAGATGGAATGAAACATCAACCGGAGGCATGCGCGTCCCCCTCGACTGGCCGCGGGCGTGGGCCGTTTCCTAGTCTGAGCCGTGCGCCGGAGCAGTCGCGGTGCTGGCAAGCGCCTGGTGGTCCGGCCACGGTGGAAGCAATTTCACCAGGACCCAGAGAATGACCAGGGGCAGGAGCGTGAGACAAATGGCAGTCAACAGCCCTTCCCTGGCCACGAAACCAATTTTATATGTCGTGTATCCGAGGAAACTTTTGGAAAAGAGCTGGCCACCGATCACGACGTTCCAGCGCATGGTGAAAATCCCAACGAGCGTGAGGCCTCCCGCAACGCCGTAAATACGCTTGCGGACCGGTTCGCTGATCTTGAACAGCTGCGTGAGGGCCAGAAGGCCGATGGGCACGAGCGTGCCGATGTAGATTTGCCCGACGACCTGCGAGAAGTACAGGCGCGTGTGCACCATGAAATCCAGAGTGCGGAAGGACTCGTCAGCTTCGTAGATGCGATGGACGAGGTCAAGCATTTCCAGGCTGAAGTCAATGATGAAGGTGTAGAACAAATAGCGGGCGATGGTGTCCACACAGCGCATGTCAATGGTTTGCTTGCGATACCACGACGAGAACATGTAGATCAGCAGGACCGCGGCAATGCCCGAAACCATCGCGGAGAAGATGAAGACCACCGGCATGGTCGGTGACGACCACCACGGATTGGCTTTCACAGAACCAAAAATGAAGCCCACATAACCATGGAGAAGAAACGCCGAGGGAATTCCGATGACCGTGATGACGTAGCCGACGCGCTCGTCGATGCGCAGCGCGGCCTCGCTGATATTTTTTGAGCCGAGCGCGAGCGCGCCGTAAAGAAGCCGCTTGAGCCCCGTGGATTGTTGCCAGACGGCGACGATGTCGCGGCGATAATCGAGCCAGATTTCAAGCAGCAGGACGACCATGAGATACCACAAGTAAACGAAACCGAACATCGCCATAGCGGAAGAGCGGTGCGGGGTAAGGTACATCTCGATGGAACGACCGGGATGGCCAAGGTGCAGTTGCAATGGCAACGGCGCCACGAGAAGGAACGAGAGCGCAGTAAGCAGCGCCAGCCGATACGTCGGCTTGACGGCTTCCACGCGAAAAACGCGTTCGAGAGAAGCCAGAATGAAAGCGCCCGCGACCAAGCCGGTAATAAAAGGATAGAGGACGATGAGCACGCTCCAGGCGAGCTCGATTTCGTTGGGATACATGTAGCCTTGCACCGGCATCGCCTGCTCGCTCCTCCCTATCGCACTGAACCGTCCAAGTCGTTATAAAAAAGTTTCGCGCCCGTGGCCATACTGGGCTTGAGCACCTGCACGGTGTGCGTTTTCAAGAACGCGTGAATCGGATCCTTCGGGTTCTTGAGGTCGGCGAGTTGCCGCGCTCCGGTCGGGCACGCTTCACAGCACGCCGTGGTGAGCCCCTTGGTAATGCGGTGATAGCAGAGCGTGCATTTGTCGGCGGTTTGCGTCTTGGGATTCAGGAAACGGCAGCCGTACGGGCAAGCCTGAATGCAGTAACGGCAGCCAATGCAATACTCCTTATCCACGAGCACGACGCCATCGGGCGTAGTGAAGGTCGCTCCGACCGGGCAGACTTGCGTGCAAGGCGACTCCGCGCAGTGGTTGCACATCTTTGGAACAAAGAAATTCTTGCCGCCGGTTTCGGTGTACGGGGGAAAACCCTGCTTGCCCCCGTCGGGCGAATCCACCACGGGATTGACGAGGTCGTAGTCCGAGACATGGTAACGCTCGACCCAGGTTCGGAAATATCCCTCGGGAACATCGTTTTCCGTGGCACATGCGCGAACACAGTTTCCGCAGCCGATGCACTTCGAAATATCCACGAGCATGCCCCACCAGTGCTCGGTGAGTTTGTAGTTGGGCGCAGCTTCGGGAGTTCCTGCCAGGACGGCATCCCAAGCGACGGCCGCGGCGGGCAGCAGCAGAAGCAGTTGGCGGCGGTCGATCTTCATGGTTTGGCTCCTGCGCCAATGCGCGGGCTGTGGGGTTGATGGCAAGTCTCGCAGGGGAGTCCGGCCGAGTCGTGTTCCTTGGCAACGATTTGCGGAAAATTCTGGGGCCGCGCGCCGTTTACTTCGTGGCACCGCACGCAGAGCGTAGCGGTATCCAATTTCGGCGGCTGAATCGCACCGGGATCGTCAGCGTGTTTTGCCTGAGCCCCATGGCAGGCCTCGCAATTTACGGGGGCGTGCTTCCCCTTGGTTTTCAGCTCCTGGACGTCGACGTGGCAGGTTTCGCAAGTTTGGTGTCCCGCGAAGACCACGGGCTTGGCGGCGATTTCCGTCATGGCATTTGCGCGATAGTGACCGTACTCGCCGAAACTCTGCGGCACGAGAAACGTTCTGGCGAGGACAAACACCAAAGTTCCGAGTGCGAACGCCAGAACCACACGCAACAAGTGTTCGGAATCTTGGAATCTGCTCATCTTGACGACTTGCCCAAAGCGACGTTTGACTTCGTTGCCGCTTGCCGCCTGAAAATCGCAGCGTCGGCCATAACGCAAAGTTTCCCGCGATGCTTGCAACTGCCGCCGTGATGGGAGTCATCGGGCGGTGTGACGGGCATCACGTCGCGTTGCCGAGAAGGACACGGGCATGGATTGCGTTGAATAAAGCCTCATCGAGGCGCAGCAGTGCGGAGTTCTCGGCGACTTCGACGAAAACTAGCGAGGGACTATTCGTACCGGAGGGCGATGACGGGATCAACGCGAATGGCGCGCCGAGCCGGAATCAGGCACGCGGCCATCGCCACCAGGATCAGCAGTGCTGCGGTGAGGAGAAAACTTGGCGCATCGAACGCGCCGATTCCAAAAAGTAAGCTGCTCATGCTTCGGCTGAGAACTGTGGACATGGCGAGACCGAACGCCACACCGCTGCAAACCATCGCCAGGCCACCAATCAGAATCAGGCGAAGGACGTCGCGCGGCTGCGCGCCGAGCGTCATGCGAATGCCGATTTCCTGCGTACGCTGACTTACGGAATAAGACATGACGCCGTACGTGCCGATAGTGGCAAGAATGAGCGCGAGCAGCCCGAACGTGCCGAGCAATTCGGCGCCGACGCGCGGAGCGGTCAAGGACTGGACGAGTACCTGGCTGACCGTTTGCACGTTCGTGAGCGGAACATTTGGAATGAGGGACTGCACATTGTCGCGCACGACGCCGATCGCTTTTTCCGGATCGCCAACGGTGCGGACGTAAACCGTGACGAACGCCGTGTAATGCTGTTTGAGCGGCATATAAACAATGGCTTGTGGCGGTTCCCCGAGCGTCGCGTACTTCACGGTATTCACTTCCCCTACGACCGTCACATCCCACGGCTCCCCGAGAAAATGCAGATGCTTGCCGAGCGGATCCTGGCCAGGCCACGCGCTTTCCGCAAGGGCACGATTCACGATGCCAACCATGCTGGAGTTGGCGTCGTCGTGCTCGTCGAACTCGCGGCCGGTAAGCAGCGTGATGCCGGCGGTTGGGAAATAGCCGGGAGCAACGGCCACGATGGGCGTCAGCTTGCCGTTGCGCGGATCGGTGTAATCCGTTTGGTCTGTGAAAGTTGTGCGCTGCAGACTTCCGCTGAAGGGAGCGTTGTCCGCAACGCTCGCGCCCGCGACGACCGGTAGCGCTTTGAGACGCTCGACAACATCCCGGTAGAACGCTTCCGCTTGAGGTTGCGCGTATTTTTCCGCGGCGAGGTCCACAAACATGACTAGCTCGTGCTTTACCTCGAAGCCGGGATCAACCTGCTGGGCATTGCGCAAGCTGTGAATGAAAAGTCCCGCGCCGGCGAGAGCCACCAGCGAAAGCGCTACTTGCAGCATGACCAGGATGCCACGGAGGCCGTACCAGCGCGCGCTGCCTGTGGGTGCGCCCGTTCGATCTTTCAGGTCTGCCACGCGATCCGTTCTCGAAGCTTGCAGCGCCGGCATGAGCCCGAAAAGGATCGTGGCCGCGAGCGCGAGGAGAAGCGTGTACAGCAACACGCGGCCGTCGAGGGTGAGATCGAGCCGGCGCGCCAGACCTGGCGGCATGAGAGATACGAGAGCGTTTTTTCCCCAGTAGGCGAGGAGAATACCGACGCCGGCCGCGATAATGGCCAGCAGAAAGCTTTCCGTGAGCAACTGCCGGATCAATCGAAAACGTCCTGCGCCCATGGCGAGGCGCACGGCTATTTCCCGCTGGCGCTGCGTCGCTCGCGCCAACAAAAGGTTCGCAACGTTCGCGCAGGCGATAAGCAACACAAGTGTGACAATCAGCATCATCAACGTGCCGGCGCGCGCGAATACCGCGTGCAGTTGCGGAGGAATCGCCGTTTCGTTAATGGGAACGAGCATTTCGTTGCGGCCACCATTGTCCTTGGGATATTCCTTTTCGAGTTGCAAACCCAGGGCGTGTACCGCCAGTTGCGCCTGACGGAAAGTGACGTCCGGTTTGAGGCGCGCAACCATGGCGACCATCCGGAAGCCGCGCTGATACATAAAGTCTTTCGTCTCTGCGTCGAGCATGAGGTCGCGCATGGAAATCGGCATCCAAAGCTGAGGATTCCCGAGCGAGCCGATATTGCGAAACGAGGCCGGCATTACGCCGACGACGGTGAAGTCCTGCTGATTGAGTTGGATGGTGCGGCCAAGAATGTTTCGGTCAGCGGCGAACTGCGTATTCCAGAGGTCATAGCTCAGGACGGCCACCGGGTGAGGCGCTGCGTCGTCGTCCGCGGAAAAGCCGCGCCCAATAAAGGGCTGGACACCGAGAACGTCAAAAAAATTGCCGTTAACCAGCTCGCCGAAAAACTGCTGTTCTTTTCCGCCGGAAACGTACTTGAGGCCGGCAAACACCGCGATGGAAGAACCCGAGAAGACGTCCGTTTTCTCGCGGTAATCGACGGCATTAAGGTAAGGCGTCGGCAAATATTCCTGCGGCGGCCCTTTGCGGCTGGTGGCGTTTGAAAAGAGAGAGACGACGCGCTCCGGATCTTTGATGGGAATCGATTGGAGAAAAAATGCTTTTGCGAAAGTGAAAATCGTGGTGTTGGCGCCGATGCCGAGGGTGAGGGACAACACGGCCACGGCCGTGAAACCGGGGGCTTTGCCGAGCAAGCGCAGGGCATATTTCAGGTCTTCGCGCAGCGCGCCCATGACGGTAAGACGATATGAAATCAGAAAGGGAAGCGCAATGGAAATAACTCCAGCCGCGACCGCGAGTGTTGGCACCGTTCGAATCGCGATCACCTTATGCAACCTCCAAGTTGCATGTCATCCGGCGCCGGGAGTAAACTGCAACCTGGAGGTTGCATGATAAGGGCGCGAGTGTGGGCATGGCGTCGTTCGAAGCGAACACGAATTATGCAACCAACAGGTTGCATGTCGTCCGGCACCAGAAGTAAAATGCAACCTGGAGGTTGCGTGATATGAGCGACCGCATCGAGAAGAAAATTGAGCTGGCGGCGCCGGTTTCGCGCGTGTGGCGCGCGCTGACGGATCATCGCGAGTTTGGCGAATGGTTCCGCGTGAAGATCGACGGGCCATTCAAAGTCGGAGAGGTTTCGCGCGGACACATCACCTATCCGGGTTACGAGCACATCAAGTGGGAGGCCGCAATACAGAAAATCGAGCCGGAGCGGCTCTTCTCCTTTACCTGGCACCCGTATGCAATCGATCCCAAAACAGATTATTCGAAAGAACCGCCCACGCTGGTCGAGTTTCGACTGGAGGAAACTGCGAAAGGCACGCTGCTTAAGGTGACCGAGTCGGGTTTCGACAAAATTCCCAGCCACCGCCGAATCGAGGCATTCCGAATGAACGAGGGCGGCTGGGCGGAACAGGTGAAAAACATTGCAGCATACGTTGCGAAGAAGTAGCGGAATCGCGAACTGGGAGAAGCGGCGCAAACATGCGCTGGTTTTCTTCGCTCTGGGCGATGAGACGCGGCTGTTGCTGCTTGCAAAGCTGGCGACGGGAGAACACCAGTCTATTTCGGAGCTGACCGAAGGCTCGCAGTTATCGCGGCAGGCCGTCACGAAGCATTTGCGTTGGCTCCAAATGGCGGGAATCGTCCGCGGGGTTAAGGCCGGACGCGAGAACTTGTTCCAGATCAACCCGCGTCAAGTGAAAGAAGTGAAGAAGTACCTCGAGCGGGTGTCCGCAGAATGGGACAGCGCGTTGGCGCGGCTGCAGGCGTTTGTCGAGAAGTGAGTGGACGAGGTGAGAACAACGCGCGGCGGCGTCGTGTACAGAGCAGCGGAGAACATGGACATCGCGGCGATGGCAAAACTTCGCGCTGCCAGCTGGGGAGACGAAGAATATTGGAAGACAAGAATACGCGGGTACATGGAGTGCGAGATTTATCCGCAAAAAGCGCTGAACCCGCGCGTAAGTTATGTCGCTGTCGAGAAAGAAGCCATGGTGGGACTGATCGCGGGACATTTGACGCGGCGCTACGAGTGCGATGGAGAACTGGAGTGGATTGACGTCGCTGCAGAGCGGCGCGGAAGCGGCATTGCAGCAGGATTGCTCGAGCGGCTGGCGAAGTGGTTTGTCGAACAGAAAGCGTTCAAAATTTGCGTCGACGTTCAGCCGGCGAACACGGCAGCGCGGAAGTTTTATGCGCGGCACGGGGCGGAGGAACTGAATCCGCACTGGATGATTTGGAAAGACATCCGCAAAGTGCTCGAAGAACGAGCGTGAAAGGCGTGCACGAACCCTTTCATGTTGTTTCAAGCGATCGAAACCGCGTGTCGAAAATCAGCCGCCGGCGATGGCGCCGACAATCAACAACGGTTCCGTGCCTTCCGCAATCGCCGCGGGAAGCGGCGTGTCCGGAGATTCATGAGAAAGGTCTTCGCCGCACGCGAAGAACCGCAAGAACGGACGGCGCTGCTGCGTGACGTGATCGCGAATCGTGCCGCAGAGCATCGGATACGCGGCTTCGAGAGCATCGAGGACGGAACGAATTGTCGGCTGCGCGTTCATGCCGAGCTGCAACTCGCCGTTGACGTGCGCGAGCGTGCGGAGATGCGGCGGGAGCAAAACGCGAATGGTCATTGCAACGTTTGTACTTCCACGGAGAGCACGGCCGGGAGATCGCGCACGATGGGCGCCCAAGTGTCGCCGGAATCGGCGGAGGCGTAGACCTGGCCGCCGGTGGTGCCGAAATAAATGCCGCAGGAATCGAGTTTGTCCACGGCCATGGCGTCGCGGAGCACATTGACGTAACAGTTGCGTTCCGGCAGCCCTTTCGAAAGTTCCTGCCATTCATTGCCGCCGGTGCGGCTGCGGTAGACGCGCAGTTTGCCGTCCATCGGAAAGTGTTCGCCATCGCTCTTGATGGGGACGACGTACACGGTCTCCGGCTCGTGTGCGTGAACGTCAATCACGAAGCCGAAGTCCGTGGGCAGGTTGCCGCTGACTTCCTTCCACAAATTGCCGCCGTCGTCGCTGCGCATCACGTCCCAGTGTTTTTGCATGAACAGGACATCGGGACGCGAGCCGTGCAGCGCGATGCGGTGAACGCAGTGGCCGACTTCGGCGTTGGGATCGGGAATGTATTGCGAGTGCAGCCCTTTGTTGATGGGGCGCCAGGTTGCGCCCCCGTCGTCCGAACGGAATGCGCCGGCGGCAGAGATGGCGATGTATATTCGTCCCTGATTTTTCGGATCCAAGACGATAGTGTGCAGACACATTCCGCCCGCGCCGGGCTGCCAGCGCGGACCGGTGCCGTGGCCGCGAAGCCCGGAAAGCTCGTGCCAACTCTTGCCACCGTCCGTCGATCGGAAGAGCGCGGCATCTTCTACGCCGGCATACACGGTGTCGGGATCGTTGAGCGAAGGCTCAAGATGCCACACGCGCTTGAATTCCCAGGGATGTTGCGTGCCGTCATAGAACTGGTGCGTGGTGAGCGGCTTTCCGGTTTTATCCGAGGTGTCGTAGACAAATTTATTGCTTTCGCCCTTGGGCATGCCGCCGGGGCCGGTCGTGGATTCGCCGGGAGGCGTGCCGGGCTGCGTCCAGGTTTTACCGCCGTCATCCGAGCGCTGAATCACCTGGCCAAACCAGCCGCTGGTCTGCGAGGCGAAGATGCGGTTGGGATCCACCGACGAGCCCTTGACGTGGTAAATCTCCCACCCCGTGAAGAACGGGCCGGCAACCTCCCAATTTTGACGTTTTCCGTCGGCGGTAAGGATGAAAGCGCCTTTCTTTGTGCCGACCAAGACGCGAACTTTGCTCATGACATGCTCCTCTGAGAGTGACAGCGGCTGGCAGGAAACAGCCCGCCTATAATAAATGACAACCGGCGGAGGCCGAAACGGCTTGCGGGAGAATTGTCGCCACACCGCTTGCAAATTGCAAGTGAAATTTGCAGGCCGCCAGACGGCTGGCTCGCGTGGCGGTTGCGCTTGCGGAACACCTGTCCGGAGGGCCAGTGGACGCGCATTGCCGCGGGGCCGATGATGACGGTATGAGCGAGACGAAGTCTGTCACGTACCGGCGCAGCGGGCGTGCATTTCACAAGATGCGTTTGCAGGCTCAGGGACGCGCGCACAACGGAAAAAAGTTCAAGGAGTCCTGCGAGACCGTGGTGGTCAACGCGCACGGTGGACTGCTGCTGCTGAAGCACGAGATTGATAACGGAGAAATGCTCGTACTGACGCACCCGGAAACGCTGGAAGAGCAGGAATGCCGCGTGGTTTATCAAGGCGAGCCCTGCGAAAAGGGACAGCGCATTGGAGTGGAATTTCTGACGCCGGCGCCGCGCTTCTGGGGCCTGGAATTTGGCGACGTGCCCGCGATTGCAGGGGAATCCTCAACCGTCAACTGAAATCGGAAACTGCAGTCGGATACTGCCGCACCGCTCCTCTTCTAAATTGTTATCCGTTCACGGAAGCGCGCTGCGCGCCTGGCGCCACGCTGCGTACGGCGCGCCCACGACGAATCATCCAATCCACAAAACGCCACAAAAGCAGCAGCGCGACGATTCCCGCGTACATGAGCGGCCGCAGAACCGCGGATTTCACCAGCCAGTAGTAATGAATCACGCCACAAACTGCCGCGACGTAGATGAGGCGATGCAGCATTTGCCAGCGGTGTCCGCCGAGGCGACGGATCCACGCGGCAGATGAGGTCAGCGCCAGCGGAATCAGTAGCACGAATGCGGTGAAGCCGACGGTGACGAACGGGCGTTTGGCGACATCCTTCAGCATACCCGCGAAATTAAACGACTGGTCGGGACCTAGATAAGTGAGGAAATGGAGACACGCGTAGGTGAAAGCAAAGAGGCCGAGCATGCGGCGAAAACGAATCAGTTCGGGCACTTTGATTAGTTTGCGGAGCGGCGTGACGCAGAGAGTAAAAACGAGAAAGCGCAGCGTCCAGTCGCCGGTGGTGTGCTGGAAATATTCGACGGGGTTGGCGGTGAGGTTGCCCGTGAAGGTGCGGTAGATCATGAAGCCTACCGGCATTAGGCAGATAAGGAAGACAAAAACTTTGGTCCACTTGCTGGCGAAAACGGAAGGCACGCGCGCGGCTCGAATCAATAATACTTTTTCAGGTCCATGCCGGTGTACAGGCTGGCGACCTGATCGTAGCCGTTGAACATCAACGTCTTGCGCCGGAAGATGTCGCCGAGGCGGCGTTCCGTGGCCTGCGACCAGCGCGGATGATCCACGTTGGGATTAACGTTGGAATAAAAGCCGTACTCGTGCGCGTTCGCGAGGTTCCAAGTAGTGGCAGGCTCCTTGGTAACAAACTTGATTTTCACGATGGACTTGATGCCCTTGAAACCGTACTTCCACGGAATAATCATGCGCACCGGCGCGCCATCCTGATTGGCAAGCGGTTCACCGTACATGCCGACGCAGAGCAATGTGAGCGGGTGCATGGCTTCGTCAAGGCGGAGGCCTTCCACGTATGGGAATTCGATGCCTGCAAGTTCCGGGCGCGCCAGAGGCATCTGATCCAGATTCCAATAGGATTCGAACGCGACGTATTTCGCTTTTTCCGTCGGCTGAACGAGATTCGCGAGCACGCTGAACGAGAAGCCGACCCATGGGACGACGATGGACCATCCTTCCACGCAACGCATGCGGTAGACGCGCTCTTCGAGCGGCGCGAGCTTGAGGATTTCCTCCATCGTGATCTTGCGCTTGGTTTTCACCTCGCCTTCGATGGAAACGGTCCACGGGGAGGTGCGGAATTTTTGCGCGTTTTTAGCGGGCTGGTCCTTGTCCACGCCGAATTCGTAGAAATTGTTGTAGTGCGTAGCGTCTTCGAAGGAATTTTGCTTTTCCGTGGTGCTGAACGGGCTCTTCACCAGATTGGGAAACTTGGCGGCGGCATAAACGTTTCGAACGGGAACCGCCAGGTCCAGAATATTTTTTGCGGCAAGCGCGGTCACGCCGGCTAAGCCCATGGCTTTCAGAAATTTGCGCCGGTTAACGTAGAGCTCTTTCGGAGTAATGTCGGCGTACGTCAAATCGGGTTTGCGCTGGATCAACATCTTTTCGTGAAATCCTCTCAAAAAAAGTAGCCGCAATGGCCTCTACTTATAGTACGTGCTCCGTTGCCTGTTAGATGCAAAATCTCGGAGGACGATGCAGATGTTGAGCATAACTTGATGTCCGTAGGAGCTAGCGGCGACCGTGCAGGCGGTCCAGAATTTTTTGCGCAGCAAGCACGCCGTGATACTGCGCTTCTTCGAAAATCGAAATTCCGCTGAGATCGGAGTTGGCAAACAGAATTCGCCCATCGTTCCGCGTGAGCCGCGCGCGCTCTGCGGAGAAAATCGCGCCGACGGCCGGACGAACCATGGCATGTCCCATGCGCATGACGTCGATACGGGAAACGCACTTGCGAATGTCCGCGTGAACCCGCTCGAGGTCATGCAGGATGGCTTCCTTCCAGTAAATCCAGTCCTTTGCGAGGAGGAGCTGGCGATTTTGCGCGGGTGGGCCTTCGGCGAGGGCCCAATAAAAAGTCCAAACCGTGCGATCGATGTGCGTGCGCAAGGATTGATGCGTGGCGTCCACGTAACCGAGCGTTGGAGAATCGAGAAAAACGGTGTCCCAGGATGGCTCGGCGCCGCGCGCATCCGGAAGGCGCTCGAGCGTGAGGTTGGCCGTCAGCCACGGGGAATAGACAAACTCGTGAAGACGCGGACAATTTTCCAGGAGATATGGCGCTAAAAAAGTCGGCGCGGCAAAAATCACAAATTCCGTCTGAAATTCAGTTTCGCCGGCGAAGACGCTGGCGCCACGTTTCGTTTCGCTGATGCGGTGAACCATCTGTCCGGTGCGGACTTTTTCGCCGACGCGTTCGAGGAGCCGGCGCGTAATCCAGCCGTTGCCTTCGGGCCAGGTGAGCGGCCCTGTTTCTTCGGCCTCGCGCGATGAAAAATAGTGAATGCCGGCCCACGCGGAAGTGTCTTGCGCGAGCGCGCCGTAGTCGTCGCGGCACGCGTAGTTCATGTACCAGGTCACAAGCCGCGCGTCGCAGCCCTGCTGCTGCAGCCAATCCGCAAAGGAGATGCGGTCGAGATCCTGGAAGCGCGAGGAGCGGCCGAGTTCGAGCGGAATCGTGAATTCGCCGGATGCTCGGAACTTGGCGAACAGATCTTCGAGGCGCTGGAATTGTTCGCGATCGTTCTGCGTCAGCCCGACGGCGGGCTCGATACCTTCTTGCCAGCGTCCGTAGAGGAAGAGCCTCTCCTGCGGAGCAAAACAAAGATCGCGCTCCCGCCACACGCCGTTTTTCAGTACGCCGAGGTCTGCAAAGAGTTCGCGCACGAATTCCGCTTTAGGGCCGGGAACAGGGACGTAGTGCGCGGCCCAGGGATAGGCGGTGATTTCGTTTTCACCCCAGCGCGCGTTGCCGCCGGCTTGTGGATTCATTTCGAGGAGGACGAAATTCGAGAATCCCCGTTTGCGCAAGCGCCATGCGGCGCTGAGCCCGGCGATTCCCCCGCCAACGATCACGACGGGAAATTTTTCGACGCGCTTGGGCGCCGGAAAAGTTGCGCGGTCGCGCAGCAGATGTCCCGTCTGAAAGGAATCGTTGACGAAGGAACCCGCGATAGCTGGATCCGATTTCAGCGAAAGACCGACGAGCGCGGCACTTGAAGCACGCAGAAACTTCCGCCGGCCAACTTTCAATGACTGATGTCCTTCCAGTCGTTTTCGTACATGCGTACGAGAACCTGCGTGTTCAATTGATTGGGAGGTGAGGGCAGCGGTGACATGTCGGGCGGAAACTGAAACAGAGTCGGGAGAATGTCGAGGCTGACGAAGCGCAGACCGCCGGGAAGAGAAATGGGCGGAATGTATTCGTGGGTGGACGCGAGGACGAAGCCCCATTCTCCGAACGACGGCACATAAACGTGATAGGGATGCGTTTCCAGGCCGGCTTGCTTCACCGTTTGCACAATGCACCAGAAAGAATCGCGCGCGAACATCGGCGAAGTGCTTTGCACGACCAGCATGCCCTGTGCGCTCAGATGACGGGCGGCAGCGCGATAGAAAGCGGTGGTGTAGAGCTTTCCGAGTGAGTAGTTCGTGGGGTCGGGAAAATCGATGACGATAAAATCGAAGCTGTCGGTATTCGAATCGACCCAGGGAAAAGCGTCGGCGTTGATGACATGAACGCGGGGAGAAGTTAGGGAATTCTTGTTGAGGGCGGTGAGCAGCGAATGCGAAGAGAAAAGCTTGGTCATTTCCGGATCGAGATCGACGAGCGTGATGTTTTCAATTTGGGGGTATTTGAGAATTTCGCGGACGGCAAGGCCGTCGCCTCCGCCGAGCACGAGAACGTGGCGCGGCGTGGGGATCGCGGCGAGGCCGGGGTGGATGAGCGCTTCGTGATAGCGATACTCGTCGCGTGAACTGAATTGCAGATGGCTGTTGAGGAAGAGGCGAAGGTCGTCCTTGAAGCGCGTCAACACGAGGTGTTGGTAGCGCGTATCGCGGGCAAAAATGATGTCGTCGGCGTAGATGTTGTCTTCGGCAGTCATGGTAATGCGGCGCGCATCAGCAATTCCGACGGTCAGCCCCATGATGACGAGCGCGCAGGCCACGCGAAGCGCGCGCTTGCCGGCGAGTTGGTTGGCGAACAAATACGTGCTCCAGAGCGCGACGCCGGCGTTGATCAAGCCAAAGAGCATGGCGGAGCGGACGAGGCCAAGCCGCGGAACAAGAAGAACAGGAAAAAGCAGCGACGCGCCGAGCGCGCCGAGGTAATCGAACGTAAGAACATGCGCGATGACGTCGCGGAATTCGTAGCGGTCGCGCACGATGCGCATGAGCAGAGGAATCTCGAGACCGACGAGCACGCCCATCACTACGACCAGCGCGTAGAGAATCAACTCGAAGCCTTGCGTGAACGCAAAGGCAAGCATTAGAAGCGCGGAAGAAAAACCGCCAATCACGCCGAGCAGCAGTTCAATCCAGACGAAACGATAAACGAGCCCGCGATTGAGATAGCGCGAGAGGGCGCTGCCGATGCCCATGGCGAAGAGGTAGGTGCCGATGATCGTCGAGAATTGAAATACGCTGTCGCCGACGAGGTAGCTCGCGAGCGTGCCGGCCACAAGCTCGTAGATAAGACCGCAGGCGGCAACCAGCAGCACCGAAATGAAGAGAAGAATCCCCATGCCACAATGGCCCCGACCGCGCTAGTGAATTGCGGCGGCAATGATTATGCAGATGCCGATGGACATGGCGCCGACGAGAATGGCGAGCGCCATGTTGTGCTCCTGAACAATTTCTTTCCAGAGGTGATACGGCGTGAGCTTATCCATCACGATGAACGCAATGATGAAAATAAGCATGCCGATAAATGCGAATACGAGCGCAGCAATGATGTTGCCGAGGGGAACGAGGTTCATCTTATTTGCCTCCGGTGTAGTGATGGTAGCCGCTGTAAATGGAACGATACGAGCCGGGATTGTCGCGAACGGATTTCGGAATGTTTTTCAACTGGCTGATCCGATCGAGGCTCCAGCCGCTGTGCTGGGCGTAACCGGTACCGCCGAGGACCAGCAATCCATAAGCAAGGTAGAGTTTTTTGAACATCAGTCGTTATCCCCCGATGAGGAAAGTTGCAGAGGCGGATGGTCGCTTTCGGCCCAGCGCGCGCGTTCGAAGCTCAGCGAGCGCCAGGTGATGGCGACCGCGGGAATGAGCAATGCGAGAAACGCGATGCCGAAAAAGCCAGGAACCGTGACGTCGCGCGTTACTTCGACGGAGTACGCGATGGACGGATGCCTAGCGTCGCTTTCCGGCTCGATGCGCAAATAGTACTTGCCGGCAGGTACGCTGGGAATGACCACGCTGTCGTGGGTGCTGCCTTCATTCCAGGCACCGTCGCTGTCGGTGCCATAGTAATAGCTGACTTCGCGGCCGAAGTCCCAGGCTTGGCCGGTGTCCTGGTTGATCAGCGCGTAGTTCAGGTAGATCCAGGAATTCGAAACGTTGGCGGAAGTCGAGACACGCACGTTGGAAGTATGGCCGTCGAGGTCAAATATGTCGGTGACGAAAGAGGCCTCGGCTTTCGGATCGCCACTGGTGAAGAGATAGTTTTTATCGAACGCAACTGTCTTGTGCGCAGAGATATCGAGGCCGGCCATCAGAACCAGCAACAGAATCGCGAATGCTGCGAAAGCCTTCCAGATCGCTTTAACGTCCACGTGAACCGGCGAAGGCTGGTTTTCGTAGACGCCAATCGGTTCGGGCGCGCTTCCCGAAAGATTGAAAGCCTTCCAGATGTCGGCGCCGTAAGTGTATTCGCCGAGCGACCAGGTGACTTCATTCTCGGTTTTTTCCGAGGATAAGACGCGCGGCGGGCTGACATACTCCGTCACCGACGCCTTTTCGCCGACGCGGACTTGCCAGGGAAATTCGCCGAGAACGTAGTTTGTGGCGGCGTCCGCGCTCTGGAAATGCTTGTAGCGCTCGCCGAGATACGTCGCCGAAGCAAACTCAACCACGGGCAGTTCCTTGCAAACGCTGATGTCGTTCCAGTGGCCTTGATACTCGGTGAGGTAACGGATGGGCTTGTACGGGTTGAAGAGCACGTACTCGTGCCAATCGTACCGCACGCCTTCCACGGTAATGCTGCGGCGCTGAAAGCCAATGACCTCGTAATCGGTGCCGCGCAGTTTGCCGCGCGTCCCGAGAGGGATCATGGGAGGAATTTCGCTGGTGTAGGCCTGGAACTTCTGGAGGATTTGCAGATTCGGATCTTTGGCATCGAGGATCGAATGGCAACTGGCGCAGACGACCGTTTCGGCGTGGCCCATGGAACGTAGGACGATGGCTGCGCCACAACCCGGACAGTTCAGCGCTTTCACCTGCGGTTTCGGAGGCGTCGGGAGCGGCGGATTGGGATGACCTGCGCCCATCACCAGCCCTCAAAACTGCGGAGATTCTTGAGCTTCAGGTCGTCGAACTCGACGAACTCGCCGAGATAGAGAGCGGGTTGCTCGTCGCTGTAATCCAAAGTGGCGAATTTCCCGGTTTGCGTGCGGAAGTCGGCGAAAGTGACGTCGGTTTTGTCCCAGTATTCGAAGGGCAACTCGCCCTCGACGCCGCGATAGTGCGCGGCAGTAATCACGCTGAGAGTATAGTTCTGTCCGCTCCACGTAAAGCGCTGCCCGACACTGATTTGATTTGAAGCAGGAAGGCCCGGCGCTTGCGACGCGAACGACACCGCGAATTCGTTCTGCGCGTCGGAAAGCCAAGCGCTGGTGCCGTCATTCATGGTGATGTGCCATTCGTTCCAACCGCCTTGATCGTACTCGTAAAGAATGCGGCCGATGACCACGAAAGCCTTGTTGCGATAAATACCTTCAGTGTTCAGTTGAATGGGGGAACTATCCGGCGGGAGGTCGGCGACCTGGCCGACCTTTTGCAGGTCCACATCCGTGCGCACGAGAATGCTTTTGCAATACGGACAGACCGTCTGCACGCTGCTGGACCATTTAAAGACAATTTTGGCGCCGCAGTTAGGGCAATTCGAGACGGGCTGAGTCATCGTCCGTAGCTCACACGTTGCAAAAGCGTTCGCGAACTTTAATCGCCCGCCGCTTGATGGCGCAATGCTTCATACGGCCGCGCCAGGCGCCGGATGGAAACGGAACTAGCGTGAAACAGTTGCTCGAGCGCGGATTCGAAATTCCACTCCGCGCGCGGAACGCAGCAAAAGAGGTTGAGGCAAAGCGAATTGTGTTCGGGAAAAGTGTGGCACGCGATATGAGATTCCGAGAGCAGGCAGATGCCGGTGATGCCGCCAGTTCCCGGAAACTGATGCCACTTGGTATCGCCGATCGGCCGCAGTTTCATGCCGCGGATCATGCCGTGAAAAAGGGTCTCAACGGCGCGAACATCGCGCAGTGATTCCGACGAACAGCCGAAGGCCTCGACCACCCATTCGACGCCACTCATTGCACGGTCCCCGTTACGCTTGCGGCTTGCCGCATTCCGGGCAGAATTTGCTGCTGCGCGGAATGGTCTTTCCGCATTCGCCGCAGAACTTGGTGACGGCAGAAGCCGCGCCCGCTGCGGCAGGTGCGGCGCCGCCACCACCCTGATTTGCGCTGCCAGTAGATTGGTTTACTGCGTTCATCATGGCCTGGCCCATGGCGATCCCAGCGCCGAGCCCTGCGCCGACGCCGACTCCGCCGCCCCCTTCGTTGGCAGCGGCAACCGGAATTGCCTGAGCGACCTGGTATTGCGTGAACTTTCCCATGTCACCGAGCACGTTCATGCTGATGCGTTGATCGAGCGCTTTCTGAAGTTCGTCGGGGAGCGACAGGTTTTCGACCACGAAGCTGTCGAGTGTCAGGCCGTAGTCGGTGAAGGCAGGCTTGAGTTGTTCGTTGATTTTTTCGGCCAGCGCGCCTTGATTCGCGGCCATATCAAGGAAGGGCACCTGGCTTTGGGCGAAGGCGTCGGTCATCTTGGCGATGATGGTGTTGCGCAGTTGACCTTCCAGTTCGGCGACGTGGTAAACGTCGCGCGTGCCGCTGATCTTGGAGTAGAAATTCTTCGCGTCGGTGATGTGGTAGGAGTAGATGCCGAAGCCGCGCAAGCGAATCGCGCCAAATTCCTTGTCGCGAATGGTAATCGGATTTTGCGTGCCCCAGTGTTGGTCGGTCTGGATGCGCGAAGAGAAAAAGTAGACATCGGACTTGAAGGGCGACTGGAATTTTTTGTCCCAGTTTTTGAGGTACGTGAGAATCGGGAGCGTGTTGGTGTTGAGAGTGTAAAGTCCCGGGCCAAAAGCGTCGGCGACCTTTCCTTCGTTCACGAAAACCGCAAGCTGCGATTCGCGGACCGTAAGTTTTCCGCCATTCTGGATTTCGCGATCCTGCATCGGGTAGCGGTAGGCGAGAAGGCCGTCTTCCGGTTCGGTCCAATCGATAACATCAATCCACTGTTTAGAAATAAAGTCGCGAAGACTCATGGAGAACCTCGTTGGGGCGCAGCGAAATGGGAACTCCGCCGCCGGATAGAGGCGATGCTACGGTGCAGCCAGAAGCCTGTCAACGTTATTCGGAAATTCGGGAATTGCGAGTATTGCACGAATATTGCTGCATGGAATGTGTGGAGAAAAAGGCCGAAAATTCGTGGTCAATTTGCGTTCGGAATATTGCTGGAGTAATACGCAATTTTTGACGCGGAAGGCCGCGGTGATGGCAGTGAGAGGCCGCGCGGGCTGTTTGGACCGGACGCGTGTGCGCGCGCGGCGGGCTGCGCTCTAGAAACCGGCGCAGCGTGAAGTTTGTAATTGCAGTCACAGCAGGACGTGACGTGTGTCACGGCAGTTGGTCTGCTAGTCGCGTAAAAAACGCAGTAACCAGGCCACGGCACCGCTCGAGCCTGATCTTGTATGTCAAGCAGCTTTCGCTTCGTAACGCGCAAGCCGGACGGCAGCAACCGCAACGGTGAGGCCGTGCGCGCGCCGTACGGTCTGGCAACCATCGAAAACTGTGTAGTTTGCCCGCACCATGAAGAACGGATCTTTTGCGACCTGCCGCCCGCCGCGCTCGAAGCATTGGCGGCCATTACCTCAGCGGCGACCTACCCGAAAGGTGCGACGCTGTTTGTGGAAGGGCAGGCACCTCGCGGGGTCTTCATCGTGTGCAACGGCAGGGTGAAGCTTTCAACGTCGTCCGCAGACGGACGCACGCTCATTCTCAGGATTTCGTACCCGGGCGAGGTTCTGGGGCTGCCTGCGACGGTGACGGGAAAACCGTACGAATTAAACGCCGACGTGATTGAGCCCACACAGGCGAATTTCATCGCGCGGGACGTGTTCTTGGCATTTCTGCGGCAGCACGGTGAAGCGGCGTTGCGCGTGGCGGAGCAACTGGGCGAAACGTATCATTCCGCGATCGCGGAGATGCGGACTATTGGACTTTCGCACTCCGCGAGCGAGAAGTTGGCGCGCTTCCTTCTGGAAATAGCTGCCGAAGCGGACGGCAGCAACGGCGAGCTGCGGCTGAAGCTTACCCTCACGCACGAAGAAATAGCGCAAATGATCGGCGCTTCCCGGGAAACGGTGACGCGGCTCTTCGCCGACTTCAAACGAAAACAGTACTTGCAGGTCAAGGGTTCAACACTTATTATCAAAAGTAAAGCTGGGCTTGAGGGCGTGGTTGGCTCATAATTCCGCCCCGGCCTGATTTCCCCTTCCAATTGGATTTGTGATGCCCGTCACATAAACCGGTGACGGTGGTCACGGTAGTCTGTTCATAGCAGGCCCCAGAATGCACTTCATTCAATTCTGGAGTCTAGTTCGGCAATTTGCCCGGCGTATGCCGGGAGCGATTTGGAGGGCAGGCGAATGAAGGTTCGCGTATCCAGTACGAGTTTTGTGACATTTTTCGTAGCCGTGGTGATCGTGATGTGGGCAATTTTGGCGTCCGTGCCAAAGACTTCCGCGATTCCCGCGTTTTCGCGCAAGTACCAGACGTCTTGCACCACGTGCCACAGTAACTATCCTGAACTCAACGACTTCGGAGAGGCTTTCAAGAAGAATGGGTTCAAATTCCCCAAGGATGACGAATCTTTCGTCAAGGAACCGCCGGTTCTGCTGGGCGCGAAAGCCCAGAAGGAAGCGTTTCCGGGGGCCGTCTACCCTGGCGAAATTCCCGCCAGTTTGCCGGTGGCATTCCGGTATTCAGGAAATTTCAACTGGAACGCGAGCCAGCCGAAGCCGGTGCAGGCGACGGCGTTCGTGCCGCGGACGGACCTCTTCGTTCCAAATACCTTGACGATTATCAGCGCGGGGAGTTTTGGACCCAATCTGGCGTTTTGGATCGACAACGACATATCCGCGGGAGCCTCTGGTGCGAATGGTGGGCTCGGCGATGGCTACCTTCGCTACAACGACATCGGGCATGTCTTGGGGTTGCCTCTGAATGCGCTGAACGTACGATTTGGCCAGTTCGAGCTGGATCTGCCATTCTCGCAGGCGAGGTCCATTTATCCGTCCGCGTACGACGTCTTCAGCCAAACGAATGTCGCGGGGGGCGCGGGGACAACCAACAATCCGTTCGTGCTCGGGACGCCGCAGCGCGGCATAGAATTCGGCGGTTACCCCAACAATGGGAACTTCACGTGGTCGGTCGCGGTTATGGACGGAACTAACTCAGCCTACGGGCTAAACAATACCCTCACCGCACGAAACACAAAAGACGTGTACGTCCGTGTGTCCCAGCGCTTCAACCTGGAGCGGGATCCGGAGAGTCGCAATGCCATCCAGGCGGCCGGGCCGACAGGTCCGAGAGACCACACTTCGGTCCGCTTCGGCGCGTTCTACTACCACGGCACCAACGAACAGAATTACGGCGGCTCCCAATTTAGCTTCCTCGGGACGATTTCCGAGCCGTTCTACCGGGTAGGCGGCGATATCCGGTTCAAGTACCGGCACCTGGAGCTGTTCGGAGTGGGGATGGTCGGCCACGACGACAACCACATAGTGAACACCGTAGCGGCGACGATTGCGCCCGCGCACGCCGTTTCCTACACCGGGGGTTTTGTGGGAACGAATTACTGGCTGTTTCCCTGGTTGATCGCGTACACGCGATACGACTTCGTGAATTCGCCGACGGACTTTGCAAACGGAGTTTCCCAATACAGAACACGGAATCGCTACAGTCCGGGGTTCCAAATCCTGGTGCGCGCCAACATCAAGGTCATCGGCGAATACCAATATCACTGGGGCCAACCTTACACCGATCCGATAACTGGCAACACTTTGTATTACCGGCCGAGCTCGTTTGTGAGCGGCATTGACTACGTGTTCTAACGCGCGTGGCAGCTGAATTTCGATTGGAAAGAAAAAGCTAAATCTGAGAGGAGTGTCATGGAACTAACGAAAATGGCAGTGAAGGCAGTAGTCGCAGCAGGACTTGTCGTGGCGTTGGCCGGCGCAAGCCGCGCAAATGACATCAAGGGCAAAGTAAGCGTGCAGGGAATCAAGTCCGCGGAAAGCATTGCAGTCTACGTCGATGCTATCCCAGGCAAGAAGTTCGACGCGCCCACGAACCACGTAGTGATTGACCAGTCAAAAATGACGTTCGCTCCGCACGTCGTCGCCGTGCAACAGGGCACGACGGTGGAATTTTTGAACAGCGACTCGGTTGGGCACAACGTCTATTGGCCGTCGATCAGCGGCAACAAGAAGCTGTCGCACAATCTGGGAACCTGGCCGAAGGGCGAGAAGAAACCTTTCCAATTTAACGACCTGGGTGTAGCCTCCCTGCTGTGCAACGTCCATCCGGAAATGTCCGGCTACGTTGTGGTTGTCCCGACCCCGTACTTCGCCGTGACCGACAAGGAAGGCAACTTCGAGATCAAGAACATTCCCGCCGGAAAATACACCTTGAAAACCTGGAGCGAGGACGGCAAGCCGACGACGCAAGCGATCGAAGTGACCGGTGCAACGACGACGGTTGAACTGACCGTTAAAAAGTAGCTGGAAAAAGGGACCCGCGGCGATCCATTGAGCAGTCGAACCAAACTCGTCGACCTCGAGTGGCTCGAGTCGAACTTCCCCTGCATGCAGGCCTGCCCGGTGCATACGCAGGCCGGGCGCTATGTGTCGCTGATTGCGCAGGGGCGATACGACGAAGCGTATCGCTACGCCCGGGTCCCTAATCCGTTTGCCTCCATTTGCGGCCGCGTGTGCGGCCATCCCTGCGAGCCGGCATGCCGCCGCGGGAATTTCGATCTACCGATTTCCATTCGCGCGCTGAAGAGATTCGTAACCGAGCGCCATGGACCTGAGTCCCGCAATCCAATCGATGTTTTTCCGGACCGCGCGCCAATCACGCACACGGAAAAGATCGCGATCATCGGCTCCGGGCCCGCGGGAATGTCCGCAGCGCACGACCTTGCGCTCCTCGGCTATGCCGTGACGGTTTTCGAAGCCGCTGCGGTTCCCGGCGGCATGATGCATCTCGGCATTCCCGAGTATCGCCTGCCGCGCGACGTCTTGCAGGCGCAGATTCGCGAAATTCTCGACATGGGTCCGGAGCTTCGGTTGAACGCGCGGCTGGGGCGAGATTTTTCTCTCGAAGACCTCCGCCGGCAAGGCTACAAAGCGGTCTTGCTCGCTTTTGGCCTGCATCGCAGCCGCGATCTGAATTTGCCCGGCAATGATCTGGACGGCGTGGTCAAAGGCATCGACTTCTTGCTGAACGTCAACCTTGGTTACCGCTTTCAAATCGGCAAACGCGTTGCCGTCATCGGGGGCGGCAACGTCGCTATCGATGTGGCGCGCTCCGCCATGCGCGAACAGCAACAAAAATTCATATCCGATATCGCCGGCGTCGTCCTGCCGGACCAATTGAATTCAAGCGAACTGGACGTGGCCATGAAGGAGTTCATGGACGTGTCGCGCCAGGCCCTGCGCATGGGTGCCCGCGAAGTAAATCTGGTCTGCCTTGAATCGCGCGCAGAGACGCCGGCCGCGGAAGAGGAAATCGAAGAAGGGTTGCTGGAGGGAATGAAAATTCATCCGTCGCTGGGTCCGAAGCGTTTCGTCGGGCAAAACGGCAAGCTGACCGGCCTCGAAGTGATTCGCTGCGTTTCGGTATTCGACGAGCAACGGCGATTCAGCCCGAAATTCGCGGAGGGCACGGAGACGGTAATCCCGTGCGACACGGTGATCCTGGCGATCGGACAAGCGTCCGATCTGTCTTTCATGAAGCCGTCCGACGGCATCGAAGTTACGCGCCAGGGTACGCCGAAAATCGATCCCGAAACATTAATGACTACGGCGCCGGGAATCTTCGCCGCTGGTGACATCGCCTTTGGTCCGCGGCTGATCATCAACGCTGTCGCGGACGGGAAAAAAGCCGCCGAGCAAATCGACAAGTTCCTTCGGGGATCCGAATGGAAGCCCAAACCTAGGTACGTGCAAATTACCGTCCTTGACCATCACAAAATGGCGGAAGAGTACGATGAATACTCCCGCCTGGCGGTCCCGGTTATCCCGCTCGAACGCCGCACGGGAGTGGCGGAAGTCGAAACCGGGTTCACCGAAGAACAAGCCAGGGCTGAAGCGTCGCGTTGTTTGAAATGCTGGATAAACACAATCTTTGAAGGCACCGAGGCTACCGGCAGCGAGTGCATTCTCTGCGGCGGCTGCGTGGACGTTTGCCCGGAAAACTGCCTGCAACTTGTTCCGCTGCGCCAGTTTGCGTTTTCAAACGAAACGCGCGAGCGGCTGGCGGCGACGCCGGAATCGCGCGTAAACGAGTTGCTGCACCTCACGCCGCCGGAGTTAGCGAGTTCCGAGGGTTCCGTGATGGTGAAGGACGAAACCATTTGCATCCGCTGCGGCTTGTGCGCGGAGCGCTGCCCGGTTCACACGATCACCATGGAAGCGTTTGAAGTGTTCGATCGCGATCCGAACTTGGTACAAATCCAGGAGATGGTGCTGCAGTCATGAGCGACGCAAAAAACTCGGCCGCGATGGGAACACCGAACGCGGCGCCCGCGGGAAACAACGTCTCGCGCCGGGATTTTCTGAATGAGATCACCATGGGGGCGTTTGGAATCGCGGGACTTGGTTCCGTCGCGCTTTCCTACCAGTATTTTGCGCCAAATGTGCTCTTCGAGCCGTCAACCACGTTCCGCGCGGGCAATCCCGATCTTTATCCGGAACACTCTGTCACTTTTCTTCAGGACCAACAGGTCTACATCGTGCGGATGCCAGAAGGCTTCTACGCGGTGTCGGCAGTCTGCACGCATCTCGGCTGCATTACCGCGTGGCACCCGGAACACGAGCAGATCGAATGCCCCTGCCACGGCAGCAAGTTCAGGGACGATGGCACAAAAGTCGCCGGTCCGGCGCCGCGTCCGTTGCCGCACTTTGCGATATCGCTTACTGCCGACGGAGAATTGCTTGTGGATAAATTGCAGAGCATCAAGCCGTCGCAGGTTCTGAAAGTTTGAGGCGCGCGATGGCTACGAGCTTGCAATCCGCTCTGCGAAATATACGCGAAACGAAAGTGTGGAAGTCCGTCTTCCGCCGCGGGCCGGCCAACACGAATCGGACGCGAAGCCTCGCGGTATTCGGCAACCTGTTTCTGCATTGGCTTCCCGTTAAGGTGCGCGAAAAATCGCTGCGCGTACGTGCTTCGTATTACCTCGGCTCCATATCGTTCCTGTTGTTCATCGTTCTTTTCGTAACCGGAATCTTTTTGATGTTCTACTATCACCCGGCCACGCCGAACGCTTACAGGGATATGAAGGACCTCCGGTTCGTCGTTTCGAACGGCGTCTTCCTTCGCAATCTGCATCGTCTCGCGGCGCACCTGATGGTCTTCGCCGTTTTCTGGCACATGTTTCACGTTTTTTATCGCGGCGGGTACAAACCGCCGCATGAATTCAACTGGGTCATCGGCGTGGTGCTGCTGCTCGTCACGCTATTCCTCAGCTACACCGGTTATTTGCTTCCGTGGGATCAGCTCGCGTTTTGGGCCGTTACCGTGGGTACGAACATCATTTCGGCGATGCCGGTCTTAGGCCAGAAAGTCCGCTTTCTGGTGCTGGGAGGCAACATCGTAGGCGAAAATGCGCTGCTGCGCTTTTATGTGCTGCACGTCGTGATTCTGCCGCTCGTGGCGTTACTGTTCATCGGTATCCACTTCTGGCGCGTGCAGAAAGATGGCGGCTTGACGGTCAAGCCGAAGGACGACGATGGAGAACAGTAAAATCCCGACCGGCTTCAGTTCGGACGCGAAGAACGAACCGCGGCGCGTCGTCTTCGTCACAAAAAAAACGTCCGCTAAAGTCGTTGGCGAACCCGGCCCGCAGTTGATGACCTATCCGCATCTGCTGATTCGCGAGGCCCTGGCATTTCAGATTCTGGTGATCGCCATGGTCGTCGCCGCGCTTTTCTGGGACGCGCCTCTCGAACAACTTGCGAATCCGCTCCTTACGCCCAATCCGGCCAAGGCGCCGTGGTACTTTCTCGGCCTGCAGGAATTGCTGCACTACTTTCCGCCGTTTGTGGCAGGCATCTTGATTCCCACGCTTGTCGTTGTCGCACTCATCGTGATTCCCTACTTCCACGTGAACATTGCGGGCCGCGCGATTTGGGCGCACCGCCCCGCGCAACACCTGCGAGCCATATTGCTCGTCATCGTCGCTCTGCTGGCGTTCCTTGCGATATTCCACGCCTGGACGATTTTCGTTCCGTCGGCACTCGTCGCCATGCTTCTCGTTTTGTCCTACACGGGACGGCTTGCAGAGAAAGGATTCTTTCACGTTTTAGCGACGAAGCCGCTCTCTTGGTGGATCATGACGTGGTTCATCGCGGTTGCGATTTGCCTGACGGTAGTGGGCACGTATTTCCGGGGGCCGGGGTGGTCCTGGGTTTGGCCGTGGGGGAACCATGCCGGCTGAAGACATGGGAAAGCTGGCGTACCGCACGCGCCTGGCCTTCGCGGTATGCAGCGTCATCTTTGTCGCGGTACTGGCGATTTCGCCGTTCAAGGACTATCGGCGGGAGTGGAAGCAGTATAAACGCGCGTATCTTCGTTTCGCGCAATCCCGTCCGGACACCAAGCGCCTGACTGCCGACTACAATCCCGGCATCGACCAGATCTGGCTGCCCGGCCTGAACGTTACCGATCGCTGCCCCACGTGCCATCAAGGAATCACGCAGCCCACGCTCGCGGACGCGTCTGTGCCGCAGCCGTTCCGGACGCATCCGCCCATTCCGCACAATGTGCGCGACTGGGGATGCACAGCTTGCCATCGCGGCCAGGGACCCGCGACGGAAGTTGCCGAAGCTCACGAGTCGACATTGGCCTGGGAACAACCGGTGCTGCCGACGCATTTCATTCAGGCTTCCTGCGGCACGTGCCATCTCGCCGATTTACCGCAGACTCCGCAACTCACGCGCGGCCGCCAATTGCTGGCGACGCTGAACTGCCAGGGCTGCCACAAGCTTCCGGGCATTGAACGCCCGGCGATGCTGGGACCGGACCTTTCCAGCGTCGGCACGAAAGTGTCTCGCGAGTGGATTTACAAGTGGCTGAAGGAACCGCGCACGCTGCTCGACAAAGACGGCAACGTGACCGTCAACGGCTACCTGACCGGCGAAGAGCCGCGCATGCCGAAGTTCCGCCTGAGCGAAACGGAACTCATTGCGCTCTCCGCGTATCTCAGTGCGCAAAAGGCCAAGGCGCTGCCGGCGTATAAAATTTCGCCCGCAGTGGTCGCCACATGGAGCAAGAACCCGGAGCTGGCATCGCAGGGCGAACTGCGCTTCCGGCAGATGTTCTGCTCCACCTGCCATTCGCTCGCGGTCACTCGCGCCGGCGAGACCAAGCTTATCGGCGGGGATATCGGCCCGGAGCTGACTAAAGTCGGAAGCAAGGTCAATCCGGACTGGCTCATCGCCTGGCTACGCGATCCGGAAAGCTACCTGCCGCACACGCGCATGCCGCGCTACGGCTGGTCGGATGAGGACTTGTATAAAGTCACGCAATACATCACCACCAAGCTGGTAGATACAGACTTACTTTCGACGGTGCCGAAACTCGACGCGCCGACGGATGAGCAGGTGCAACTCGGCCGGCGGATCTTCCTCGAAAAAGGATGCGCGAGTTGCCACGTCATCGAAGGCTTGAATCCGCAAAAGGATTTTGGGCCGGATCTCAGCGCGCTGGGCGCAAAGAACGCCTCCGAGCTGGAATTTGGCGCCTCGCGGATTCCGCGCAATCTGGTGTCCTACATTCAAGCCAAACTGCAGGATCCGGTTTCCGTGAATGCCGCGGCGCGCATGCCGCAATACAACTGGAATCAAGCGGATCTCGACGCGGTGACCACCGCGTTGCTCAGCATGAAGGGCGCGCCGGCGACGAGTGCGCTTCAGAATCTCGTTGTTCCGCGCAAGCAGTTTGCGTTCCGGCCAACCGGCGCTTTCGCGGCAGTCTATGAGCGCTATAAGTGCTACACCTGCCACACATTCAACGGCGTTGGCGGCGACCTCGCACCGGACCTCAGCTATGAGGGCAGCCGCGCGAATCGCCAGTGGCTCGTCGAATTCCTGAAGTCTCCACAGACGCTGCGGCCCACGCTGATCCTTCGTATGCCGCAGCTGAACATGAGCGACAAAGACGCGGCGACGCTCGCCGATTATCTCTCGATGGTTATGCAGCATCCAGCGGTGAATCCGGCGACGATGGACGCGAAACAATTCACGCCTGCGATGGCTTCGTTGGGCAAGCAGCTCTACGAGGTTAAATATCAGTGTCAGTCTTGCCACACTATCGGCGGCACCGGCGGCTATGTCGGACCGAACTTGAACAACGCCGGCCTCTGGTTGACACCGGCGTGGATCCAGGCATGGCTCAGAAATCCGCAGGCGCTCGTGCCCGACACCATCGAACCTCGCCGCAATTTGACCGACGCCGAAATCAATGCATTGACGGCCTATCTCCTGACATTGCGCGCGGGAATCAAGCCACAATCGGCTGCGAATAATTTGGCCTCGCACGTCGTGTCGGAAGGAGCAGGCCAATGAAACGTCTCGTTTGGCTCGCTTCCTTGACGCTCATCGGACTTGTGAGTGTGTCCGGCTGCCGCAAGGCGGCCGAAGCTCCGAAAGCGGATCCTCTTTTGTCCGCTTACGATTCGGAGCCAGACTGGTCAGACTCGCAAAAAGTGATTCCGCTCAGTTACGAGCAGGCCCAGGGGAAGCGCATCTTCTACCAGCATTGCGTGTGGTGCCACGCCGACGCCACGCCCGCCGGTCCGTCGAATCGATCGAATCTCACGCCGAATCCGCCCTTGATGAATGACGGCTCAACATTGAATCCGGAAAGCGACGAGTTCATGCGCAACATCATCACGCTTGGCGGAAGCGCCATGGGCAAGTCCGCGATGATGCCGCCATACGGACGCATGCTGACGCCGGGAGAGATTGCTTCGGTCATCGCGTTCACGCGCGCGATTGCTCAGCCGCCCTACCAACCGCCCGGTCGGCCGGGTTCGCAATATTCCGCCAAATAGGAGAGACTGAGTCTTCCGCTCATGCGTTTTCCACCGTTAAAATTGGTCCGTTGCGTAACTGCGTTCCTTGCTGGTGCCGTGTTGCTCGCGGTTTGCTCGGCGCCGGCATTTGCCCAAGTCAGCCCGAATGAAATCGTCAGTCCTGACCTGAAAGCCCTCGAGGAGACTTATTTCCAGCAGTTGATTGGCATCAACCAATCAGTCGCGAAGCTGAAATTTCCGTATCCCCTGTACCTCAGCCGCTATGTCGGGTTGGACCCGGCAAAGCAGGTCGAAGCGGATTCGCGCGGACTGGAGTTTGTGCGCTTCCAGGAGCGCACGATTCTCAAGGTCACGGCGAACTACGGCGCTTCCTACAACACATTACGCACCACGCAAAACGAGCGCGCCGCGTCCACGTTTCGCGCTGTCGTGCTGCCGATTCTAAATGTCGTCACGGCCGGGTTGCCCGAAGATCTTCCCTGCGACGGGATCGGCTTTGAAATCGCACATCACGCGCGCACCAACGAGAAAAGTTACGACTACGAAGGAAAAGAAATTCTCGTCGTCGTTCTCGACCGCGCCGATGCGTGGGCGATGTCGCGCGCGGGCGCGGACGCGGAGCGGCAGGAACTGCTGAACCGCAACAAAGTGTTTCTTAACGGCAAGGATTATGGGCTCTCCTTGCTGGAGCGCGATCCGCTCAACGTTCAGGCGCTTCCACGTTCGATTCCCGCCAGGCCCGATGCTACTTCAACGGCGCGCTCAGCTTCTCTGGCGTCTCACTCCTCGCTGCTTAAATCGGTCAGCGGCTCGCCGGCGATCGCGTCCGAGTCCCACTCCGCGCAACCGCAAATAGATACGCCCGCTCCTGCGGCCGGAGTCGCATCTCCCGCCGCAGCTACACCTGATCCGCCAGTCGCGCCGCCCCCTCCCCCCGCCTCGACGCAGGCGGACGCGGATCGTCTCGATGAAAAGTACCAATCGCAGTTGGGCGCGCTCGCGAAAGAAGGTGAAGCGAAGTATCACTTCGTCGGTTATGCTCCGCCGACATTCGTCATTTTTCAGGACAAGCTCGCCTTGCAGATGACGCTCAAAAACAAGCTGCCCTTCGACTCGTCGAAGAGTTCGATTTACAAACGGGCGGCGCAGAGCTTCGATCTCTTCTTGGCGCCGTTGTTGAAGGATGTCACTGCGCGCGTGTCTCCCGACGTGGAATTCCAGCTTTTCGATTTTTCGGTGTTGAACAAACTTTCCCCCGCCGCGAAAGAAACTTCCGAGGCGCTCGAGTTCATCTGCCCGCGCGCCGCGGTAAAGCAGTTCGTCAACGCCGAAATCACCAATCAGCAGTTGCTCGATCAAAGCATCGTGCTCGTCAACGGCGTGCGCATCGCCCTGACGCTGCAGCTTGTCGAGTAACGTTTAACTTCGCGGCTCAGGCTCCCGCGTGTGCGACTGTTTTCGGCATCAAACCGCACGCTCCCGCAATTCAGATCCGGGTCGCCGGCAGAAGAGTACTAGGCGAGCCCAAATATCTCGGCCAGTCCGTGCCATCAAATCGAGATTCTCCTCTTTCCCGCGACGCGGAATCCCGCCAAGCGCAGTTGCACGTTATACTTGGAAACGGAGGAGTGGGTGAGCGGTTGAAACCGGCGGTCTTGAAA